>OHXF01000026.1_pt1 | contig 65580 bp, 48 predicted proteins | sample 1579961 | NCBI WGS metagenome assembly OHXF01 (sample SAMEA3882508, study PRJEB24775) | human gut metagenome | biome: human-associated habitat; feature: intestine environment; material: feces | place: Netherlands | collected 2009/2010
GCCCGAAGGGACTCGAACCCCCGGCCCACTGCTTAGAAGGCAGTTGCTCTATCCAGCTGAGCTACGGGCGCTTATTGCGGGTTCATGTCCGCGAGGGACATACTGCGTAAGATATTATAGCAACGGAGAGCCGGGTTGTCAAGCATTTTGCAAAAACTTTTTTACAAATCCGGCGGGATTTTTCCCGTGAAATACACCTCATACCACTCAATAAAGCAGTAAAACGCCCAGAGCTTCGTCATAGCGTTGGTTTTTCCCGCACGGTGGGCGTCCAGCAGGGCGCAGAGCGCACCCGTGTCAAAAAAGCGCTCGGCTACCGGGCCGGTGAGCTTGGCCCTGACCAGCGCGTAATATTTCTCCTGCCGCAGCCAGTCCGCCAGCGGCACGGGGAAGCCGCGCTTCGGCGCGTCGGCCAGTTGGGGCGGCAGGCGGCGGGCCGCGGCGGCGCGCAGGGCGATTTTTCCGCGCCGCCCGGTGCAGCGGTACCGCCGGGGCAGGGCCTGCGCCGCGGCCAGCACCTGCCGGTCCAGGAACGGCACCCGCAGCTCCAGGCTGTGGGCCATGCTCATGCGGTCCGCCTTGCGCAGGATGTCCCGCGGCAGCCAGGTCTGCCAATCGACCCACTGCACCGCCGTCGGCTCATCCAGCCCGCGCACCGCGTCAAAATAGGGCTTGCAGCGCTGCGCGGGGGTCGGGGCGCAGTAGTCGCGCTTCAAATATTTATCGCGTTCCTGCGTTGTTTCAAAGACATAGTTGGCCCGGGAGGACCGCCGCCAGCGCGGCAGTGCGCCCCGGCGCAGCAGGCCGCAGCCGGGCAGCAGGGCCGCCAGCGCCCGCCGCACGGCCCGGGGCATTTTCTGCCAGCGTTCGGCCCAGACGGCCTGCCGGTACAGCGGATAGCCGCCGAACAGCTCATCCGCGCCCTCGCCCGAGAGTACGACCTTGACCCGCTGCCGCGCCGCCTTGCACAGGAAATACAGCGGCACCTCCGCCGGGTTGGGCATCGGCTCGTCCAGATACCACTGAATGGCTCGGTTCGCCGCAAAAAAATCATCCGCGGTCACGGTGGTTTCGGTCAGCGGCACGCCCAGCGCCTGCGCCGCGGCACGGGCGGCAGGCAGCTCGGAATACGCTTCCTCGGCGTAGCCCACCGAGAAGCACTGCACGGCGGGCGGGCGGCGGGCCATCTCGCAGGTGATGAGCGACGAGTCCACCCCGCCCGACAAAAAGCAGCCGACCTCGACATCGGCAATGCGGTGGGCATCGGCGCTCTCAGCGACAGCGTCCCCGATCTCACGCGCCCAAGCCCGCAGACTGCGCCCCCGCTTTGCCCGGAACCGCGGCGCGGCATAGCGGGCCAGCGTGACCCGGCCCGCCTGCCAGGTCAGCGTATGGGCGGGCGGCAGCTCATAAACGCCGGTGAACAGCGTCTCGGCGTCGGGCAGGTACTCCATGCTCAGCCAGTCGGGCAGACGGGCCTCGTTCAGGCGCTTTTCAAAGGCCGGGTGAGCCAGAAACGCCTTGATCTCGCTGGCAAAGAGCAGCGTCTCGCCCTTTTTATAATAGCAGAGCGGCTTGATGCCGAACAGGTCCCGCGCACAGAACAGCGTGCCGCGGGTGCGGTCCCACACCGCAAACGCGAACATCCCGCGCAGGCGGCGGGGCAGGCCGCGGCCCCATTCCTCATACCCGTGGAGCAGGACCTCGGTGTCGGAATCCGTGGCAAACGTGTGGCCGCGCTGCTGCAATCTGGCACGCAGGGTCTTGTAGTTGTAAATTTCGCCGTTGAACACGACCACCAGCGTGCCGTCCTCATTGAGCATCGGCTGGCCGCCGCCCGCCAGATCAATGACCGACAGCCGCCGATGCCCGAGCGCCGCGGTGCCGTCGGCGTAGCAGCCCTCGCCGTCGGGGCCGCGGTGACGGATGAGGTCCGCCATGCCCTGCACGATTTGTTTGGCCGCCGCCGGGTCCTGCCCGGGCGCGGTAAAGCCGACGATGCCGCACATAGGTTTGCCCTCCTTGTGAAAACGTAGGGGTCGGCGTCCTCGACGACCCGGGATGTCTGCGGCGGCGGGAACGGGCACGGGCGAGCAATGCTCGCCCCTACAGCGTAGGGGTCGATGCTCGCATCGACCCGGGGAGCTTGCGGCGGCGCTGACCCTGCGGGCGAATATGGAATCCGCCCCTACGGCGTAGGGGTCGGCGTCCCCGACGACCCGGGGAGCTTGCGGTAATAACTTAATTGCCGAGCCATAAACCATATCCGCCGGGATGCCCCCTCCCCCGCCGCCAGCAGATGGGCGCGGCCACGGCCACGCCGCCGCAGGGTGTCGGCACGGCGCAGGGCAAGCCTGTTCGGGCAGGCGCGGCGCACGGCGTACCACGGCGCGGTGTACCAGACGGCGGGGCGCAGCGTCGGCGGCGTGACCGGCCCGCCGTACAGCAGGTCCTGCACCGGCGGCACGGCCAGCGGTGCGTCCGCGGCGTCGCAAAAATAGGACGCGCGGCCCTGCCGGGGGTTCAGTTCAAATAAAACCGGCTCACCGCGGCGGTCATACTTCAAATCAAAATTGGCAAAGCCGTGCCAGCCCGCCGCCTGCAAAAGGCCGCGCAGGGCATCCAGCAGCGCCGCGTCCTGCCGGGACGGCTCCACCAGCACGGCGGCGTAGTTGCCGGTGCCCTCGGGCGTGCGCTCCTGCAAAAGGGGCTGGCCCTGCACAAGCCACGGCACACTGCCGTCCGCCGCGCAGTAGGCGTTGACGACCCCGAGCCGCGTGTCCGGGCCGGGGATGTACTCCTGCACGAGCCAGCCGCCAAAATAACCGCCCCGCGCCGCGGCGGCAAGGAGTTCCCGCAGCCGGGCGGCGTCCTGAACGAGATACACCTTGCGCCGCCCCGGGAAATCGCAGCGGGCGTAGGCCGCTTGGTCCGCGGGCTTGGCGATGACCGGCCAGCCAAACGGCAGCGGCGGCAGGGCGTCCGCCGGGCACAGCGTCACGGTCTGCGGTGTGCGCAGCCCTGCGGCGCGGCAGGCCGCAGCAAACTGCCGCTTATCGGCCAGATGCAGTGCTGCGGGCGGCGGGCAGGCAAAGCGGTACGCCCCGCGCAGCGCGTCGGCATGGCGGGCCAGCAGGGCCGTGTAGTCGTCGGCGCAGGAGATGAGAATTTTGGGCACGCCGGGGTACTGCGCCGCCAGCCCCAGCAGCGTGGCCGTAAAGACGTGGTCCTGCCCGAACGCCGGGTCCTGCACGGCGACCCGCACCAGACGGCTGTGGGCCAGCGCGGGCAGGGCGCGGCGGCAGACGGCCAGGCTGCGCACGCCATAGCATTCATAAAAGCTGCGGGCCATGCCGTAGACATTGGCATCCCCGCCCAGCAGCACCGGCAGCATCCGCGGCATACAAATCCCCCCTGCCGTAAGTGTATGCGGCAGGGGGGATTTTATGTAGTGATTGTGTGAATGGGCATGTCGTAGGGCGGCCAGCCCTCTGGCCGCCGCGGACGTTAGCGACAACAATAAAGCTTCCGGGTTGCCACTGTAGGGGGCGGCGTCCTCGACGCCCCGCGGAGGGGTCAAGACCCCTCCCTACAAAGCAAACCATGAAAGGGGTTGCAATGGCAAACCTCCGGGCCGGGCATGCCCGGCCCCTACAGGTCACCGTTTGCTCAGCGGCATTTCCTCCGTCCAGACATTTCCATTCGTGTCTGTCACACGCACAACGTACTTCGGCAGCGTCTCGCCGTCGTACTCCCAGCCGTTTACCACGTCCTCGCTGTAGAACGTGCCGTTCCAGACGCTCTCGGTGCGGGAGGAATTGCCATAGCTGTACTCGTCCTCGCAATCCAGTATGGCGGTGGCTGTCGGCTCCCCGGCGTCGCCGTTCAGGCGCAGGTCGATCTCCACCTGCGCAGGCTGCATCCACGGCGGGGCGTCCACCTGCACCTCCACAGGGTAGCAGGTCAGGGTCAGGCGGTACTGCTTATTGCCGACCCGCCGCACGGAATACCCAAAGTCCAGGCTGCTGCCCGCCGCGCCCCAGATGATCTGCGGCTCGGTCATCTCGTCGTTGAAATCCACGGTCCCCAGCGTCTCGTTGGTGGTCACGCCGTCAGCCGTCCACTGCACGCTCAATTCATAGGTGCTGCCCACTATAAAAACGATACCGTCCGCCGCAAAGCTGCCGTCGGGCGCGGCGGTCATTTCGTACAGCTGCGTATCGTCCCCGCAGCGCACAGCCAGCCGGGCTGTCACACCGTCGCGGGTCGTGCGGGGCGTGACCTGCACCTGCACGGGCATCCAGCTTTTATCGGCGTCCCGGTGCAGCTTGTCCACGGACAGCCAGCGCCAGTCCAGAACCGTGGCCTCGCCCATCCGGACGGCGTCCTGCAATTCCGAAATCTGCGCCGACAGCTCCGCCTGCTGGGCGGCGTAGCTGGACTGGATGGCCGCATAGTTCTGGTTCAGCGCGCTGATCTGCCGCTCATATTGCAGCGCCACACCCGCCAGCAGCCCGGCCAGTATGATGAACGCCGCGCCCCCGGCACAGCCCCACACGCGGCGGCGGCGCTTTTCCTCGGCATCGCGGGCGGCCAGCAGGTCCCGCAGCGCGTCCAGCGTCACGGCGGGCACGGCGGGGTCGGCGTTCTCCGTGCCCAGCAGTGCGTCCACGCCGATGCCCAGCGCCGCAGCCAGCGCCTGCAGATTGTCCAGCCCGGGCAGGGCGGTATCCTTCTCCCACTTGCCCAGCGCCTGGCGGCTGACGCCGATTTTTTCAGCCAGTGCCTCCTGGCTCAGCCCCTGCACCCTGCGCGCATTCTGGATATTCTGCCCCAGTGTCATACGCTCGCCCTCTTTCCTCTTTTTTCTGACATGATTCTACCACAGAACGTGGTAAAATACCAGCAAGTTAAGCTGACAAAGCGGTAACGGCAGGTTGCACTGCCGGGAAAGGACGCAAAACCATGTGCGGAATCGCAGGCTTTATCGCGGGGCACGGCGCAGCGAACGCAGCGGCGCTGGCCCCCATGCTGGCGCGCATTGCCCACCGCGGCCCCGACGGGCAGGGCACCTTTGTGGAGGGGCCCGCGGCGCTCGGCCACTGCCGTCTGGCCATCATCGACTTAGAGGGCGGCGCACAGCCGCTGTACAGTGAGGATAAAAACTTAGTCGTCGTTTTCAACGGCGAAATCTACAACTACCGTGCGCTGACCGCCGAGCTGACGGCGCTGGGCCACACCTTTGCCACCCGCACCGACACCGAGGTCCTGCTGCACGGGTGGGAGCAGTGGGGCCGCGAGCTGCTGCCCCGGCTGCGCGGGATGTTCGCGTTTGCGCTGTGGGACCGCCGCGCCGGGGTGCTGTTCTGCGCGCGGGATATGTTCGGCATCAAGCCGCTGTACTACTGCCGCTGCGCCGACGGCACGCTGCTTTTTGCCAGCGAGATCAAGGCGTTTTTAGACCACCCGTCGTTTGCCAAGCGGCTCAACACCGCGCAGCTGCCGCTCTATCTGTCCTGCCAGTATTCCCCGGGGCGGGATACGTTTTTTGCAGGCGTGCAGAAGCTGCTGCCCGGGCATTTTCTCGAGTTCTCCGACGGCATCGTCCGCACGACGCGGTGGGTGCAGCCTGCCTTCCTGCCCGGCGATGCGCCGGTCTCCCCTGCCGAGATCGAAGAAGTCCTGCGCGGCAGTGCGGCGGCGCACAAGGTCGCCGACGTCGAGGTCGCGGGGTTCCTGTCGGGCGGCGTGGACTCGGCCTACCTGACCGCGCTGGCCCGCCCCGCGCGTACCTACACGATCAGCTACGCCGAGCCGAAGTACGACGAGTCCTTCCCCGCCCGGGCGCTGGCACGCAGTCTCGGCGTGCGCAACCGCGTGCGGCGCATCAGCCCCGGCGAGTTCTGGGACGCCGTGCCCGCCGTACAGTACCACATGGACGAGCCGCTGGCCGACGCTGCCGCCGTGGCGCTCTACTTTTTGAACCGCGAGGCCGCGAAGGACGTCAAGGTCGTGCTCTCGGGCGAGGGCGCGGACGAGCTGTTCGGCGGGTACAACATCTACCGCGACCCCTTCACGGCGCGGTGGTATGACCGCCTGCCGCCCTGGCTGCGGGCCGGGCTGGGGGCGGCGGCGGCGCTGCTGCCGCCCGCGCGCGGGGTGAACTTTCTCGTGCGGCGCGGCATGAGCCTGGAGGAGCGGTATTTCGGCCCCACGGCCCTGTTCAATGAGCGCGAAAAGCGCCGCCTGCTGGCGGATTACGCCGGGGACGGCGACCCGATGTTTTTGACCGAGGCTATCTGGGACGCCACCGAGGGACTGGACCCCGTGACCCGGATGCAGCAGGTGGATTTAAATTTGTGGCTGGCCGGGGACATCCTGCTCAAGGCCGACAAGATGAGCATGGCGCACAGTTTGGAGCTGCGGGTGCCGTATCTGGACCGGGAGGTCTGGGCGCTGGCCGCCGCGCTGCCCGCTGCCGCCAAGGCCGACGCGCGCACGACGAAAATTGCCCTGCGCCGGGCCGCGGCACGCACGCTGCCCGCCGCCAGCGCCGCGCGCAAAAAGCTCGGCTTTCCTGTGCCGGTGCGGGACTGGCTGCGGCAGGAGCCCTACACCAGCCGGGTGCGGGCCGTGTTCAGCCGCCCGGCAGCGGCGGAGTTCTTTGACCCGCGCGCGCTGCATAGTATGTTGAACCAGCACCTGCACGGCGGCGACTGCTGGCGGCAGATCTGGTGCGTGTACAGCTTTTTGATCTGGTATGAGCAATTTTTTGGAGCGTGATGCTGAATGGACCTGCGGCGGCTTACCCAAAACACCGGCTGTCGGCTTCTGCGCGGCGATGCCCTGACCGAAATCACGTCCGTCTGCTGTGACTCCCGCTGTGCCGGGCCGGGGGCGCTGTTCGTCTGTCTGCCCGGGCGGCACGCCGACGGCCACGACTTTGCGGCGCAGGCCGTCGCTGCCGGGGCCGCGGCGGTGCTCTGCACCCATGATGTGCCCGGTCTGCCCGCCGGGTGTGCCGTGCTGCTGGCGGGCGACCCGCGGCGGGCCATGGCGGCGCTGGCCGCGCGGCTCTACGGCGAACCGGCCCGCGCCATGACGATGATCGGCGTGACCGGCACGAAGGGCAAGACGACGACGGCCCACCTGCTGGCAGCCGTTTTGCAGGCCGACGGGCGGCGGGTCGGGCTGGTGGGCACCAACGGCGTCTGCTGGCCCGGGCATCGGCATGATTTGAACCATACAACGCCGGAAAGCTGCGATCTGCAGCTGCTTTTGCGCCGCATGGCCGACGACGGCTGCGACACCTGCGTCATGGAGGTTTCGAGCCTCGGGCTGAAATTTGACCGCGCGGCGGAGATCGAATTTGCGGTGGGGGTGTTCACGAACCTGTCGCCCGACCACATCGGCCCCGACGAACACGCGGATTTTGCCGAGTATCTGTTCTGGAAGCGGGCGCTGTTCCGCCGCTGCCGCGTGGGAGTTTTCAACAATGATGACCCGCATGTGGGGAAAATTATGCAGGGTCTTTCCTGCCGCGCCGTGACCTACGGCATCGGCTGCCCGGCGGATGTACGCGCCGACGCCGATTTTGCGCTGACCCGCGCGGGCGGGCGGCTGGGCGCGGCGTTTACCGTGGACGGCGCACGGTACGCCGTGGGCATGCCCGGGGCGTTCAGCGTGTACAATGCGCTGGCCGCGCTGACGGCGGCGCGGGTGCTGGGCGCGGGTGAGGACGCGATCCATGCCGGGCTGGCCGGGGCCGTCGTGTGCGGGCGGGTCGAGCCGGTGCCGCTGGACGCGCCGTTCACGGTGGTCATCGACTACGCCCACAACGAGGCCGCCGCCGAGTGCCTGCTGCGCACGCTGCGGGCCTACCGCCCGACGCGGCTTGTCGCGGTGTTCGGCTGCGGCGGCGCACGCAGCCGCCTGCGCCGGTTCGGCATGGGGTCGGTCTGCGCACGGCTGGCGGATTTCTGCATCATCACCGAGGATAACAGCCGCGGCGAGCCCGTGGAGCACATTTTAGCGGACATCCGCGCCGGGCTGCGCCTTGGCAACCCGGCCACACCGTTTGCCGAGATACCGGACCGCAGACAGGCGATCTATTACGCCCTCGACCACGCCCAGCCCGGGGATATTATCGCGATCTTAGGCAAGGGCCACGAGACAACGATAGAGCGCGGCGGAATCAAGGAACCGTTTGTGGAACGGGAGATCGTGGAGGAGTATTGGGGGCGGTGAATTTCTCTTTGCCTTCTCCCCTTGGGGGCGAAGGCGGCCCCGCAGGGCCGGACGAGGGGAGAGCTTGCCGCAGCAAGCCGCAAACACGCAATAATGGCAGGCTCGCCCCTCATCAGTCAGCGGGCGGGGCCGCTGACAGCTTCCCCCGCGGGGGAAGCCATTCTAGCCGGAGGGTTTAACGTCAATGCGCACTTTCGGCATCAGAAGCGCCTGCGGGTTCCGCCTGTAGGGGGCGGCGTCCCCGACGCCCCGCGGGAGGGATGAATCCCTCCCCTACACGCCCCGTTTGCGGGAGCTTGTAGGGCGGCCAGCCCTCTGGCCGCCGCGGAGGGGTCAAGACCCCTCCCTACAAATCTACCACGAAAGGGGTTACAGCGGCAAAGCTGCGGGCCGGGCATGCCCGGCCCCTACAGTACAGCAAAAGGCCGCGCCCTTCCTGTATCGGGAAAGGCGCGGCCTGTTTGTATGCAATTATACCAGCTTAAACAGCTGCCCGCTGAACGGGGCCAGGGTCAGCTTCAATTCACCCCCGCAGGCCTTGCCGACCAGCCGCTTCGGCTTCTCGGTCCGGCCGCCGAAGCACTGCCAGTCGGTGTCCAGCAGCTTCGTCAGCTTGCCCGCGCGGGGCAGGGTCAGCGTGTAGTCAGCCAGCTCCGTGTCGCCAAAGTTGAATGCCGCCAGCACCGCACCGTCATGGCCGTCGCGCCAGATGGCACAGGCGTCCAGCTCTGGGTGGGCGCAGTCCAGCCACCGGAACGCCTCGGGGTCGTACTCGCGGCTCCAGAACGCCTCGTTGGCAAGATACGCCTCATTCAGCGCCCTGCGATAGCGGTGGAAGTCGTCGTGGTTCGGGTACTTGAGCACAATCCAGTCCTGCTTGCGGCTCTCGTCAAATTCGCGCAGCTGCGCAAATTCGTTGCCCATAAAATCAAGCATCTTGCCCGGATGGATGGCCATGTACAGGTAGAGCGCCCGCGCCTGCGGGAACTTGCCCTCGTACTCGCCGTACATTTTTTGCACGATGGTCGCCTTGCCGTGGACGTTCTCGTCGTGGCTGAACGGCAGGATGTAGTGCTCGTTCCAGGCATACATCATCGAGAAGGTCAGCTTGCCCAGATTCTCGCGCCGCTCGTCGCTCGACTTTTTAAAGTAGTCGAGGGTGTCGTTCATCCAGCCCAGGTCCCACTTGTAGTCAAAGCCCAGGCCGCCGTACTCGACGGGGGCCGTGACCTTCGGGAAGCTCGTAGAGTCCTCGGCGATCAGAATGGCCGTGGGGTGGCGCTGCTGCAAACCGGCGTTCATGCCCTTCAGGAATTCCAGCGTCGAGCCGTTGACGCCGCGGTTCGGGTCGCCCTGCCAGTAGATCAGGCGGGACACGGCATCCATGCGCAGGCCGTCGGCGTGGAACACCCGCAGCCAGTAGTCCGCGCAGGACTGGATAAAGCAGCGTATCTCGCCGCGGGAGTGCATAAAGTTGCAGCTGCCCCACTCGCTCTGGCCCACCGCGGCGGCGGGGTACTCATACAGCGGTGTGCCGTCAAATTCTTTTAAACCGTAGGCATCCACGGCAAAGTGGACCGGCACAAAGTCCAGGATAACGCCGATCCCCTGCTTGTGGCAGGCGTTGACAAACTCCACAAGCTCGTCCGGCGTGCCGTAGCGGCTGGTGGGCGCAAAAAAGCCGGTGGTCTGGTAGCCCCAGCTGCCGTCAAATGGGTGCTCGGCCAGGGGCATAAGCTCGATATGGGTGAAGCCGTTCTTCTTGCAGTAGGCGGGCAGCAGGTCGGCCAGCTCGGCGTAGGTGTACCAGCTGCCGTCCTCCTTCTGCCGCCAGCTGCCGGCGTGGACCTCGTAGATATTCAGCGGCTTATCAAAGCATTTTGTGCGTTCCTGCATCCATTTGTCATCGGCAAAGCCCTTGGGGGCATCGCTGACGATGCTGCGTCCGTCGGGGCGCAGCGTCATGGCCGTGCCGTAGGGGTCGCAGTGGGCCACGCTCTGGCCGTTCGCGCCGCGCACCCAATACTGGTACACCATCCCCGCTTGCACGCCGGGGGCGTCGCACTCCCACACGGCGGACTGGGTGCGGTGCAGATCAAAGGTACCGATCTCGGTCTCAACGGCGATATGCTGTGCGGACGGTGCCCACACCGCAAAATGCGTGCCGCCGAAATAGGTATGCGCACCGAAAAACTCATACGCATCAAAAGCGTGCCCGGTATAAAAATCCTGCATGTTCATGATGAAAACTCCTATTGCCCCTTGCCTCCCCTAGCAGGGGAGGTGGCCCCGCAGGGCCGGAAGGGTTGAACCTTGCCGTGGCCCGAAATATTTCGGGCGCGGCGGGCTCTCTCCCCCACCCGCTGCGGCGGGAGCCCCCCTCTCAGAGGGGGCCAAGGAGCTTTTTCTCTAAAAAAATTGTACCACACCAACCGGGTGCGGTACAATTTACAATATTGAACACGGTGTCTAAAATTTAAATTCTCAGCAGCACCCGCGCAATGTTGAAGTAGACGAGCAGTGTCGTGGTATCGACAATGGTCGTGATAAGCGGCGACGCCATGACGGCGGGGTCAAAGTTGAGCTTTTCCGCAACGACGGGCAGCAGGCCGCCGATGAGCTGGGACAGGATGACCGTGCAGATCAGCGTCAGGCAAACGACTGCCGCTACAGGGGGCGCGATGCCGTCCAGGAAGATCAGCTTGGCAAAGTTGCACAGCGCCAGCGTGCCGCCGCAGAGGATGGCAATGCGGAATTCACGCCACAGAATCTTCGGCAGGTCGTGCGGCTCAATATCACCGACGGCCATGCCGCGGATGATGGTGGAGGTACTCTGGCTGCCCGCGTTGCCGCCCGCGTCGGTCAGCATCGGGATGTAGGCGGTCAGCACGGTCACGGCGGCGAGGGCATCCTCATACCCGCGGATGACCATGCTGGAGAAGGTGGACGAAATCATCAGGAACAGCAGCCACGGCGCGCGGTTTTTGTACAGTTCCCACATAGACTGTTTAAAATAAGGCTTGTCCGACGGGCCCATAGCGTTCATCTTGGCAATATCTTCGCTGGCCTCGTCCTGCATGATCGAGATAGCGTCGTCAATCGTGACGATACCGACCAGGCGCTTCTCGTTGTCCACAACGGGAATGGCCAGGTAGCCGTACTTCTCGAACATCTGGGAGACATCCTCCTGGTCGGTGGTCGTGCTGACGCTGACGACATTGTCGTCCATCATGTCGCGGATCAGCTCGTTGTCGGGGTCCTTGGACAGGACCAGCGCGCGCAGCGAGACGACGCCGATGAGGGTGCGGTCACGGTCCGTGACGTAGCAGTTGTTGATGGTCTCCTTGTCAAAGCCGTTCTTGCGGATGGCCGCCATGGCCTGCGACACCGTCCAGTCGGGGCGCAGCTCCATCAGCTCGGTGGTCATCACGCCGCCGGCGGAGTCTTCGGGGTATTTGAGCAGTTCGTTGATCATGCGGCGGGTCGCGGGGTCTGCCTGCGCCAGAATACGCTTGACGACGTTGGCGGGCATTTCCTCGACCAGATCCGTCGCATCATCGACGAACAGATCGTCCACAACGGCCTTCAGCTCCTTATCGGTCAGGCCGTCGATAAGGTCCTGCTGGGTCTCGGGGGTAAGCTCGGCGAAAATCTCCGCCGCCAGGTCCTTGGGACACAGGCGGAACAGCACGGGGAGCTTCTCGGGCGGGAGGTCCTCGAACACGGCGGCCAGGTCGGGCGCGGGCAGGGTGGACATAACATCGCGCAGGCTCTGGTACTTTTTGGCATCGTCCAGGTTGGCCAGCATCGTGCGGAGGGTCAGGATCGCGGTATCAGACATAAAAAAGCTGCCTCCTTTTCAGGCGGCAGCCAGGCACATTTAATTTTAGGCAATGCAAAGCAGAGCAACACCGTGCGCTTATTTTCGCGTACAGTTTGCTTTGGTTTGCCCGACAAAAAAGTGGTGGCTGCCGTTATTCAAGATACATCGGTACACAGGACTGGGACTGGGGGTATCCATTGTGACAACCACCTCACTTTTGTTTGAATTTTTACTACACGGCGCTATTCGCACCTATAGTTACTTTACCATCTGGGAACGGATTAGTCAACGGTAAATTTCGGCAATTTGAGAAAAAATTTCGTGCGCACTGCTGCCGCCTGTGGTATACTGGTGTACATTCACACGGCAGTGTTCGGGAGGTATCGCCATGATAAAAAATATCGCTATCGTCAGTCTGTCACGCGGCGTGGCAGGGGAAGCGTTTGCGCAGCATGAAGTCGAAATCGGGCTGAAGCGACTGGCCGGGTACGGCGTAAACGTGCAGTTTATGCCAAATGCCCTGCGCGGCATCGACTACCTTACCACACACCCGGAGGCGCGCGCCGCCGACCTTCTGCAGGCGTTCCGCGACCCGGGGATTGACATGATCCTCTGCGCCATCGGCGGGGACGACACCTATCGGCTGCTCCCCTATCTGTTCGACCACGACGAACTGCGCAGGGCCGTCACCGATAAAATATTTCTCGGCTTTTCCGACACGACGGTCAACCACATGATGCTGCACAAGGTCGGGCTGCCGACATTTTATGGGCAGGCATTTTTGCCGGACGTCTGCGAATTGAGCCCCGCGATGATGCCCTACACCGAGCACTATTTTACGGAATTACTGCGCACCGGCACGATCCGCGAGGTCACGCCCAGCGACGTCTGGTACGAGAGCCGCACGGATTTCAGCCCCTCGCAGATTGGCATTGCTCCCGCCGCGCACCCCGATGATGGCTTTCAGCTTTTGCAGGGCAGTCCTACATTTTCCGGGGAAATTCTCGGCGGCTGCATTGACACATTCTACGATTTCTTTGATGGTACGCGGTATGCAGATATGCCGCAGCTCTGCCGAAAATACGACCTTTTCCCCACGGCTGAGGACTGGAAGGGCAAAATTTTGCTGCTGGAAACCAGCGAGGAGCGGATGCCGCCAGAAAAATACCGCGCGGCTTTGACGCATCTCAAAAACGCCGGAGTGTTCCGCGCCGTCAATGGCGTGCTGATTGGCAAGCCGATGGACCGCAAATGCGAGGACGTGTACAAGCAGCTTTTGGTCGAGGTCATCGACGACCCGGCGCTGCCTGTCGTCTGCAATCTCAACATCGGGCATGCCGCGCCACGGTGTATTCTACCCTTTGGCGTCCGGGCCTGTGTAGACGTCGCTGCGCAGAAGATTACTTTTGCTTAAAGCATTGCATCACTTTTGGGCCGCACCCGGCGGGGCGTCGAGGACGCCGCCCCCTACGAATATGCGGTAACACAAATAAAAAGCCGACTCCCGGCAACTGGCGGGTCGATGCAGGCATCGACCCCTACAGCTTGTCGGGAGTCGGCAGTTCTTTTATTTTACGGCAGGGCTTACGCCATCAGTTCCTTGACGGTGGCGGCCAGCTTCTCGTCCTTACAGGCGGGGAAGAAGTTCTCGGCGAAGTGCTCGCCGGCGAAGGCACCCTTGACGAGGTCGCGGTCCAGATCCTTCAGGATGTCGGACAGGTCGCGGAAGGCAATGGCGCGCACGCCGTCCAGGATCTTCTTGTTGCGCTGCTCGGGGACAACGCGCTCCTTGGGGTAGCCCTGGCCGTGGCCGAAGCCGAACAGCTTCTCAAAGATGTACTCGAGGTTCAGCTCGCCGCCCCAGCCGAAGCCCTTGGCAAAGGGCAGGGCCACCGCGTTGCCGTCGTTGACGTGGGCAAAGGTGTAAGCGTCAACGGGGTCCTCGACGTGGCCGCAGATGACGCCGGGGAAGCTGTTCAGGGCCAGCATAGCGCCCTCACCGGTGCCGCAGCCGGTGATAACGTAGTCCGCAGCGCCGGAGTTCAGCAGCACAGCGGCCAGAATGCCGTTCTGAACATAGGTCAGCTGGGCGGCATCGTCGGCGGCATACATGCCGTAGTTGACGACCTCATGGCCCATCGGCTCGACGACCTTGCGCAGGGTGGCCTCGATCAGGGCGTTCTTGGCGGCCTGGCTGTTCTCATTAATCAGAGCGATTTTCATAATAGTTTTTCTCCTTTTATCGTCAAATTCACATTACAAGCTGACGGAAATACGTGATGTTGATACTCTTGTCGAGCTTGGCCATCTTGGCAATGCAGCCGTCCAGCGTATGGGCCACATCGTCCAGGCTGTGCCAGTTGGCGGCCTGCGGCTTGACCTCCTCCTCGAGCCAGGGGGCTACGTCGGTGTGGGAGCAGGCACCCTCGATGAGGTAGGCACCCTTGCGGGCGGCCTGGGTCTGCGGCTCGTAGCCGTCAACGCTGCCCATCATCGTCATGGTGAACACGCCCTTGCGGTTGCGCCCGCCCACGATGAGCCGCACGCCCACCGGCTGCACCGAGACCGTGGCGGCCTTCTCGCGCAGGATCTTGACGACCTTCTCCAGCGTCAGGTACTGGGTCTGGTACTCGTCCACCGCGTTGATGATCTGCACGGCGGCCAGCGTGTCGCCCGCAAAACCGACCACGACGTTGCGGTTGATCTTGCGGACCTTGGGCAGGTCGTTTTTGAGGATATGGGGCTTTTCGCCGGTGATGGGTTCCTCGACATAGCGGCCATCGCTGACCATGGCGCAGAAGGTATCACCGCATACTGCTAAAATCGCACTCATTGTTTTTCGTCCTTTGTTTTTTAATAGTACGTCTATTGTAGCACGAAATGCCGCGGGGTGCAAGGCACGCTTGACATGGCCGCGGCAGTGGGGTATAATAACTATAGAAAAGGCGCTGCGACAAGCGGTTGGCCCTTTCAGGTGAAAGTTAAAAGCTCAAACTAATAACCGTCACCGGCCAGGGTGGCGGTTATTGCTTTTTACAACTAAGCTCAAAGTAAAGGTCTTGCGACCGATATAGAACGTAAATGTAAAACGCATGGTCTCACCTCCTTTACGGAAGTGTGGCCAACCGCCTGCCGTTGTGTGCAGCGCCTTGCCGTCTGTTGTGAAACAGGCGGCTTTTGTATTATAGCAGAAATTTCGACGGCATGCAAGCAAAGCTGCCCGCAGGAGAACCTTCCCCCGCGGACAGCTTTTTAATTTATCGAGTCTGTAGGGGCCGGGCATGCCCGGCCCTGCCGTATAAGGCAGACGAGTGTTTGCGGAAAGCCGCGGGCCGCACATGTGCGGCCCCTACAGGGCCGTTTTTCTTTAGTTATTCTTGTAATAATTGATCAGGCAGCCGTCCGCCAGGATCCGGCGCTCGGCGTCGGTCATAGCGCCGAGGCTGACCGTAAAGCGAACTACGCCGCCGTCCGGCTTGACGGCCACGGCCTCCAGCTCGTCCGCGGCCTCCAGCAGAGCCTTGCGGACGCCGGGCAGGTAGACGTAATCGCCGTTGTCCAGCGCGCCGGGGTTCTCCACCAGGAACGGCAGCATACCCCAGTTGATGCAGTTGGAGCGGTAGCGCTTTGTGGCATACTCGCAGGCAAAGTTGGCTGCGCCGCCCAGCACGCGCTGGCAGCTGGCGGCCTGCTCACGGGCGGAGCCGTCGCCGGGCTTGTTGGCAAAAATGGCCGAGCCAATGTTGGTGTTGGCCGCGTCGGGCGCGTAGCCCAGCTTCTTCAAATCGTCGTAGACACGCGCAACCTCGGCGGGCAGTTCGCCTGCCTTGCGCTGTTCGTCCAGCGCCTTCACGGCCTTGGCGTTCGGCACGTAGGCCGGATCCTTGCGGGAGAGGGTGAACTCTGCCAGCCGCAGCGGGTTGGAGCGGAAGGACGACGTCTCTCCCGACGGGATCAGCTCGTCCGTCGTCGTGACGGGGTCAGTGATGTAGCTGACAATTTTGACCAGCAGGTCGTCGGTCAGGGCGGGCTGCTCGGGCCAGTCCTTGATGTTCGGGCCGAATTTCAGCGCGTAGTCCGGCTCCGGATGACCCCAGCCGTTGTAGACGCGCTTGTCGTAGACACCCTGCTCAAAGTGGTAGTCGGGCACGGTGTACTCCACGTCGGTCAGCTCGCTGGCGGCGGTCAGGTAGCCGCCGTTGGCCGCGGTGGCCGCAATGGAGCGGGCGTCCATCAGGGCGACGGCGCTGATCTGGCCCTCGCCGGGCTTGGAGCCCTCGCGGTTCGGGAAGTTGCGGGTCGTGTGGCGGATGGAGAACTCGCCGTTGGCCGGGGTGTCGCCCGCGCCGAAGCAGGGGCCGCAGAAGCACTCGCGGAAGATGCCGCCGGCGGAGACAATGTCCGCCACAGCGCCGTTTTTGACCAGCTCCAGATAGGTCGGCATACTGTCGGGGTAGACGCTGAACTTGAACTCGCCGTTGCCGCAGCTCTTGCCTTTGATGATGTCCGCCACGGCGCAGATATTTTCATACGTGCCGCCGGAGCAGCCGGCCACAACGCCCTGGTCAACGTAGATGCGGCCATCGTCGCAGATCTTGCCGACGAGGTCCATCTCGACCTTGCCGCCCAGCTGCCTGTTGGCCTGGTCCTGCGCCGCCTGCAGGATCTCTTTGGCGTTGGCCTTCAGCTCGCGGATCGGGTAGGCATAGCTGGGGTGCATCGGCAGCGCGATCATGCACTCGACGGTGGAGAGGTCCAGCTCAATGCAGCCGTCGTAGTAGGCCACGTCGGCGGGCTTCAATTCCTTATAAGCCTCGGGGCGGCCATGCTGCACAAAATATTCCTTCGTGGTATCGTCGGTCTGCCAGATGGAGGACCAGCAGGTCGTCTCGGTGGTCATGACGTCGATGCCGTTGCGGTAGTCGGCACTCAGGTTTGCCACGCCGGGGCCGACGAACTCCATGACCTTGTTCTTCACATAGCCGTTGGCGTAGGTCGCGGCAACCAGCGCCAGCGCGACGTCGTGCGGGCCGACGCCCGGAGCGGGCTTGCCGGTCAGATAGATGGCAACGACCCCGGGATAGCTCATATCGTAGGTGCGGCCCACGAGCTGCTTGGCCAGCTCGCCGCCGCCTTCGCCGACGGCCATCGTGCCGAGGGCGCCGTAGCGGGTGTGGGAGTCAGAGCCCAGGATCATCCGCCCGCAGCCAGACATCATCTCGCGGTTGTAGCTGTGGATGACGGCCATGTTCGGCGGAACATAGATGCCGCCGTATTTGTGGGCGGCGGACAGGGCAAACTGGTGGTCGTCCTCGTTGATGGTGCCGCCGACAGCGCAGAGGCTGTTGTGGCAGTTCGTCATGACGTAGGGCAGCGGGAACTCCGTCATGCCGGACGCGCGGGCCGTCTGGATGATGCCGACATAGGTGATGTCGTGGCTGGTCATCGAGTCGAACTTCATGCGCAGGTCCTGCATGGAGTCACCGGTATTATGGGCCTTCAAAATGCTGTAGGCGATGGTGCCTTTTTTGGCGTCTGCCTCGGTGACGCCCGCCGGGGCGGAAGTCTGAGGCACGCCGTTTACAAGGTATACGCCGGTGTCGTGCAGCTTCATGGGAAAACCTCCGTTTTGTATGTATCGCAAAAGCCTTCCCCCGCGGGGGAAGGTGGCGCGCAGCGCCGGATGAGGGGCAAGCCTGCCATATTTCCCGTTTACGGGTTCTTGCCGGAAGGTCTGCCCTCATCAGTCGGCTTCGCCGACAGCTTCAGTCTCCGCGCTAAGAGCCGCCTCCGGCGGTTGCGCTTCGACACGCGCCTGCGGGCGCAGCCCCGAGGGGGAAGCCTTTTAGGTCACAGTCGTGCAATAATTGCCTGGGTAAACTCCTTCGTTCCCGCGGTGCCGCCGATGTCGGCAGTGACGACCTTGCCCTCCTCGACCTGGGCCAGGATGGCGGCATTGAGCTTGGCGGCCTTGTCAGTCTCGCCAAGGTCGTTCAGCATCATGGCAAAGGCCATCAGGATGGCGCTGGGGTTGGCCTTGTCCTGCCCGGCAATGTCGGGGGCAGAGCCGTGGACGGCCTCATAGATGCGGGTGCTGTCGCCGATGTTGGCGCTGGGCGCAAAGCCCAGGCCGCCGACGAGACCGGCGCACAGGTCACTGATAATATCGCCGTAGAGGTTCGGCGCGACGAGCACGTCGAACTGCTCGGGCTTCTGCACCAGCTTCATGCACAAAGCGTCGATGATGCAGTCGTCCGCGGTGATCTCGGGGTACTCCGCGGCGACCTCGCGGAAGGTGCGCAGGAACAGGCCGTCGGTCAGCTTCATGATGTTGGCCTTGTGGACTGCCGTGACCTTTTTGCGGCCGTTTTTGCGGGCATAATCAAATGCAAAGCGGCAGATCTTCTCGCACGCGGGGCGGGTAATGAGCTTGACGCCGTTGGCGATCTCGTCGTTCAGCATATACTCGATGCCCTTGTAGAGATCCTCGGTGTTCTCGCGCACGATGACAAGGTCCACATTGTCAAAGCGGGTCGGTACGCCCGGCAGCGTGTGAACCGGGCGCAGGTTTGCATAGGTGGAAAAGCGCTGGCGCAGCTGCACATTGATGCTGCGGAAGCCCTTGCCGATGGGGGTGGCGGTGGGGCCCTTGAGTGCCCAGCCGCACGCTTCGATTGCATCCAGCGTGCCGGGGGCGATCAGCTCGCCGCTCTCGGCGGCGTACTCGGCACCGGCAGCAAACTCCTGCCATTCAATGCCGGTGTTCAGTGCGGCGGATACCTCGCGGACGCTCTCGGCAATTTCACGGCCAATGCCGTCGCCCGGAATCAGAACTGCTTTCATAAATAGTACTTTTCCCCTTTCCCTGTCTTACTCTGCATTTTCTGCGGTATACCTAACATACTACCCGGTTTAGGGCCGGTTGTCAATCCGCATTTTTACACAATAGGCACATTTTTGGCCGCCGGCTTAATTTTTTAAAGCATTTTCCTGAAAAATTTAGAAAAATTTTAAGTTTTTCTTGACGAATTTGCGGAAATGCTATAAAATCAATCTATCAGGCATATTGGTAGGGGGAAGCCAACAGTGGTATGTTCCTGTATAAGTATGCAAAGTATATAAAATTGGTCAAAGAGAGGGGTACGCATGATGTATTACCCGGACGTCCCGGCCCTGGAGCCGGATGAGCTTGAGCTGCTCTGCCACGAATATCTGGAACACAACGCCACCCTTGACCCGCATCTGGCGGATCAGATGGGCGTCAAGCGCGGCCTGCGCAATCTGGACGGCACCGGCGTGCTGGCCGGCATCACGAACGTTTCCAACGTTATCGGCTATGACAAGAAGGAGGACGGCACCATCGTGCCCATTCCGGGCCGCCTGGTCTACCGCGGCATCGACATTGACACGCTGGCCGCCGAGGCCGACGCCCATGACCGCTTCATGTTTGAGGAGGTCATCTGGCTGCTGCTGTTCGGCTCCCTGCCCACGCAGGAGCAGTACGCCAAGTTCCGCAAGCTGCTGGAGCACCACCGCGAGCTGCCCCAGGGCTTTGCCGACGACATGATCTTAAATTCGCCGTCGCCGAACCTGATGAACAAGATGGCACGAAGCGTGCTGGCCATGTACAGCTACGACGAGCACGCCGAGGACAACAGTCTGCCCAACATCCTGCGCCAGAGCATCAACCTGATCGCCGAGCTGCCCACGATGATGGTCAACGCCTACCAGATCAAGCGCCGCGTCTATGACCGGTCCAGCATGTACTTCCACCTGCCCACCGAGGGCCAGAGCACGGCGGAGCATATTTTGAGCACCTACCGCGCCGACCAGAAGTTCACCCACGAGGAAGCGCGTCTGCTCGACCTCTGCCTGCTCGTCCACGCGGACCACGGCGGCGGCAACTGCTCGACCTTCACCTGCCGCGTGCTGTCCAGCTCCGGCACGGACACTTATGCGGCCATCAGCTCGGCCATCGGTGCGCTGAAAGGCCCCAAGCACGGCGGCGCGAACCTGAAGGTCATGCACCAGCTGGATTACATTCTGGAAAATGTCGAGGACCCGTCCAACGACGACGAGGTCCGCGAGTTCCTGCGCAAGATCCTCCGCAAGGAGCGCGGCGACGGCAGCGGCCTGATCTACGGCATGGGCCACGCCGTCTACACGATGAGCGACCCCCGTGCGCAGATTTTGAAAACCCACGCCAAGAGCCTGGCCTACAAGAAGGGCTACGACGAGGAGTACGAGCTGCTGTGCAGCATTGAGCGCCTGGCCCCGCAGGTCTTTGCCGAGGAAAAGCACGGCCCGAAGAAGGTCTGCGCCAACGTGGACCTGTTCAGCGGCCTGATCTACCGTATGCTCGGCATCAGCGAGGACCTGTACACCCCGCTGTTTGCGATTGCCCGTGTGCCCGGCTGGTGTGCCCACCGCGTCGAGGAGGTCGAGTTCGCGAACCGCATCATCCGCCCCGCCTACAAGTACCTCGGCAAGCCGCAGGAGTACGTTCCGCTGGAGAAGCGATAAGATCGGTATTTTCCCGGTGCAAGTGTGCACCGGGATTTTTTTGCGCACAGTAGGGGCCGGGCATGCCCGGCCCGGGGCCTGCCCACAAACACCCGTCCGCCGTAATCGCCCCGGAGCGGTCAAGACCGCTCCCTACAAAGCAGCCGTGAGTGTCGGTTTGTAGGGGAGGGTCTTGACTCTCCCGGGTCGTTCACGGCTGCCGCAGCGTTCACGGGAGGGATGAATCCCGCCCCTACACATGACCAGCGAAGGGGCCCCAAAATTTTCTTGCTTTTCTCCGCTGTTTTTGGTATAGTATTCTCTGTTTTTTAACCACAAGGAGATACTATTTCATGTCCGAACATGCCAATAAAAGAGAAAAGCGGCTGGCGATGCTGGTCGTGGCGGCGGTGGTGCTGTTCACGGTGCTGCTCATCGTGGAGACGTTCCGCCTGCTGCTGCCCGGGCTCTGGTCCGCGTTTTCTGCCGGGGATGAGCAGGCGCTGAGCGAATACCTGGCCAGCCAGGGGCGGCTGCGCAGCTTTCTGACGCTGTGGTTCCTGGCCGTCGTGCAGGTGCTGTCGCTCGTCATTCCGGCCATGCCGGTGCAGCTGGCGGCAGGGCTGGCCTACGGCCCGTGGATGGGCTTTCTGACGAGCTTCTCGGCCTCCGCCGTCGCCAACATGAGCGTCTACCTCATTGCACGGCGGCTCGTGCCGGTCATCCGCCGCCTTGTCGCCGACACCCCCAAGGCTGCGAAGCTGCTGGACAGCGTGCGCAGCAGCAAGGACCCCTGGTTTTACACAATTCTGGCGTTCATCACGCCGGGGCTGCCCAACGGCATCATTCCCTATGCCGCCGCCAACGCGGGGATGCGCCCGAAGCAGTTTTTAGCGGCCATCTTCATCAGTCTGCCCTTCCCCACCCTGCTGACCTGCGCGGCAGGCAGCTTTATGCTGGAGGGCAACTGGCTGTTCACCGTGCTGACCGGCATTGTGCTGTTCAGCTTTGTGGGGATTCTGTTCTTCAACCGTACAAAATTCATCGCGTGGGCACATGAGGTCAAAAACAGGCATACCCAAAAGGCCGGAGCGTAAGCTCCGGCCTTTTTTCTTGCCTCCCTCTGCGAGACAGACTCCCCCGATACGGGGGAGGTGGCGCTTGCGCCAGAGGGGGAGCGGTGGCCCGTAGGGCCGGAGGGAGAGAACCTTGCCACAGCCCGAAATGTTTCGGATTGCCGCTAGGTTCTCTCCCCCACCGCCTGCGGGCGGAGCCCCCTCGCAGAGGGGGCCAAGAGGTTTTGGGGACGCGCATTTTTTCTGGTTACACAAACACCGCCTGCACCAGCACCATATACAGGGCGGTGCCCACGGCGATGCTGAGCAGCGTGTTCTTCTTCCACAGGTGCAGCCCCACCACGGCGGCCCCGGCAAGCAGCTCCGGCAGGCCGTGGGTGGGGCCGCGCAGGTCCACGCCGCGCAGGCAGTAGACGACGAGCATCGCCATGATGGCGCAGGGCAGCACCCCGGCCAGATACACCACAAATTTCGGCGTGGGCCGCCCGCCGCCGAACACCACAAACGGCAGGAAGCGGATCAGCGCTGTCACGCTCGCCACAACGGCCACAAGCAGCGCACCGTGTACATCAAACGGCATGGTCGGCCTCCTTTTTCTGCATAAAACCGCGCAGCACCGTCAAAGCTGCCGTGATGCCCACCATGGACGGGATCAGGAAATCGCTGCTGCCGAAAATCAGCAGACAGACCAGCGACACACCCAGCCCCACCAGCGCGGGGGTATGGTCGCGGCTGGCCTTCCACTGCTCGGTCATAACGACGAGGAACAGCGCGGTCATCGAAAAGTCGATGCCCGTCGTGTCAAACGGCAGCACACTGCCCAGCAGTGCGCCCGCCACGCCGCCCGCGATCCAGTAAAGCTGGTTCAGCAGCGACACCCAGAAATAGTATTTTTTCCGGTCCACGCCCTCGGGCACGCCGCCGCTGCACACGACGGAATAGGTCTCATCGGTCAGCGCAAAAATCAGGTACGGCTTGGCCGCGCCGGTATCTTTATAGCGTTCCAGCATCGAAATTCCGTAAAACAGATGCCGCGCGTTGACCATCAGTGTCATGATCGCCGCCGAGATCAGCGACGCACCGCCCGCCAGCAGGTCAATTGCGACATACTGCATGCTGCCCGCGTAGATCAGCCCGCTCATGACCAGCGCCCATCCCGCGCCGTAGCCCTTGCTTTGCAAGAGCACACCAAAGCCCAGCCCCAGCACGATATACCCCGCCATGATGGGCAGGGACCGCACAAAGGCGTAACGAATCGTTTTCACTTTTCTTTTCCTCTTTAATCTACTAAAGTGCTATGTTGGGTAGTATAGCACAAAAAAATTCCCCGCGCAAGCGGGGAAAAGGCATTGTTCAATAGTACCGCAAGCGGGCACGGGCAGATGCTTGCACCGCTCCGGGGACCCTGCGGCTGCCGCCTCGTTTTACGCCTTCTCGCTCTCCCACCGGGCTACCAGCGGGGCGGCCACAGCGGAAAGCGCCTCCCGTGCGGTGTTGATGGCATTCACGTCCACGGGGGTCAGCTTGTCGGCCTTTTTGTGCTTTAGAACGCGCTCCAGCGTTCTTTCTGCTTCTTTGATTTTAGTACGGGTCTCGCGGTCCAGCGCCTTGCCGGCCTTGCTGCCCAGCGCGGTGTTCACGCGGTAAAGCGCGGCCTCGCCGGCGTTCAGCGCCTCCAGCGCGGCCTTGCGCTCCTTGTCCTGCCCGGCAAAGGCGGCGGCGTTCTCCTTGGCGCGTTTGATCTCGTCCTCGGTCAGGTTCGATGTGCCCGAGATCGTGATGCTCTGCTGCTTGCCGGTGTCCATGTCGCGCGCCTTGACCTTGACAATGCCGTTGGCGTCGATGTCAAACGTGACCTCGATCTTCGGCACGCCCGCCCAGGCGCGCTTGATGCCGCGCAGCGTGAAGGTGCCCAGCAGCTTATTGTCCCTGGCAAACTCGCGCTCGCCCTGCAGCACTTTAATTTGCACCGTTTTCTGGAACGGCGCCGCGGTGGTGAATACCTTGCTGAACCGCGTCGGGATCGTGGAGTTGCGTTCGATCAAATGCGTTGCCACGCCGCCGACGGTCTCGATGGAAAGGGTCAGCGGGGTCACGTCCATCAGCAGCAGATCCTCGCCGGGGCCGGAGAGCATCTCGCCGCCCAGACGTCCGGCCTGCACCGCCGCGCCCAGTGCAACGCACTCGTCGGGGTTCAGCGATTTGGACGGCTCCAGACCGGTCATCCGCACGACCTTGGCCTGCACCGCCGGGATGCGGGTCGAGCCGCCGACCAGCAAAACCTGATCCAGGTCGCTGGCCGAAAGGCGTGCGTCGCTCAGGGCGTTGCGCACGGGCAGGGCGGTGCGCTCGATCAAATCGGCGCAGAGCTCCTCAAATTTAGCGCGTGTCAGCGTAGTTTGCAGGTGCAGCGCACCGTCTGCCGCCATCGTGAGGAACGGCAGATTGATATCGGTCTGCTTCGCGCTGGAAAGCTCTTTTTTCGCCTTTTCGGCCTCCTCGCGCAGGCGCTGCATCGCCACGCGGTCATTCGTCAGGTCCACGCCGTGTTCGGCCCTGCACCGGTCTGCCAGCCAGTTGACGATGCGCTCGTCAAAGTCGTCGCCGCCCAGAAAGTTATCGCCGCAGGTCGAGAGCACCTGCACGATGCCGTCGCCGATGCGGATGAGCGACACGTCAAATGTGCCGCCGCCGAGGTCGTAGACCATGACGGTCTGGGTGCGGCCATTGTCCAGCCCGTAGGCCAGCGCCGCGGCTGTCGGCTCGTTGATGATGCGGCGCACGTCCAGCCCGGCAATGCGCCCGGCGTCCTTCGTGGCCTGGCGCTGGGCATCGTTAAAGTAGGCGGGCACGGTGATGACCGCCTCGGTGACAGGCTCACCGAGATACGCCTCGGCGTCGGCCTTCAGTTTTTGCAGGATGAGGGCGCTCAGCTCCTGCGGCGTGTAGCATTTTCCGTCGATGGGCACGCGGGTCTCACTGCCCATCAGCCGCTTGACGCTGGACACGGTGCGGGGGGCGTTCGTCACGGCCTGGCGCTTGGCGGGCTCGCCCACCAGCCGTTCTCCCACCTTGGTGAACGCGACGACAGAGGGCGTCGTGCGCTGCCCCTCGGCGTTGGGGATGACGACGGGCTTGCCGCCCTCGACCACCGCCACACAGCTGTTGGTAGTCCCCAGGTCAATTCCGATTATTTTTGCCATGGTGGTGCTTGTCCTTTCAAAAAAGACACTTTTGAATCATAATTCTATTGTAGCGCCTGCCGCCTGGAAAAGTGTTGCGATTTCGTAAATAAATTGGGGCGAATTTTATAAACCTGCGGAGCTTTCCCCCCTCGGGGGAAAGCTAAGAAAATGTTGACGCACACGTCCCAACGTGCTATAGTTAGTTTAAAGCACTAAAGAGGAGGATTCCTATGGCACGCACCGCAACGGTCACCCGCAATACGCGGGAGACACAGATCACGCTGACGATTGACCTGGACGGCACCGGCAGGGCCGACCTGCACACGGGCATCGGCTTTTTTGACCACATGCTGGACGGCTTCGCCCGCCACGGCCTGTTTGATGTAAGCGTCACCTGCCGCGGCGACCTGGACGTAGACTGCCACCACACAATTGAGGACATCGGCATTGCGCTGGGCACGGCCATAAAAGAAGCGCTGGGCGACAAGGCCGGGCTGGTGCGGTACGGCAGCTGCATGCTGCCGATGGATGAGACGCTGGCACTCTGCGCCGTCGATCTGGGCGGGCGGCCCTACTTTGTGTACGACGCCAGCTTTGCAGGCCAGAGCTGCGGCGGCATGGACACCCAGATGGCGCGGGAGTTTTTCTACGCTGTATCGTACAGCGCCATGATGAATCTGCATCTGAAGGTGCTCTACGGGGAGAATGACCACCATAAGCTGGAGGCCATGTTCAAGGCGTTTGCCAAGGCGCTGGATGCCGCGACGCGCAGAGATGCGCGGATCGACGGCGTTTTGTCCACCAAGGGGACGCTGTAAGGGAGATGCTCGGCGGCGGGAACGACGGGCGCCTATAGTATCCGCCCGCGGCCGCTTCCCGCCGTGGACAGCATATACATTAGGAGGGAAAGCAGTATGTACAAGGACATCATCGACACCATCGGCTTTGTGGAGAGCTACGACCCCGAGCTGGGCGCGGCTATGCAGCGTGAGCTGGGCCGCCAGCGGCAGAACATTGAGCTGATCGCCAGCGAGAACATTGTTTCCCCCGCCGTCATGGCGGCCATGGGCAGCGTGCTGACGAACAAGTACGCGGAAGGGTACCCCGGCCACCGTTATTACGGCGGCTGCCAGTACGTCGATCAGGTCGAGCAGATCGCCATTGACCGCGCCTGCAAGCTGTTCGGTGCGAAGTATGCCAACGTCCAGCCGCACTCCGGCGCACAGGCCAACCTGGCCGTCTACTTTGCGCTGCTGAACGTCGGCGACACCGTCATGGGCATGGACCTGTCCCAGGGCGGCCACCTGACCCACGGCTCCCCCGTGAACATGAGCGGCAAGAACTACAACTTTGTCTCCTACGGCGTCTCCGCCGAGGATGGCCGCATCGACTACGCCGCACTGGCCAAGCAGGTCGCGAAGGTCCGCCCCAAGCTGCTGGTCGCCGGTGCGTCGGCCTATCCCCGCGCCATCGACTTTGAGAAGCTGGCCGAGATTGCCCACGGCTACGGCGCGATGCTGATGGTCGATATGGCGCACATTGCGGGTCTTGTCGCAGGCGGCCAGCACCAGAGCCCCGTGCCCTACGCCGACGTGGTCACCACCACGACCCACAAGACGCTGCGCGGCCCCCGCGGCGGCCTGATTTTGACGAACAACGAGTATATCATCAAGCGCATCAACTCCGCCATCTTCCCCGGCACGCAGGGCGGCCCGCTGGAGCATGTCATCGCCGCGAAGGCCGTCTGCTTTGGCGAGGCGCTGAAGCCGGAGTTCAAGGAGTATGCCCGCAAAATCGTTGAGAACGCGAAGGCGCTTGAAGCCGAGCTGACCGCCCGCGGCGTGAAGCTGGTCTCCGGCGGCACGGACAACCACCTGCTGCTGATCGACCTGACCGACGAGGACTGCACCGGCAAGGAGCTGGAGCACAATCTGGACGAGGTGCACATCACCGCGAACAAGAACACCGTCCCCGGCGAGAAGCGCAGCCCGTTTGTGACGAGCGGCGTGCGCATCGGCACCCCCGCCGTCACGACCCGCGGCATGGGTCCCGACGAGATGAAGGTGATCGCCGACTGCATTGCAGACTGCGTGTTTGACTTTGCGAGCAAGAAGGACGAGGTCGCCAGCAAGGTCGAGGAGCTGACGAAGAAGTTCCCGCTGTATGAATAAGCCTTGATTGAAAACTTGATTGAAAAATAGAAAGCCGCTGCCTGTGGAATGCACATGGGCAGCGGCTTTTGTTTGTGCGCGGGGGCGGATTTCCTATCCGCCCCCGGGGTTGGCGGCGGCGTGCCCGACGCCCCGCGGAGTGGTCAAGACCGCTCCCTACGATGCAAAAGATAAACGGGCGGCAACGGAAAGGCTGCGGGCCGGGCATGCCCGGCCCCTACAGGGTGGCTTTGTTTGTGCGTAGGGGCGGATTCCATATCCGCCCGCAGGCGTGTACGGCGGCGGAAGGTTTACGGATTGCCGCTGTAGAGGGCGGCGTCCCCGACGCCCCGCGGAGCAGTCAAGACCGCTCCCTACGATGCAAAAGATAAACGGGCGGCAACGGCAAGGCTGCGGGCCGGGCATGCCCGGCCCCTACAGGGTGGCTTTGTTTGTGCGTAGGGGCGGATTTCCTATCCGCCCGCAGGCGTGTACGGCGGCGGAAGGTTTACGGATCGCCGCTGTAGGGGGCGGCGTCCCCGACGCCCCGCGGAGCGGTCAAGACCGCTCCCTACGATGCAAAAGATAAACAAGCGGCAACGGCAGGGCTGCGGGCCGGGCATGCCCGGCCCCTACAGGGGCATTCACGATAGCCACGCCCTCGCCAGCGCCTGCGCCACCTTCTCCACATCGTCCTCCTTCAGGGCCGAGTACCCCGCTACCACGGTATCCGCCCGGCAGAGCTCGGGCCGGGCGAGATAATACTCACTCAGGCCGCGCAGCCGCACGCCCTGCTGTGCCGCGGCGGCGACCATGGCACGCTCGCCGCCGGCTCCCGGCAGCGTCAGCAGAAAATGCAGCCCGCTGTGTACGCCGTCCAGCTCCACGCCCGGCAGCGCCGCGCGCAGCGCTGCCGCAAACGCCTCCATGCGGCGCTTGTAGGCAAGGCGCATCCGGGCAAGATGCCGCGTGAAATACCCGCCCGCCATGAACTCGCAAAGCGTCTGCTGCTCAAAGCGGCTGACCGTGTTGGCGTAGGTCGCAAAATCCCGGCGATAGCGCGCCAGCAGGCTTTGCGGCAGCACCATGCAGGCAATGCGGATGCCCGGGGCCAGGCTTTTTGAAAACGTCGTCAGGTAGACCACCGGGCCGTCCGGGCCCGCCATGCCCTGCAAACTGGGCAGAGGGCGCGTATCAAAGCGAAACTCCGAGTCGTAGTCGTCCTCCAAAATGTATCGCCCGGGCCGGGCCGCTGCCCAGGCCAGCAGCTGGGCGCGGCGGGTCGCGGGCATCGTAACACCCGTCGGAAAGTGATGACTGGGCGTCAGATAGCAGAGGTTTGCGCCGCTTTTTTCCAGCGCGTCGGCGGGCAGGCCCTCGCGGTCAATGTCCACCAGCGTGCAGGGAATGCCGCTGTTCTGCAGGACCGTCCGCGTGCGGAAGTAGCCGGGGTTCTCGATGGCCGCCATGCCGTCGCTGAACAGGTGCGCCAGGCACCCGAGCAGATACTCAATGCCCGCGCCGACGACGATCTGCTCCGGCGTGCATTCCACACCGCGGTACACCGACAAATATTCTGCGATCTGTGTGCGCAGCGGGGCGTCGCCCTGCATTTCGCCGCGCTGTAAAAGCTCGGGCCGCTGGTAGAGCAGCTCCTTCTGGATGCGTCCCCAGCTGCGCGCCGGGAACAGCGCCGTGTCCACGCTGCCGGTGGACAGGTCGTAGACCGGCTGCGGCGCGGCGGGCGGCTGCGTTGCAGGGGCGGCGGGTGCGCGGCGGGCGCGGCTGTGCAGCATGCCGTAGGTCTTTTGCACATAAAAGCCGCTGCGGGGGCGCGGCTCGGCCAGACCCTCGGCGGCCAGCATCTGGTAGGCGGCGTCCACCGTGTTGACGCTGACGCCCTGCTGCGCAGCCATCGTGCGGCGGCCCGGCAGCGGCGTTCCGGGTGCGCGCTGGCCGGTGCGGATTTCATCCGCCAGGGCGGCGTACAGCTGCTCATACAGCGGCGTTTTTTGGTCGGCATCCAACTCTATCATGACAGTCCTCCACACTGGCCCCATAAAAAATTTAAAAACTGAGCATTTATTCAGAGCCAGAAATCAGTATAATAAAAACATACCTTCCCGGAAGGAAAATGTCAATAGAGGTGTACGAAACTATGTCTACCGCAACGATGTGGCTGCTGCTGTTCGTCGTAGCAGCCCTGGCACTGCTGATCGCAGCGCTGACCAAAACGAAATTCACTGTGCAGAAAATCAGCATCATCGGCATCATGGCCGCGCTGAGCTTTGTCGCGTATGAGTTCTTCCGCATCCCGAACGTCTTTGGCACGGGGTCCAGCTTCCATCTGGGCAACACCTTCACGGCGCTGACCGCCATGCTGCTGGACGGTGTGTCCGGCGGTCTGGCCGGTGCCATCGGCCTGGCGCTGGCCGACGTTGTCGCCGGTGACCCGGGCTACGCCATCACGACCTTTATTCTGAAATTCATCATCGGTCTGGTCTGCGGCGCGGTGTCCCACAAGGTCATCCACCTCAGGACCTTCCCCACCGGCAATAAGTTCAAGTACGTGGCCGCCGTCACGGCGTCGGCCTTCAGCGGCCTGCTGGTCAACGTGTTCACCGACCCGTTCATCGGCTACTTCCGCAACCTGTACATCTTTGGCCAGCCCGCGGAGTTCGTCTCCGTCGTGACCAAGATCGCCAGCGGTGTAACGCTGGTCAACTCCCTGCTCTCCACCGTCTGCGCCGTTGTCCTGTACATCGCCCTGCGCCCCGCCCTGGAGAAGGCACATCTGCTGCCGAAGGAGTGATTCTCCCAAAGCCTTCCCCTTGGGGGAAGGTGGCCCCGCAGGGCCGGACGAGGGGGAAGCCTTTTAACACAGCTATCCTCATTTCTGTTTACCCCCGCTTCGGCGGGGTTTTTGTTTTGCGGCAAATTATGTAAAAATTGCGAAAAGACTGGCGTTCCGGTGGGAAATGGTGTAAAATGGACTTACATATTGTGTAAACACTCCATGCTCCCACGCGAAAGGAGCCTTTCATGGCAGGCAAAACCAAATCACAAAAGAAAAAGGCGCTGGATATGCGCAGCAAGATGTATCTGGTGCTGGCTCTGTGCAGCGTCATGCTGCTGGTCAGCGTCGGCATCTCGCTGGTGCTCATCGGCGGCATCGACCTCGGCGGCGCGGACGCCCAGAGCGTCTCCACCGTGGACAGCGCGTCCATGGTCGTCGAGAGCGGCTATAATAAAGAGGAAAACACCATCGATACCCAGGCCTACACCTCGACGATCCTTGAGCAGGCCGCCGACGCGGGCGACAGCTATGTGGACGAGACGCTGTTTTTGGGCGACAGCAACACAGCCCGCATGTACCGCATGTTCGACTATTGCAGCTACGACAACGCCATCGGCTCGGTGGGCATGACCGCCAAGAGCCTGGCGACCTTTGCCTGCGTGCAGGTAAGCACTTCGTCCGGCTACATCACGATGCCCCAGGCCGTGGCGAAATTGCAGCCGCGCCGGGTCATCCTGACCTTCGGCACGAACGACCTGAACCCCGGCTATAAAGCCGCGGACTTCGTCAAAAACTACCAGACCGGCATCGAGGCCATCGTCACCGCCTACCCCAGCGTGGACATCATCGTCAACGCCATCCCGCCCATCGGGCAGCAGCACTCCAACCAGAGCCTGACCCAGACCCAGGTGGACGAGTACAACAAAGCGCTCGTCGAAATGTGCCAGGAGAAGGGCTGGAAGTTCCTGAACAGCGCCGAGGTGCTGAAGGATTCCGTCACCGGCTACGCCAAGAGCGGCTATGTGGAGACGAGCGACGGCATTCATCTGACCCGCACGGCGATGGACGCGCTGTTCAACTACATCCGCACCCACAGCTACATTACCGAAGATGACCGCCCCGCGCTGACGACAATCCCGAAGCACACCGGCGACAAGGACGCCGTGGTCTACACGGTGCCGGTGGTCAGCTCCTCCAGCACCGCCACGGCGACGGCCACGCCCGAGCCCGAGGCGACCGAGATACCGGCCAGCAGTGAGGCCGAGGCCACCGCCACCCCGGAACCTGAGGTGACCGCGACACCTGAGCCGACTGCAACGCCGAGTCCCACACCCGAACCGACTACAGAGCCGACACCGGCACCCACGCCTGAACCGACCGCCGCCCCCACGCCCGAGCCGACCGCGGAGCCGACACCCACGCCCCCGGAGAACACCCCCGATGCAGACGTTCCCGCCGGGAATGACGGAACTCAACCTACATAAAACACCGACCCCCGCAGCACCTGACGCTGCGGGGGTCTTTTTCTTATGGTTTTTTGCCGAGCAGCTCGGTGCGGATATACCGGAAGCAGGCGTCCTCGCCCTCGTCGCGCAGGATCAGCAGGCAGGTTTCCAGCTCCTTGCGGGTCTCGGGGTGCAGGATGTAGTGGTCCCTGCTGCGGTCATAGTACTCCCACGCCGCGGCGTCGGTGTACTTGTCGCCCTTATAGTTCTTGCTGGCGGCAATGCGGTCACAGACCATCTCGGCCACGTAGCGGGCGGGCATCCGCATACCGGCCATAGCATGGTCGCCGTCCGGCGCGTAGTCGATCCAGTATTCCAGATGGTGCTTGTTGCGGCCCTTATGGTGCAGCCAGGCGGCGCTGTAGCCCTCGGCCTGGCGCTGGGCGTTGTTGGGGCTGCACGTCCCCTGCCAGTATTTGGCCCCGGCCCAGAACTCCACGGGGGCCAGCTTGCTTAAATCGTGGGTCAGGCCCTGCCAGTACAGCCCGCAGCGGAAGCAGTTTTTCATCACCAGCATTTTGTGATGGCGGATCGTTTTGTAGTGTTTAATGGGATGCCACAAGGTCTTTTTTCCTCCCCGGGATCATGAGTTTTGCCAGCACCGGCAGCAGCATACAGCTGATCGGCACAAACGCAAAGTGCCACAGCATCGGTACAAGGTGGGTATGGATCGCAGCGTGCGCCTTGGACAGCACCATCCAGGACGCCGGGGCCGCCAGCCCCAGCCCCCAGACGATGCACGGCGGCACCAGCTGCGCCGCCGTGCCGCGGCGCAGGCAGACAACAACGCTCACCGCGCCGACCAGCAGCGCAAACAGTAGCAGCTGCCATGCCGTGACTCTGACGGGCCCGAGCTGCAAAAGCGGCTCCGTACTCTCACGGAAATACTGCGCGAGCACCTGCGGCACGTTCACGTCCCGCACCGCGCCGTCCGTCAGGCTGACGCGGTCCGTGACGGCCCGGGTCATGTTCTGCCAGGCGTCCGCCGCGCTGCCGAAGCAGAGCCATTCCTGTGCGAACCAGAGCGCCAGCGCCGCAGCCACACCGCCCAGCGCCGAGACACCCGTCTCGACGGTGCGGCCCAGCCAGACCAGCGCGCCGTGCGGGTCGCGCCGCACAAAATACGCCTTGGCTGCCGCGTAGCAGAGCGGGATCTCACACAGGATCAAAAATGTTGTGATAAATTCAAACCCGCACATGCAGCGCACCATGCAGGCGGCGGCCAGCAGCGGCCAGCACCCGCGGGGCGTTTTGCCGCGCACGCGGGTGCAATGGCAGAGCCAAAGCGCCGCCAGCAGCGGCAACAGCCAGGTCCACAGGCACCAGTACAGGTCCTTCATGCCGCGCTGCAGCCAGGGGGCCAGCAGCACCGACGCAAACCCGAACGCTGCCGCCAGCGGGCCGAATTCTTCCCACACGGCCAGCGCCACAAGCAGCTCCGCCGCGTAGAACAGCGTGCTGTTCAGCCAGTAGAGGGCGGTCTCCCGCGCCAGACCGTCGGGCAGCCAGTGCCGCAGCAGACGGTTGACCCTGCCGAACAGCCAGCCCTGCAAGCCCGACTGGTGGGTGTAGGGGTGGAACGCCGCCGCGTCGGTGGGGGTGTCGTCCCGAAACAGTGCGCGGTTCGTGTCGTCGCTCCAATCGTCGGTGTAGACCCCCAGAAAGCCGCCGGGGGCGTACTGCCCCTGCTCCATCTGGTGGATGCGGCCATAGACGAGCGTCTGGGAGCCTGTATCCCACACGCCGGTCAGGTAGGCGCTGGCATTGTGCCGCACCGTGGTCAGCAGCGCGGCCAGCGCCAGCACTGCCAGCAGGGTCGCCGCGCCGCGCAGGGGTGCGGACAGCGTCTGCCATATTCCTTTTGCTTTTGTCAATGTTATCGATCCCATTTGTCGCACAGCGCAGCGATCTGGCTGGCAAATTTTGCAAGGTCCTTGTTGGCCCCGCCCTGGTTGTGGCGGATGACCTCCAGCAGGCGCTGGCCCATGTTGGCCAGCCGGTCATAGGCCGCGCTGGTGCGCACGGTCTCGGCTGATTTCGTCTTGATGATCTTTTGGGTGTTGCCGACCTCGGCGCAGGCGACGCGGCCCTCGGCGGCGATCCAGATCGAGCCGTTGTAGGGGGCGTCGGCCTCGTAGCCCTCCTCCTTCAGATGGTTGGCCCAGTGCTCGGCGACGGCGTCCTCGCCGTGGTTGACAAAGACGAACTTCGGCTTTTCGTCAAAGGCGCGGAGCCAGGCTTCCAGCCCGTCCTTGTCGGCGTGACCCGAAAGCCCGCCCAGCTGCGCAATGCGGGCCCTGACCTGCACCGGCTCGCCAAAGAGCTTGACCTCCTGCGCACCGTTGACCAGCGCGTTGCCTAAGGTGCCGGGGCTTTGGTAGCCGACGAACAGCACCGTACACTCGGGCCGCCAGAGGTTATATTTTAAGTGGTGGCGGATGCGGCCCGCGTCGCACATGCCGGCGGCGGAGAGGATGACCTTGGGCGTCGGGTCGCCGTTGATGGCCATGGATTCCTCTTTCGTCTCGCTGACGTGCAGACCCGGGAACTGCAGGGGGTTTTGGCCGCTCTGCACCAGGGCGAGGGCTTCATCGTCGTAGCACTCGGCAAAGTTTTCCCGGAAGATCGTGGTGGATTTGCTCGCCAGCGGGCTGTCCACAAAGACCGGGAAGTTTTCGTGGCCCTTGATACGGCCCTCGGCCTTGATCTGACGGATAAAATACAAAAGCTCCTGCGTGCGGCCCACGGCAAAGCTGGGGATGACAACATTGCCGCCCTTGTCGAACGTCGATTGCAGCACGGCGCTCAAATCGCCGATATAATCCGGTTTCGGGCCGTGGCTGCGGTCCCCGTAGGTGGATTCCATGACAAGGTAATCCGCGTGGCCCGGGTTGGACGGGTCCTTGATGAGCGGCTGATGGGTGTTGCCGATGTCGCCCGAGAAAACGATGATCTCCGGCGTGCGGCCCGGCTCCGCAATGCGCAGCGAGACGGACGCGCTGCCCAGCAGGTGCCCCACATCGGTAAAGCGCATCTCGATTTTGCCGGTTGGCCCGTCGAACAGTGTCTGCCACGTCTCATAGGGACAGGGCACAAACTGCTTCATGACGTTCTGCGCGTCCTCGACGGTGTAGTCCGGCTCGATCATCTCGGCGCCGCTGCGCATGGCCTTGCGGTTTTTCCACTCGGCCTCCTGCTCCTGAATGTGGGCGGAATCCTCCAGCATGATGGCGCAGAGGTCGCGGGTCGCATCGGTGGTATAGATGGGGCCGCGGTAGCCGTTTTTGTACAGGTACGGGATGCGGCCCGAGTGGTCGATGTGCGCATGGGTCAGCAGCAGTGCCTCATAGGTGCCGGGCGCGCAGGGCAGGTCGGCGTTCTCATACACGTCGCGGCCCTGCTCCATGCCGCAGTCGATCAGAAAGCGGTGTCCCGCCGCCTCCAGCTGTGTGCAGCTGCCGGTCACTTCCCGGTCAGCGCCTAAGAATGTGAGCTTCATGTGGAAGAACCTCCTTTATTTGGGGATGTTGCGGGTGGACCGGGAATGAGAGGCCACGGTCAGTTGCGGGCGGCATATATGCCGCCCCTACAGAGCAGTGATTTAAAGCAGAGGCCATCGCGGGAACAGCAGCCGTTAAAAGCATCGGGGGTTCGGGGGAACACCCGAATTTCAAATCGGAGCAGAGGGCGCGGGCGTTAAGAACGAAAAGTAATACTGCTTTCGTTTAGCCCGCGTCCTCTGCGACTTCCGCTTTGGGGTTCTTAGGGGCGTGCAGCCCCTAAGTCGCGGGTCCGCTGCGTCGAAACAGCGGCAGTTTTCTTTGGTTCTTTCTTTTGCTGCCAAAAGAAAGAACAACCTCCCGGGAGGCAGCCGTTAATCCTTTAGCCGCGTCTCCCGACCCCGTACTGCGGGGCCTCCGGCAGCACAAACTCTGTGGTAAAGTTGGCGGTCAGGTCGTTGATGTTCATCCGAACGCTCCAAAAGACATCGCCGTAATCGCGCAGGACCGTGTACTCCGCACCCAGACCCGCCAGAGTCGCCGTGTCGGTGACGATGTAGACTACATCCCCCTCGGGGGCGTACTCGGTCAGACTGTTCTGGTAGACGCGGCTGACCGTACCGCCGTCGGCCAGCGCCCGGGCGGCTTCTGCGGTGGTGCTGACCAGCTGAATGCGCGCTATCGCGGGCAGGGCGGCCATCAAATCCCCGCGGGTGATCTCGCCGTATTCCGGCTCGGTCACACCGCCCGCGAACGCCTCGACGGACGCTCCCTCCGGCAGCCCCGTGGCCGGGTCATTTGTGACGATCTCGGCGTAGAGCGCCGCCAGATAGTTGCCGAAGCTGATGGTTTTGTTGGCGTCGGGGTTCGCCGCGTAGGTGAACAGCGGCGTGTAGAGGATGCTCTGGTCGTCGGCGTCCAGCGTGGCGATCTCCGCCGCGGCGCTGGTATAGGCGTCCGCACCGGCCTGCTGGGCCTCGTCTGCCGTCTCGGTGGGGGCGGTGGTGTCACTGCCGCCCACGGCCTCGGTGTCCTTGCCGGGGTCGGCGGCATCGGCAGCGGTGTCGGCCTGCGCGGCGTCGGCGGTGCTCATCGCCAGCCAGGTGGCGCGGCGGCTCTCCATCTCGGCAGCCGCCACAGGCTGCCGGAGCTCGACGCGGCAGCCGCCGCCCTGGGTAAAGACCAGGTCCAGCTGCGCCACGCCGGTCAGACCCAGGCCCGCGCCCAGCACGTTCGTGCCGTTTTCCGCCGTTGTGCCGTCAATAATGGCCGTCACGCCCTGGCTCAGCAGGGCCTTCTGCCAGTCGCCCGCCGGGGCGGTGGAGACAATCGCAAGGATGGCATCGCACCCGGCGTTCTGCAGGGCGGTGATCTGCTCGGCGGCGGTGTCGTTCCAGTCGCGGGCCGTGATGAACTCCCCGTTGGACGCCGAGATGACCGCGGCCTGCGCCGGGTCGTTCAGCACAAAGAAGCCGATTTTATACCCCGCGCGCTCCACGACGGTGTACCGGCCATTGGTCACGCGGTTGCGGCTCCAGCTTGTGGAGCGGTAGAACACAGCGGTGCCCTCGTTGTTCAGCAGGTTGGACGCCAGCGACGGGCCGCTGCCCATGTTGGCATCGCTGACCAGGCGGGTCGTGCCGTAGGCAAAGTCGGTCAGCGCCATGGCGTGCAGGTCGTACCCCGCCGCCGAGAACGCCGACAGCATATCCATGCCGCCGGTCAGGCTGGCGCTCTCAGTGCCGTGCAGGCTGTCGCCCGCGTCCAGCAGGATGGAATCCGGGGTCGCGCCCTTGAGCGCGGCGGCATCCGCCAGCGTGGCGCGGTCTCCGCGCAGGCCCGCCGTGGCAAAGATTGGGACCGTGATGTCCCCGACCCGCACGCGGCAGGTCAGGCTCTCGGTGCCGTCGGCCAGCGTGGCCGTGATCGTGCATTCCCCGCTGTCAGTGCGGGCGCGGACCGTGCCGTTTTTGTCCACGGTGGCCACGGTCTTGTCGCTCGTCGTCCAGTAGACCCTGCGTCCGCCGTCCTCCTCGCCCGGCTCGTTCGTCGCCAGCGTGGCGTAGGCGTCCTTGCCGTCCATGTGCAGCTCGTCGGTGTAGGTATCGTTCAGGAGCACCGGCGCGGCGGTCTTGCCGTTGCAGGCGGACACACCGGTAAATTTGAACGGTTTCATGACAAAATCCAGATCGACTGTCTCGCTCTGGACACCGTAGTCCGCGCCCGGGGCGCTGAAGGTGCACTGCCACATATCGTAGGTGCCCGCGTAGTCCAGATCGTCGGAGAACCGCGCGATCCAGAGATTGTCGCGCCATTTGTCAAAGGCAGGGTCCGTCAAGCGGGCGCGTACCCAGTTGCGGGAGGCATACAGCCCCTGCGCACCGGTGTAGCCGTACTCAGTCAGGCGGTCAAAGAACGCCTGCGTGATCTCGGCCATCTCGGAGGGGAAAACGCCGCTGATGTACTTATCCTCGAGGTCGTAGTAGACCGGGTAGCTCAGCCGGTAGGGCGCGGCGGTGTAGTCGTCCAGCCCCTCCTGCGGCGGGGCGGTCAGGCCCAGCAGCCGCGCGACGTGGTCGGCCTCGCTGCGGGCCTCCTCCACCGTCGTGGCGTAGGAATAAAGGTACGCGCCGAACGGGATGCCCAGCCGGGTGCATTCGTCGGCGTTGCGCCGCCACTGGGGGTCATCCTGCGCCCAGTTTTCCTCCTGGCCGTCCCACTCGCCGCCGAAGCCGCAGCGGATGATGGCAAAGTCGATGCCGGCAGCCTTGGCCTTTTCCCAGTCGATCTCGCCCTGGAACTTGGATACGTCCATGCCCTTGAGCACCGCGGCGGGCATGGCCCGGCCGCTTGTGTTGAAGTAGTAGCCCAGATCGTTCTTCTGCCAGGCCGCGGCGGGCGTGCCGAAGTCCGCCTCGGCGGGGCCTTTCTCCTCTGCCGAGCAGCGCACCAGCACCACCGACACAATGACCACGACCAGCAGGCAGAGCAAACACAGCCCCAGCACAAGGCGGCTGCGGCGGCGTTTGGCGCCGGGACGTTTCTTTTTCTTCGGCGGCGGGGGCGCGTCGGGGCGCGGGGCCGTTTGCCCGGCCTGCGGGGCGGGCGCAGCCGTCCGGGCAGGGCGGCGGTAGACTTTGCGTTCTTCTGGCACGGTGCGTTACCTCTCTTGGGCAGATTTTATGCTGTGGATGGATAGTATTAGTGTAGCATTTTGTCGAAGAAATTACAATCGGAAACGCGAGATATTGGGGAAATTTTACAGAATAAAAAAGCAGCGGCCAGCTCCCTGACCGCCGTTCTTTGCCTTCCCCCTCGGGGGAAGCCTTATAACTCCCTGCACGTCCAAAAATAATACGGCACCTCAAACGCCAGCATGACGCACCAGCCGAAGGCACAGGCAAAGGCGATGCCGGGCAGGCCCACCCGCGGGGCCAGCACCGCAGCTGCGGCAGCGCGCAGCCCAGCCTGTAAGCAGGTGCCGATCAGCGTCGTCGTCATCTTGCCCATGCCGCGGTAAAAGCCCTGGAAACCATTCGTCAGCGCGGGCAGGGCGTAGAACACCGCCATGCAGCCCAGATACGTGCTGCCCAGTGCAATGACGTCGGCGGCCCCCTCCCCTGCCACAAACAGGGACAGGATGCCCCGGCGCAGCAGCAGCGTCAGGCTGCCCATCAGCAGCCAATAGCCCAGCTCCAGCCGCAGGCCCACCGCAAAGCCGCGGCGGATGCGGGCGGTCTGCCCGGCGCCGCGGTTCTGGGCAATGTAGGTCGTAATGGCCGTGGCAATGCTCTGCTCCGGCGTGAAGGCAAAATCGTCCACCCGCGTGACCGCGTTGAACGCTGCGATAGCCCCGACCCCCAGCGCGTTGACCTGCCCCTGAATGAGCACCTTGCAGATCGGCTGCACGGCCTGCTGCACCGCCGTCACCGCGCCGTAGCGCAAAATCGGCCCCAGCAGGTCGCGGCGGATGCGCCACTGCCCCTGCCCGGGGCAGAGCTCCGGCACGCGGCGTGCCATGTAGACGGCGGCCAGCAGCGCGCTGGCGGCTTCGGCCACGACAGTGGTCACGGCGCTGCACACAATGCCAAAGCCCAGCCCGCCAATTAAAATGAGATCCAGCACCGCGTTGAGCACGGCGGAGAACGCCAGGAATTTCAGCGGCGTTTTGCTGTCGCCGACACTTTTCAGGCCCGCCGCCAGCGCGTTATAGAAAAACGTGAACGGCGCGCCCAGGAACGTGATGCGCAGGTAGATGCCGGTGATGCCAAAAATCGAGTCCGGCACGGCCAGCGTGCGCAGGATCCACGGCGTCAGCGCACAGCCCAGCGCCGCGGCGGCACAGCAGAGCGCCGCGCCGAACAGCAGCGTCGTTGCCAACGTCTCTTTTAAGCGGGCGGTCCGCTTTGCGCCGAACGCCTCACTCATCAGTACGCCCGCGCCGATGCACAGGCCGCTGATGGCCAAAATCACCAGATTCATGACCGGCCCGGCCACGCCCTCGGCGGCCAGCGCGTCCTGCCCGATGAACCGCCCCGCGATGATGGAATCCACCGCATTGTACGCCAGTTGCAGCCAGTTTCCCAGCAGCAGCGGCACCGCATACAGAAAGAGGTGCCCCAGCGGGGCACCCTTGGTCATATCACGCATGATTTACTTTTTGTCCTCTTCGGTCTCGGCGACGATGTAGATGGGGCGGTGCTTGACCTCCAGGTAGGTCTTGGCGAGGTACTCGCCCACAATGCCGGTGCAGAACAGCTGGACGCCGCTGCACAGCAGAATGATGCAGACCATGCTGGGCCAGCCGGAGGTCGGGTCGCCGAACATCAGCGCGCGGACGACGACAAAGAGGATGCCGACGAACGCGAGGATGCAGAACAGCACGCCCGCCCCCGCCGCGATCAGCAGCGGCGTGGTCGAGAAGCCGACGATGCCCTCGATGGAGTACTTGAACAAGCCCCAGAAATTCCACTTGGTCGTGCCGGCCACGCGCTCGATGTTCTCGTAGTCGAACCACTTGGTCTTGAAGCCGACCCAGCTGAAAATGCCCTTGCTGAAGCGGTTGTACTCGGCCATGCTGAGCACAGCGTCGGTCATTTTGCGGCTCATCAGGCGGAAATCCCGCGCACCGTCGACAATTTCCGTATCGGACATCTTGTTGATGATCTGGTAGAACTTGCGGGCAAACCAGCTGCGCAGCGGCGGCTCGCCCTTGCGGGTGGTGCGGCGGGTGGCGGCGCAGTCGTACTCGCCGGTCAGCAGCGTGTCCAGCATCTGCGGCAGCAGCGCGGGCGGGTCCTGCAGATCGGCGTCCATCGTGGCGACGTAATCGCCCTTGGCGGCCTGTAAACCCGCGTAGATACCGGCCTCCTTGCCGAAGTTGCGGCTGAACGAGACATACCGCACGCGGGGGTCCTGCGCGTGCAGCTCACGCGCGACGCGCAGCGTGCCGTCGCGGGAGCCGTCGTCCACAAAGATAAACTCAAATTCCGCGCCGTGGCTGGCTTTCATCTCCGCCGCCACGCGGGAGGCTTCTTTATAAAAAAGCGGCATCGCTTCTTCTTCATTGTAACAGGGTACGATCAGACTGATGAGCATGGTAGGACCTGCTTTCGTCAAAGTTTTTGTTGGTTTTATTATAGCGTAGTTTGGGCGGTTTGTAAACAATGGATGTAGGGGAGCCCTAAGCCTTCCCCCGAGGGGCTGCGCCCGCAGGCGCGTGTCGGAGCGCAACCGCCGAAGGCGGCTCTTAGCGCGTAGACTGAAGGTGGCCCCGCAGGGCCGGATGAGGGGCAGGTGTGCCATTGCCGCCCGTTTACGGACTGCTGTGGGTAAGCTTCCCCCTCATCAGTCAGCGGGCGGGGCCGCTGACAGCTTCCCCCAAGGGGGAAGCCGCTCTGACCGAATGGCTTCTGCAACACAAAAAAGGCAGAGCCTTCGCTCTGCCTTAGAGTGCTTATAAAATTTTAGCCTTTGACCGCGATATTGACCAGCTTGCCCTTGACGTAGATCTCCTTGGCAATGGTCTTGCCGGCGATGGCTTCGGCTACGGCGGGCTCGGCCTTGGCGGCGGCGATGGCGTCCGCATTCTCGATGGCGGCGGGCACCTTGATGCGGGCCTTGACCTTGCCGTTGACCTGCACGGCGATCTCAATCGTCTGCTCGACGCACTTGGCCTCGTCGTAGGTCGGCCAGGCGTGGTAGGCCAGCTGCTCGGTGTGGCCCAGCTGCTGCCACAGCTCCTCGGTCATGTGGGGCGCAAACGGGTTCAGCAGCTGCAGCAGCAGCTCGTACTCGGCCTTGGTCGCACCCCCCTGATCGCTCAGCGCGTTGACGTAGATCATCAGCTGGGCAATGGCGGTGTTGGCCTTCAGCGCGTCAATGTCCTCGCCGACCTTCTTGATGGTGCGGTTGGCAACGGCTTCCAGCTCGGGGCGGACGCCCTCGCCGGGAACGAGCTTCTCGCTCATCGACCAGATCTTATCGAGGAAGCGCTTGCAGCCCTTGATGGAGGAGGTGTTCCACGGGGCGGCCTTCTCAAAGTCACCGATGAACATCTCATACAGGCGCAGCGTGTCGGCGCCGTACTCGTTGACCACATCATCGGGGTTGACGACGTTGCCGAGGGACTTGGACATCTTGACGATGGGATGCTCGGCCATCTCGCCGTACTTCTCGACAAGGGCCTTGCGTGCGCCCTTCTCGTCGCCGTACTCGGCCAGCAGGCGCTTGCGCTCGGCATCGGGCTGGTTCTCAAAGGCATGGGGGTTCAGGCCCAGGATCATGCCGTGGGAGGTACGCTTCTGGTACGGCTCCTTGGTGGGCACAACGCCGATGTCATACAGGAACTTGTGCCAGAAACGGCTGTACAGCAGGTGCAGGGTGGTGTGCTCCATGCCGCCGTTGTACCAGTCCACGGGGCTCCAATACTCGAGCGCCTCCTTGCTGGCGATGGCGTCGTGGTTCTTCGGGTCGCAGTAGCGCAGGAAATACCAGCTCGAACCGGCCCACTGGGGCATGGTGTCGGTCTCGCGCTTGGCGGGGGCACCGCAGCAGGGGCAGGTCGTGCTGACCCACTCGGTATGGCGGGCCAGCGGGCTTTCGCCGTTCTCGCCCGGCTCAAAGTCCTTGATCTCGGGCAGGCGCAGGGGCAGCTCGCTCTCGGGCAGGGGCACCCAGCCGCACTTGTCGCAATAGACCATGGGGATAGGCTCGCCCCAGTAGCGCTGGCGGCTGAACACCCAGTCGCGCAGCTTGAAGTTGACCTGCTTGTGGCCCTTGCCGTTCTCCTCGAGCCAGGCGTACATCTTGTTCTTGGCATCCTCAACGGACAGACCGTTCAAGAAGTCGGAGTTGACGAGCGTGCCGGTGGCCACATCGGTGAACGCCTCCTTGTCGAGGTCGCTGGGCACAGTGCCCTTGACGACCTCGATGATGGGCAGGCCGAACTTTTTGGCAAACTCCCAGTCTCGGGTGTCGTGGGCGGGCACGGCCATGATGGCGCCGGTGCCGTAGGTTGCCAGGACGTAGTCGGAGATAAAGATGGGGATCTCCTTGCCGTTGACGGGGTTGATGCCCTTGACGCCCTCGACGACAACGCCGGTCTTTTCCTTGTTCAGCTCGGTGCGCTCGAAGTCAGACTTGCGGGCGGCCTCCTCCTGATAGGCGGCGACGGCGTCGGCGTTCTTGATCAGGCCCGCGTCGACCCACTTTTTGATGAAGGCGTGCTCGGGGCTGATGACCATGTAGGTCGCGCCGAACAGCGTGTCCGCGCGGGTGGTGTAGACCGTCAGGGTGTCGCCCGCGGTGGTGTCGAAGTTGATCTCGGCGCCGTGGCTGCGGCCGATCCAGTTGCGCTGCTGGGTCTTGACGCGGTCGATGTAATCGACGTCGTCCAGGTCGTTGATCAGGCGGTCTGCGTAGGCCGTGATCTTCAGCATCCACTGGCTCTTGTTCTTCTGGACAACGGGGCTGCCGCAGCGCTCACAGACGCCGTTGACGACCTCCTCGTTGGCCAGAACGACCTTGCAGCCGGTGCAGTAGTTGACGGTGGTCTCCTTCTTGTAGGCAAGGCCCTTCTTGAACAGCTGGATGAAGATCCACTGCGTCCACTTGTAGTACTCGGGGTCGGTGGTGTTGATCTCGCGGTCCCAGTCAAAGGACAGGCCCAGCGCCTTGAGCTGGCTCTTGAAGCGGGCCACATTCTGGGCGGTGACGATCTCGGGGTTGATGTGGTTTTTCAGGGCGTAGTTCTCGGTAGGCAGGCCGAAGGCGTCCCAGCCCATGGGGTACAGGACGTTATAGCCGCACTGACGCTTTTTGCGCGCGACGATGTCCAGCGCGGTGTAGCTGCGCGGATGGCCGACGTGCAGGCCCGCGGCGGACGGGTACGGGAACTCGACCAGCGCGTAGAATTTCGGCTTGGAATGGTCGATCTCGGCATGGAAGGTATCCTCGTCCTCCCAGACCTTCTGCCATTTGGCCTCAACTGTTTTAAAGTCGTATTTCATGATTCTTCTCCCCACAGATGAATTTTAGATGGGTAGCGTTAAAGCCTTCCCCTTGGGGGGAAGGTGGCCCCGCAGGGCCGGATGAGGGGCGCGTGTGCCGCCGCTGCCCGTTTATAGGCTGCCGCGGGAAAGTCTGCCCTCATCAGTCAGCGGTCGGGGCCGCTGACAGCTTCCCCCGAGGGGGAAGCCGTTCCGCATTTTTACTGCTCGTCCTCGGGCTGCTCCGGCATCCACTCGCTGGCGGGCACAACCGTGGCGTCGGCCCAGAGGTGCTCGAGGTCGTAGTAGTCGTGAGCCTCCTGCGTAAAGACGTGGACGATGACGCTGCCGTAGTCCAGCAGCACCCAGCGCTTGCCGTCGTGGCCCTCGGTGCGCAGCACCTTGACGCCCTCGCGGTCCAGCTGGAACTCGGCCTCATCGGCCAGTGCGCCGACATGGGTGGTGGACATACCCGTGGCAATGACGAAATATTCGGTGACGGTGGTCAGGTCCTCCACGGCCAGAATGTGGACGTTGACGGCCTTCTTTGCGTCCAGCGCACGCGCCAGACGAATGGCAAGTTCTTTGCTTTCCATAGATGTTCTCCTTAAAGGGGTAGGTTTCGGGCTGCGGGAGGTTCTCTCCCCCACCCGCTGCGGCGGGAGCCCCCTCGCAGAGGGGGCCAAAGGCCTTGCCTCCCTCTGCGAGGGAGGTGGCCCCGCAGGGCCGGAGGGAGAGAACCTTGCGGTTGCCCGAAGCATTTTCTATTTACGTTTTACGCTGCCGGCTGGCTCTCTGTATCAGTGGAATCCGTGTCGGTGCTCTCGCTCTCCGCCGTGGACTCGGACGCCATAATGTCGGTGACCTGGTTGGAGCCGTCGAGGTTATCGTTCTTCTGCGCGTCGTCCGCCTCGGCCATCAGGCCGCCCATCTGCTGGATTTTCGGGTCGGTGGCCGTGTAGCCGGACAGGTCAATGACATTGTCGCACAGGTTCAGCTGGCTGGCATCGACGGGACCGGTGTTCTCGCGGAAGTACTGGTTCAGCAGGTCCGCATCCGCCTGCCGCGCGGGGTACAAAAGCGACTGGCCGTTGTACTGCGGGCCGCTGATGACCGGCATCTGGCAGATCATGATCTTGCTGGAATCAATTTTCAGCATACTGATGGCAAAGCTGATAAGGTCGGACGCGCTGAGGTTCGTCTCCATATAGTTCAGCACGGCGGGGGTCAGCTTGGCAACGTCCCAGATGTTGCCGATGCTCTTGAGCTTGCGGAACAGCGCCGCGTAGAACTGGCGCTGCATGTTCAGGCGGCCAATGTCGCCGTCGGGGTAAATTTTACGCGCACGCAGCAGGAACTCCATCGACGCACCGTTCAACGTCTGGTAGCCGGCGTGAATGACGCTGTCTCCCAGCCCCAGCGCGGCGTAGTCTACATCCATGGGGACGTTGATCTCCACGCCGCCGAACAGGTCTACCAGCTCGGTCAGCATTTCCAGGCGGATCGTCATAAATCCGTCGATGGGCAGCTTGTACTGGTCTGCGATCAGCTCACACAGGGCGGCCATGTTGTTGTTGCCATCGCTGCCCTGGGTCTTGGCCACACCGTTGATGCGGAAGTTGCCGGAGACGCTCGCGTCCGTCGTGACCATCGTATCACGCGGGATCTGCAGCATCTTCATCTCGCCCGTCTCATTGTTGAAATGGACGTACAAAATCATATCGGTCATGCCGTCGTTGACGTTGGAGTCATTGGCCGCACCTGCGGACAGATCGCCGGTGGACGAACGGTCAACGCCGGTGACAAGGATGTTGAACTCCTTGCCCTGGAATTCCTTGGGCGTGTTGATGAGCTGGTTCAGCTTGATGTTGCCGCCCGCCGGGGTGATGGCCCCCATGATGAGCGCGAACGCACCGCCGAAGATCAGCGCGATGACCAGCAGCGTGATGAGCAGGATCTGCCACCAGCGGATCTTTTTCTTCTTTTTCCCGTTTCCGCCCTTGCCGCTGCTGCCCTTTTTGCCGGACTTTCTGCCCTTTGCCTTGCGCGGGGCGTCGTCCTCATCGCGCGGGGGCTTGCGGCTGCCGCCATTGCCGCCTGCGGCGGTGCGGGGCTTATGGGCTGCGGGCTGCGGGGCATCCGCATGTCTGGCGCGGCGGGGCTGCGCAGCAGCCTCCTCCAGCCGGATGCCGCCGACGGGGGCCGCCTGCTGCACAGGGGCCTGCGCCTGGGGGCGCGGGGCGGGCTGCTGCACCTGCCGCGGGGCCGCGGGCTGCTCATACAGCTGGGCGGCGGCCTGCCGGGCGCGCTGCTCCGGCTCCGGCGGGCGGTTCACGGTGCGGCGGGGGCGCTGCACCTGAAACTGCAAGGTATCGCCGTACCTGCGCTCGGCAGCGGCGCGGTAGGCCATGGCCTGCCGCTGGGCGTAGGTCAGCTCACGGGGCTTTTCCGGTGCGGGCGCAGCCTGCTGGGCACGTTCCTGTACCGGCGGCTCAGGTGCGGGGGCCGGCTGCTCGGTCACAACGGGGCGCTGGCTGATATGCCGTCCCTGGGCCGTGCGCATGGGCTGCTGCACGGTGCGGCGGCGGGCATTCTGTTCAGCCAGCTGTTGGGCGCGGCGGCGGGCAGCCTCATACTGCTCTTGATCCAGCCCGCCCGATGCACTGCCGGTATACAGCTTACGCGGTTCGCTCATTACATTTCCTCCCTGCTCTGTGGAGTGTTTTTATTCAAGGTGTGCTTTTGCATACTCATAAGCGGCGACGCTTTCAGGGTCCAGCGAGCCGCCCTTTTCTTCCACAAAATCAATGCTGCGCTTGAGTGCGTCGCAAAGAGCCCGGTCCAGATCCTGCATTTCCAGCGCGCGCAGGTCGTCTACGCCGGGCCAGTCGCGCTCGGCGCTGGTCATATCGGCCAAATAGATGATCTTATCGAGCTTGGACATTCCCGGCTTGCCGGTAGTATGGCAGCGGATGGCAGACAAAATTTCCGGGTCGGTGATGCCCCATTGCGTTTCGGCCAGGATGGCGGCGGCGATGCCGTGCCAGACCGGCGACGGACGCGCGGGGGCATTTTCTGCTATTATAGCATTATCGGCAAAAATCTGCAACAACTCCTGCTTGGGCAGTTCCTTGGCGGAATCGTGCAAAATTGCCGCCATAGCGGCCTTTTCCGGGTCTGTGCCCCAGCGCCTGGCAAGTTTTACAGCCATTTTTTTTACATTTTTCGTGTGCGTCCAGCGCTTTTCGCTCAGGCGGGCCTTGACCAACTTCTTGGCTTCGGAGTACTCCATGGCGTTTTTCCTTCTCCTGACTGGCTGTAGGGGCCGGACATGTCCGGCCCTCAACTTTGCCGTGATTGCCCTTGAACGGGTGGTGTATTTTTATGCTGCGGGCCGGGCATGCCCGGCCCCTACAGAGCAGCCTTTTCGGGTCATGCGTAGGGCGGGGTGCCCTCACCCCGCCGCGGCGGCCTGGGGGCAGGCCGCCCTACAGGCTCCCGTAAAGTTTATACTTGTTGATAATATCCAGCACCTCCGGCGGCAGCACCTCCGGCCACTGCTCCCGCGGGATCTTCCCGCTTCGGATGTCGCTCGACGCGCAGGGGTAGCTCTCGGCGCGGGCAAAAAGGACGCGGCCCCCGGCCTTTTTCAGTTCTGCGGCGGCGGCGTGCAGGGCGGCCTCATCGGTCCCGGTGCGGCTCTCGACGACGAGGGCAGCCATTTTCAGCATATCCTGCCAGCGGTACCATTCCTGAAACGTCAGCAGCATGTCGCTGCCGACGCAGAGGTACAGCGCACCGTCCGGGTCTTGGCTGCGCAGCCATTCCAGCGTGTGCACGGTGTAGCTGCGCCCGCCCCGGCGTATCTCCCAATCGCTGACCTGCACCGCCGGGGACAGTGCTGTGAAGCAGGCACACATCTGCAGGCGCAGCTCTGCCGGGGTGGCGCTGGCGTGCTTGTGGGGCGGCGTGCCCGCGGGCATAACGAGGGCGCGGTCCGGCTGTACCAGTGCCAGCGCGGCGCGCAGGTTGTTCATGTGGCCGTTGTGGGGCGGGTCGAACGTCCCGCCGTAGAGCAGTGTTTTCATTTTGCCAGCACGGCGGTGTAGGCGCTTTCCTTTTTCTTCTGCTTGAACAACACGAATTTGCGGCCAATGACCTGCACGCACTCGCAGTCCAGCGCCTCGCACAGGATGTCGGCGGCCTCGCGGGCGGAATATTCGCTGTTTTCCAGCACCTTTACTTTGATAAGCTCGCGTGCGGCGATGCAGTCGGCGATGCCCTGCTTGAGGGTGTCGTCGATCTCGCCCTTGCCGATCTGGTAAACGGGGTTCATCGTGTTCGCCGCGCTGCGCAGAGCCGCGCGCTGTTTGCTGGTAAGTGCCATAAATTATCTCCTTTTTATTGTATATATCTCGGTAGGGGCCGGGCATGCCCGGCCCTCTAGTCTGTGTGGTTTCCTTTTAAACGGGTTGCTGCTTTTATGCTGCGGGCCGGGCATGCCCGGCCCCTACAAAGGCTTCCCCCAAAGGGGAAGGCTTTTATCCCAAAAATTCGGGCAGCTTTTCTTCCAGCTTCTCCATTGCCCGGCCGCGGTGGCTGATGGCGTCCTTCTCGTCGGGGGTGAGCTGGGCGTAGCTGCGGCGTTCGGTGTTCGGGCGCTTGCCGTCGGGTGCGCCGTACTCGTCGGGGATGAACAGCGGGTCATAGCCGAAGCCGTAGTCGCCGTTCTGCAATGTAAACGCAATGCGGCCCGGGCACTCGCCCTCGACCTCCAGTGCGCGTCCGTCCGGCAGCATGAAGCAGACCGCCGACACGAACTTTGCGCTGCGCTGTTCCTCCGGCACGTCGGCCAGCTCCCGCAGCAGCTTTGCGTTGTTCGCGTCGTCGTCGCCGTGATGCCCGGCGTAGCGGGCGCTGTAGACGCCGGGCGCACCGTGCAGCGCGTCGGTGCAGAGGCCCGAGTCATCGGCCACGGTGGGCAGGCCGCTGGCCTTGCAGAACGCCTCGGCCTTGATGCGGGCGTTTTCGGCAAATGTCGTGCCTGTTTCCTCGGGGTCAAGGTCTATCCCCAGCTCCCGCAGGCTCTTGACCTCATGGCCCATGCGTTCCAGAATGCGGCGCAATTCCTTCAGCTTGCCCGCGTTGTTGCTGGCAGCGCAAACGATCATGCTTCGCTCTCCCCTTCCTCTTTTTTTTCGTCCTTCTGCAGGGCGGATTCCGGCAGCAGGCTTTCGACGAAGGTCTGTGCGTCAAATTCCATCAGGTCGTCGATCTTCTCGCCGACGCCGATGAAGCGGATGGGCAGACCGAGGTTCTCCCACACAGAGACCGCGCAGCCGCCGCGGGGCGTGCCGTCGAGCTTGGTCAGCACCACGCCGGTGGCGTTGGCGGCCTTGCAGAACTCCTCGGCCTGGCTGATGGCGTTCTGGCCCGTGATGGCGTCGAGCACCAGCAGCACCTCAAGGCTCGCCTCGGGGCTGGCCTTCTTGACGCTGCGGGAGATTTTGGACAGCTCGTCCATCAGGCCCTTCTTGTTGTGCAGACGTCCGGCGGTGTCGGCAATGACCATGTCGTAGCCGCGGGCGTTGGCGCTCTTGACGGCGTCGAAGATGACCGCCGCCGGGTCTGCGCCCATGCCGGCCTGGACCAGCGGCACGCCGGCGCGCTCGGCCCAGAGCTCCAGCTGCTCACTGGCGGCGGCGCGGAAGGTATCGCCCGCTGCCAGCATGACGCGGCGGCCCTGCTTTTTGTACAGGCCGGCCAGCTTGGCAATCGTCGTGGTCTTGCCGACGCCGTTGACGCCGATGACCAGAATGACGGCGGGCTTGCCGTCCAGATCCATCGGGTAGCGGGGGGTCAGCTCCTGGCAGATGATGCCGCGCAGCGCGTCCAGCGCCTCCTGACCGGTTTTCAGGTGTTTTTCCTCGACCTCGTCGTGCAGCTCGTCCACCAGACGCACGGCGCAGGCGGGGCCGACGTCGGCCAGAATGAGCTGTTCCTCGAGCTGGTCGTACAGATCATCGTCGATCTGCGCGTTGGTCAGCGTATTGACGATGCGCTGGAAAAAGCCCGTGCGGGTCTTTTCCAGCCCGCGCTTGACCTTTTGCTGCTCCTGAAATTCCTCCTCGGAAATATCTCGTTTGAAAAAGTTGAAAAAGCCCATCGTGGCCCTCCTTACTTTTGATTTGCCGCCCGCGGGTTTGTGTGGCTTCCCATTGGCGGGTGGTCGTATTTATGTGGCGGGCCGGGCATGCCCGGCCCCTACATGCCATCAGGTAATAAGGTCCGCGCTCACATTATCCAGATCCAGGCGCAAAATCTTCGACACGCCGTCCTCCTGCATCGTGACGCCGTAGAGGACGTCGGCGGCCTCCATCGTGCCGCGGCGGTGGGTGATGACAATGAACTGGGTGCGGTCCGTCATGCGGCGCAGATACTGCGCATAGCGCGCGACGTTTACGTCGTCCAGCGCGGCCTCGATCTCATCAAGGAAGCAGAACGGCGCGGGGTTGACGCGCAGGATGGCGAAATAGATTGAGATAGCGACCAGCGCCTGCTCGCCGCCGGAAAGCGCGGACAGGTTCTTGATGACCTTGCCCGGGGGCGAGACCTCAATTTCAATGCCGGATTCCAGCACGTTCGCTTCATCCGACAGGTACAGCCGCGCATGACCGCCGCCGAACAGCTCCTTGAAGATCTGCTGGAAGTTCGCGTTGATCTGCTTAAAGCTCGCCGTGAACAGCTCCTGCATCTCGCTGCACAGCTCGGCGATCATCTTCGTCAGCTCGGCCTTCGCCTTTTCGACGTCGGTGACCTGCGCCTTCATGAAGTCATAGCGCTCCCTGACCTCTTTATATTCGTCAATCGCGCCGACGTTGACGTTGCCCAAGGCGCGGATCTTGCCGCGGACCTCGGTCACGCTGCGGCGCAGCTCGGTCAGGCTCTCAAACGGCACACACTGGCTGCGGGCCTCGCTCTCGGTCAGCTGGTATTCTTCCCACAGCTTGCTGTTGGTGTCGTTCAGCTCTGTCTCGGCGGCGGTGCGGCGCTCGGCCAGGCGGGCCATCTCGCCGCTCATCCGCTCGCGCTCGTCGGTCAGGGCGCGGTTGTCCTGCCCCAGCTTCGAGATCGCAGCCTCCTTTTCGAGGCGGGCCGCGTTGGCAGATCGAATCGTTTCCTCCGCGGCGGCAATTTTCTGCTGGTTGTCGCCGCGCACGCGCTCCATCTCGGCGATTTTCAGCGCGTTGGCCTCGATTTTTGCCTTGGCGGCCTCAATCGCCGTCTGCAGCTCGCGGGCGCGGGCATCGGCCTCGCCGGTACGGCTCCGCAAGCCCTCCAGCGCGGCCTCATGCAGGCCGACGTCCTTCTCGTCCGCCAGGCGCTGCAGCTGCTTTTCGGACAGCTCACCGGTGATTTTTTCGCGTTCTGCCGTCAGGCTGCCCGTGCTCTCGCCCAAGGCGGCCAGCTCGGCGGTGTACTGCGCCAGCTCGGCCTCGGCGTCGGTCCGGGCCTTCTCGGCCTCGGTGCGCGCGGTCTCGTTCCGGGTCACGGCGGCCTGCTGGGCGGCTATCTCGGCCTCGATGCTCCGGGCCGTCTCGTCGTACTGGGCGGCGGCCTTCGTCAGACGCTCGAGCTCGAGGTTCGCGCGGACGTGCTCCGTCGCGGCGTTCATGCCCTCGCCCTCGGCACCGGCCAGCTGGGCCGAGAGGTTGTCCACCTCGGCCTTGCGGGCGGCCAATTCCTTTTCCGCCTCGGTGCGTTTCTGCTCAAGCTTCGTCAGCTTGCTGCGCAGCTCGTCCAGCTCCTGCTTGCGGCTGAACACGCCGACGCTGCGGGCGGTGGAGCCGCCGGTGAACGAGCCGCCCGCGTTGATGACCTGGCCGTCCAGCGTGACGATGCGGTTCCGGTAGCCGAGGTTCCGCGCCACGGCGGACGCCTCGGTCAGGTCCTCGACCACGATGATGCGGCCCAGCAGATTGTCGATGATATTCTGATATTTCGGGTCTGTCCTGACCAGGTCGGCGGCGACCTCCGCCGTGCCGGTCAGGCGGCCCGTGAAGCGGGAGCCCTGCACGGTGTCCAGCGGCAAAAACGTAGCGCGGCCTGCGCGCTCGTCCTTCAAAAAGCCGATGGCGGCGCGGGCACAGCCCTGGTCCTCGACGACGATGTTCTGCAGCGCAAAGCCGAGCGCTGTCTCAATGGCGGTCTCGTAGCCCTTTTCGACGGTGATGATGCCCGCCACGGGGCCGATGATGCCCCGCAGCCGCCCGCCGCCCGCCGCCCGCATGACGGCCTTGACGCTCTGCTGGTAGCCGTCCATGTTGCGCTCCAGATCTTCCAGAATGTGGATGCGCTGGGCGGCGGCGGACCTTTCTCGGTCCGCCTTCTGCAGGTTGTCGGCAGCCTCAGCCTGCTGACGGCGGCGGCTGTCCAATTTCAGCTTCAGGCCCGCCTTGATGTTGTCGTTGCGGGTCACGGCCTCCTCGGCGTCCTTAAAGCGGCGCTCGGCGCGGCGGCGTTCCTCGTCGGTGGCGGCGGCGCCGGCTTTCAGCTCCTCGGCCTGGCGCTGTGCCTCGGCCAGGCGGTTGGCCGCAGCCTCCCCTGCCGACTGCGCCGACGCGGCGCTGACCCTGGCGGCGGTGGCGGTGTCCTGCAGGCGGGCCATGGCGGCGTCAATGACGTCGCGGCGCTCGCCGCTGGCGGCGGCCTTTTCCTCAAGGGCACGCAGGGCCTCGCGCAGCTCGGCCACGCGGGCGTCCAGCCCGGCCATGCCGCTTTTCAGCGTCTCGATGGCGGCGCGGTGGTCCGCGGCCTCGCGCTCGATGCTCTCGCGGCCCTGCCCGGCGCGCTCCAATTCGGACGTAGCATCGTCGATGCGGAACCGGCTGTGCTCGCTCTCGTTTTTCAGGACGGCGATCTCGCTCTCGCTGCCGGCGTTTGCCTCGGTGATGGCGCGGATGTCGGCGTTAGCCTGCTCGACGGCCAGCACCAGCTGCTGGGCCTCGGCACGCAGGGACGCGCTTTTTTCGTCAAACTCGTCCAGCTGGCGGCTCAGGCGGTCATAGTCGGCCTGGGCGGCCTCGTACTTGCGCTGCTGGTCGCGCAGCGAGTCGTTGGCGCGGCGGATGGCATCGACCCAGAGTGTGATCTCCAGCGTCTTGCGCTTCTCGCTCAATTCCAGAAACTGCTGGGCCTTCTCGCTGTCGCGTTTCAGGGGGCCGACGCGCTTTTCCAGCTCGCCCAGAATGTCCCGCAGGCGCTCTAAGTTGCCCTCGGCGGCGTCCAGGCGGCGCTCGGCCTCGTTTTTGCGGTAGCGGTACTTGGCGATGCCGGACGCTTCCTCAAAAATTTCGCGTCTCTCCGCCGATTTTGCACCGACGATCTCGGCAATGCGGCCCTGCCCGACGATGGCATAGCCGTCGCGGCCAATGCCGGTGTCGAGCAGCAGCTCGTACACGTCCTTTAAGCGGACGTTCTGGCCGTTGATGGAGTATTCACTCTCGCCGCTGCGGTAGTACCGGCGGCCGATCGCGACCTCGTCGGCGTCCATGTCCAAACCGTGGTCGCTGTTGTCGATGGTCAGCGCGACGGAGGCATAGCCCATGGCACCGCGGGACTGGGTGCCGCCGAAGATGACGTCCTCCATCTTGCCGCTGCCGCGCAGCTGCTTGGAGCTGGTCTCGCCCAGAACCCAGCGGATGGAGTCGGAGATGTTCGACTTGCCCGAGCCGTTCGGCCCGACAACGCCGGTAATGCCCTCGCCGATCTCGATCTTTGTCTTATCGGGGAAGGATTTGAAGCCTTGGATTTCCAGTTCTTTCAGGCGCATTCCATGGGTACCTTTCAAAATTCTTAAAATGGTCGTAGGGGCCGGGCATGCCCGGCCCTCAACCTCGCCTTATGTACTCGTAAACGGGTCGCGATTTTTATGCCGCGGGCCGGGCATGCCCGGCCCCTACAGGGCGTCACTTATTGCAATTTTTCCAGCGCCACCTTTGCTGCGTGCTGCTCGGCGGCTTTTTTGCTGCGGCCGCGGCCCTCGGCCAGCAGCTCGCCGTTGCGCCAGACGCAGACCGTAAACTGCTTGTTGTGGTCGGGGCCGGTCTCGCCGGTGACCTCGTATTTCAGCACGGCGGACGGGTCCTGCTGGACGACCTCCTGCAGACGGGTCTTGTAGTCGTCCTCGGCAGTCTTGCCCTCGGTGATGAAGGGCAGGATGAAATTGCGCGCGGCCTCCATGCCGCCGTCCAGATACAGCGCGGCAATGACCGCCTCGAACGCATCGGAGACAACGCTCGGGCGGCTGCGTCCGCCGCCAAGGTCCTCGCCGTGGCCAAGGCGCAGATACTCACCCAGCTGAATTTCCTGTGCGAACTGGAACAGTGCATCCTCGCTGACGAGGCTGGCGCGCATACGGGTCAGCTCGCCCTCGGGGCGGCCCGACTGGTGGAACAGGTAGTCCGCTACAACGACGGACAGCACGCTGTCGCCCAGAAATTCCAGCCGCTCGTTGTGGGTCGTGGCGACCTTGCTCTCGTTGGCATAGCTGGTATGGGTCAGCGCAATGCGCAGCAGCGCAGGATTTTTGAATGTATAGTGCAGGACCTCCTGCAGTTCTTCCGGTTTGTGAGCCATATTCTTTCACCTTTCCGGCTAGTCCGTAGGGGCCGGGCATGCCCGGCCCTCAACCTTATCTCGATTGCCCTTTTACGGGCGGTATTTTTTATGCCGCGGGCCGGACATGTCCGGCCCCTACAGGGCAGCTTACCTTTTAAGCGTCTGCTTCTTCCTTCTGTGCAGCCACCTCTGCCAGCGCCTTCTCCATCGTGCCGCACAGGTCGTTGGCGACGCAGAGCTTGGCCTGACGGATGGCGTTCTTGATGCCCTTGGCGTGGCTGGAACCGTGCGCCTTGATGACCGGCTTCGCGGCACCGAGCAGCGGTGCGCCGCCGACCTCCTCGGAGTCCATCATACGTTTCAGCTCGCCCAGACCGCCCTTGATGCCCAGATAGCTGAGCTTGGTGATCAGGTTCTGCAAGAAGATTTTTTTCAGCATCCCCAGCAGCGTTTTGGCGACGCCCTCGGTCAATTTCAGCACGACGTTGCCGACAAAGCCGTCGCAGACGACGACGTCCACGTCACCGTCCATGATGTAGCGCGGCTCGATGTTGCCCGCAAAGTGGATGCAGGGGTTTGCCTTCAGCAGCTTGTGGGCCTCGCGGTAGGTCGGCGTGCCCTTCGTGTCCTCCGCGCCGTTGTTGACAAGCGCGACCTTCGGCGTTTCGCGGCCCATGACCTTCTCGGCGTAGACGCTGCCCATCGTGCCGAAGGCGTTCAGCATTTCGGGGCGGCACTCGACGTTCGCACCGCAGTCCAGCAGCAGGAAATTCTGCTTGGCACCGGGCATCGGGGTGGCCAGCGCCGGGCGCTTGACACCCTTGACCGTGCGCACGATGAGACTGGTGCCGACGTGCAGCGCACCGGTGGAGCCGGCACTGACAAAGGCATCGGCCTCGCCGTTCTTCAGCATGGTCAGACCCTTGACAAGGCTGGAATCCTTTTTGTGGCGCACAGCCTTGACCGGGTCATCGTGCATGTCGATGGTCTCGGTGCAGTTGAGGATCTCAAACGGTGCAAGGTCGATTTTATTCTCTTTTGCGCAGTCGCGGATGGCTTTTTCCTCGCCCAGCAGCACCAGCTCCATGCCGTCGCCGAACTCCGCCGCGGCCTGGCTCACGCCCTGCAAAACGCACAGCGGGGCGTTGTCGCCGCCCATGGCATCCACTAAAATTTTCATGCTTCGTACTCCTTTACCCACGCCTGCATGGCGTCCTGCGCGGCCTGCGAAAGCGCCATGTAGCGCTCCCGCTTGTCGTGGATGATATTGATCTCCTCGGTGCGGGGCAGGATGCCCATGTTCGCACCCATCGGCTGGAAGTCCTTGTTCGGCGTCGTGATGTAGTCCAGCAGCGCGCCGCACATCGTTGCCGCCGGGGGCGGCGGCAGCTCGCGGTCCTTGAGCCGTGCAAGCATCTGGTGCGCCGCCAGCAAGCCGGACGCCGCGCTCTCCATATAGCCCTCAAAGCCGGTGATCTGCCCCGCAAAAAACACGTTGGGATGTTCTTTCAAGAACTGCTGCTTCGTCAAAACTTTCGGGCTCTCCAAAAAGGTGTTGCGGTGCATGACGCCGTACCGCACAAATTCTGCGTGCTCCAGGCCGGGGATCATGCTGAACACCCGTTTCTGTTCGCCCCATTTCAGGTTGGTCTGGAAGCCGACGAGGTTATAGAGCGTGCGGGCCGTGTTCTCGGCGCGCAGCTGGACGGCGGCCCAGGGGCGGTGGCCGGTGCGCGGGTCGCGCAGACCGACGGGGCGCAGGGGGCCGAACCGGATCGTATCCGCGCCGCGGGCGGCCATGACCTCAATCGGCATACAGCCCTCGTAGACGGTCAGGTCGCCGTCAAAGTCGTGGAGCGGCGCGCGCTCGGCGGCAATGAGCGCCGCGTGGAACGCCTCGTATTCCTCTTTATTGAACGGGCAGTTCAGGTAGTCCGCCTCGCCGCGGCCATAGCGGGACGCGGCAAAAACCTTGTCATAGTCAAGGCTCTCGGCGGTCACGATGGGCGCGACAGCGTCATAAAAGCTCAGCCGATGGTCGCCGGTCAGCGCGGCGACGGCCTGTGCCAGTGCGCCCTCGGTCAGCGGGCCGCTGGCGACGAGCACGGGTGCGCTCTCGTCCAGCGCCGTGACCTCCTCGCGCCGGATCGTGATGTTGGGGTGGTTTTCCACCATTTCGGTCACGGCGGTGGAAAACACATCGCGGTCCACGGCCAGCGCACCGCCCGCCGCCACGCGGGCGGTCTCGGCGGCGTCCAACAGATGGCTGCCCATCATCTTCATCTCAATTTTCAAAAGGCCCGACGCGGAGTCGGGGCGCTCGGCCTTGAGCGAGTTGGAGCAGATCAGCTCCGCGAAGCCCGCGCTTTTATGGGCCGGGGAATATTTTGCGGGCTTCTGCTCGTACAGCTCGACCTGCACGCCGCGGTCCGCCAGCCAAAGCGCCGCCTCGCAGCCGGCCAGACCGGCACCGATGATTTTCACTTGCATAGTTTCTCCGTAACGTCTCTGTTTTCCGCAGGTTGTAGGGGCGGATACGCGCATCCGCCCGCAAGTCGGCAGCCTGTCCGCGGGTCGATGCAAGCATTAACCCCTACAGTAGTGCCGAAAGCGGTCATTTCTTCTCAATCGCCTTCACAAACCCGCACCCCTCTTTGGCGCAGTACAGCTGGCCCTTCTTTTTAAAGAGGGTGCTGCCGCACTGGGGGCACTTTTCGGGCACCGGCTCGTCCCAGGTCATATAGTTGCACTTGGGGTAGTTGCTGCAGCCGTAGTAGACGCGGCCCTTGGCGCTCTTGCGCACCAGCATGTGGCCGCCGTCCAGCGGGCAGAGGCCGCCCGTGTCCTTGACCAGCGGGTGGGCGTTGCGGCACTCCGGGAAGCCCGAGCACGCCACAAACTTGCCGTAGCGGCCAGATTTGATGACCATGGGCCGCCCGCATTTTTCACAGATCTCATCCGTGGGGATGTCCTCGACCTTGATGCGCTTGCCCTCCATATTCTTCTCGGCCTGCTCCAGGCTCTTTTCAAAGCCCTGGTAAAAGTCGTCGATGGTCTTGACCCAGTCCGCCTGGCCGGCTTCGACAACGTCGAGCTTTTTCTCCATGTCAGCGCTGAATTTCACGTTGACGATGTCGGGGAACTGCTCCATCATGACCGTGTTGACGGCCTGGCCGAGCGGGGTGGTTTTCAGCTTCTTCTGGTCCTTCTCCACATAGCCGCGGTCCACGATGGTCGTGATGATGGGCGCATAGGTGGACGGGCGTCCGATTCCGTTTTCCTCCAGCGCGTGGATCAGCGTGGCCTCGGTGTAAAGCGGCGGCGGCTGGGTGAACTTCTGGTCCGCCGTCAGCTTTTTGAGTTTGAGGGTCCGGCCCTCCTCCAGCGGGGGCAGGGCGGTCTCCTTCTTTTTGGCGTCGTCGGTGGATTCCTCGTACAGCGCGGTGAAGCCGTCGAACGAGACGCGGAAGCCCGACGCACGGAACAGGTAGTCCCCTGCCGTGATGGACGCGGAGACGGTGTCCTGAATGCAGTCGGCCATCTGGCTGGCCATAAAGCGGCTCCAGATCAGGCGGTAGAGCTTTGCGGTGTCGCCGCTGATGCTCTGCTCGACCTCGTCGGGGGTCAGCTCGGGCATAGACGGGCGGATGGCCTCGTGGGCGTCCTGCGCGGCGGTGGCGGAGCGGCTTTTCCACTTGCGGGCGGTCTTGCAGACGTAGTTGTCGCCCCAGCGCTCCGCAATAAAGGTCTTGGCCGCGGCCTGAGCCTCGGCGGCAATGCGCAGCGAGTCGGTACGCATATAGGTGATAAGACCCACCGTGCCGTGGCCCGCAATGTCCACGCCTTCATACAGCGTCTGGGCGGCGCGCATCGTGCGGGTGGCCGAGAAGCCGAACGCGCGGCTCGCGTCCTGCTGCAAGGTGGACGTGATGAAGGGCGGCGAGGGCTGGCGGCGGCGCTTGCCCTTTTCGATCTTCGTGATGGTGTAGTCCCTGCCGTCCAGCGCGGCCAGGATGCCGTCGGCCTGCTGCTTATTGGTGACGGTCAGCTTTTTGCCGTCGGCGGTGGCGGCCAGGCGGGCCGTGAACTCGCCCTTCTCGCCCTGCGGGTTCAGCAGCGCGTCGATGTTCCAGTATTCGTCGGGCTTGAAGTTTTCAATTTCCAGCTCGCGGTCCCGGATCAGCCGCACGGCCACGCTCTGCACGCGGCCCGCGGACAGGCCGCGGCGGACCTTCTTCCACAGGAACGGGCTCAATTTGTAGCCGACCAGACGATCCAGCTCGCGCCGGGCCTGCTGAGCGTTGAACAGGTCGATATTGATGGCGCGCGGGTGGGCCATGCCCTCCTTGACGCCCTTCTTCGTGATCTCGTCAAAGGTCACGCGGTTGGGTGCGCTGGGGTCCAGCCCCAGAATGTTCGCCAGATGCCAGCTGATGGCCTCGCCCTCGCGGTCCGGGTCGGTTGCCAGCAGGACGCCGTCGCACTTTTTGGCCTCGGCCTTCAGCTCCTTGACGAGCTTCTGCTTGCCCTTGATGGTGATATATTTCGGTGTATAGCCATTTTCGACATCAATGCCCAGCGTGCTGGCGGGCAGGTCGCGCACATGGCCCATACTGGCCGTGACCTTGTAGCCGCGGCCCAGATACTTGCCAATGGTCTTGGCCTTGGCAGGGGATTCCACGATGACTAATTTTGGCATAAGTTACCTCAATGTGTTAGTTTTTTAAATAATAGATAATAAATAATAAATTTGGTGTGCCGCCCACGGCGGCACGTTTTTAATAATCGACGATCCTGTTTTAAACGGTTGTAGGGGGCGGCGTCCCCGACGCCCCGTTTTGTTTGCGCCCCCGGGCGCAAACTCCACCTTATTTATTATTTATTATTTATTCTTTATTATTTGGCAATGTACCGCCTTCCGGGCTGCGCCTGGGCTCCGCCCATCAGCTCCAGCTCGGTACACGCCGCCAGCACCCGTCCGGCGGGCAGGCTTGCGGCGGCGCACAGGGCGTCGATGCTTTGGGGCGTGGGCTTTAACACGGCGTAGACGGCCTGCGCATCGGCGCTGACCGTGGCCGGGTCAAACCGTTGCTGCGCCGGGGCGGCGGTCTCCGCGCCAATACCCAGTATATCCAGCGCGTCCGCGGCTTTGCAGAGCGGCTCGGCGCGATGGGTGCGCAGCAGCTCGTTTGTGCCCTCGCTCAAAGCGCTGTAGATGCTGCCCGGCACGGCCAGCACGGGGCGGCCCAGCCGCTCGGCGTGGCCGACGGTGTTCAGCGTGCCGCTGCGGGTGCGGGCCTCGGCGACGCAGAGCGCCTCGCTCTGCGCGGCAATGAGCCGGTTGCGGGCCAGAAAAGTGCCCGTCGTGCGCCCGCTGTAGCCGGGCGGATACTCGCTGCAGACCGCGCCGCCGCCCTTCTCAATGGCGGTGCGCAGCTTCGCGTTGGACGCGGGGTAGGTCTTGTCGATGGCCGTGCCCAGAAAGGCAACCGTCGGCACATCAGCCTGCACGGCGGCGCGGTGTGCCTCGCTGTCCAGTCCGTCGGCCAGGCCGCTGACGAGCACGACGCCCGCCCGTGCCATCGCCAGTGACAGGTCAAACGCGGCCTGCCGCCCGTAGGTGCTGGGCCGCCGCGTGCCCACCATGCCCGCGTACCGCCGCCCGTTCAGGCAGGCGATGTCGCCGGTCACGTAGAGCGCAAGCGGCAGGTCGGGCAGGTCCCGCAAACGGTCCGGGTATACGCCCTCGTCGGGCGTCAGCACGTCGATGCCCGACAGCAGGCAGTGGTCGAGCCGTTCCTCATAATCAAAGGGCGTCGTGTCCCGCAGCTGTGCCAGCGCGTGGGGCGTCAGGCAGGCGGGCGGGGCCTCGGTCCCGGCACGCAGGGCGTCGTACAGCTCCGCCGGGTCGGGGTAGAGTGTCAGCAGCTCCTGCGCATATTGGCAGCCCGAGCCGACGGCATCCGCCAGCCAGAGCCAGGCAAGTGTTTTGTCCATGGGCAACTCCTTGGCTCCCTCTGCGAGGGAGCTGTCGCCCGCAGGCGACTGAGGGAGAGAACTTCATCTCAACCCGAAATTTTCCGGCAATGGCAAGGTTCTCTCCCCTCACCCGCTCCCGGAGGGGCCGGGAATGCGTTACACACCCCTGAAATGCCACAGCAACACGCTGCCCGCCACTGCCGCGTTCAAACTCTCGACGCGGTCTGTCATCGGGATGCGGACGGCCATGTCGCAGGCTTCGACGGTCCTGTCCGTCAGGCCCTGCCCCTCGCTGCCGATGACGACGCACAGCCCGCCCGGGAAATCGTTCCCGGCCTCGTCCAGCGGACGCGAGCGGTAGAGCGCCGTCGCCAGTGTCGTCACGCCGCGGGCACGCAACGCGGCCAGCGCGGCGGGCAGATCGTCGCTGTGCAGCGTCGGCAGCCGCCCCGCCGCGCCCATCGAGGACCGCAGCGTCTTGGGCGACAGCGGCGACGCGCAGCCAGGCCCCAGCACAACGGCATCAAAGCCGAACGCGGCAGCGCTGCGCAGCAGCGTACCCACGTTGCCGGGGTCCTGCACGCCCTCCAGCATCAAAATGCGGCGGGCCGTGTCCAGCGTGTCCGCGGGCGGCACGGGCGTTTCAAACAGGGCAAACACGCCCTGATTGGATTTGGTGCCGCTTAATTTTTCGGCCACATGGGGCGCGATCTCGGCGGGGTCGAATTGGGCCAGCTCGGGCGTTTTTGCCAGCGCCGCCGCCGTGGCGTACATCGCACGCGGCGTGCAGCTTTTGGCCAGCTCCAGACAGAGCTTCGGCCCCTCGGCAAAGAAAAGCCCGTCGGCGGCGCGCTGCTTTTCTGAGTCGCGCACCGCGCAGGCGTATTTGATCTTAGCGTTTTCGCGGCTTGTGATCGTTTCCATTGTAGCGCCCCTTTTGGATAAAATCAACTGATTTGTATGAATAAAGGGAAACGGCAGTCTGCCGGAAGGCCGTCCCTCATCCGTCGGTGGTCGGGGCCGCCGACACCTTCCCCCAAAGGGGAAGGCTCCACAGCCTCAAGCCTTCTCCCCTTGGGGGAGAAGGTGGCCCGCAGGCCGGATGAGGGGAGAGCTTTCCTTGGTTGCCCGCTTTTTTGCCATTTCCCCCTTTAAACACAAAAGGACTCGCGCGTGTGCGCGAGTCTTTTATGCAAGCTATTACAGAGCCTTCTTGGCGGTCTCGACCAGAGCGTTGAAGCTGGCGGGATCGTGGATGGCCATCTCAGACAGCATCTTGCGGTTCAGCTCGACGCCGGCCTTCTTCAGGCCGTTCATGAAGGTGGAGTAGTTCATACCCTGAGCACGAACAGCGTTGTTGATGCGGGTGATCCACAGGTTGCGGAACTGGCGCTTCTTCTGCTTACGGCCGACGAAAGCGTAGTTGCCGCTCTTCATAACGGCCTGCTTGGCCATGCGGAAGTGCTTGGACTTAGCACCGTAGTAACCCTTTGCGAGCTTGAGAGTCTTAGCACGACGCTTGTGCGTCATGGTAGCGCCTTTAATACGAGCCATGTTTTATATCTCCTTTGTCTGTAACTGGTAGTAACTGACCTTTAAATGTCTTAGTGATTAGCCACCGTAGGGCATCATTTTCTTAACAGCAGCCTCGTTGGTCTTGTCGACGTACTTGGGCATACGCAGGCCGCGGGTGAGCTTGGTGGTCTTTTTGGTCAGGATGTGACGGCGCTTGGACGCATTGCGCTTGATCTTGCCGGAAGCAGTCATCTTGAAGCGCTTCTTGGCGCCGGAAAGGGTCTTGAGCTTCATTTTAGCCATTGTTGTTTCCTCCTAGAGAGTTTACTTTCTTACTTGTTGGGAACGGGGGACATGAACATCATCATGCTGCGGCCCTCAAGCTTGGGCTGCTTGTCGATGACGGCCTTGCCCTCCAACGCCTCGGCAAAACGCTTGTGGACATCCAGACCCAGGCTGGTATGTGCCATCTCACGGCCGCGGAACCGGATGCTCACCTTGAGCTTGTGACCCTGCTGCAGGAACTTGGCAGCCTGGTTCACCTTGGTGTTGAAGTCGTTGGTGTCGATGTTCAGGGAAAGGCGGATCTCCTTGAGTTCAACCACTTTCTGGTTCTTCTTGGCTTCCTTTTCCTTTTTCTGCATCTCGAACCGGTATTTACCGTAATCAAGAATTTTGCACACCGGCGGCTTGGCCTGCGGCGCGACCTTGACGAGGTCAAGATCCTTGTCGATAGCCATCTTCAGTGCGTCGCGCGGGCTCATAATGCCCATCTGCGCGCCATCTGCCCCGATCAGGCGGATTTCTTTGTCGCGGATCTGCTCATTGATCTCCAGTTCGTTGGATTTGCTGTTGCTGGCGATTGTAACACACCTCCCACAAGTGTATGATAATGACAAAAGCGGCTGCCATTGAAAGCAGCCGCCGAACATACGAAGTTGCGCACCTGTTGTGCGTAATCATGGTATGACCCGGGGCTTTTGCAAACCCTCAAGGTGAGCCGACGGCCTACTGCCGGTTGCTGCTTTTTTTACAAGGGATAGTTTATCATAAAAACAGGGGCGTGTCAAGGGGATTTGGAAAGTTTTTTGCAGCGCTGTAGGGGCCGGGCACGCCCGGCCCGCAACTGTGGGCGGCTGCCCGTTCACGGGCAATTACGCAAGGCTGAGGGCCGGGCATGCCCGGCCCCTACATCCGCGCCAGATCAAACAAAATTTTTGCAATCATCATCCAGCTGTACCCGGCGCGGCGCAGCATGGCGGGCAAATCCTCCGGTACGCCTTTGCATTTGGCTACCCACTGCTCCGCGTCGGCCTCACCGGCGGGGGCGATCTTCCCCCACTCCCCCGCCGGGTCGGGGTCGTCGGCGGGGCCGCGGCGGTCATTCATGCCGAGCCAGCCGTCCTGCAGATAGCGCTGCACCCAGCGGTAGATCTGGTGGTAGGCTATCGCGTATTTCTGCGCCATAGCGCCGTAATTTTTCCGGTTTTCCAGACAGTCCAGCACCATGACCATCCGCTGCATCGGCGGCACGGTGCGGGCGCGGCCCTTGGCGCGGCTTGTGCCCTCGCTGCTGTGGCGGGCGTCGTGCAGGGCCGCGCCCGCACGGTACTGCCCCACCCAATGCACCAGCGCCTTGTAATCGACGTCATATTTTAACGCAGCTGCGCCGTAATCGCAGCCGTCGGCCAGGCATTCCCGCACGATCTTTTCCCGGTCCGCGGCGGTGGTGTACGCGCCGCCCCTGTGGCGGGACGCGCCGTGGTAGCCGCGCAGCTCGCCGCCCGCCTGGGCCTTTTCCACGAGCTTTTGCAGGTTTTGCGGGCTGCGGATGCCGTACTTTTTGCAGACGTCAAACAGCGAGACCCCGCCCGCGAGGTACTCCGCCACGGCGGCCTGCTTTTCCTCGGCGGTAAGGTGGCGGGACTTTTCCCGGGGTGCAAGGCCGTCTGCACCCTCGGATTCATAGATGCACAGCCATTGGCGCACGGTGGTGTTGCTGACGCCGACGCTTTGCGCCGCGGCCTGACGGCTGATTTCGCCTGCTTTGATTTTTTCCACAAGCGCGACCTTTTGTTGTGGAGACAACTTTGGAGTTTGGGGCATGGTGAGCACCTGAAAAAAGTGAGGAGTGAGGAGATAGGAGTGAAAGGCGTACAGAGGCGTAGGGGCCGGGCATTGCGGGGTTGTGAGCGTGGAGCGAACAATGTTTGCCCCTGCGGGGCAAACAACCGCACGAGCGAGTTTGCTTGCAAACTGGCGGCGCTCGTTGTGCGCCGCCAAGCGCCCGGCCTGCAGCTTTGCCGTTATTGCAGCTTTGCCCCTTGTGCGCAAGGGCGGGATTTATCTCTCCCGGGCACGTTTCCTTTGATGCGGATTTTTTCTTTTGCTCTGTAGGGAGGGGTCTTGACCCCTCCGCGGGACTGCCGAAAAACGCTTGTAGGGGCGAGCATTGCTCGCCCGTGCCCGTTTGCCTTGCAAGAAAACCGTCCCGGAAAATGCGTTGCGGCGGTAAGTGGGCGGGCGACCAATGGTCGCCCCTACACACGCAATAAGACATGAATGCAATTTTTTGACGGTCCGCGGAGCGGTCAAGACCGCTCCCTACAAATCTCCCGGCAGCGCTGCGGCGGGTATAATAAGGTAGGCGGCAACAAAAAATCCCACCACGGGAGGTGGTGGGATTACTTCTAACTCGTTAATTACGGTTTGGTTGCAGTAACCGCAACAGTGTTAAACGTAGTGTTTCCGGTACTGTCAATAGAATAGGTGCACTTCTTACCATTCTCCTGATAGCTAAGTTTCGTAATCTTTGCAAGCGCACCCTTTGTGCTGTCGGTATTGATAGTAACTTCCGTCACATTCGTCTTTGTGACATCTACTTCAGCAAGATTCTTAATGTCAGCAGCCGCAACCGTAATCGCGCCATTCGTAATTTGGGTAGTATCGCCAATCGTCACACTTGCAGTGAGCGTCGTTCCCAGATTGACCGTGCCATACTTCTCATCAATCAGCGTCTGCGTTGCCACAACAACATTACGTGTCTTTGCTTCGATAGACTTTTCCTTCGCCTTGTCAATGTAGCCAGTCAGAGCCGGAACCAGCAGAGCGGCCAGGATGGCAAGGATGACCAGAACGACGATCAGCTCGACGAGGGTGAAGCCCTTTTTGTCTTTCAGTTTTTTGAACATCTTGTTTTCCTCCAGTTATTTGTCTTTGTGCCGACACTTCAAGACCTCATCGGCATTTCATATCGTAATTTTACAACACAATTTGTGTTCTGTCAACTCTATTTAGGTCAATAAAACACGTTTCGTGTTATTTTGTTATGCTCGAAGTCAGAATATGTACGCTCTGGGGGATTTTGTATGGAATTTCATGAACGGCTGCGGTATCTGATTGATTGCGAGGAAATGAAAATCAAGGATTTGGCCGCAAAGCTGCACCTTGCGCCATCGACGCTTGGCAACTATGTGCAGGGCACACGTGAGCCGGACTATGACACGCTGCGGCGAATCGCGGATTATTTTGGCGTGAGCATTGACTATCTGCTGGGGCACGAGACCCCCGCCGTCGATGACGAGCGCCAGCTTTTGACGTGTTACCGCAGCTTCACCCCCAGCCAGAAGCGTTTTTTGCTGGACCAGGCCGCATTGATCAAGCGTTATAAAATCAGGTTGGACGACTGACCGACCCGCCGGGTGTGGCGGGCCGGTTTTTTGTTTTTTGGGTGAGAGTTGCGGCGGGGTGAGGCCGCCGGGGAGGTTGGCGGCAATGAGAAGCCTTACGGATTGCCGCTGTAGGGGGCGGCGTCCCCGACGCCCCGCGGAGGTGAGCGGCGGCGGAAGGTGCGCGGGAAGGATGAATTTTTTCCCCTACGGGTTATCCGTTAGCGGTAGTTTGCCGGGAGGCGGCGGAGGGGTCAAGACCCCTCCCTACGGGGCAAAAGATAAACGGGCGGTAATGGCAAGGCTGCGGGCCGGGCATGCCCGGCCCCTACGGACTGCCACAAATGGGTTGTGCACGAGAGGGGCAAGGGAGGGCGGCAGCCCGCCCCTTCAAGTTGGCGGGTGATTGACCGGGAACGGGTGGTGGCGCAAGGCCCGTCGGAATCCCCCAGGCCGCTAGCGCGGCCAGCCCTTCGGGCCCGGGCCCCTCTGTCGCTCCGCGACATCTCCCCGCGCAGCGGGGA
>OHXF01000033.1_pt1 | contig 55284 bp, 46 predicted proteins | sample 1579961 | NCBI WGS metagenome assembly OHXF01 (sample SAMEA3882508, study PRJEB24775) | human gut metagenome | biome: human-associated habitat; feature: intestine environment; material: feces | place: Netherlands | collected 2009/2010
TGATGGAGATGCGCTTGCCGGTGCCGTTCCAGCCGGTGTTGACCAGGTAAGCCTTGGCGCCGGACTTCTGCATCTTCTTGACCAGCTCCTCAGCGTACTTGGTGGGATGCAGCTCCAGGAAGGCCTGGCCGAAGCAGGCAGAGAAGGTCGGGGTGGGCTCGGTGATGCCGCGCTCGGTGCCGGCCAGCTTCGCGGTGAAGCCGGACAGGAAGTAGTACTGGGTCTGCTCGGGGGTCAGGATGCTGACCGGGGGCAGAACGCCGAACGCATCAGCAGACAGGAAGATGACGTTCTTGGCAGCAGGTGCGGAGGAAATCGGGCGAACGATGTTCTGGATGTGGTTGATGGGGTAAGAAACGCGGGTGTTCTCGGTGACGGACTTGTCAGCGAAGTCGATCTTGCCCTCGGCGTCGACGGTAACGTTCTCCAGCAGAGCGTTGCGCTTGATGGCGTTGTAGATGTCGGGCTCGGAGTCCTTATCCAGGTTGATGACCTTAGCGTAGCAGCCGCCCTCGAAGTTAAAGACGCCGTTGTCGTCCCAGCCGTGCTCGTCGTCGCCGATCAGCAGGCGCTTCGGGTCGGTGGACAGGGTGGTCTTGCCGGTGCCGGACAGACCGAAGAAGATGGCAGTGTTCTTGCCCTCCTTATCGGTGTTGGCAGAGCAGTGCATGGAGGCCATGCCCTTCAGCGGCAGGAAGTAGTTCATCATGGAGAACATGCCCTTCTTCATCTCGCCGCCGTACCAGGTGTTGATGATAACCTGCTCATGGCTGGTGATGTTGAAGGCAACGCAGGTCTCGCTGTTCAGGCCCAGCTCCTTGTAGTTCTCAACCTTAGCCTTGGAGGCGTTGTAAACAACGAAGTCAGGCTCAAAATTGGCCAGCTCCTCAGCGGTGGGCTTGATAAACATGTTGGTGACAAAGTGTGCCTGCCAGGCCACCTCCACGATGAAGCGGATAGCCATGCGGGTGTCCTTGTTGGCGCCGCAGAAGGCATCGACGACGAACAGGCGCTTGTTGCACAGCTCCTTCTTGGCGATGTCCTTCACGGCAGACCAGGTCTGCTCGGTCATGGGGTGGTTGTCGTTCTTGTACTCGTCGCTGGTCCACCAAACGGTGTCCTTGGAGTTCTCGTCCACGACGATGTACTTGTCCTTGGGGGAACGGCCGGTGTAAACGCCGGTCATGACATTGACAGCGCCCAGCTCGGTGACCTGGCCCTTCTCATAGCCGGTCAGCTCGGGTTTGGTTTCCTCCTCGAACAGCATCTCATAAGAGGGGTTATGCACGATCTCGGTCGTGCCGGTAATGCCATACTTAGTCAAATCCAGATTTGCCATGTTTACATATACCTCTTTCTCTATACTTTTGGCTGAATGGGGGACAAGGGGACTAAGTCAGCCTCCTAGTGCCCCATCCTGACATTTATTATACAAAGATTTCGGCATAAAAGCAAGTTCAAATTCTTTCAAAGATTGTGACATTATTGTAAAATAGTTTGAATTTTACATATCGTATCCCCGCAGGGGCGGATTCTATATCCGCCCCTGCGTTGCAGGTGTACCGGCAAAAAAGGACGCACCCTCCGGCACGTCCCTTCTCAATATCATTTACGCATCCGAGCGCGAATACGCATTCTTCATGCCGCTGCTCAGCTCAAACAGGACCTTATTCAGGGCGTCCGTCGTCTCGGCCTTGACCATAGCGGCCAGCTCCTCGTTGGCCTTGGTGCGCAGGGCGGCACGGGCGGCGGGGTCGGCCTCGCCGCGCTGGGCATCGTCATAGGTGTTGATGATGCCGTTGGCTTTGCTGCCGACGCTCAGCGTGTAGCGCTCGATGTGGAACACCGATTTTGCGTAGGACGCATCGGCCATGGCGGCCAGCAGACGGCTGGCCCAGTAGAAGTTGTCGGTGGAGACATCGCCCGTCGTGTTGGACAGGTACTCCGGCGTCGTGTCCACGTTGGCGTAGAAGGGCACCATCGTGTTGAAGGCGTTGGACGCAAAGGCCAGCCACTCCACGGCGCGGAAGTCCTCCGGTACGTCGGGGCGCATTTGCAGCAGTGCCATAAAGTCGTTGCGGTTCACGCCGATGGGACGGTAGATGCCCTTCTCGGAAGCCGTGGCCGCATAGGGGTCATACGGCGTGCCCTGATAATGGCTCGACAGCACGTACTTTACGTCCTCGGGCGTGATCTTTTTCTCGGGCACCATGCACCAGGGCAGGTCGTCGGAGCGCGGCGTAAAGTCGGCGTCCGGACCGTCCCAGGCGAACGTATTGGGGTTGAAATAGCGCAGCATGTACCAGCCGCGGGGCGTGTTGTAGACATGGTCGGCATCGTCGTGGCTGCCGAAGGCGTCGCGCGGATTCAGCGCACCGTCCAGGGACAAGTCAAGATGGTACTTGTCGATAAAGCCGCGCAGGTCGGCGGAGCACATGAACTCCTTCTGCTCGCCCAGTGCGTCGTCCAGGTCGAGCGTGTCAAGGCCGAGCTGGTTCGGCATGACCACATAGACGTCATCGGGCACGCGGCGGGCCATCCAGTGGTGGCCGCCGATGGTCTCGAGCCACCAGACCTCGTCCACATCCTGGAACGCGATGCCGTTCATCTCGTAGGTGCCGTACTGCTCCAGCAGACTGCCAAGGCGCCGGACGCCCTCGCGCGCGGAGCGGACATAGGGCAGGACCAGATAGACAATGTCCTCCTCGCCGATGCCGCCCTTGACAAGCGGGTCAGCGCCCAGCACGCGCGGGTTGGAGGTAATGGTCTCGGTAGCCGTCATGCCGACGTTGGCCGCGTTGACGCCGCTGGCCGCCCACAGGCCCTTGCCCTCAACAGCGTTGGGTACCGCGGTGATGCGCAGGCCGCTGCCGGGCAGCGGGATCTCGACGCCCGAAATGACGGATTTATAGACCGCGGGGTAGTCCTGCGGCTGAAAAACGGTAAACTTTTTGGCAGTGAAATGGCCGGAACCGGAATCGTCGTTGCGGGCGATCATCGTGGACCCGTCGTAGGACGCATTTTTGCCGACCAGAATGGTGGTGCAAGCCATGGTTAAATCGTCTCCTTTTATGTATCTGTAGACACCGCATTGTAGGGGCCGGGCACGCCCGGCCCGCGGGTTTCCCGCCGGTGTGTGCTCATGGGTAGGTACCGGGCCGGACATGTCCGGCCCCTACAGGCATCCCACTATTTCCCTATTATAGAACAATTTGTGCAAATTTCAACCGTCACATTTCCTGCGCCACGCCCTGCGCGATCACACCGCTCTGGTAGGCTTCGACCAGGGCTGACAGGTCACGGATCAGCGCCTGCTTGCGCCCGCCCTCGTCGGTGTCGCGCACCAGAATGCGCTGGGGCGCAGTATAGATATACTCGCTCTTGCTGGCAATGTCCTCGTCCTCGTGGATGGCCTTGTCCACGCTCTCAAACGGCTGGTGGGTGCGCAAGATCAACCCGCGGGAGTTATAGACCAGTGTGTAGCCGGCTATGCCGGTGCGCCGGTGGTAGGCACGGCAGAAGCCGCCGTCAATAATGATGAGCCGCCCGCCGCCCTTGATGGGGCTTTCCCCCTCGATGGCGCGGACCGGGACATGGCCGTTCACGATGTGGCTGCCCTCGCCGGACAGGCCAAATTCGCGCAAAATATGTTCGGCGGTGCGCGGGTCGGCAATGTGCCTGTAGTAGGGGTCCTTGACCTCCACCTGGGTCGCCGGGTCGGCAATATAGAGCCGCTCAAACGTCGTCATGGCGCTGCGGCCAAACAGCGGCGATTTTGCCCCGCACCACAGGTACCACAAAAAGTCCTGTCCGGCCAGCCGTGCCGGGCTGCCCGCGGGCGCGCTGTAGCCCTGGCGGGCGCGGCGGTCACAGTAGTCGAACAGCTGCTTGCCGCTGCGAGCTGTGCCCTCAAACCGAATGGCCGCAAACGCGCCGTCCTCGGTCATCGGCACTGCGCCGTGGTAGAGCAGATTGCCGTTGCACATTTTATAAAACGCGCCGTGGGCGTACAAAAATTGCACATGGCGCTGCAGGCGCTCGCTCTCGGCAAAGCTGCGCACCAGCTCGGCGGCGATCTTTTCCTCGTCGGCAGTCAGCGCGGCGGGGTTGGCCGGGTCAACGGTGGGAAAGTCGCAGTCCAGCAGGGGATAGGTCGTGCCGAAATAGTCCACCGTGCCCGCGGCAAAGTCAATGTGGTTCAAAAAGTCGCGGCCCTGCAAATCAAAATCCGGGTTGCGGGCAATGACCTGTGCCTCCAGCTTGAGCATCATAACGGTCACGGCCTTGTGCATCCGCGCGGCGGCGGTCAGGTCGCCTGCCGCTGTGCGCTGGTCGGCGTGGGGCAGCCAGCGCGAAACATCGGAATCCGCGTAAGTATGCTGGGCAAAGCGCTCCAAGCGGCGCAGGCTGATGCCGTAGCCGCCCTCCAGCGTGTCCAGATTGTTGTAGGCCAGCGTTGTTTTCAGCACGGTCATAATGCAGAGCGGGCTGCCCGCTGCCGCGCCCATCCAGACCACGTCGTGGTTGCCCCACTGGATGTCCACCTGATGATGCGCCATCAGACTGTCCAGAATGCGGTCCGGGCGCGGGCCGCGGTCAAACAGGTCGCCCACAATGTGCAGACGGTCCACAGCCAGCCGCTTGATGACCTCGCAGAAGCGGATAATATAGGCGTCGGCGCGGTCATAGCGGATGATGCTCTCAATGATCTCGCCGTAATACTGGTCCTTGTCGTGGTCCTCAAAGTGGGCGTGAAGCAGCTCGTCGAGGATGTAGCCGCAGTTTTGCGGCAGACAGCGGCGCACATGGTCGCGGGTATGCTTGCTGGACACGAACCGACACAGGTCGATGAGCCGCAGCAACGTCATGCGATACCAGGCGTGCAGGTCTTTCTGGCGGGCTTTCAGCTCGGGCAGCTTCTGATTGGGATAATAGACGAGCGTCGCCAGCTCGGCACGCTCCTCGGCGGGGACACCGTTGCCAAGCACCGTGTCGATTTTTTCACGGATGACGCCCGATGCGCTGTTTAATATATGTACGAACGCTTCGTGCTCGCCGTGCAGGTCACTCATAAAGTGCTCTGTGCCCTTGGGCAGACGGAGCAGGGCCTCAATGCGGATGATCTCGCTGGCCGCGGCGGCCACGGTCTGGTATTTCTGAGACAGCAGGCGCAGATAGCGCAGATGCTCATCGGAATATTGCACGGGCAGAGCCTCCCTTTGTACTATTCTTTCACTCACATGGAATTATAGCACACTTTTTGGCAAAACAAAAGGCCGTAGCCCGGAATTTTGGGCTGCGGCCTGATGATTTTTAGGGCAGGGGCTCTGTAGGGACGGATTCTATATCCGCCCGTGGACGTTTACCCTGCGTTCATCTTTTTTCACAACGGGATGCTGCCAAGCGGGCGCATATAGAATGCGCCCCTACGGTGCAGCATGGCTGCAATTTTTTTTGCAATCACTCGATCTCGATCAGCGTCTGCTTCGGCTCGAGCTTCTTGGCCTCGGCCTTGGGCAGATGCAGGGTCAGGATACCATTCTCAAACTTAGCGCTGATGTCCTTGGGCTCCAGCTCCTTGCCGACATAGAAGCTGCGTGCGCAGCTGCCGGTAGCACGCTCCTGACGGATATAGCGGCCCTCGTTGTCCTTGTCATCCAGCTCCTCATTGCGCTGGGCGCTGATGGTCAGATAGCCGTTGTCCAGATCCAGCTTGACATCCTCTTTCTTGAAGCCAGGCAGATCAACGAACACATCGTAGCTGTCCTTGTTCTCGCGGACATCGGTTTTCATCACATTGGCGGCACGTTTGCCAAACATACCGCGGGGCGCAGCGGCCTTCATGGCGCGGTCAAAATCGTGTTCCCAATCGTTGCTGAACAGATCATCCATCAAAGCCTCATTGAACATATACGGAACCATCATCATAAGTCATTCCTCCAATTTTCATCGGCCGCCCGTTTTGTTTGTGAGCGGTTGACTTTTGATACACATTGTTGCGTTCCCTTTGGGGATTCGGTTCTTCCGTTCCTCTTTCCCTTGGAACGCCTCTATAATAGCACCGAATATTAGCACTGTCAATAGCAGAGTGCTAATATTTACATGTTATGTAATGTTTGTTCACAAAATATGTAATAAGTTTGAAAATAGATCGCAGCCACGTTGCAATCAGGACTTGCCTGTAGGGGCCGGGCATGCCCGGCCCGGCACTCACCCGCAAGTGCCCGCCTATGGGAAGCCTGTGGGCCGGGCATGCCCGGCCCCTACCACGCGGCGTTTCCTATTTACCCCGTCCAGCCGCGCAGGGCGTAACACATAGCCTTCCCAAGCACCTTGATTTGCGCTCCGGTCATTCACGGGGCAGCCTTTGCTTTCTAAAACCTGCTCACGGGGGAGAAGGCTTCTCATCTTTACATTATGTCGTATTCAATCGGCGTCTCAAACAGCCGCGCCGCCTTCTCCCGGTCCTCGGTCTGGCCCAGCGCCCACATCAGCTTGACGGCGACAGCCTCGGAGGTCATGTCGCGGGCCTCCAGGACGCCGGGCAGCTCACCGACGGCGCGGCCCACCTCGTAGACGGCAAGGTCACACCCCTCATGTGGGACCTGTGTGGTAAACACCGCCAGCCGCCCGCTCTCACACCAGCGGCGCAGGGCGGCGAACATCTCGCCGTGCTCCCCGCCCGGCAGGCCGCCGACGCCGAAGCTCTCCAGCACCAGTGCGCGGTAGTGCGGGGCCAGCAGCGGGATGATGTCCGCCCGCATGCCCGGCACAAGCCGCAGCACAAAAACGGCGGGCTCAAGCCTTTCATAGAACCGCACGGGCGGCTGGTCCGTGGGGCGGCGCAAAAACGTCACCAGCCGCGTATCGCGGAACACCGCGGTCTCGGGGTAGTCGATGCTGGAAAACGCATTGAAACTGCGCGTCCGCGTCTTGCGTGCGCGTGTGCCCAGAATGACCTTGTTGTCAAACACAAGCTGCACGCCCCATGCGCCGTCGCTGACCGCGTAGACGAACGCGCGGTAGAGGTTGTTGCGCGCGTCGGTATCGCGGTTGTAGATGGACTTCTGGCTGCCGGTCAGCACAACGGGCTTCGCGCTGTTCTGCACCATGTAGCTGAGCGCCGCGGCGGTGTAGGCCATCGTGTCTGTGCCGTGGGCGATGACAAAGCCGTCGCAGGCATCATAATTTTCTTTGATGCAGCGCACGATGCTCTGCCACTGCGCGGGGCCGACGTTCGTCGAATCCAGGTTGAACACCTGCACAGCGCTGACCTCACACAGGTCAGCCAGCTCGGGCACGCAGGCCAGCAGCTCTTCTGACGTGATGGCCGGGGCCAGCCCGCCCGCCGCCGTAGGGCGGCTTGCAATCGTCCCGCCTGTGGCGAGAAGCAGAATTTTTTTCATCAAAATACCTCACTTCCTTGGCCCCCTCTGCGAGGGGGCTCCGCCCGCAGGCGGTGGGGGAGAGAGCTTCGCGGTTATCCGAAATATTTCGGGTCATGGCAAAGTTCTCTCCCTCCGGCCCTACGGGCCACCTCCCTCGCAGAGGGAGGCAAGAGCTTTTCACTCCGCCCACATCAGATGCCGCTCCGCGACGACCTGGGCGTCCAGTGTGCGCGGACCTGCCGTAAAGCGCACGGTCACGCGGCGGCCCGCAACGCTTTCCACGGTGCCGGGGCCAAAGACGGCATGCCGCACATGGGCACCGACGGCGGTGATGCTGTCCACATCCACAGGCGGCAGCGGGGCGCGTGCCGCGGGCGGGGGTGTGCGGCGGCCCTCGGGCTCGGCGTCGTGGCGTTTGCGGTGGCCGGGCAGACCGGACAGCACCTCATCCACAAAGGCCGAGCGCTCCGCCGCGCAGTCAAACAGCACCAACTGCTGCCGCGCGCGGGTCATGGCCACGTAAAACAGCCGCCGGTCCTCCTCATACTGCTGTGTCTCACCGGGCGTGCGGCAGCACAGCTCCGGCTTGGCGGGCAGAATGCCGTCCAGCACATCCAGCAAAATGACCCGGTCATATTCCAGCCCCTTGGCCGAGTGGATCGTCGAAAGCAAAAACCTGCACCCGGGCGGGTTCTCATGGTTTTGTATGATGCTGCGCAGCTTTTCCAGCCGCCGCAGCAGGTGCCGCGGCGTCGGCTCCTGTGCGCCGAGCATTTCCAGCACGGCCAGCTTCGTGCGGTCCATGCCGTTTTTGTCCAGATATTTGCCGTAGCCCAGCTGGTCGGCCAGGAACCGCACCGCATCGTCCGCGGCCATTTTGGGCAGACGCGCCAGACCGTCCGCCACGTCAGCCATGGCGGCGCGGGTGCGCGGGCGGATGCTGTCCTCATTCAGCAGGGCCGTCCAGCAGCCCTGCCCGTACTGCCGCGCCTGATTGCAGGCAAACAGCGCCTGTGCGCGGGTGACGGGCACGCCGAATTTATAGTAGCAGCGCAGAAAAGTTTCTCCATCCGCGGGGTGTGCGGCCAGCGTGAAAATATCGGTCACATCGCGGACGATCTTGTTGGTAAAAAAGGTTTGGTCCACTGCCTTGCAGGCGTAGGGGATGCCCCGCCGCTCGCACAGGTCGATGATGGGCAGTGCGCTCTCGTGGTTGCGGAACAGCACCGCCGTCCCGGTATCGCAGTGCTGCGCCGTCTCAAACAAGAATGGCAGCTGGTCGGCGCGACGTGGCACGGTGACGATCTGCAGCGGTGCGCCGGGGCCCTGCGTCGGTGCGATGGTCTTGGGGCGGCGATAGCGGTTGCGCGCCACAAAGCGGTTGGCAGCCTCCAGAATCGGCTCTGTGGAGCGGTAGTTCTGCTCCATCAGCAAAATCTGTGCGCCGGGATAGGTCTTTTCAAAGTCCATCAGCGCCTGGGGGTAGGCGGCGCGGAAGCCGTAAATGCTCTGGTCCTCGTCGCCGACCATAAAGATATTGCCGCTTTCCTGCGCCAGCACGCGGATAATTTCATGCTGCACCTTGGACGTATCCTGCGACTCATCGACGCAGAAATACTTGTACCGCTTGCGGAACGCCGCCGCAACCGCGGGCGCACCGCGCAGGATTTGCAGCGCAAAGCAGAGCTGGTCGTCGTAGTCCATTTTGTGCGCGGCCTTCAGCGCCTTCTGGTAGCCGCGGTACAGGTCGGGCAGGTTCTCAATGTCGGTTTCCAGCTCGTCCAATTCCGCGTCGGTCAGGCACATATTTTTAATGTAGGTGATGGCCGTGCGCAGATCCTTGACCGTGCTCTCGGCGGGGTACTCGTGGTTTGTGTCCTGCCATAGCCGCATGAGCAGCGGCGTGGTCTCGCTCTCATTGCGGATGAGCTCCGGCGGGGTACGGCCATACATGCGGCTGTACAGCGCGATGATGCGCGCCGCCACACCGTTGATGGTGCGGAACTCCAGCCGTGCGGCCAATTCGCCGCCGAACCGCGCCGCGAACCGGGCGCGCATCTCCTGCGTAGCGGCGACGGTGTAGGTCATTGTCAGGATGGCTTCCGGCGCAATGCCGCAGACCTCGGTCATATAGCCCAGCCGGGTGATGAGCACGGTGGTTTTGCCGCTGCCCGGCACCGCCAGCAGCAGCACCGGGCCGTTGACCGCCTCCACCGCCGCGCGCTGCTGGTCGTTCAGGGCCGCCAGATGGGCCGTTTCAAATATAGCCTTGTCCATGGCAGCTCCTTTCGTGCAGTATAAATCGCCGCGCAGCTTCACAGGGGACGCCCGCTTATAGGCAGGCCGCGGGCCGGGCATGCCCGGCCCCTACAGTGTTTCCCTATTGTACCATACATCCCGCACAAAAGCAAAACAGCCGGTCCATGCCCTCCTTGCCGAGCAGTAATTGCGTGCGTGAAAACCGGTTTAACATGTATCGTTCCTCTCTCGCCCGTAAACGAGTTCTATGGGCAAAGCCGCGGGCCGGGCATGCCCGGCCCCTACTTCTCTATATCCCCACTATGCAGATGTGATTATAAATGTCAACCTTGCAAAGTGTAAAAACCTGCGGCGTTTCAGCCCGCGTATTTTGTCACCCCCAAGTCTTGGATAAACGCGCACACTGTGGTACAATATGTAAGAAAGAGCAAACTCCCCATAACCAAAGGACGTCACCATGAAACAAGGCAATTTGAATATACGCTGCACCGAAGATTACGCGGTGCTGTACTGGGATAAGCCCGCCGCCGCGCCCAGCGGGGCGGAATACACGGTCTCCCTGAACGGCGAGGCCATTGGCCGCACAGACCGCACCCATTTTACGATAGAGGGGCTGAGCTACGGCAGTTCCTTCCGGGTGGACGTGGTCAGCGGCAGCTACTGCATCGGCTCGGCCACGCTGCAGTTCGGCAGGGAAAAACGCCGCATCGACATTACCGCCGCGCCCTACTTCTGCAAGGGCGACGGCCATATCCTGAACACCGACAATTTACAGCGGGCCATCAACGACTGCGGCGCGGACGATATTCTGTACGTGCCGGCGGGCGATTTCCTGACTGGCGCACTGCGGCTGCACAGCGATCTGGAAATTTATCTGGCCAAGGGCGCGGTCCTGCAGGGCACAACGAACATTCACGACTATTCGCCCCGCATCCCCAGCCGATTTGAGGGCACCGAAATGCGCTGCTACTCAAGCCTTTTGAACGCGGGCGACATGAACCACAAGACCGGCCCGAACTGCCGCAATATCATCATCCGCGGCAGGGGCACGATCTGCGGCGGCGGGCAGGAGCTGGCCCGCAAGATCATTGAGGACGAGCGTGCCCGCATCAAGAGCTTTCTGGACGACAACCGGGAGCTCGTCGAAAGCTGCGAGAACAGCGACACGATCCCGAGCCGCGTCCGCCCGCGGCTTATCAATTTAAGCAACTGTGAGAACGTCTGGATCAGCGGTATCACGCTGAAAAACGGCCCGTCCTGGAACGTCCACATGATCTACTGCGACGACATCCAGACCGACCACTGCACCTTTGTGTCCGAGGGCGTCTGGAACGGCGACGGCTGGGACCCGGACTCCTCGACGAACTGCACGCTGTTTGCGTCGGAGTTCTTCACGGGGGACGACGCTGTCGCCATCAAGAGCGGCAAGAACCCCGAGGGCAACGAAATCAACCGTCCCTGCGCGCATATCCGGGTGTTTGACTGCCGCAGCGACTGCGGCCACGGCATCTGCATCGGCAGCGAGATGAGCGGCGGCGTGGAGGACGTGCAGATCTGGGACTGTGATCTGGCGAACTCGCTGTCCGGCATTGAGATCAAGGCCACGCCCAAGCGCGGCGGCTATGTGCGCGGCGTGACCGTGCGGGACTGCATCACGCCCCGCGTCATGCTGCACAGCGTACCGTACAATGACGACGGTATGCCCGCCGGTGCCCCGCCGAAGCTCGAGCACTGCTTCTTTGAGCGGCTGACCCTGACCGCCGAGGTGCTGGACCATGACCGCAGCCGACACGATGCCGCCCCGATCGAGATCGCGGGCTTTGACAAGCCGGGCTATGAGGTCGAGGACATTGTCTTTAAGGATATTACCATCACCAAGCCGTCCGTCGCCCTGCCGCTGGGGCTGTGCAAGGGTGTGACGCTGAGCAATCTTGCGTGTGTGAAGGAATAAGCCTAAAGCCTCCCCACTTTATGAACAAATCTTAAAACTTCCTTACACCCTCTTGCACCGCGGTGCAGGAGGGTGTATTATTATCATGTTTTAATAATTAACATAAGTCAACTATTAACAGGAGGTGTTCACCAATGGGCGCTGAAACCCCTTATCTGAGCGGGGTGTTCCGCTTTGTGGCGCGGCTGCACACACTGTCCAAGCGCGGGATGCGCATGGCACTGGCCGGGCAGCCCAAATGCCGCTATGGCATGCTGCAAAGTCTGTACAATCTCATTGAGCAGCACGGCTGCGACGGCGCGATCTATGTCTCGGACATTGCGCGGCAGATGCACCAGCCGATGCCGGCGATTTCCCGCGGGCTGCGTCAGATGGAGCAGGACGGCCACATCGTCCGCGAGACAGACCCTAAGGACCGCCGCAAGACGCTGGTGCGCATCACCCCGGCAGGGGAGCGCGCCCGCAAAGTCAATGAGCAGGCCATGAACGACTACTTTGCCCGCATCATGGCGCGGCTGACCCCGGAGCAGCTGGCGCAGGCCAACGCCGTAAAGGACGCTCTGCTCGCCGCCATCGAGGCCGAGAACGCCGCTATGAAAACCGATTTGAAAGGAGAACCCCCGCATGACGAAAATTTTTAAGCAGCTGGGGCGGCACTGGGCGGCCTGCCTGGCCGTCGTTGCGCTGCTCATCGTGCAGGCATACTGCGATTTAAGCCTGCCTGACTACACAAGCAAAATTGTGGACACCGGCATCCAGCAGGGCGGCATTGAAAGCCCCGTGCCCGACACCGTCCGCAGCACAACGCTGCAGGCGCTCGAGCTGCTCATGTCCGAGGACGACGCCGCACTGGCGGACGAAGCCTACTCCGACCCCGACGCGGACGGTATGCGCACACTGAACCCGGACGCGGACACCGCCGCGCTGGAAAATGCGTTCACAACGCCGGACGTTGTGCTGTACATGGCCGCGGCGAAGAATGCCGCCACTGCCGCCGGTACCACCGACACTGTGTTCCCCACGGCCTATGACCTCGACGCCGTCGCCACGCAGCTGGCCGCCGCGTCCCAGGCCCCCGGCGCACGGGAAATGCTGCAGAACCAGCTGACGGACGGTCTCGCCCAGCTGGACGAGACCGTCGCCGACAGCCTGTCCAGCCAGGCCATGCTGCTCGTCGCGCTGGAATATGACGCTCAGGGCATTGCCCATGACGTGCAAATGTCCTATCTGCTGCGCACGGGCGGTCAGATGCTGGCTTTAACGCTGCTCATGGTTGCCGTGGCCGTCGCCGTAGGCTTTATCGCGTCCCGCGTCTCCGCCGCCATTGGCCGTGACCTGCGCCGCGACGTGTTCAGGACCGTCGTCGGCTACTCCAACGCCGAAATCGAAAAATTTTCCACTGCTTCGCTGATTACCCGCACCACGAACGACATCCAGCAGGTGCAGTTCGTCTGCGTGATCCTGCTGCGCATGGTGGCCTACGCGCCCATTTTGGGCATCGGCGGCATTATGCACGTTGCCAGCGGCAACACGGGGCTGGAATGGATCATCTTTGTGGCCGTGGCCGCACTGCTGGCGCTCATCGCCGTTTTGATGAACGTAGCCATGCCGAAATTCAAGCAGATGCAAGTCCTGGTGGACCGGCTGAACCTTGTCAGCCGCGAAATCCTGACCGGCATTATGCCCATCCGCGCGTTCAGCCGCGAGGCATTTGAGGAAAAGCGCTTTGACAGGGCCAACACCGACCTGATGAAGACCCAGCTGTTCACCAACCGCACAATGGTCGCCATGATGCCGTTTATGACGCTCATCATGAACGGCACGAGCCTGCTCATCGTCTGGTTCGGCGGCAAGGCGATGGATCTGGGCAACATGCAGGTGGGTGAGATGATCGCGTTCATCACCTACACGATGCAGATCGTCATGTCGTTCCTCATGCTCTCGATGGTCGCCGTCATGCTGCCCCGCGCCGGTGTGGCTGCGGACCGCATTGACGAGGTCATCAAGACCCCCTCGACCATCCATGACCCCGCTGCGCCCAAGGCACTGCCCGCGGACGGCACTCACGGCGTTGTGGCGTTCCATGACGTCAGCTTCCGCTATCCCGGCTCCGACGAGGACGCGCTCGAGCACATCAGCTTCACGGCCAGACCCGGCGAGACAACGGCTATCATCGGCTCCACGGGCTGCGGCAAATCTACGCTGCTCAACCTGATCCCGCGCTTCTACGATGTGACCGAGGGCAGCGTGACGATTGACGGCGTTGACGTGCGCGACATGACCCAGGCACAGCTGCACGACGAGCTGGGCTATGTGCCGCAGAAGGGCGTGCTGTTCAGCGGCACGATCACATCCAACCTGAAGTTCGGCGGCGACCACATCACCGACGCCGACGCAGAGCAGGCCGCCGAGATTGCCCAGGCCACGGAGTTCATCTCCGCCAAGCCTGAGGGCTTCGACAGCCCGATTGCCCAGGGCGGCAGCAACGTCTCCGGTGGGCAGAAGCAGCGCCTTTCGATTGCCCGCGCCATTGCCAAGCACCCGCAGATCTATCTGTTTGACGACAGCTTCTCGGCGCTGGACTACAAGACCGACGTGGCGCTGCGCCGTGCGCTGAAGGCTAAAACTGACAACGCCACGGTCATTATTGTGGCGCAGCGCATCTCCACCGTGCTGCACGCGAACCAGATCCTGGTGCTGGATGAGGGGCGCCTCGTCGGCAAGGGCACCCATGCCCAGCTGATGGAAAGCTGCCCCGCGTATCAGGAAATTGCGCGCAGCCAGCTGAGCCAGAAAGAACTGAATTTGCAGAAGGAGGGTGAGTGATATGCCAAGACCCGGACGCATGACGACGGAGCGCGCCAAGGACTTCAAGGGCACGCTGCGCCAGCTGCTGGCCGCCATGAGCAAGTATAAGCTGTCGCTGGTCGTCGTTATTGTTTTTGCTGTTCTGTCAACCATTTTCAACATTGCAGGGCCGAAGATCCTGGCCAAGGCCACCACGGCGCTGGCCACCGGCTGGATCGCCAAGCTGCGCGGCGTGGGCGGCATCGACTTTGCCTACATCGGCAAGGTGCTGCTGTTCCTGCTGGGCATGTACCTGCTGTCCGCGGCGTTCAGCTTCATTCAGGGCTGGCTCATGTCCGGCCTGTCGCAGAAGGTCTGCTACGACTTCCGCGACCAGATTAGCAAAAAGATCAACCGCCTGCCGCTGGCCTACTTTGAAAAGCGCACCGTCGGCGAGGTGCTGTCCCGCATTACAAACGACGTGGATACGCTGGGCCAGAGTCTGAACCAGAGCGTGACCCAGCTGATCACCAGCGTTGCGACGATGGTCGGCGTGCTCATCATGATGCTGTCCATCAGCCCTAAAATGACGCTGATTGCCCTGCTGATCCTGCCGGTCTCGCTGGCGCTGGTGCTGGTGGTCGTCAAGTTCAGCCAGAAGTATTTCAAGGCGCAGCAGGCGACACTGGGCGTTGTCAACGGCCAGGTCGAGGAGGTCTACTCCGGCCACAACGTCATCAAGGCGTTCAACCGCGAGGCCGCCGTGCTGGACGACTTCAACGCCGCAAACGATAAGCTGTACGAATCCGCGTGGAAATCGCAGTTTTTGTCCGGTCTGATGCAGCCCATCATGAACTTTGTGGGCAACCTGGGCTATGTGGCCGTTGCCATCGTCGGCAGCATTTTTGCCGCTGCGGGCACCATCACCATCGGCGATATTCAGGCATTCATCCAGTACGTCAAGAACTTCACCCAGCCCATCCAGCAGCTGGCGCAGGTGTCCAACATGCTGCAAAGCATGACTGCCGCCGCCGAGCGCGTCTTTGAATTTTTGAACGAGCCCGAGGAGGACCAGCTGGCCGACCCCGCCCGCCGCGCCGACCCCGCCTGCATCGACGGTCAGGTCACGTTTGACCATGTAAAGTTCGGCTACACGCCGGAAAAGACCGTCATCCACAATTTCAGCTGCAATGTCAAGCCCGGCCAGAAGGTCGCCATCGTCGGCCCCACCGGCGCGGGCAAGACCACAATGGTCAAGCTGCTCATGCGGTTCTACGATGTGGATTCCGGCGAAATCTTGCTGAACGGCCACAACGTCAGGGACTTTGACCGCAGCGACCTGCGCGAGGGCTTCGGCATGGTGCTGCAGGATACCTGGCTGTTCAAGGGCACGATCATGGAGAACATCCGCTATGGCCGTCTGGATGCCACGGACGAGGAGGTCATTGCCGCCGCGAAGGCAGCAAACGCCGACCACTTTATCCGCACGCTGCCCGGCGGCTACCAGATGGAGCTGAACGAGGACGCCTCCAACGTCAGCCAGGGCCAGAAGCAGCTTTTGACGATTGCCCGCACGATTTTGGCGGACAACCGCATCCTGATCCTCGATGAGGCGACATCGAGCGTTGACACCCGCACCGAGCAGCGCATCCAGACCGCTATGGACCGCCTGATGCAGGGCCGCACGAGCTTCGTCATCGCGCACCGCCTGTCCACCATCCGCGATGCCGACTTGATCCTGGTCATGCGCGAGGGCGACATTGTCGAGCAGGGCACCCACGACGAGCTGATCGAAGCCGGCGGGTTCTATGCCGATTTGTACAACAGTCAGTTTGAGGATGTGACGGCGTAAGCCCAAAACAAAAAAGTCGAAAGTGTGCCAAATCCGTTGCACGCTGTCGATTCAGACCGTCAAAAGAATTGCATTCCCGCCTTATTGCGTGTGTAGGGGCGACCATTGGTCGCCCGCCAACTTACCGCAGCAACGCATTTTTCGGGATAGTTTCTTGCAAGGCAAACGGGCACGGGCGAGCAATGCTCGCCCCTACAAGAGTTTCTCGACAGTCTGAGCCACCCATTTATGAGCAGCATCCGCAGGGTCGCCCTCATCCGGCCCTGCGGGCCACCTTCCCCCGCGGGGGAAGGCTTTTCTTTTATTGACACCCCTGCTATAATAGTAACCAAAGGGGGCATTACCTGTGGATTATGCAAAACTTACGGCGCAGGCGCGGCAGGCTGCGGAAGAACTGCTGCAGGCTGCGCATCTTGAGACCGGGGACATTTTTGTGGTCGGCTGCTCCAGCAGCGAGATCATGGGCGGGCGCATCGGCAAGGATTCCAGCATGGAGGCTGCCGCTGCCGTGCTGGCGGGCGTGCTGCCGCCATTGCAGGAGCAGGGCGTCTATCTGGCCGCCCAGTGCTGTGAGCATCTGAACCGTTCTATCGTCATTGAGCGCGAGGCCGCGAAGGCCAACGGCTATCAGATCGTCTCGGCCATTCCGCAGCCCCACGCGGGCGGCAGCTGGGCCACGAACTGCTGGCAGCGCTTTAACGACCCCGTCCTTGTGGAGGAGGTCAGAGCCGCCGCGGGCATGGACATCGGCGGCACGCTGATCGGTATGCACCTGCGCCGCGTGGCTGTGCCGGTGCGCTTGTCGATGGACCACATCGGGCAGGCAATTCTGCTCTGTGCCCGCACCCGTCCGCCGTTCATCGGCGGTTCCCGCGCCGTTTACAGTCAGGAGGAAGTGCGATGATTCCCGAAGCCCAGAAGCAGCAGATGGCCGAGGCCGTCGCGAAGATCCGTGAGACGATGGCCGCTGCCGCCAAGGCCGCAGGCCGCGACCCGGCAGAGGTGCGCCTTTGCGCCGCCTGCAAGACCCGCACGGTGGAGGAGGTGCGCTGCAGCGCCGACCTGCCCATTGACCTGTTCGGTGAAAACCATGTGCAGGAGCTGGTCGAAAAGACCGACGCGAACGCCTACAACGGCAAGCCCGGGCACTTCATCGGGCATTTACAGACGAACAAGGTCAACAAGGTCGTAGGCCGCGCCGCGCTGATCCAGAGCGTGGACAGCACGCGCCTTTTGGATAAGATCGATGCCGCCGCGGCCCGTCTGGGGCTGGTGCAGGACATTCTCGTCGAGATCAACATTGGCGAGGAGGCCAGCAAGAGCGGCGTGGACGCCGACAGCCTGTTCCCGCTTTTGGAGGCTGCCGCCGCCAGGGAGCACATCCGTCTGCGCGGCCTGATGGCGATCCCGCCCGCCGACGCCGACGACACCGAGACCCGCCGTTTTTTTGCACAGATGCGGGAGCTTTTGGCCAGAGCCGACGCCCGGCACTATGACCGGGCACAGATGGACATTCTGTCCATGGGCATGAGCCACGACTACGCCGCCGCCATCGCCGAGGGCGCGACCATCGTCCGCGTCGGCACGGCGATTTACGGCGCACGGGATTACAGCAAAAAGGCATAATTTCAGGCTTCCCCCGCGGGGGAAGCTGTCCGCGAAGCGGACGGATGAGGGCAAAGCTTCCGCAGCCACCCGTTCACGGGATTTCGCCGCAGACTCGCCCCGCATCCGGCCCTTCGGGCCACCTTCCCCCGCGGGGGAAGCCTTTTTTATTTTCTCCCCCTGTATTCCCGCGGTGTCATCCCGTACCGCTTTTTGAACAGCCGGTTGAAGTAGGACAAATTCTCAAACCCGCATTGCTCCGCAATCGCCAGCACGGTGTCGCTGCCGCTGCGCAGGGCATCGGCGGCGGCGTTCAGGCGTTGCTCGTTCAGGTATTCGGTAAAGCCCTGGCCGGTCATTTTCTTGAACCAGCGCATAAAATGGCTGGGGCTGCATCCGCAGGCCGCCGCTGCGTCGGTCACATGCAGCGCCCCCGCGTAGCCCTCATTCACAAGCTGCACCACGGTTTTCAGCCGCCGGGTATCGGGGGTATCGGCAGGGGGCAGGTCTCCGGTGCGGCCCACCAGCGCCGCCAGAAACAGCAGCAGCTCGCCCTTTATACAGAGTTCATATCCCACGTCTTTGATCTTGTTGAATTCCTCCGCCGCGTGCAGGCACCGCACCGCCCAGTTGTAGCCCCAGTCTTCCGGGCCAAGGCGCATGGGCAGAGCCAGACGTCCGCTCTGCAGCGGCAGCAGGTACTTCTCGGCACAGATGTCACCGGCGCCGCCCAGCAGCTCCAGCTCAAAGATGATGTTTTCATATTCCATTGCCTCGCCGGGCAGCTGGCGCAGGGCGTGCAGTACGCCGGGGGCAAACACGTAAATGTCGCCCGCCTGTGCCGTGTAGGTCGTCAGCCCGGCCTGCACGATGCCGCGCCCTTTTTTGACAAAGACCAGCTCCATGCTGTCCTGCCAGTGCAGCGCCACCTGCGGGAAGTCCTTCGGGATCGTGCACGGGTAGATATTGAACGGGAACCACGCGGCCCCGTGTTGCTTTGCTTCGCGTAAACGCTCTTGTTTCGCCATATTTTCACCTCGCATGATAGTATTGTACCATAAGTTGCGGGTATTTTGCAAGTCAGATGCACGTTTTGTGTGGTATAACCAAGTTGTACCCAAGAAGCCCATACACGAATGGAGGGAACCTCTTATGAATATGACTGCTTCGATGGAAGCCAGAACCAACAAGCCCCTGACCGCCTGCACGGATCAGGAAATCTATCTGGCCCTGCTGGACATCGTCCGCGAACAGAGCGCCGCCCGCGTCCGTCCCGTCACGGGCCGCAAGCTCTACTATATCAGCGCCGAGTTTCTGATCGGCAAGCTGCTGTCCAACAACCTTATCAATTTAGGGCTGTACGACGACACCCGCGCCGCGCTGGCCGCTGCCGGGAAAAAACTGTCCGATATTGAGGAGGTCGAGCCGGAGCCAAGCCTTGGCAACGGCGGGCTGGGCCGTCTGGCCGCCTGTTTCCTTGACTCCCTCGCCACGCTGAACCTGCCCGGCGACGGTGTCGGCCTGCGGTATCACTTCGGCCTGTTCCACCAGTCCTTCAAGGACGGTGTCCAGAACGAGCTGCCTGACCCGTGGCTGACCGCCCACTCCTGGGCGGAAAAAACGGATACGGTCTATCCCGTCGAGCTGGCCGGCAAGACCTACAGCGCCCGTCTGTACAAGCTGGCCGTCACGGGCTACGAGGGCCGCACGAACACGCTGAATCTGTTCGATCTCGACACCATTGATGAGAGCATCGTCCACGACGGCATCACGTTCGACAAGACCGACATCGACAAAAACCTGACGCTTTTCCTGTATCCCGATGACTCCGACGAGGCCGGACGCCGTCTGCGCGTCTACCAGCAGTACCTGATGGTTTCCGCCGGGGCCCAGCTGATTCTGGCCGAGTGTGCCGCCCGCGGCTGTGATTACCACGATCTGGCCGACTACGCCGCCATCCAGATCAACGACACCCACCCCAGCATGGTTATCCCCGAGCTGATCCGCCTGCTGGGGGAGAAGGGCATCGACTTTGACGAGGCCGTCGAGATCGTCACAAAGACCTGTGCCTACACGAACCACACCATTCTGGCCGAGGCGCTCGAAAAGTGGCCCCGCGCCTATCTGGACGCCGTCGTGCCGCAGCTCATGCCCATCATTGAAAAGCTCGACACGCTGGCCCGCACCCGCACCACCGACGAGAGTCTGGCCATCATCGACGGGGACGACCGCGTTCACATGGCCCACATGGACATCCACTTCACCCACTCGACGAACGGCGTTGCCCATCTGCACACCGAAATCCTGAAAAACAGCGAGCTGCACGGCTTTTACCAGCTCTACCCCGAAAAATTCAACAATAAGACCAACGGCATCACCTTCCGCCGCTGGCTGCTGGAGTGCGACCCGGCACTGACCGCCGAGATCGAAAAGCTCATCGGTTCCGGCTTCCGCAAGGACGCCGCCGAGCTTGAAAAACTGCTGCCCTACACGGAAAATGTCGATATTTTGCAGCAGTTCTCCGCCGTCAAAGCGCAGAACAAGCGCGCTTTGGCCGACTGGCTGCACCGCACGCAGAACATCACCGTTGACCCGGATGCAATGTTCGACATCCAGTCCAAGCGTCTGCATGAGTACAAGCGCCAGCAGCTGAACCTGCTCTACCTGATCCACCAGTATCATGAGATCAAGGCCGGGCATCTGCCCGCCACGCCGCTGGTCAGCATCTTCGGTGCCAAGGCCGCCCCGGCGTACACGATTGCCAAGGACATCATCCACGCCCTGCTGACCCTGTCTAAGGTCATTGCGGCGGACCCGGTTGTGTCGAAGTATCTGCAGATCGTCTTTGTGGAAAACTACAACGTCACCGCCGCTGAGAAGCTCATCCCCGCCTGCGACCTGTCGGAGCAGATCTCGCTGGCCTCCAAGGAGGCGTCCGGCACCGGCAACATGAAGTTCATGCTCAACGGTGCGCTGACGCTTGGCACGATGGACGGTGCGAACGTCGAGATCTGTCAGCAGGTCGGCGATGAGAACATCTATATCTTCGGCCAGACGTCCGATCAGGTCATCCACCGCTATGAGATGGGCGACTATCAGGCCAGCCAGTGGGTGGAGGGTGACCCCAACATCCGCCGCGCCGTCGATTTCCTCGTCGGGCCGGAGATGCTGGCCGCCGGGCATGAGGAAAACCTGCGCCGCCTGCACGACGAGCTGGTCTGGAAGGACTGGTTCCAGACGCTGCCCGACTTCAACGCCTATGTGGTGCGCAAGGGTCAGGCCCTGAGCGACTACGCCTGCGACCCGCTGGGCTGGCGCAAGAAGTGCGTCATCAACATTGCCAAGGCCGGCCTGTTCAGCAGTGACCGCACGATTGCCGAGTACAACAAGGACATCTGGCATCTGGGCGAGTAATTCACCTCTATAAGCAACCGCATCCCCTGTCCGCACGGGCAGGGGATTTTTGCTTGTGTATGGCTTGTTTACATGGGATACCGGATGCAAAGGTTTCCGCTGGGCGTTGAAACGTTTCCCTTGCAAACTGTCGCTCCACCTGCTACAATAAATGCAGACTATTTGTAAGGAGCGATCACTCATGAACTGGCATCAGGCCTGTGAGCTGCCCTATTACCACGGCAGCGACCTCGGCGCAAATCCAACGGCGGAGGAAACCACCTTCAAGCTGTGGGCTCCCACTGCCTGCGGGGTCGTGGTCTGCCTGTATGCCACCGGCACCGACGCCGAGCCGGGCGCGAAAGAGCTGGGCGTACACGAAATGCGCCGCGGCGATGGCGGCGTCTGGGCCATTGTGCTGCCCGGCAACCTGCACGGGACGTATTACATCTACCGCATCTACTTCCCGGATGGCCGCGTGCATGAGGTCGTGGACCCCTACGCCCGCAGCGCCGGGGCCAACGGCACCCGCGGCATGGTGGTGGACCTGACACAGGCCGCCCCCGACGGCTGGGAGCATGACCGGCGCCCCGACATCCCGGCCCACGCCCGCAGCGTGTGGGAGGTGCATGTGGCGGACTTTTCCGCTGACGGGCACAGCGGTGTAAAACCGGAGTGGCGCGGCAAGTTCATGGGCTTCACGCCCGATGACACCACACTGGACAACGACGGCGAACACCCGACCTGCCTGAATTATCTGAAAAATCTGGGCATCAGCCATGTGCAATTACAGCCCATCTGCGACTATGCCACGGTGGACGAGTCCCGCCCCGACGGCGGCTACAACTGGGGCTACGACCCGCAGAACTACAACGTGCCCGAGGGCAGCTTTGCCACCGACCCGTTCCACGGCGAGGTGCGCGTCAAGGAGTGCCGCGCCATGGTCGCCGCGCTGCACCGCGCGGGGCTGGGCGTCGTGATGGACGTCGTCTACAACCACACCTACCACGGCGAGAGCAATCTGGAGCGCACCGTGCCCGGCTACTGGAACCGCCGCTGGCCCAACGACATGATGACCAACGGCTCCGGCTGCGGCTGTGACCTGGCCAGCGAGCGCCCGATGGTGCGCAAATACGTGGTCGAGTCGGTGCTGTACTGGGCCACAGCCTACCACATCGACGGTTTCCGCTTTGACCTGATGGCGCTGGAAGACGTGGACACGATGAACGCCATCCGCGCCGCGCTGGACAGTCTGCCCGGCGGCGAGAGCATTTTACTGTACGGCGAGCCCTGGATGGGCGGCGGCACGAACCTTGAAGGCGGCGCACGCCCCGCCGACAAGCGCGCCCTCGACGCGCTGCATGAACGCATCGGATTTTTCTGCGATGACACGCGGGACTGCATCAAGGGCAACGTCTTTGACGCGGCCAACGCGGGCTATGTCAACGGCGCACCGCAGCATGGCTACGATGTGCTGCACTCGATCAGCGCGTGGCGCAGCGGCGCACACGGCTTCTGGCCCAAGCGCGCCGGGCAGGTCGTGCAGTACGTCTCCGCCCATGACAACTACACGCTCTGGGACAAGCTGGCCGCCGTGGGCCGCCGCGGCGATTACGACTGCCCCGACGCCGATTTGCTGGCACAGAACCGCATGACGGCGGGCATCTACCTGACCTGCCAGGGTCTGCCCTTTATGCAGGCGGGCGAGGAGTGGGGCCGCACCAAGTACGGCGACCACAACAGCTACAAGGGGCCGCTGGCCACGAACCGGCTGGACTGGACCCGCGCCCACCGCCCGGAGTTTGCCGCGCTGACGGCGTTTTACCGCGGCATGCTGGCCATCCGCCGCGCCTATCCGCGGCTGAGCGGTGCGGCAGGGGAGCCGGAGCCGTTTATTCTGGCGCTGCCGGGCTGGCTCATCGGCTTTGTGCCGGAGAACGACGGCACGGCCACGGCGGGTCAGCTGGCTGTCTACTACAACCCCGAGCGCACCCGCCAGTGGGCCAGCCTGCCCGCCGGTACCTGGCGCAAAGTAAGCGACGGCGTCCACGCCGGTGTGACACCCTTCGGCCCCTGTTTCCGGGATGCGTTGGAGCTGGCCCCGACGAGCGTGACGGTGCTGGTGGCGGAGTAAAAGTATAATCACGTTTCATGGGAGAGGGAGAGCCTCTCCCTTTTTGTTTGTCGCCCCATTTATTGTGGCCTTGTAGGGAGGGGTCTTGACCCCTCCGCGGGGCGTCGAGGACGCCGCCCCTACAACCTTGTCATTTTGTTCACAAAAACTTTGTTTGACAGACTGTCCAATTTCCTTGTATAATAGATTTATGCGTTATACGATTTGTAGAATAGCCCGCCGCTGCTACAAAGTGTTTACCACACACGGACAAGAAAGGGAAAGGGAGGCCGTCACCATGAGCGACTACGCAGCCATTGAAAAGGAAGCCCGCATTTTTACCGAGGAATGTGTCACCAACAACCGCATTGATCCCACGCTGTTTGCCCAATACGACATCAAGCGCGGTCTGCGCGACAAAAACGGCAAGGGCGTGCTGGCGGGCATCACGAACATTTCCCGCATCGACGCCTTTGAGGAGCGCGACGGCCAGAAGGTTCCCTGCGAGGGCAAGCTCTGGTACCGCGGCTACAACGTCTATGACCTGATCCGCGGTCTGCGCGGCAAGCGCTATGCGTTTGAGGGCGCGGCCTATCTGCTGCTGCTCGGCGACCTGCCGAACAAGGAGCAGCTCGAGAGCTTCACCGCCTGCCTTGCCAAATGCCGCGACCTGCCGACAAACTTTGTGCGCGACGTCATCATGAAGGCCCCCAGTCACGACCTGATGAACTCGCTGACCCGCAGCGTTCTGACGCTGGCCAGCTACGATGACGACATCGGCAAGACCGACCTGCAGACCCAGCTGGAACAGTGCATCAAGCTCATCAGCGTTTTCCCGATGCTGGCGGTCTACGGCTACCACGCCTACAATTACTATGAGTGCGGCGGCAGCATGTACATCCACCGTCCCGACCCGAGCCTGTCCACGGCGGAAAACCTGCTGAAGATGCTGCGCCCCGACCAGAAGTACACCGACCTCGAGGCCCACGTGCTGGACATTGCCCTGCTGCTGCACATGGAGCACGGCGGCGGCAACAACTCGACCTTCACGACCCGCGTCGTCACCTCGTCCGGGTCGGACACCTACTCCGTCATCGCGGCGGCGCTTTCCAGCCTGAAGGGCCCCAAGCACGGCGGCGCGAACATCAAGGTCATGCAGATGATGGACGACATCCGCGCCCACGTCGCCGACCCTCTGGACGAGGAGGCCATGGCTGATTATCTGGGCCGCATTGTGGACCGCCAGGCGTTCGACCAGAAGGGCCTGATCTACGGCATGGGCCATGCGGTCTACTCGCTGAGCGACCCGCGCGCGGTGGTGTTCAAGAGCTTTGTCCACCAGCTGGCCGACGCCAAGGGCCGCAGCCGCGACTTTGAGTATTACAACACGATCGAGCGGCTGGCCCCGCAGGTCATTGCCGAGAAGCGCCATATTTATAAGGGCGTCTCGACGAACGTGGACTTCTACTCCGGCTTTGTATATGACATGCTGGGCATCCCGGTGGAGCTGTACACCCCGATCTTTGCGGTTGCGCGTATCGTCGGCTGGTCCGCCCACCGCATGGAGGAGCTTGTCAACGTGGATAAGATCATCCGCCCGGCCTACCAGAGCATCATGCAGACAAGGGAGTATGTGCCGCTGGAGGAGAGATAAAAGAGAAAAAGAGAGAAGAATTTTCACACAGGGCGAAGGTTCTTCTCTCTTTTTTTGGTATAAAGCCCCTTTTGGGGCTGCTTTGCAGGGCAGAGTCTTGCCCCCTCCGCGGCGGGGTGAGGGCACCCCGCCCTACATTCTCCCGGAAAAGGGGGCGTAGGGGAGGGATTTATCCCTCCCGGGACGTGTACGGCATCCGCGGGGCGTCGGGGACGCCGCCCCCTACGTTGGCCGAATATTACGCAAATCCGTCCAAAATGACTTTCAGTTCTGCCCAAATGTCCTCCTGCGAGGCGTTGAACCAGTTGCCCGTCGGGCGGCATATGGCCTTGTACAAAATGCCGTCCTGTGCAAAGTAGGCCACCGACTGCGTCCACGGCATCGAGGTTGGATTGCTTGTGCAGTGGGGGATCAATGCGGTGTTTCCGTTGGCCATGGGGTAGCTTTCACATTCCCATGTCAGCCCAGCACTTTTTTCTTCAAATATGGCCGTAGCTGTTTCCTGCGGGGAGTCGCCCAAATAGGCAACTGCCATCAATTCCACCCTGTAGTCACCCAGCTTTTTGCTGACGCGCAGATAGAGCTTTTCCGGCGTTTCGCCGCGCCCGATGGGGATAAACCCGGCGGGGTACTCTTCTGGTAGAACCATAAAGACCCGCCCATCTGTGCCCACCGGAATTTGTGGCAAATCGTCCGTGAACAGCGCAATGGCCGAGCCGTCATCCGTCTCACCCGCATCCAGCACCGCGTTTTGCACCAGCGGAAGGCCCGTCGCCGCGGTCATCTCGTCCCAGCTGCCATAGCCGCGCGCCGCCTTGGCATAAACATTCCGCATATCCTTCTCCGAGGGGTGAAGACTTCCGCTCATCGAACCGCTGGCGGGCTTCGTGCCGTCCGCCGCCGTCTCCCCGTTATGGTTTGCCACCAGCCCCGCCATTAAATCCCCATCCAGCGTGAAATACTGCCGCTCATACGTGATGGCGTACCCGGTGTTGGCCTCGGGGGCGAAGGACGGGCGCGGGTTTTCGCGCAGGTTCGTGAACTCCGCCGTGCCCGCCAGCACCCCGGCGGCGATCAGCAGCGGCGCGGCCAGGCAGATGCAGAGCCGCCGCCAGTGCCGCGCCGGGCGGGCATCGGGCAGGTGCTCGGCCACGGCGGGCCACAGGTCCACGTCTGCCGGGTGCAGGCCGTCGGTCAGTTTTTCGCGTAAATACGCTTCTTCACGGTCATACTTCATCGTGCTCACCCTCCTTCAATCTCTGTGCCAGCTGCTTTTTGGCGCGGTGGTACCGCGTGCGCAGGTAGGCGGCGGGCCGCCCGTGGATGCGTGCCAGCGCGGCGTAATCCAGCCCGTCCAGCACGCGCTCCAGAATCAACGCCCGGTCCAGCGGGGCCAGCGTGTTCAGCGCCGCGCGCAGCTCGTCGCTGATACCCGGGTCCTGCTCCAGCGGCTCCGGGGTGGGGTAGGCCGCCGCGCGTTTGGTTGCCCGCAGCATGTCCAGCGAGGTGCGGTAGGCGATGCGGTAGAGCCACGCGCGCTCGTTGTCGGTGCCGTCATGGCGCAGCGTGTGGCGCTGCTGCCACGCCTTGATGAAGGTTTTCTGCACAGCATCCTGTGCGTCGGCCTCGCACCCCAGCAGGCCGGTGCAGTACCGCAGCAGTGCAGCGGTATGGGCATGTACGAGCTTTTCTAAATCCTGTTCGTTTTGCATCGGCTTGCCTCCTTTCACCCTTATAACGCCGACGGGAGCGGGAATGTGTCACAAATCAAGCATTTTCTTGGCCCCCTCTGGCGCAAGCGCCACCTCCCCCGTATCGGGGGAGTCTGTCTCGCAGAGGGAGGCAAGAAAAAAGAGCCCCGCGGGGCTCTTTTTTCACATCAATGCGCTAAGACGGTATTTTTTATTCTCTTGTACACCGCATTTGCTGCCAGCGGCAGAACCAGGCCCGCGGCGGTGTAGGCAAGCCACCAGGCACCGCCCGTAAAGTAAATCGGGAATGCGGCCAGAAGATACGGCTCTCCGCCTGTGGCCAGCAGGCCAAGCCAGGTCACGAGCTTGAAGCTCAAAAAGTGCAAAATCACAATCGGCATCGTCGCACGGCCCAGATAGGCCAGCACCGCCCGGACACAGGGCAGGGGAGCGGTCAGGCACGCGGTCTCCCGCACCAGCACCCAGCCCGCCAGGCTGGCAAGCAGCAGGAAAATCGGGCTGCTGTATCCATTGCCCGCCAGACCCACAGAGCCGAGCCGCCCCAGAATCAGCAGCACCGCAAAGGCCGCTGCGGCAAAAATACCGCGCTGGTACGCCGGTATGCTTTCCCGCGTCGTGCGCCGCAGGACCGTGCCCAGGTAGAACAGGCAGTAGCAGCTGGCCGCAATGCCCAGCCCCCACACGTTCCATCCTGCCAGCCCGCAGCGCCAGCCCACCCACAGCAGCACGCCGGAAAAAAGTCCCTGCGGCAGCAGCGTATCGGCACCATGCAGCAGCCTTTGCAGAATAAATTCCACCAAAGCGTACAGAATAGATACTTGAAACAGTGCTTGGATGAACCACATCGCGCCGCCCAGCTGGGTGCCGCCGTCAAACACGCACCAGTGCACAGTGCGGCCAATCACATCCTTCACCGTCACGGGCGTTGTGACGGCATTGCCGGGAACCTGCAAAATGCGCTCATCACTCGTCAAAATATTCAGCTTTAAAAACAGGTTGTTCAGCACGGTAAAGGCGGTGTTTGCCAGCACAAAGGGCAGCCAGAGCGTGACGGCTTTGCGCTTGATAAAGTGCACCGGCCCGCCGCGCAGGCTGAAAAGCCAGCCGCTCAGCATAAAAAACAGGGCCATGTGGAACAGGTAGATGAAGTCCGTCCCGGGAAAGCCCGAATGCCCCAGCACCATAAGCACAATGCCGATGCCGCGCATACTATCTATTACAGGGTCACGCTGTTTTGCCATAAATCAGAACCTCACTGCGCGTTTTTGGCGCGGCATTTCGGGCAGATGTAGCGGATCGTCAGCGTGTAGCCGCGTACCTCGGTACCGATGGCGGACTCAATGTCGCGGATCAGCCCCACCACCGGCAGGTCGGCCAGGTCGCCGCAGCTGTCACACAGCAGGTGGCCGTGGGGGGTCGGGTTGGCGTCGTAGCGGTCCGGGCCGTCGGGCATTTCCAGATGACCGATCTCACCGTCCAGCTCCATCAATTTCAGGTTGCGGTACACAGTGCCGCGCGCAATGTGCGGCATGGCCTGCCGCGCATGGCTGAAAATTTCGTCAGCGGTCAGATGCTCCGGGCATTTTTCACGCATGATACCCAAAATCAGGGCGCGTTGGCGGGTCATGGGCAGACCTCCTTTTCTGATTTAAGAATATATCTTATTCAGATAGTACACTAAAATGTATGCTTTGTCAACCGTCTGTGCAAAATCGCCAAGATTCCATTCCAAAATTTTACTTGACAGGGGCTGTTTGTATGCTATAATAAAGTCAGATTAAGACTTATTCCTATTTCAACGGAGGTATTCATTATGGAACTCAGAGGCAGCAAGACCGAGAAAAACCTGTGGGAGGCTTTCGCAGGTGAGAGCCAGGCCCGGAACAAATACACCTATTTCGCGTCCAAGGCCAAGAAGGAGGGCTATGAGCAGATCAGCGCCATCTTCACCGAGACCGCCAACAACGAGAAGGAGCACGCCAAGATCTGGTTCAAGCTGTTGATGGAAAACGGCGAGATCCCCGACACGCTGACCTGCCTGAAGATGGCCGCCGCAGGCGAGAACGAGGAGCACACCTCGATGTACCCGCGCATGGCCGCCGAGGCGAAGGCGGAGGGCTTTACCCAGATCGCCGCGCTGTTCACGATGGTCGCCGCGATTGAGAAGGACCACGAGGAGCGCTACAAAGCGCTGGCCGCCAACATTGAGGCGGGCAAGGTCTACGCCCGCGAGACCGAGCAGGTCTGGCAGTGCCGCAATTGCGGGTTCGTCTATATCGGTCAGCACGCGCCGGTCAAGTGCCCGGTGTGCGCACATCCGCAGAGCTATTTTGAGCTGAAGAGCAGCAACTACTAATTTGTAAAGAAGCGGCAGCCGCAGAGCTTCCGGGCGCATTTCCTATACGCCCCTACGTGTAGGGATCGATGCTTGGCATTACCCCGGGAGCTTTGCGGCTGCCGCTGTGTTATGTGCAAATTTCCGCTTCTGGCTGGTTCGTAGGGGAGGGTCTTGACCCTCCCGCGGGGCTTTGCGCCGCCGCCAGTGTCCCGGGGGACACTGCCCCCATTGGCTATTGCTGTAGGGCGGGGCTTTCTCACCCCGCCGCGGCGGCCTGGGGGCAGGCCGCCCTACGATTTTCATGGAAGATGTGCGCTGGCTCACGGGGCGTCGGAAACGCCGCCCCCTACAGCTGCAATTTTTTCTCAAATTTTTGCTTGACAACCGCTCTATGTCATGCTATATTGTTAGTGTTAGTTAAGGCTAACCGCAGCAAGTATCCGACCTTCGGAACAACCATAGCCCGCCCGGTGCGGTTCTCTCCCCGTGCCGGGCGGTTTTATGGGGCTGACGGTTAGCAGACGCTAACCATTGTAGAGGTAAGGAGTCGTCTCATGCAGCAATCGCGTGTCATCCCCAGCCCGCGCAGCTTTGCCTGCGACCTGGCCACCCTATGCGCCCCCACACTGGCGGGGCTCAAGCCTGCCAGCCTGTTCCGCTACCAGCCCGCGCCCGGGCAGGATGCCGCCGCCATGGCCGCCGCCTGGCACGCCGCGCTGTCTCCCCGCGGGGTCACGGTGCGGGTGCTTAGGCAGTGCCCGCGCACCGGGGCTGTGCTGGTCTATGTATACCGCCCGGCCCGTGTGGCCAGGCTGTTGGCAGCGCCGCACATGCTGGACTTTCTGGCGGGGGAGGGCTACACCCCCGGCACCGCAGACGAGCTGCTGGACCAACTGGCCGAAAGGCTCTGCTGCGAGGGAGATTTCCCGCATGAGATCGGCGTTTTTCTGGGCTACCCGCTGGCGGATGTCATCGGGTTCATCCAAAACCGCGGCAAAAACTTTACCGCGTGCGGCTATTGGAAGGTCTACACCGATCCCACCGCTGCGCAGGCAGAGTTTGACCGCTATAAAAAGTGCGAGCGCATCTACGCCCGCTGCTATTACAACGGCACCCCGATCAGGCGGCTGACAGTGGCCGCCTGACGATGCACCATAAAAATTATAAAAGGAGTAGTTATTTATGAGCAAGATCGCAGTTATCTATTGGAGCGGCACCGGCAACACCGAGGCCATGGCCGATTTGGTCGCCAACGCAGCTGCCGCCGCCGGCGCTTCTGTTGACAAGTTCACCGCCTCCGAGTTCAACGTTTCCTCCGCCGGCGACTACACCGGCTTTGCGCTGGGCTGCCCCGCCATGGGCGCCGAGCAGCTGGAGGAGAGCGAGTTCGAGCCGATGTACCAGGATCTGCGCGGCTCTCTGAGCGGCAAACCGGTTGGCCTGTTCGGCTCCTACGGCTGGGGTGACGGCGAGTGGATCCGCACCTGGGCCGAGGACGCCGAGGCCGCCGGTGCCCGTCTGGTCGTTGAGCCTGTCATGGCCAACGGCTCCCCCGACGGCGACGCCGAGACTGCCTGCGCAGCCCTTGGCACCGCTCTGGCCAATGCCTGATTTTCTTCATATCCATCCATACCGGGAGGGGCAGCGATGCCCCTCCTTCTTTGTTTGCGCGGCAGGAGCCGGGCATGTGCGGCCCCTGCCGGGCAGTATCAAAAAAGATACCTCTTGACAAAAAGCAAAGCAGAAGTTAGTATATTCTAAGTTAAATTAGAAAACACTAACCGGGAGGTTTTTTTATGGCAAACGTCATTATTGTTCTGATTCTGGTGGCTGCCGTCGGCTACGGCATCTACAGCTTTATCCACCATCTGCGCCACGGCGGCGGCTGCTGCGGTGAGCATGACGCCCCCGCTAAAAAGGTCAGGGCGGCGGACACCAACAAGAGCCACTATCCGCACCGCCTCGTCATGGGCGTGGACGGCATGACCTGCCAGAACTGCCAGCGCCATGTGGAAAACGCATTGAACACCCTGCCCGACACGCTGGCCGAGGTGAACCTGAGCGCCCAGAACGTGACGGTTTGGACGAAGGGAGACGCCGACGAGGAGGTCATCCGCAAGGCCATCCGCGACGCAGGCTACCTGCCGCTGCGCACGAAGGAAAAGGTGTGATTTTTCGGGTATGTCCCGGCCTGTAGGGGCGCATCACTGCCCGGCTTCTGCCGTGATGCTTTCACAATTTGTTCAAAGCTGCACAATTCAAGTTAGTAATAACTATCTACTTTTCACAAACCTGTTTGGTTAGCCTAACTTCCGTATTGACATCGGGAGTTAGTGGTGGTAAACTACCATCGTAAGCGGTTAGAGCGTTCTAACCGCATGCTTTTGCTCCAAGCGTTAGCATAGGCTAATATATTGCAGAATCGCAAAAAGGGAGTGTGTGGAATGCCTTTAACGATGACTAAAGCAGGCGATACCGTTACCATCCGAAAGATCACCGGCAAGGATGAGGTCCGTCAGCATCTGGCCGAGCTTGGCTTTGTCGTGGGGGAGACCGTTACCGTGGTCAATGAGATCAGCGGCAACCTCATCCTTCAGGTCAAGGAAGCGCGCATCGCGCTGGATAAGACCCTGGCCATGCGCATTATCGTTGCGTAAAAAATTTGGAATCACAGCCCCTCGGCTGTTTGATTGATTGTACCAAGAGGAGGAACGAAGTATGAAGACTCTGAAAGATGTACAGGTCGGCGAGACCGTCACCGTTGCCAAGCTGCACGGCGAGGGCCCTGTCAAGCGCCGCATCATGGACATGGGCCTGACCAAGGGCACCAAGGTTTACGTCCGCAAGGTCGCACCTCTGGGCGACCCGATGGAGCTGACCGTCCGCAACTACGAGCTCAGCGTCCGCAAGGCTGACGCCGAAATGATCGAAGTTGAGTGAGTTCTGAAAAAGTAAAGAAAGGGGTTTAACCAAATGGCAATTAAAATTGCTCTGGCAGGCAACCCGAACTGCGGTAAAACCACCCTGTTCAACAGCCTGACCGGTTCTAACCAGTATGTCGGCAACTGGCCCGGCGTTACCGTCGAGAAGAAGGAAGGCAAGCTCAAGGGCCACGATGACGTCGTGATCCAGGACCTGCCCGGTATCTACTCTCTGTCTCCCTACACGCTGGAGGAGGTCGTTGCCCGCGGCTACCTCGTCAATGAGAAGCCCGACGCCATCCTGAACATCATCGACGGCACCAACATCGAGCGTAACCTCTACCTGACCACCCAGCTGATCGAGCTCGGCATCCCCGTGGTCATGGCCGTCAACATGATCGACCTCGTCCGCAAGAACGGCGACAAGATCGACCTGAAGAAGCTGTCCAACGAGCTGGGCTGCGAGGCCGTCGAGATCTCCGCCCTGAAGAACGAGGGCAGCGAGAAAGCCGCCGAGCTGGCCGTTGCCGCCGCCAAGAAGGGCAAGGCAGGCGAGCTGCCTCACGTCTTTACCGGCAGCGTTGAGCATGCCATCGCCCACATTGAGGAGTCCATTCAGGGCAAGGTCGATGACCGCTTCCTGCGCTGGTACGCTGTCAAGCTGTTTGAGCGCGACGACAAGGTCCAGGCTGAGCTGAACCTGAACAAAGAGCTGCTAGACCACATCGACGCCCACATCACCGACTGCGAGAAGGAAATGGACGATGACGCCGAGAGCATCATCACCAACCAGCGCTACGCTTACATCAACGGCGTTGTTGACAAGGCCGTCAAGAAGAAGCCCCGCACCGAGAACCTGACCGCCTCCGATAAGATCGACCAGTTCGTCACAAACCGTATTCTGGCGCTGCCGATCTTCGCAGCCATCATGTGGCTGATGTATGCCATCGCAATGGGCACCTCCGTTGCGGACGGCGGCATCGGCATCGGCACCTTTGCCACCGACTGGACGAACGATGTTCTGTTCGGTGAGATCGTCCCGAATGCCCTCGGCGGCCTGCTGGAGAGCATCGGTGTTGCTGGCTGGCTGTACGGTCTGATCATGGACGGCATCGTCGCCGGTGTCGGCGCGGTTCTGGGCTTCGTTCCCCAGATGCTGGTTCTGTTCTTCCTGCTTTCCATCCTGGAAGACATTGGTTACATGGCCCGTGTTGCTTTCATCATGGACCGTATCTTCCGCAAGTTCGGCCTGTCCGGCAAGAGCTTCATCCCCATGCTGGTCGGCACCGGCTGCGGCGTTCCCGGTGTTATGGCTTCCCGTACCATCGAGAACGAGCGTGACCGCCGTATGACGATCATGACCACCTGCTTCATTCCCTGCGGCGCTAAGATGCCCATCATCGGCCTGTTTGCAGGTGCTCTGTTTGGCGGCAGCAGCTGGGTTGCCACCTCCGCTTACTTCATCGGCTTCGCAGCCATCATCATCTCCGGTATCATCCTGAAAAAGACGAAGCTGTTCGCCGGTGACCCTGCTCCGTTCGTTATGGAGCTGCCCGCTTACCACGTGCCCGCCTGGGGCAACGTCCTGCGTGCCACCTGGGAGCGCGGCTGGTCCTTCATCAAGCGTGCCGGCACCGTCATTCTGGCTTCCACCATCATCCTGTGGTTCCTGCAGGGCTTCGGCTTCGAGAACGGCGCGTTCACGATGGTCGAGGATCAGGACAACTCCATCCTGGCTATCGTGGCCAGCGCAATCTCCTGGATCTTCATCCCGCAGGGCTTCGGCGACTGGCGTGCAACCGTCGCGTCTATCTCCGGCCTGATCGCCAAGGAGAACGTCGTCGGTACCTTCGGTGTTCTGTATCACTATGCCGACGAGCTGTCTGAGAACGGCGACGAGATCTGGCCTGAGGTTGCTGCCAACTTCACCGCGATCTCCGCTTACAGCTTCATGATCTTCAACCTGCTGTGCGCTCCCTGCTTCGCTGCTATGGGCGCCATCAAGCGCGAGATGAACAACGGCAAGTGGACTGCTATCGCCATCGGCTATATGTGCCTGCTGGCCTACTGCGCTTCTCTGGTCGTTTACCAGATCGGCGGCCTGATCACCGGTGAGGTCGGCTTCAACGTCTTCACCATCGTGGCTGTCGCTATTATCGCCTTCACGATCTACCTGCTGTTCCGCCCCAACAAGTACGAGGGTGTCAACGAGGTTCAGTTCGATTCCAAGAAGGCTGTTGCTTCCAAGTAATCTTGAATGTATAATAATACCGTATTCTTCCGGAAAGGAGCGGACTTTTTATGATGGAGTTTTTAGCTGCTAATTTTAACCTGCCTACGATCATCGTTTCGATTTTCGTGTTTGGCGGTACCGGCTGGCTCTTGTATCATGAACACAAGACCGGCGGCCTCGGCTGCTGTGACGGCTCCTGCGGGGGCGGCGGCTGCGGCAGTCACGGCGGCTGCACAGGTAATTGTAAGACCTGCGGCGGTGCCTGCCACAGTAAGTAAAGCATAAGTGCCTGAAGGGGGCGCGGGTCCGTTCGTGGCCCGCGTCCCCTTTTAGTTTGGTATAAGGAGAGATGTACCTTGACCCTGACCGATTCCAACCTGCGTTATCTGCTGGCCATCCACCATCTGGCGCAGCAAAGCACCGAGGTCTCGCCGCTGGCACTGGCGCAGGCCATGGGCGTGACCAAGCCCAGCGTCACCAGCATCCTGACCAGCCTGATGAAGCAGGGGGTCATTGTGCGGCGGCGGTACGGCAAAATTTACATCACGGACCGCGGCGTGCTCTACGCGCGCTATTACGACGAGCTGGTCGGGAAGATTTTACAGCACTTCCCGCTGGCGGGCGAGGGCTTCACCCCCGAGGAATGCTACAGTGCCGCGGTGGCCATGGCCGTGTCGCTGCCTGCGAGGGAAATTGATGAGAAGTGCGAAGCGCTGTACGGCAACGAGAACAAGTAAACCGACAGGACTCCATGTAGGGGCCGCACATGTGCGGCCCTCCGCCTTTCCATAGACGCTCGTCTGCCCCACACGCAAGGGCCGGGCATGCCCGGCCCCTACCGCACCGCGTAAAAAGCCTATTGCACACTCGCCCGAATTGTGGTAAAGTTAGACTATATAAAGGTATAGATAAGAGGGGGACTATCATGCAGCTGAATCCGCATTACGCCGAGCTGAACGAGAGCTATCTGTTCAGCACCATTGCCCACAAGGTAGCCGATTACCAGAAGGCCCATCCCGAGGCAGACGTCATCCGTCTGGGCATCGGCGACGTCACCCTGCCGCTGGCGGCATCCGTGACGGAGGCCATGCACAAGGCCGTTGAGGAGCAGGGCCACAAGGGTACGTTCCACGGCTATATTCCCAGCGAGCAGGGCTATGAGTTCCTGCGCGACGCTATCCGCAGGTATTACGCGGGCCACGGTGTCGAGCTGGATATGTCCGAAATTTTCATCTCCGACGGTGCCAAGAGCGACCTGGGCAACCTGCTGGACCTGTTCAGTCAGGACAACACGATCCTTGTTCCCGACCCGGTCTACCCGGTCTACGTCGATGACAACGTGATGGCGGGCCGCAAGATTCTCTACCTGCCCGCCACGGCGGAAAACGGCTTCCTGCCGATGCCGGACGAGGCCCCCCACGCGGACATCGTCTACATCTGCAGCCCCAACAACCCCACCGGCGCGACCTACTCCGTCGAGCAGCTCAAGGCCTGGGTCGCCTGGGCGAAGGCCAATGACGCGGTCATCCTGTTTGACGCCGCATACGAGTGCTTCGTCTCCGAGCCGGGTCTCGCCCGCAGCATCTTTGAGGTCGAGGGCGCGAAGGAGGTTGCCATCGAGGTGTGCAGCTTCTCCAAGATCGCAGGCTTCACCGGCACGCGCTGCGGCTACACCGTCGTGCCGCAGGCGCTGGCCGGCGGCAAGCTGAACAAGATGTGGCTGCGCCGCCAGACTACGAAGTTCAACGGCGTCGCCTATGTTGTGCAGCGCGGTGCCGAGGCCGTCTTTACCGACGAGGGCATGAAGGAGATCCAGCAGAACCTCGACTACTACCGCGCCAACGCCGCTGTCATTGCGGCAGCGCTGGACGAGGCCGGTGTCTGGTACTGCGGCGGCAAGAACAGCCCCTACATCTGGCTGCGCTGCCCCAACGAGATGGGCAGCTGGGAGTTTTTTGACTGGCTGCTCGAGCACGCCCACGTTGTGGGCACCCCCGGCGAGGGCTTCGGCCCCTGCGGCAAGGGGTATTTCCGTCTGACGGCGTTCGGCGATGCCGAGCGCACCAAGGAGGCCGCCGCACGCATCAAAGCGGCGCTGGCCACACTGTAATATTGCGGGAGGGTTTACACCATGAAACCAAATGAAGAAATCATGGAATTTCTGAAAGAGAATCCCACCTTCTACCTTGCCACCGTCGATGGCTATCTGCCCCGCGTGCGTCCCATCGGTTTTGCCATGTGGTACAACGGCCACCTGTGCATTGCCCTGGGCAAGCACAAGGCCGCCTACAAGCAGCTTTTGGACAACACGAACCTCGAGATCTGCGCCGCCAATGACCGCGGCGAGTGGCTGCGCGTGCAGGGCACGGCGAACTTTGACAACAGCCCCGAGGCCCAGGCCGCCGCGTTCCAGGTCATGCCCCAGCTGGCCGATATGTATAATGAGGAGACGGGCAACAAGCTCGGCATCGTCTACCTCGACCATCTGTCCGCCAAGCTCTTCTCGATGTCCGGTGCTGTGAAGGACATTATGAACTACTGATACTTACGTAAAGCCAATGCCCCGGTGTGCGTTCCTGCGTACCGGGGCATTTTTGCGTTGCCGAGAGCGGGCACAGGCGGATATGGAATCCGCCCCTACAGCCCCTTAAAAATCGGCTTGTAGGGAGGGGTCTTGCCCACTCCGCGGGGCGTTGAGGACGCCGCCCCCTACACCGATTCAATGCTTGTTTTGGGCCGGTTTGTAGGGGCCGGGCATGCCCGGCCCGCCAGTCTGCGCCGTTGCCCGTTCACCCCTTAAAAATTGGCTTGTAGGGAGGGGGGGTCTTGACCCCTCCGCGGGGCGTCGAGGACGCCGCCCCCTACAAACCGGCAAACAAAAATCCCGGTACGCTCATGCGTACCGGGAAAATTATTTTGCGCTTACTGCTCCTGCGCGGCAAACAGCTGCGGGGCTGCCTTGTAGATCAGCACCGCGGCCACCGTGGTCAGGATGGTCTCGGGCAGCATGTAGCTGCCGTTGTAGGTCAGGCTGTAGGTCCAGGCGGGCAGACCGTCGCTCAGGTTGCCCCAGATCAGCACGCCGGACAGGAAGCTGCACAGGAAGCGAATGCCGCACACCGCTGCCGTGCCGACGGCCACGCCGACCAGACGGTTCTTGAACGGCTTGGCAATCGCACCGGCCAGGCCCAGCAGGGTGAAGGCCAGCACGTAGTCCAGCAGGATCATACCCACCAGCGGCAGCAGGCCGGGAGCCGGGGGCGCGTAGAAGCCCAGCAGCATCTGCAGCAGGCTGTTGACAAAGCCCGTGAACAGTCCCCATTTTGTGCCGTGGCGGTAGGAGACCAGGATGAACGGCAGCATGCTCAGCAGGGTGATGGAGCCGCCGTTGGGCATCTCAAAAATTTTGATGTTCGCCAGCACGGTGCCCAGGGCGATCATCAGGGCGCACTCCACGAGAGTGCGGGTCTTGGAATAGGTTTTGGACATGGTATCCACTCCTCAAAAAATGTAACGTAAAAACAGGAAAGCGCCCGCAAGGTACACTTGCAGGCGCAAAAGCGTTATGACGTGTTGGGTCCAACTTCCTACGCCGGCATTACCCGGATCAGGTTCAAGGCGACCCGAAACTGCGGTTTGTTTCGATCTCAGCCGAGGATGCCCCTCAGCGCCCCTGTTTTTATGTCCAAACCTATTATACACGCCCACCGCTGATTGTCAAGCCTTTCAAATCTTATCCACACGATTCCCCCCAGGTTTCACACGCTTTCTTCAATGTTCTTCCATCTGTACCGGGTATACTGCAGCTGTACTCAAAAAACAACCCGACAGGAGTGATCGATAGGAAGAAAAAGCGTATTCTCTGCGAGGCTGCAAAATCCTAAAGCCTTCCCCCGCGGGGGAAGGTGGCCCCGCAGGGCCGGATGAGGGGTAAGCTGCCGATTGCGAACCGCAAACGGGCAGCCATGGCAAGCTCTGCCCTCATCAGTCACCTTACGGTGACAGCTTCCCCCTCGGGGGAAGCCAAAAAGCGGACACCCAATCGGGTGCCCGCTTTTTTATCGGTAAAAATTTACTTGCTGATCTTGATCAGATCCGCGCCCGGCTCCACGGCGCCGGAGGCCACGACCTCGACGTCCTTGAAATCATCGGTGTTCGTGACGACGGTAATCACCACGGCAGGGTGAGCGGCAGCCGCGATTTTGTCCAGATCCATCTCCAGCAGCAGATCGCCCTTCTTGACCTTGTCGCCCTCCTTGACCTTCGGGCTGAAGCCGTCGCCCTTCATCTCGACGGTGTCAACGCCGACATGGATCAGCACCTCAACACCGGCAGTGGTCAGGATGCCCAGCGCGTGGCCGCTGTCGGGGGCCTGGGTGATCTCACCGTCCGCGGGGGCGTAAATTTTGCCCTCGGTAGGGTCGATGCCGCAGCACTTGCCCAGGATGCCCTGTGCAAACACCTCGTCGGGGATGTTCTCCATCGCCACAACGGTACCCTTGGCATCAGCAGCCAGGGTCACGGGGAAGGCTGGGGCCGCGGGGGCGGCAGGCTCGGCAGACTTTTTCAGAAAATCAAAGAAACCCATCGTAAAGCTCTCCTTCATCAGCCCGGTCAGGCGGGCATATTTGTAATTATATTATACCCCGTCTTGCCCCAAAAGGCAAGGCAGGCAAGGGAAACTTGCTTCGCTCACATCCGCCCCTTCACAGCGCGGATAGCCTGCCAGGTAATGCGGGCGATCTCCGCCGCGGGCGGCTGAAAACCGCCCTCCTGCCAGGCTACAATCGTGCCAAAGCAGCCGTTCACCGCAAAGGCCAGCATATATTTCTGCTCCTCGGTGCCGCCATCGGGTGCAAACTCGCCCAGGCAGCGCTCTTCAATCAGCTTTTTGGCGTTGCGGGTGAACTCCGACTCCCAGCTTTTGCCGTAGAGGGCCTGACAGAGGTCGGGGTTCTCTGTCATGTAGGTGAACAGCGCCACCAGCGCGGGGGGCGCGTCCTCCTGCGAGATGCTGGGGATCAAGGTATCCATCAGGTCGTTCAGCCGTGCCAGCTGGGCGGCCTCCATCTGGTCCATCAAGGCATAAATGTCCGCGTAGTGAAAATAGAATGTGCCGCGGCTGATCCCTGCCAGCTCGGTCAGCTCCCGGACTGTAATTTCCCGCAGGCTTTTCTGCTGCAACAGCGTAATAAGCGCCTGGTAGAGCCGCTGCTTGGTCATGCGCACACTGCGGTTTGCGTCCCCTTTGGCGTTCATCGTATGCACCGCCTTCCTCGCGATTTACTACTTTAAGAATAGCGTTTTTTTGCCCCGATGTCAAGGATTTTTAAACTATTTATCCAAAAATGTCATTCGTTGTGGAGTAAATTTTATAAACATTGCGGTTTACGCATTTTGCCGGATGTGGTACACTGAAACAGGGAAGTGATAGTATGAAAATTGACCGTGCCCGCGCGCAAAAAGCCTTTGCCGACTATGCCGCACACTACAACGCCGCTGACGCCAAAGTCAAATTGAAAATCGACCATACCTACCGCGTGGCGGCACTCTGCGCCCGCATTGCCCAAAGCCTGGCCCTGCCGCCGGAGGATGTCGATCTGGCTTGGCTGTCCGGCATCCTGCACGATGTAGGCCGCTTTGAGCAGCTGCGCCGCTACAACACATTTATCGATGCACAGTCGGTCAGCCACGCCGCGCTGAGCGTCGCGGTGCTGTTCGACGAGGGACGCATCCGGGACTATCTGGACGATGCCGGTGCCGACGCACTGCTGCGCACCGCTGTGGAATGGCACAGCGCGTTCCGTCTGCCGGAGGCGCTGGATGACCGCACGCGGCTGTTCTGCCAGATTTTGCGCGACGCCGACAAGATCGACATTCTGCGGGTCAACGTCGAGACACCAATGGAGGAAATTTACAACGTCAGCACTGCGGCGCTGCGCCGGAGCCCGGTGACGCCCGCCGTGCTGGACGCCTTTTACGCCCACCACTGCGTGCTGCACAGCTTAAAGCAGTACCCCGCCGACAACGCCGTCGGCCATGCGTCGCTTGTGTTTGAGCTGTGCTATCCCGAGAGCCTGCGCATCGTGGACGAGCAGGGCTGGCTGTGGCGGCTGCTGGATTTTAAAACTGATAACCCGGACACCGCCGCTGCGTTTGCCGCCATCCGGGACGAGCTGCACCGCTGGCTGAACGCGCAGTCGGCGTGAGCCGATACTCAAAAAGTGCATTGTAGGGGCGAGTAGTGCTCGCCCCAGACTGTCGAAAAAGATGCTTTCCCCCCTTGGCCCCCTCTGCGAGGGGGCTCCGCCCGCAGGCGGTGGGGGAGAGAACTGTACGACTGCCCGAAATATTTCGGGTTATGGCAAGGTTCTCTCCCTCCGCCCCTTCGGGGCACCTCCCTCGCAGAGGGAGGTTTTTCGACACGCTGGCGGGCGAGCAGTGCTCGCCCCTACAGTCTTTATATGGCAGAATTGGTGTTTTTTGACACGCAAAAGTGCCGCGAGGAAGCTCCCTCACGGCACTTTTGCGTTTTTTATGGTTCTTTCCGCTTGCGGGCGTGGGCAAACAGAAGTTTCCACCGGGCGTTCCATTTGACGGCTTGGACGGGGTGCTTCATCTCCCCGCAGCGTGCGCAGGGGTACATCATCTGCAAAACGACCACATCGCTGCGCTTTAAATGGATGTTGTATTTTTGGTTGATGCAGCGGCGGCAATAATTCATATCGGCAATTTCATGGTTTGACAACATAGAAGGACTCCTGCAATCGCATACGCAGCCCGCCCGCAGGCAGACAAAGGGCCGTAGAACGCCCTTTACTTTCCATCGTATCGTTTCTTCCTATTGTTATGTAATCTATTATATCTGTATTACAGATAAATGTCAATATCTGCCTCCAAGATAACGATAATAATCGTAAGGAGGTAGTCAGCCCATGGAATATCCGAACATACGAAGCCTACGGGAAGATCACGATTTTCGTCAGTGCGATCTTGCCAGTGTCCTCCACGTATCCCAGAACACCTACTCTCAGTATGAAAACGGCGTTATTGAGCTGACCGCAGAAAGGCTGGTCAAGCTGGCCGACTTCTATAACGTCAGTATAGACTATCTGCTGGGGCGCACCGATAACCCGGAGGTCAACCGCAATTAACAAATGCCGCGCGGCTCACTGGGAGCCGCGCGGCATTTTGCTTCAGAGCAGACCCTGCACCAAAATGACAGCGATCAGGACCGGCAGAACGTATTTAAAGTAGGGCTTGACCCACTGCGGCATTTTGAGGCCGCTGCCGGTGTTGCACTCGGCGGTGTATTTGTCGAAGCCCCAGCCCCATTTGGTGACACAGAACAGCAGATAAACAAGGCTGCCGCCCGGCAGCAGAACGTTGCTGACAAGGAAGTCCTCAAAATCCAGCACGGTGCTGCCCACGCCCATGGGCTGGATGCCGCTCCACACGTTGTAGCCCAGCGCGCAGGGCAGGCCCAGCACGACCAGCGCCGCCGCACCCACCAGACAGGCCCTGCGGCGGTCCCAGCCGAAATTTTCCCGCGCACAGGCGATGATATTCTCAAACACCGCAATGACCGTGGAGAAGCTGGCGAACGTCATGAACAGGAAGAACAGCGCGCCCCACAGGCGTCCGCCCGCCATGTTTGTAAAGACGTTGGGCAGCGTGATGAAAATCAAGCTCGGTCCCGCGTCGGGCGAGATGCCGAAGGAGAAGCAGGCCGGGAAGATGATAAGGCCCGCGCAGACCGCCACAAAGGTGTCCAGCACGCAGATGCGGGCGGCCTCACCCGGCAGGGTGAAGCCGCGGTCCATGTAGCTGCCGAAAATCTCAATTGCGCCGATGCCGAGGCTTAAGGTAAAGAACGACTGGTTCATGGCCGCCGTGATGACATTGCCCAGGCCCTGCCCGGTAGCGCGGGACCAGTCGGGCAGCAGGTAGAAGGCCAGGCCCTCGCCCGCGCCGGACAGCGTGAAGCTGTGCACAACCAACACAAGGATCAATACGAGCAGGGCGCTCATCATCCATTTGCCGACCTTTTCCAGACCGCCCTGCAGGCCGCGCCCGCAGACGACAAAGCCCGCCAGCGTGGTGACGGCCATCCAGAAAACCATCTCGACAGGGTTCGAGAGCATCTCGCCAAAGACGCCTGCGGCCTGCTCGGAGGTCAGGCCGTCAAAGCTGCCGGTCAGGAAGCGGAAGAAGTAGTCGACCATCCAGCCGGAGACGGTGGTGTAGTACATCATCAGCAGCACACAGCCCGCCATGCAGAACCAGCCGTGGATATGCCACTTGCTGCCCCCGGGCTCCAGCGCCTTGTAGGCGCTGCGCGCCGCGCCGCGGCCCGCACGGCCCACGGCCAGCTCCATCGTCAGGACCGGCAGACCCATGAGCACCAGAAAGAGCAGGTAGAACAGCACAAAGATGCCGCCGCCGTACTGGCCGGTGACTGTGGGGAAGCGCCAGACGTTGCCGATGCCGATAGCACAGCCCGCGCTGACCAGAATGAAGCCAAGGCGTGAGCCGAAGCTTTCGCGTTGATTTTGGGGATCCATACAATTCCTCTTTTCTATCCAGAAGTAGAATTATTATAGCGTACCGCGGTGAAACTTGCAAGTGGGGAATCACAGTGTTATAATTATGGCAACACCCGCGGCATGGGCCGATTGGAGATTTGCCCGTACCTGTAGGGGCCGATACTCGCATCGGCCCGCCAGCCTTGCGGCAGCCGGAAGGCTCTCCGCGGGCAAATACTGTCCGCCCCTGCAAAGCGTGCAATACTTTACTAAGGAGTCAAAAATATGCTTCGTTTTGAATGTGACTATGGCGAGGGCGCGGCCCCCGCGGTTTTGGAGCTTCTGCAAAAGACCAATTTCGACCAGACCCCCGGCTATGGCGAGGATGAATACTGCGCCAAGGCCGCCGCGCAGATCAAACGCCTGTGCGACGCTCCCGACGCCGACGTACACTTTTTCGTCGGTGCAACCCAGGCGAATCTGACCGTCATTGCGGCGGCGCTCAAGCCGTGGCAGGGCGTGCTGTGCGCCGACTCCGGGCACATCCATGTGCACGAGACCGGCTCCATCGAGGCCACAGGCCACAAGTGCCTGGCGCTGCCCGGCAAAAACGGCAAGATCACGGCCCGCCAGATCCGCAAAGCCGTGGAGGAGCACCGCGCCAACGCCAGCCACGAGCACGAGGTCCAGCCCGGCATGGTCTACATCTCGAACCCCACCGAGGTCGGCACCCTTTATAACAAGGAAGAATTGACCGACATTTCCGCCGCCTGCTACGAGCTGGGACTCTACCTGTTCGTGGACGGCGCGCGGATGGCCTACGGCCTGACGAGCCCCATCAACGATCTGAGCCTGCAGGACTACGCCGCGCTCTGCGACGTGTTTTACTTGGGCGGTACCAAGTGCGGTGCGCTGTTCGGCGAGGCCGTCGTCATCACAAACGACGATCTGAAGCCCGATTTCCGCTACTGCCTGAAGCAGCACGGCGGCATGCTGGCGAAAGGCCGCCTGCTGGGCGAGCAGTTCCTGGCTCTGCTGGACGGCGAGGACGGCAGCGGCAGCAGCCTGTATTTCACGATGGCGAAAAAAGCCGACGAGCAGGCCCTGCGCATCCGCGCCGCCTTTGAGGCAAAGGGCTGCAAGGTGCTGCACGACTCCCCGACGAACCAACAGTTCTTTGTCCTGCCCGACGAGTGGTACGAGAAACTGGCCGAGACCTACGCCATGACCCACATGGGCAAGCCCGACAAGCACCACACCGCCGTGCGCGTATGCACCAGCTGGGCCACGAAGGACGAAGCCGTGGAGCAGCTGATAGCGGACGTGAACGGGTTGTAAGGCATCCTCCTCCCTTGTAGGGGCCGGGCATGCCCGGCCCGCAGCCTTCCCGCAAACGTTAGTCCGCCTTACAGTGGCGGGCGCACCAAAATAAAAGCCTCCTGCATCACAACCGATGCAGGAGGCTTTTGTATCTATTCAAATGGCTTCACGGCCTTGTTGGTTGTCTGCGCCGTGGCCGAAGCGATTGCTTCTGGCATGGCCAAGGCGGCAGTGTAATGTGTCTTGGGGCGTTCCCCTTAACTCTGGTTATACTATACACTGCATTTATGTCCGCCCTGTCACGCCAATTTGAAAAATATGTTAAATCTCGGTTCCCTCAAATCACTTCTGGATGCGCTTATCGCACTTGATGGCCAGCTTTGTGCCGACGGTCTGCAAAATCTGTACCAGCACGACCAGCAGCGCCGTGGCAAAGAACTCCAGCACCACGTTAAAGCGGTAGTAACCGTAGTTGATGGCGATCTTGCCAAGGCCGCCGCCGCCGATGATGCCGGCCATTGCGCCGTACCCCATGATGGTCGTGGCGGCAATCGTCACGTTGGCAACCAGGCTCGGCATGCTCTCGGGTACCATGACCTTGGTGATAATCTGCAGCGGCGTTGCGCCCATGCTCTGGGCGGCCTCAATGACACCCGCGTCCACCTCGCGCATACTGGTCTCGACCAGACGCGACACAAACGGGAACGATGCGATGACCAGCGGCACAATGGACGCCACCGTACCGATGGACGTGCCCACGATGGCGCGGGACAGCGGAATGACAATGATCATCAAAATCAAAAACGGCACGCTGCGCAGCAGATTCACCAAGCCGTTCAGCAGCGCCATGAGCCAGCGGGGCAGGGGACGCACGCCGCCCTGTTCGCCCGTGACCAGGCAGACGCCCAGCGGCAGACCGATGACCAGCGCCAGCAGCGTTGCGACGACGGTGGACCAGACGGTCTCCCATGTTTCAAACGGAATGGTGGGCAAAATCTGCAAGAACGTCTGCCATTCCTTGCCTGCAAAAAGCTCTGCCATCAGCCGTTCACCTCCTCAAAAGTAATGCCGGGATAGTTTCTGATGTACTCCAGTGCCGCGGCGGCCTTGTCGTCGTCGGGCAGCGCCAGCAGCATGCTGCCCAGCGTCTGGCCGTTCACAATGCGGGTGTCCGCCGCCATGATCGAGACGAGCGCGCCGCACTCAACGGCAAGGCTTGCCACCAGCGGCTTGTCCGTGGTCTGGGTGCCGCCGAAGGCCACACGCACCAGCTTGTGGCCGGGCAGGACCTCGGCCTGGGGCGCACCGGCGGGGTAGACGAGCCGCCGCGCCGCCTTGGACGTAGGATGGCTGAAGATAGCCTGTACCTCGCCCTCCTCGACGACGGTGCCGTTATCGAGAATGGCCACACGGTTGCAGACCTCCTCCACAACGCTCATCTGGTGGGTGATGATGACGACTGTGATGCCCAGCTCACGGTTGATTTTTTGAATGAGCTGCAAAATGGCGTGGGTCGTGTTCGGGTCCAGGGCGCTCGTCGCCTCGTCGCAGAGCAGCACCTTCGGGTCCGTTGCCAGCGCGCGGGCAATCGCAATGCGCTGCTTCTGGCCGCCGGACAGCTGCGCCGGGTAGGCGTCGGCCTTATCGGGCAGACCGACCAGCTCCAGCAGCTCACGGGCGCGGGCCTCGGCCTTGTCTCCGGGGACCTTCGCCAGCTCCATCGGGAACATGATATTGCGCAGACAGGTGCGCTGCATCAGCAGGTTGAACTGCTGAAAAATCATGGTGATCTCACGCCGGGCCGCGCGCAGGTCGGCGGCGCGCAGGTCCTGCATCTGCTTGCCGTTGACGATAACATTTCCCTCGTCCGGGCGCTCCAGCATATTGATGCAGCGTACCAGCGTTGATTTTCCGGCGCCCGACATACCGATGATGCCGTAGACGTCGCCATCCCGGATCGTCAGGTTGATGTCGTTCAGCGCGACGACCGTGCCGCCCTGCGTGGCAAAGCGCTTGGTCAGGTGTTGCAGTTCGATCATGGGTGATTCTCCCTCATTTACAAAGATAGCGAATGAGCGTGAAACCCATTCGCTATAATTTTACGCTTTATTCTGACAGGTTGCAAGTTTTTTCTTTGCGTTCTGCCAGCGGGCGCATATGGAATGCGCCCCTACAATTTCGTTGCCTGCCGTACCGTAGGGGCGGATTCTATATCCGCCCGTGCCCATTCACGGTTACACGAAGCCTTTCCTTATTTCCTTAGAAAATCGGCACAACCGCACCATCGTAGGTGCTGTTGATGTAATCCTTGACCTTGTCGCTGGTCAGGGCAGCGTACAGCGCCTGAATGGCGGGGTCGTTCTCGCGGCCTTCCTTCACAACCAGTACGTTGGCGTAGGTCTGGGCAGCCTCGGAGGAAGCATCCTCGGTAGCAAGAGCGTCCTTGCCGACGGAGAAGCCGGCCTCCATTGCGTAGTTGCCGTTGATGACGGCGAAGTCAACATCCTGCACGGTGCGGGGCAGCTGGGCAGCCTCGATCTCCTTGATCTGCAGGTTGTGGGGGTTTTCGGTGATGTCGTTGACTGTAGCGGTCAGACCGGCGCCGTCGCGGACGGTGATCAGGCCCTGGGCGGCCAGCAGCTGCAGAGCGCGGGCCTCGTTGGTGGTGTCGTTGGGCACGGCGATGGTCGCGCCGTCCGCAATGTTTGCCAGATCATCGCTCTTGCCCGGATAGATGCCGAACGGCTCATAGTGGACCGCGCCGACGCTGACCAGATGGGTGCCGTTCTCCTCGTTGAAGCTGTCGAGGTAGGGGGTGTGCTGGAAGTAGTTGGCGTCAACCTCGCCGTTCTCGGTGACGAGGTTGGGCTGGACGTAGTCGCTGAACTCAACAACCTCGAGGTCGATGCCCTGCTCGGCCAGAATCTCCTTGGCCACATTCAGAATCTCGGCGTGGGGCGTGGGGGAGGCGGCGACCTTCAGGGTCGTACCGGCCAGCTCACTGGTCTCGGCGGTGGACTCGGCAGCCGCGGAAGAAGCAGCCGTGCTCTCGGAGGATGCGGCGACGGAATCAGTAGAAGCGGAGGAGCCGCAGGCGGCCAGCGACAGGGCCAGAGAAGCGGCGAGCGTTGCAGAAATCAGTTTTTTCATGGTAAATTCTCCTTTATATATCGTCAGGTGTGTTGGTTTTGAACGGTCAGCTTCCCTCAAAGCGTCACATTCGCACACCGGGCTGCTTGTAAACGGAACCTCTTTCCATAGTCACAAACTTCCTTTCCAAACAAAAGCGGGATGTCGGCTTTCCGGCATCCCGCTGCAAGTTTTCATTACGCGCTGTAATTTGCGCACAAGAAAGCTGGCACAGGACGCTTACGCATCATGCACATGCACATCATCATACCAAAGCAGACTGCATTCATAGTTCTGTACCCCTTTCTTGAATCTTTGGTCGGCGTTGTTTGCCTTCCATGGCTCACAGTATACGCCTGTGAACCGGTTCTGTCAACACTTGTTTGCATAAAATTGCACATTTCGGCATTTTGCATATATCCTACTATTTTAATAGGTTGATAACTTGCAAAATTCCTAGAATTATGCTATGATTAGTGTTACTAATTCCGATAAAGGGAGCTTTACCATGAAATTTTCGACCCGTGACCGTTATGCCCTGCGCCTGATGGTGGAACTGGCCAACCGCCCCAACGACCTGATCCCGCTGAAGGACATCAGTGATAAGCAGCGCATCAGCTTAAAATATCTGGAGCAGATCGTCACCCCGCTGGCGAAGGCCGGGCTGGTTTCCAGCGTGCGCGGTGCGCAGGGCGGCTACCGGCTTGCGCGCCCGGCAGGGGAGATCACCTCCGGCGAGATCCTGCGCGCCGTCGAGGGTGAGCTGACGGCCATCCCGTGTTTGGCGTCGTCGGTGGACTGCCCCCACCGCAGCCAGTGCCACACGCTGGACTTCTGGTCCGGGCTGAATGACCTGATCAATAAATATGTGGATGGCATCACGCTGGAGCAGCTGCGGACGATGCCCGAGGTGCCGGAGGAACAGGAAAGCTGTGAGTAAGGTCATGCACGGGCGGCAGAGCCGCCCGAAAAAGGCTCCCCATCAGGGGAGCTGGCCGAGCTTGCGAGGCCTGAGGGGTTCAGCCTCCTTACCATAGCCACTGCGTCATCTTTTTAGAAAAGGAGTCCACCATGGCCCAATCCAAGGAAATGATTTCCCGTGCCCGTCAGCTCCGCCATGACATGACCAAAGAAGAACGGCATCTGTGGTACGATTTTCTGCGCGTTTATGTCCCACGGTTCACACGCCAAAAAATCGTAGAGCCCTACATTCTGGACTTTTATTGCTGTGCCGCTGGATTAGCTGTTGAATTGGACGGCGGCCAGCACTATGAGGATGCGGGCAAGGCCTACGACGAACGCCGCACCGCCTATTTGCAGCAGCAGGGGATACAGGTGCTGCGATTTTCCAATTTAGATGTAATACGGAATTTTGATGGGGTGTGCTTTGAGATTGATGCAATCGTCAGGGAGCTGCTTGCCCGGAAAAGCGGTGCTCCCGCAAGCTCGCAAACCCTTCAGGCCTTGCTTACGCGCGGCCAGCTCCCCTGATGGGGAGCCTTTTTTCGGGCTTCGCCCGCACCCAATAAAACCCCGCCCCGCCTGTCAAAATCAACAAGCGGGGCGGGGTTTTATTGCTTATTGCGTTACTTCAATTACAGATTAAAATACCGCTTAGCATTATAATAGCTGATGCCCTCGACGATCTTCTTCAGAGACTTCTCGTCGTTGGGGTACTGGCCGTTCTCGACCCAGTTGCCGATGAGGTTGCACATCAGGCGGCGGAACAGCTCGTGGCGGGTGTAGCTCAGGAAGCTGCGGCTGTCGGTCAGCATACCGATGAAGTTGCCCAGCAGGCCCAGACGGGCCAGGGTCTTCATCTGCTGGTACATGCCGTCGTCGGTGTCGCAGAACCACCAGGCGGAGCCCAGCTGGATCTTGCCGGGAATCTCGTCATCCTGGAACGCGCCCAGAATGGTGCCCAGCATGTCGAAGTCGGCGGGGTTCAGGCTGTACAGGATGACCTTCGGGCAGGCGTCCTCTTTGGTCAGTGCGCTCAGCAGGCTGCTGATGGTAGCGCTGCAATCGGTCACGGCGATCATATCAAAGCCGGTGTCGGGGCCGAGCTTGCGGTACATCTTGTCGTTGACATTGCGCAGGCAGCTGTAGTGCATCTGCATGACAACGTTGTGCTTCTTGTACAGGGCACCCAGCTTCAGCAGCAGGTAGGTGGTGTACTCGTCGCCTTCCTCCTTGGTCAGGGTCTCACCGGCCATGGCCTTCTTGAAGGCAGCAGTTGCCTTCTCAGCGTTCGTTTCGGCGAAGGGGATGTAGTCCAGACCGTGGTCAGAAGCGCGGCAGCCCATCTCGACGAAGAACTCCAGGCGTTCTTCCAGCGCACTGACAACGCAATTTGCGCAGGCAAACTTGCGGCCCACAACTTCCTCCAACTTATGGATGTAATCGGCGAAGCCCTCCTTGCGGATGTTCAGGGCCTTGTCGGGGCGGAAGGACGGGGCGACGACGACCTTGATGGTCGGGTCTTCCTTGATCTTCTTGTGCCACTCGAGGGAGTCGATGGGGTCGTCGGTGGTACCGACCATGGCGACGTTGCTCTGCTCGATCAGGCCGCGGACGGTCAGCTTCGGGTCATGCTGCAGCTTGTCGTTGCAGAGGTTCCAGACCTCCTCGGCGGTCTCGCCGTTCAGCACGCCCTCATAGCCGAAGTACTTCTTCAGCTCGAGGTGGCACCAGGTATACATCGGGTTGCCGATGGCCATTTCCAGGCTCTCGGCAAACTTCTGAAAGCGCTCACGATCCGGCTTGTCACCGGTGATGTACTCCTCGGGCACGCCGTTGGAGCGCATCACGCGCCACTTGTAGTGGTCGCCGAAATAGTAGTCGCTGCCGTCGGCCAGCACCTGATGGCCGCCCAGCCAGACCTGCGCGATGTTCTCAAAGCGGCGGTCCTCATAAATTTCCTGCGGGGGAATGTGGCAGTGGTAATCCACGATGGGCAGCTTAGCCGAATAGTCGTGGTACAGATGCTGCGCGGTAGGGGTCTCCAGCAAAAAGTCCTTGTCCATAAATGCTTTCATGTACAGACGCTCCTTAATGATGTTATAAATGATAGTCGGGGGAATGCCGCCCCGGGCCCTGATAGCACATACCTTGCGCTGTAAAGATGACCCAAAACAGCATGCTCTGCTATTATTATACATAACTATTTTGCCTTGCACAAGTTGCAAAAATTGCTTGTTAATCGAAATTATAGCCAAAAAGTGCGGTTCTTTGTTGTGCAAGATGTGGAATCCCAAAATCGGCCTCAAAACTGCGCAAAATATGTGCGCTGTTTACGGAATGAATCTTGACGAAACGGCCTAAAGAAAATATAATTCAGGTAACAGGACGTGCTGCAGCCCCCCGCTGCGCACCAGATTTGTTTATGGTAAGGAGAAGCATATATGGATACCTTGAATTATGAAGTTCTTGCAAAATCCGGCTACAACGGCTATATTTTGAAAAACGCCCCGGAGAAGGTCCTGCAGTTCGGCGAGGGCAACTTCCTGCGTGCGTTCGTGGATTACTGGTTCGATCTGGCCAATGAGAAGGCCGACTGGAACGGCAAGTGCGTTCTGGTCCAGCCCATCGCCCCCGGCCTGGCCAAGATGATCAACGAGCAGGAGGGTCTGTACACCCTGTATCTGCGCGGCAGTGAAAACGGCCGGAAGGTCGATGACAAGCGCGTTATCTCCAGCGTCTCCCGCTGCCTGAACCCGTATGAGGAGGAGGGATTTAAGCAGATGATGGACGTCGCCGCCAGCGACGATCTTGAGATCATCGTTTCCAACACCACCGAGGCAGGCATCGTCTACGACCCCGCCTGCAAGCTGGAGGACGTGCCCGCATCCAGCTTCCCCGGCAAACTGACCCAGGTGCTGTACCACCGCTACAAGGCAGGCAAGAAGGGCATCCTCATGCTGGCCTGCGAGCTGATCGACAACAACGGCAAGGAGCTGCTCAAGTGCGTCAACCAGTACATTGACCAGTGGGGCCTGGACGACGGTTTCAGGAAGTACGTCAATGAGGACTGCACCTTCTGCGGTTCTCTGGTTGACCGCATCGTTCCGGGCCGCATCCGTGACCCGAAGGAGGTCGCCGAGCTTGAGCAGAAGCACGGCTACGCTGACCCCCTGCTGGACGTCGGCGAGGTCTTTGGCGTCTGGGTCATCGAGGGTGATACCAAGCTGAACGACGTGCTGCCCTTCCGCAAGGCCGGTCTTGAGAGCCGCGTCTTTGTGACCCCCGACATGAGCCCGTACAAGAAGCGCAAGGTCCGCATCCTGAACGGCGCGCACACCGGCTTTGTGCTGGGCGCTTATCTGGCCGGTTTTGACATCGTCCGTGACTGCATGCACGACGCCACCGTCCTGGGCTACATGAACAAGATGCTGCTGGACGAGGTCGTGCCCATCCTGCCGCTGGATCAGGAGGACTGCAAGAAGTTCGCCGCCGCTGTGCAGGACCGTTTCAACAACCCGTTCGTCAACCATGAGCTGATGAGCATCTCCCTGAACTCCACCTCCAAGTGGCGTGCCCGCAACATGCCGTCCTTCCTCGAGTACGTCGGGAAGAACGGCAAGCTGCCCACCTGCCTGACCATGAGCTTCGCCGCCTACATTGCTTTCTACAGCAATGATGTGCAGGAGCTGACCGACAAGGGTCTGGTCTGCAAGCGCGCCAAGGGCAACGAGTACACTGTCTCCGATGACCGCTGGGTCCTTGAATTCTACAACGAGCACAAGAACGACGACGTCCCGACGCTGGTCCATGCCGTCATGACCAACGAGCAGATGTGGGGCCAGGACCTGACCAAGGTTCCCGGCTTCGAGGAGGCCACCGTCAAGAATCTGACCAACATCCGCGAGAACGGCGCACTGGCCGCGTATGCTTCCTGCCTGTAAGCGTTCAAAGGCTTCTCCATCGGGAGAAGCTGTCGGCGCAACCGACTGATGAGGGCCGAGTCTGCCGATATTGACCGTTTACGGTCTGCCCCCGCACACCCGCCCCTCATCCGGCCTTAAAACGTACCCCATTGGGGCCGGAGGATGCCCTCCGGCCCCGCTTTTATCAGAAGCTAAGGAGACATCTTATGCCTATCGCCATTAAGATCAACCCCAAGGACAACGTCGTCGTCGCCCTGCATCCCATCGCCAAAGGCACGGCAGTCCCCGTCGATAACACCACCGTCACCGCCATTGAGGACATCCCCCAGGGCCACAAGATGGCCATTGCGCCCATCAAAAGCGGCGAAAACGTCATCAAATACGGCTTTCCCATCGGCCACGCCACGGCGGACGCCGTGCCCGGCACCTGGATGCACACCCACAACATCCACACGAACCTCTCCGGTGAGATCGAGTACAGCTATCACCCCAATGTGCACCCGCTGACCCCCGCCGCGCCTGACACCTTCATGGGCTACCGCCGCAAGGACGGCCGCGCTGCCATCCGCAACGAGATCTGGATCATCCCGACTGTCGGCTGCGTCAACGACTGCGCAAAGGCGCTCGTGCGCGACAATCAAGACCTTGTGACCGGCAGCATCGACGGGCTGTATACCTTCACCCATCCGTTCGGCTGCTCCCAGACCGGCCATGACCACGCACAGACCCGCAAGCTGCTGGCATCTCTGGTGCGTCACCCCAACGCGGGCGCGGTTCTGGTGCTGAGCCTGGGCTGCGAAAACCTGACCCACGAGCAGTTCCTGGCCGAGCTGGGCGACTACGACCATGACCGCGTCAAGTTCCTGACCTGCCAGGACGTTGAGGACGAGCTGGTCGCGGGACGCGAGATCCTGAAAGAGCTGGCCGCCTACGCCGCGCAGTTTAAGCGTGAGCCGATCCCTGCCAGCGAGCTGGTCGTCGGCATGAAGTGCGGCGGCTCGGACGGTCTGTCCGGCATCACCGCCAACCCGACGATTGGCCGTTTCAGCGATATGCTGTGCGCCCGCGGCGGCTCCACCGTACTGACCGAGGTGCCCGAGATGTTCGGTGCCGAGGGCTTCCTGATGGATCGCTGCCAGAACGAGCAGGTCTTTGAGAAGGCCGTCAGGATGATCAACGGCTTCAAAGAGTACTTCATCAGCCACAATGAGGTCGTCTACGACAACCCGAGCCCGGGCAACAAGCAGGGCGGCATCACGACGCTGGAGGACAAGTCCTGCGGCTGCGTGCAGAAGGGCGGCTCCGCGCCGATCATGGATGTCATCGACTACGGCGAGCCCGTCACCACCAAGGGCCTGAACATGCTGTACGGCCCCGGCAACGACCTGGTCTCCGCCACGGCGCTGACTGCTGCGGGTGCGCACATGGTGCTGTTCAGCACGGGCCGCGGCACGCCGTTTGGTGCCCCCGCGCCGACGCTGAAAATTGCCACCAACAGCCAGCTGGCCGCCAGAAAAAAGACCTGGATCGACTTCAACGCCGGTGTCGTCGCGGACGGCGAGCGCACGCTGGACGAGGCCGGTGCCGACCTGTACCAGCTCGTGCTGGACGTTGCCTCCGGCAAGCAGACCTGCGCCGAGAAGAAGGGCTTCCGCGAGATCTCGATCTTTAAGGATGGCGTTGTATTGTAAGCCTGTTTGTGGTATAATTAAACACGAAAAATCCACTACGCTGTAGGGGCCGGGCATGCCCGGCCCGCAACTTACCCGCAATCGGGTGTTTTCCACAAAGTTGCGGGCCGCACATGTGCGGCCCCTACGTGCATACAAAGGAGAGCCTTATCATGTCTACTCTGACTACCGGCACCTATGAAAAATACGGTGCCTCCTACAAGACCCTGACCCTGACCGACGGCGAGTACGCCTTCACCGTCACACCCGAGAAGGGCGGCATGGCCACATCCTTCACCAAAAACGGTGACGAATACCTGTGGCTGCGCGACAAAAACTTCGAGTCTACGGATCGCCCGCGCTGCGGCATCCCCATCCTGTTCCCGAACTGCGGCAAACCGGACGACGGCGTGCACCACTTCAACGGCGCGGCCTATCCCATCGAGGTCCACGGCCTGGCCGACCTCGTGCCGTGGCAGGTCAAGAGCGCGGACGACACCGCCATTGAACTGACCCTGACCCCCAACGGTCTGACAAAGTTCGTCTACCCGTTCGATTTTGCCCTGACCATGCGCTACACCCTGACCGGCAGCACCGCCACGCTGGCCCTGACCGTCGCCAACACCGGCGACAAGGCCCTGCCGTTCAGCGTCGGCTTCCACCCGTACTTCGCCGCCAGCAAACTGGACAACGTCGCGTTTGACATTGACGCCGCCACCTGTAGCGAAAGCGCCAAGGGCGAGCAGCCCGCCGCGCCCGAGACCATCACCCTGACCCGTAAGGAGGGGAGTGCCGACTCCATCCGCCTGATGACCGGCGTCAAGAGCCCGATGCGCTTCACCGACTCCGGCAACGACCACAAGGTCACGGTCAGCTTTGACGAGAGCGTTTTCACCAACGGCGTGCTCTGGCAGCAGGACGCCGAGAGCTTCGTCTGCATGGAGCCCTGGAACGGCTGGGCCAACTCCGTCAACGAGGCAGGCCATCACATCGAGCTGAACCCCGGCGAGAGCAAGGAGTTCAAGTGGAGCGTGACCATCGGGTAAAGCTCCCTTTGCGGGTCGTTTTGTAGGGGGGTCTTGACCCCTACAGGGCGGCAGAGGTGTAGGGGCCGCATATATGCGGCCCGGGAGATTCCCGCAAGCGTCCGTTTACCATACACTGCCGGGCCGGGCATGCCCGGCCCCTACCGTGCAACAAAAAAAGGACATCCGCCAATTACGAGCGGATGTCCTTTTTATTGTTTGAAAGCTTCTTTGTTTACTTTCTTCTCGAAGAAAGTAAATCAGCCGGGCTGCTTGCCGATGTAGGCGAGGATGCCGCCGTCAACGTAGAGGATCAGGCCGTTGACGAAGTCGGAAGCCTCGGAAGCCAGGAACACGGCGGGGCCGCCCAGATCCTCGGCTTTGCCCCAGCGCTCGGCAGGGGTCTTGGCAACGATGAACTGATCAAACGGATGACGGCTGCCGTCGGGCTGGATCTCACGCAGGGGTGCGGTCTGCGGGGTGGCGATGTAGCCGGGTCCGATGCCGTTGCACTGGATGTTGT
>OHXF01000058.1_pt1 | contig 42422 bp, 35 predicted proteins | sample 1579961 | NCBI WGS metagenome assembly OHXF01 (sample SAMEA3882508, study PRJEB24775) | human gut metagenome | biome: human-associated habitat; feature: intestine environment; material: feces | place: Netherlands | collected 2009/2010
CCGAGTTCAAGAAGCCGGAGAGCACGGTCGTCCTCCTCCGGCCCATCCTCGATCCGGCGACCGGCTGCCCCAACTTCTTCTCCCTGAAAGCCAACTATAAGATCGTCGAGCAGATGATGGAGGAGGGCATCGTGGCCTCCGCCTGCTCTGTGGGCTACGGCGGTCTGGCCGAGGCCCTCTTCAAGATGGGTCTGGGCAACCGCATCGGCTTCAAGATGATGACCAAGATGTCCACCCACGATATGTTCAAGCCCATGTACGGCTCCATCGTGCTGGAGATGGTCTCCGACGCCCCGGCCGGTGAGCTGCTGGGCGAGACCACGGCGGACTATGTCTTCGAGTGCTGCGGCGACAAGCTGGATATGGCACAGCTGCAGGAGATCTGGGAGTCCAAGCTCGAGCCGGTCTACCCCTACCGCAAGTCCGGCCCCGTCGTCGAGAAGATCAGCGGCAGCCTGACCGCTCCCGCTGCGCCCAAGATCGGCGTGGCAAAGCCGAAGGTCATCATCCCGGTCTTCCCGGGCACCAACTGCGAGTACGACACCGCCCGCGCCTTTGCCCGCGCCGGTGCTGACCCCGAGGTGCTGGTCATCCGCAACCTGACCCCCGCTGACGTCACTGCCAGCTGCGAGGCACTGGTGAAGGCCATCAACGAGAGCCAGATCGTCATGCTGCCCGGCGGCTTCTCCGGCGGCGACGAGCCGGACGGCAGCGCCAAGTTCATCGCCTCCTTCTTCCGCAGCCCTGCGGTCACCGAGGCGGTCCGCGACCTGCTGCAGCACCGCGACGGTCTGATGCTGGGCATCTGCAACGGCTTCCAGGCCCTCATCAAGCTGGGTCTGGTGCCCTACGGCGATATCCGTCCCATCACGGCCTATGACCCGACCCTGACCTTCAACACCATCGGCCGCCACCAGAGCATGCTGGTGCGCACCCGCGTTGCATCCACCGGCAGCCCCTGGCTGTCCCACTGCGATGCAGGCAGCGAGTACGAGATCGCCATCAGCCACGGCGAGGGCCGCTTTGTGGCACCCCAGAACGTGCTGGATCAGCTGGTTGCCAACGGTCAGGTGGCTACCCAGTATGTTGATCTGGAGGGCGAGCCCACCATGGATCAGCGCTACAACCCCAACGGCTCTCTGCTGGCCATTGAGGGCATCACCAGCCCGGACGGCCGCGTGTTCGGCAAGATGGGCCACTCGGAGCGCAGCGGCGAGTACCTGTACAAGAATGTCACCGGCGACAAATATCAGCCGATCTTTGAGGGCGGCGTAGACTATTTCAAGGTTTGATGGTAGAATAGAGAAAAACTCCTTCCGTCATCGCTGACGCGATGCCACCTCCCTCTCCGAGAGAGGCTGAAAGGCCCCCTCTTCGAGGGGGCTGTCGCCGGAAGGCGGCTGGGGGAGTTACTTTCAGGAGGAAACAACCAATGTCACAGCATGATCGTTATATCAGCCCCTTCTCTACCCGTTATTCTTCCGATGAGATGCAGTACATCTTCTCGGATGACAACAAGTTCCGCACCTGGCGCCGCCTGTGGGTGGCGCTGGCCCGGGCCGAGATGGAGCAGGGCCTGACCAATATCACCCCCGAAATGGTGGCCGAGCTGGAAGCCCATGTGGACGACATCAACTACGAGGTCGCCATTGCGCGCGAGAAGCTGGTGCGCCATGATGTGATGAGCCACGTTTATGCCTACGGCCAGCAGTGCCCCAAGGCAGCAGGCATCATCCATCTGGGTGCCACCAGCTGCTATGTGGGCGATAACACCGATATCATCGTGATGCGGCAGGGTCTGGAGCTCATTCGCAAAAAGCTGATCGGTGTGCTGGCAAAGCTCTCCCGCTTTGCTGAGGAGTACAAGGACATGCCCTGCATGGCCTATACCCACTGCCAGCCTGCACAGCCCACCACCGTGGGCAAGCGTGCCACCCTGTGGGCCAACGAGCTGGTGATGGATCTTGCCGAGATCGACCACCGCCTTGCCACCCTGCAGCTGCGCGGTGTCAAGGGCACCACCGGCACCCAGGCTTCTTTTATGGAGCTGTTCAAGGGCGATGCAGACAAGATCCGCGCTGTGGATGCTTCCATTGCCAAGGAGATGGGCTTTGACCCGGATGCCGTGATCCCCGTGTCCGGCCAGACCTACAGCCGCAAGGTGGATGCCTTTATCCTGAACGCTCTGGCAGGCATTGCCCAGAGCTGCATGAAGTTTGCCACCGACCTGCGCCTGCTGGCTAACTTCAAGGAGATGGAAGAACCCTTTGAGAAGAACCAGATCGGTTCCTCCGCCATGCCTTACAAGCGCAACCCCATGCGGTGTGAGCGCATCTGTGCCCTGAGCCGCTACCTGATGGTGGATGTGCTGAACCCCAGCTTCACCACCGGCACCCAGTGGTTTGAGCGCACTCTGGACGACAGCGCCAACAAGCGCGTTGCCATGGCCGAGGGCTTCCTGGCTGCCGATGCCATCCTGAACATCATGCTCAATGTCACCGACGGCATCGTGGTCTATCCCAAGGTAGTGCGCAGCCGCCTGATGGCAGAGCTGCCCTTCATGGCCAGCGAGAACATTATGATGCAGGCTGTGGAAAAGGGCGGCAACCGTCAGGAGCTCCACGAGCGCCTGCGCCAGCACGCCATTGCCGCTGGCAAGCAGGTCAAGGAAGAGGGCCTGCCCAACGATATGGTGGACCGCGTTGCCGCTGACCCCGCCTTTGGCCTGACCAAGGAGGAGATCGTGGCCGGTCTGGTGCCCGAAAACTTTGTGGGCCGTGCACCCCAGCAGGTGGAGGAGTTCATTGCAAATGTGCTCCAGCCCATCTTTGATGCCAACCCCGATGCTGTGGAACAGCACGCTTCTCTGAGCGTTTAAGGGTGTGGCCCGGCAGCTTTCTCCTCGGACACGGCTCGGGCCATTCCATCGCCCGCCCTACTGCCTGCGGCAGCAGGGTCCCACCCCAGCGGACGGTCCTCGGAGAAACTCCCGGTCCACTGAACTGCAAAATCTATCGCTGCGCTCCGCCTTTGGGCAGGGCGCAGCTTTGCTATAACCGGAAAAGGAGAACCTATGCGACTAGACAAATATCTGGCCGAGACGGCCCAGTGCACCCGGAGCGAGGCAAAGACCCTGCTGAGCAGGGGACGGGTGACGGTAAACGGCGCGGTGTGCAAAAAGGGGGACACCCAGCTCAGGGAAGGGGACAGTGTGGCGGTGGACGGTGCGCCGCTTGCTTACCAGCAGTTCGTCTACCTGATGCTCAACAAGCCTGAGGGCGTGGTGAGCGCTTCCACCGACAAGCGGGATACCACCGTGGTGGATCTGATCGGGGATGCCTACCCCCGGCGGGAGCTGTTCCCGGCCGGCCGGCTGGACAAGACCAGCACCGGCTTTGTCCTGCTGACGGATGACGGCGGCTTCGCCCACGAGATCCTTGCCCCGAAGCGCCATGTCTCCAAGACCTACACGGTGGTCATTGACACACCGCTGACCGAGGAGATGCGCAGAGGCTTTGCCGAGGGCGTGACGCTGGCGGATGGCACCGCCCTCTCCCCGGCAGAGGTGGAAGCCCTGACCCCGGACGGCCTGACCGTGAAAGTCAGGCTCAGGCAGGGGGTGTACCACCAGATCAAGCGGATGTTCGGTGTGTACGGCGCGGGCGTGAACGCCCTGCACCGGGATGCCATCGGCGGGCTTGCACTGGACCCGGCCCTTGCACCGGGGCAGTGGCGGGAGCTTTCTGCGGAGGAAGTGACAGCAATTACCACCGGAGACTGACTGCTTTTCACCTGATTTTCAAAAAAACATCACATTTTGCCGGTAAAATATTCACAAGAACCACGCAAAACAGTGCTTTTTGGGCCTGAAAATACCCCTGAAAGATAATTTCACCAAGAAAGTCAAAAATATTTTGGTGAAATATGTTGCAAAAGTAAATTCTTTTGTGTAAAATAGATAATGTAAAGCGGCGAAATTGTTAAAAACGACAATCTCGCCCCTGCGGCTTGCACAAAAGAGGAAAAGGGGTATCCATTTATGGCCAATAGAGTATTCCAGAGCGTGATCTACCAGATGAAAGACGCCATCGATCGTGTGGTCGGTGTGGTGGATGAGACCGGCGCTGTGATCTCCTGCTCGGAGCTGAACCTGATCGGAGAGGTGCGCGAGGGCTTTATGGCAGAGCGCCTGACGGCCGGTGACCGCTTTGTGCGGGATGGCTACACCTATCAGCAGTTCTCCAGCGCAAAGCATAACGACTATGCCGTGTTTGTGGAAGGCGCGGACGAGACTGCGGGCCAGTTTGCGGCCCTGCTCTCCATCAGCCTGCAGAGCATCAAGCAGTACCACGATGAAAAGTTCGACAAAGCCAACTTCATCAAGAACGTGGTGCTGGACAACATCCTGCCCGGCGATATCTACGCCAAGGCCCGTGAGCTGCACTTTGCCACCGATGTTTCCCGTGTGGTGTTCATTGTGCGCGTGACCTCCGGCGGCGACATCTCCGCTTACGATGTGGTCAGCAGCCTGTTCCCGGACAAGCAGAAGGACTTTGTGTTCAATATCAGCGAGACCGACACCGTGCTGGTCAAGGAGATCCGCAAGGGCATCGACCGCACCGATATGGAGAAGCTGGCTGCCAGCATCGTGGACACCCTGTCCGGTGAGCATTACATCAAGGCTGTGGTCGGCATCGGCACCCCCATCTCCAACGTGAAGGATCTGGCTACCTCCTTCAAGGAAGCACAGATCGCCATGGAGGTCAGCAAGGTGTTCGACACCGAGAAGCAGATCATCCGCTACGACAACCTTGGCATTGCCCGCCTGATCTACCAGCTGCCCACCACTGTCTGCGAGATGTTCCTGCGCGAGGTGTTCAAGCAGGGCAGCATCGAGAGCCTGGATCAGGAGACCCTGTTCACCATCCAGCGCTTCTTTGAGAACAACCTGAATGTGTCTGAGACCAGCCGCGGCCTGTTTGTCCACCGCAACACGCTGGTGTATCGTCTGGAAAAGATCAAAAAACTGACCGGTCTGGATCTGCGTGAGTTCGACGATGCCATCGTCTTTAAGGTGGCGTTGATGGTCAAGAAGTACCTGTCCAACAACCCGGCCAAATATTAAGCAACCGCTTGCGGCGCAAAGCCGTCGGCGCAGAACCGGCCGCTCGAAACCGATGCTGGCCGGTTCTTTTTGGTTTGGAGAAAATTATTGGGAGCGAAAAACGCATGATAGATTTTGAACACGTTTCAAAGCAGTACAAGCACAACGCAAAGCCTGCCCTGGAGGATGTCAACTTCCATGTGGATGACGGCGAGTTTGTTTTTCTGCTGGGTCACTCGGGCGCGGGCAAATCCACCCTGCTCAAGCTGATCCTGCGCGAGGAGACCCCCACCGAGGGACGCGTGCTGGTGAACGGGCAGGATGTTGCCCGCCTGCGCCGCCGCAAGATCCCCTACCTGCGCCGTCAGATGGGCATCATCTTTCAGGATTTCCGGCTTATCCCCACCATGACCGTTTACGAGAACATTGCCTTTGCCATGCATGTTACCAACATCGGGCACAAGCAGATCAAGGAGCGCGTGAATTACATGCTGGAGCTTGTCCACCTGGAGGACAAGGCAAAGGTCTACCCCGACCTGCTCTCCGGCGGTGAGCAGCAGCGTGTGGCTGTGGCCCGCGCCCTGGCCCACGCCCCCAAGCTGGTGATTGCGGACGAGCCCACCGGCAACATCGACCCCGAGCTGAGCCTTGAGATGATGGAGCTGCTGGAGCGTGTCAGCGAGATGGGCATCACTGTGCTGGTGGTTACCCATGAGCACGAGCTGGTCCGTCACTTTGACCGCCGCGTGGTCACCCTGTCCGGCGGACACATCATCTCGGATGTGCCCACGGGCTCCATGATCCCCCACCCGCCCGTAGACCCGAAGGAACTGGAAATGGAGGTGTCGCTGGTATGATGAAGCCTTCTACGTTCGGTTTCCTTGTGGTGCGCGGTGTGCGCAACCTGGGCAAGCACTGGGCCATGACCATTGCCTGCATCGCCTCCCTGAGCGTCTGTATGACCCTGAACACCTTTGCCACGCTGGCGGAAGTCAATGTGGACAGCATGGTGAACTATCTGGGCCAGCAGAACGAGATGGTGGTCTATGTGGACCCCGAAGCCGACGATGCCACCATCCAGTCGGTAGGGGAGCGCATCACTGCCACCCCGGGCGTGAGCCGGGTGCAGTACATGTCCAAGGAGGACGTGCTCAACCAGTACCGTGGGTACATGGCGGATTACGCCGTTCTGCTGGACGAATTTGAGAATGATAACCCCTTCAAGGCCAACTACCGTGTCTCTCTGGCAGACCTGAGCCAGATGCAGGCCATGAGCCAGAACTTCCAGAGCATTCCGGGCGTGTACAGCGTTACCGCCCCCATTGAGATGACCCAGACCTTTGTGGAGGTCCAGCGGGCCGTGACCAAGGTGGGCCAGATCGTGATCCTGGTGTTGATGGCGGTCAGCATCATCACGGTGGGCAGCACCATCCGCCTGAGCGTTTTTGCCCGCCGCCGTGAGATCGAGATCATGAAGTATGTGGGCGCGACCAACCACCTTGTCACCCTGCCCTTCTTTGTGGAGGGCCTGACCATGGGCCTGATCTCTGGTGCCATCACCTCGGTAGCCGGTATCTTCGGCTATGCCTACATCGTGCAGGCCTCCAGCACGCTGGGCGGGTTGTGGCAGCTGCTCATGGGCACCGCCATGGTGCCTGTGGATGCCGTCTGGCCCACCATCCTGACGTACAGTCTGGCCGGTGGTGCGCTGGTGGGTGCGCTGGGCAGCATGTTCTCCATCCGCAAGCATCTGAATGTGTAAGCGAAAGGAGCCTTCTCTGTGAAACAAGCAAAACACTCTGCGGGCTTCCGCCTGCACCTCATGTATACCCCCACCCACGCAAAACCCGCCCCCGGGCACAGCCGGGCCATGCGCGCCGCCAGCCTGTTTCTGGCAGCGGCCTGCCTGCTGCTGAGCGTTTCGGTCTACCCGGCCACGGCGGCTACCAGCATGTCCAGCCTGCAGAACAAGTTGGATAAGCTCTCCCAGTCCATTGTACAGCACAAAAAGGAACTGTCCAATGCAAAAAAGAAGGAGCAGGCCGCCAAGGCGCTGGAATCGGAGCTGAAGGAAAAGGTCACGGTGGTTCAGAGCCAGATCAGCGTGCTGAAGGGCCAGATCGCCGAGGTGCAGAACAGCATTGGCCTGAAGGAACAGGAGATCGCCGCCAAGGAGCAGCAGATCACCGAAAAAGAAGCGGAGATCGCCGACCAGTGGGGGGATTTCAAGCAGCACATGGCCGCCATGCAGGAGCTGCGGGACGGCGGCAGCGTTGCCATGCTGTCCGCGGTAAACGACCTGTATGAGCTGCTGACCTTCAACGAGGTCATGCAGGACATCTCCATCAAGGACACCGAGATCCTGGACAACATGAAGAACGCCAAGGAAGCGCTGGAAAGCGATAAGCTGACGCTGGAATCCCAGCGCAGCGAGCTGCAAAGCAAAAAGGCAGATCTGGATGCCCAGAACAGCCAGATGCGTGCCAAGCAGAACGAGCTCAACTCCAGCGTAGCCGCCGCCCAGATGAGCGCTGCCGAGGCGCAGCAGGCCCAGAAGGACGCACAGGCCGCCATTGAATCGGACGAGATGAACTATGAGGCGGTCAAGAAGCAGATCCAGAAGATGATCGCTGCGGCCGCTGCCTCCAAGCCCACCCTGAGCTTTACCGGCTTCATCTGCCCGCTCAAGAGCTATAGCCGCATTTCCAGTGAGTACGGCTGGCGCAAGAACCCCGTTACGGGGGTCAACAAGCTCCACGCCGGTACCGACTTTGCCGCCCCGGGCGGCACGCCCATCTATGCAGCCGCCAGCGGTTATGTGCAGGTGGCGGGCTGGTCCAGCGGCGGCTACGGCAACTATGTCATCATCTACCACGGCAAAATGTCCGATGGCAACCAGTACAGCACCCTGTACGGCCACATGCGGTCGGTCGCCACCTCGGCGGGCAAGTATGTCCAGCAGGGTGAGGTCATCGGTTATGTGGGCAGCACGGGCAACTCTACCGGCAACCACCTCCATCTGGAGGTCTGGAAGGGCGGCTCCAAGGCCAATGCCGTCAACCCCCGTGGTTATATCCCCATGAAATAATCTGCATTGTATCAAAGGAGGCCGTCAGGGCTTATGAAGGAAGAAAAACGCAAGCGCATCCTGCGCGTGGGCTGTCTGATCCTGGCAGGGATCTTTGCACTTTCCATGCTGGGCAGCGTGGTTATGATGCTGCTGGTCTGACAGAGGAGGGAAAAAGATGAACCGTAAGATATCGGTCGGCATGGCGGTCAGCATCGTCATCCTGGCCATGACCGTTACCTTTTCCATTACCATGCTGGTGGCGATGCGCCTGTTTGACAGCACCGTTTCCAGTGTGAAGGAAAAGGAAAGCATGTACAACAAGATCGCTGAGGTGGACCGCTATGTCCGCAGCAACGATTACTATTCCATCGATGAGACCACCCTCTACGACCGCCTGACGGCTGGCTACCTGCTGGGCACCGGCGATAAGTACGCCCGCTATTTCAGCGCCACCGCCTATACGGAGCTGATGAACACCCAGAACGGCACCCTGATCGGCATCGGCGTGGAGCTGGCTGTGGATCAGTCCGGCTATGCCAAGGTCATCAAGGTCTACGATGAATCCCCCGCCAAGGAGGCCGGCATTCAGGTCGGCAACTACATCATCGCTGTGGACGGCACCGATGTCAAGAGCATGAGCAGCGTGGATGCCATCCAGACCCGCCTGCGCGGCGAGAGCGGCACCACCGTCAATGTGACCTGGCTGGACAGCGAGGCCGCCGAGCATACCGCTGACCTGACCCACTCCGGCTACAGCTCCACCACCGTGGATTACCAGATGGTGCAGGGCAATGTGGGCTACATCCGGATCCGCCAGTTTGATTCCACCACCCCCAGCGAGCTGGATTACGCCATCCGCAGCCTGAGCGCCAGCGGCGCGGGCAGCCTGGTGTTTGATCTGCGCGACAACGGCGGCGGCCTGCTGGACGATGCCATCCAGTGTATCGACCTGATCGCCCCGGAGGGCACGCTGGCCTTTGCTGAGGACAAGAACGGCACCCAGACCCTGCTGGGCACCAGCACCAGCGAGTCCCGGATCGACCTGCCCGTTGTCTGCCTGGTCAACGGCAGCACCGCCAGCGCGGCGGAGCTCTTTGCCAGCAGCCTGCGCACCCTGAATGGTGCCCGTCTGGTGGGCACCACCACGCAGGGCAAGGGCACCATCCAGAGCAGTCCCCAGCGCCTGTCCGATGGCAGTGCCGTGGTGGTTACCGTGGCAAAGCTGGTCTGCGGTGACGGCAGCTGCTTTGACGGCACCGGCCTGACCGTGGATGTGGAGCGCCCCCTGACTGCGGACGAACAGACCGCATACTATGATTACACTGTGGAGAACGATCCCCAGATCCAGCGTGCCGTGAGCACTGCCCAGCAGATGAGCGGCACCACCACCGTGAGCGGTGTCAACGAGGCTGCTTCCAGTGAGGCTGCCGACAGTGCCGCCGCCGAGAGCGTAGCGGAAGGGGACGCTGAGGCTGCATCTGCCGAGAGCACTCCGGCAGAAACCGCGCCCGCCGAAAGTGAAGCAGCAGGGGAGAGCACTGCATCCAGTAGTCAAGAATAAGAGAACAACCCTCTCCGTCAGCGCTGACGCGCTGCCGCCTCTCCCGAAGGGCGAGGTCTTGGCAATTCATGCAAAGTTTGCGGTTTTGCCAAAAGCTCCCCCTTTGGGGGAGCTGGCGAGCGAAGCGAGACTGAGAGGGTTATTTTGGAAAAGAAAGGATAGAGCCATGCCCGAACTGACCGACCTGTCTTATGTGCGCGCCCTGTGCGAAAAATATGATTTTGCCCTTTCCAAGGGCTTTGGCCAGAACTTCATCGTCAACCCCGGCCTGCCCCCCAAGATCGTGGATGCCAGCGGCGTGGACAAGCGCTACGGCGTGCTCGAGATCGGCCCCGGCATCGGCGTGCTGACCCGGGAGCTGGCAAAGCGGGCAGCAAAGGTAGTCTCCATCGAGGTGGATGAGCGCCTGCCGCCCCTGCTGGCCGAGACCATGGCCGGTGTGGACAACTTCAAGCTGGTGCTGCAGGATGTGCTCAAGGTGGACCTGAAAGCCCTGATCGCGCAGGAGTTTCCCGGGATGCCGGTGGCAGTCTGCGCCAACCTGCCCTACTATATCACAAGCCCCATTGTGATGAAGCTGCTGGGTGACCGCCTGCCCATCGAAAGCCTGACCGTGATGGTGCAGAAGGAAGCAGCCGATCGTCTGGCTGCCGCTCCGGGCACCCGGGCCTCCAGTGCCATCAGCTGTGCGGTGAGCTATTACGCGACCTCGAAGATGATGTTCACCGCCGCCCCGGGCAGCTTTTACCCGGCCCCCAAGGTGACCAGCGCTGTGGTGCGGATGGAGATCCGCCCCACCCCCGCCGTGCAGGTGGAGGACGAGGAGGGCTACTTTGCCCTTGTCCGCGCGGCCTTTGGCCAGCGGCGCAAGACTGCCGCCAATGCCATTGCCAGCGGCCTGGGGATGCCCAAGGATGCCGTGACCGCTGCCATTGAAGCCGCCGGTTTCGATGCCCGCATCCGTCCTGAGGCCCTGACGCTGGAGGATTTTGCAAAGATCCAGAGCGCACTGGCACGGTGACTTGTTTTAATAATTCGGTTTTCCAAAAGCAGGAGCTCTTCGCAAAGCGTGGAGCGCCTGCTCTTTTAGAATATAAAGCAGAAAATACGGTGTCTTTTTGACGAGAACAATTCCGGTTGTTTTGTCCGCAGCATGGTCTGTTAAATTTCCTGCACGCTTTACCATGTAAAAGCAAATATATTTCATCGTTTTTGCGCGGCAGACTTTGCTTTTTGAAGAAAAAGCTGTGTGTGTTCCATTGACATCTTTTTATTTCAATGATACAATATATGACGTGTTAAGGTTTTGCGGGAGGAGCACAGGTGCAGACAGAGGGGTCTGTTTCTGCGCTCTTTTGTATTCCCTGGCAATACAGGATTCAAAAAACCTCCGCAGAATAGTGGGAAAACAGCAGGACATCCCGCCCTGCACCATGCACTGAAGCACGGAATTATTATAGGGAGGAAAACACAATGAACAACAACTACGAGTCTCATGCAATCAGCCGCCGCAGCTTTCTGAAGGCTTCCGGTGTCGTTGGTGCCGCCGGCATTCTGGCCGCCTGCGGCGGCAACTCTGGCAGCAGCTCCACCGCCGCTTCCTCTGGTGCTACCAGCGCTCCCAACACCACCGGCGCTACCCCGCTGAAGGAGTTCATCTCCTGGGAGAGCACCAACCGTGAGCTGGAGAGCTGGAACATGCTGTACAGCCAGATGGCTTCCGACATGAATGTCACCACCAACCTGTGGGAAGGCCTGCTGAGCTTTGACTGCTACGGCAAGGCTGTGCCTTCCGTGGCCAAGGAGTGGAGCCACAATGAGGACTCTTCCGTTTGGACCTTCAACCTCCGCGACGATGTGGACTGGGTGGATGTGAACGGCGAGGTCAAGGCTCACCTGACCAGCAAGGACTTCCTCGTGGGTCTGGAGTGGGTGCTGAACGCAGCCAAGAACCAGGCCAACAACACCTCCATGCCCAACGAGACCCTGACCGGTGCTGCTGATTACTATCAGAAGACCAGCGATATGGGCGATGCCGCTGCCGACCTGACCTACCAGGATATGCTGGACGCAGGCGTGGGCGTTGAGGCTCCGGATGATTACACCCTGGTCTTCACCTGCAAGGATCCCTGCCCCTACTTCGATACCGTTGCTGCCTACACCAGCTTCTACCCCGTCTCTGAGGATCTGATCAACGAGCTGGGCATTGAGGGCTTCCGTGCATGCGATTACACCAACATGTGGTACAATGGTCCCTATGTGGTGGAGGAGTTCATCAGCCAGAACACCAAGAGCTACATCCCCAACCCCAACTACTTTGGTGCAAACGATGTGTCCCGTTTCGACCGCTTCACCGTTACCATGATCAGCGACGGCACCGTTACCTTCCAGCTGTATCAGAACCGTGAGCTGGACGAGATGGATGTGGGCGAGAGCACCCTGACCACCATCCAGGCTGATCCCAACAGCGAGTACAATGCTCAGCTGTGTGAGAAGCGTCCCAAGAAGTTCAGCTACCAGATGCACTTCAACTATCAGAAGAACAACGAGGACGGCACCCCCGACGACAACTGGAACAAGGCAATTGCCAACACTGCCTTCCGTCAGTGCTTCTACAAGGGCCTGAATCTGACCAACTACTATGCCCGTACCAACAAGATCAACCCCCTGAAGTGCGAGAACGACTACTACACCATGCCGGGTGTCTGCTATAACACCCAGGGCCAGGAGTACACCACCCTGGTGGCCAAGGAGATGGGCTTCGACGGCGAGGCTTACGACGGCAAGACCATGATCCGCCTGCGTTCTAACAACGGCGACATTGCTGACCTGAAGAAGCAGGCTATGGACGAGCTGAGCGCCATCGGCGTCACCTTCCCCGTCCACGCTGCTTACCACATCATCGCTGGTTCCACCACCGCTCTGGATACCGCAACGGTTCTGAAGCAGTGCTTCACCGACAGCTTCGGCGATGACTTCATCGTGCTGGACATCAAGACCTACGTCTCCTCCATCACCCAGGAAGTCCGTAATCCTCAGCTGCAGAGCTTCGTCATCAACGGCTGGGGCGCTGACTACGGCGATCCTGTCAACTTCGTTGGTCAGGAGATCCTGCACGACGACAACGCTTACTACAGCTGGTACTACTCCAACATCGCCAAGATCGTTGAGGCCGGCCCCGCTGACTGGCAGAAGGATCTGGTGGCCTGCTACGAGGAGTTCACCGATCTGGTCAACACCGCAAAGGCCATCGTTGATGATACCGATGCCCGCTACGCTGCCTTTGCAAAGGCTGAGGCCAGCATGCTGAACAGCGTTCTGGCCTGCCCCTGCAACTTCGATGTTTCCTGGACTCTGACCCACGCCAACGAGTACAGCAAGATCAACGCTATGTATGGTCCCTGCAACTACAAGGCTGTGAACTGGGAGACCAGCGAAGAGGCTTACACCACCGAGCAGTACGAGGAGTTCGCCGCTGCATTTGACGCAGCTACCAAGGCTTAAGTTCCCCGTTTCCCCGCCCGAAAGGGTAGAAATAAAAGTTAAGGGTTCGATAACATGTTAAAATACACGGTTAAGCGGCTGCTCCAGTCGCTTGTCACAATCTTTCTGATCGCAACAGCAGTTTTCCTGATGATGCGCTGCCTGCCGACGGACTACTACTTCACTGAGGAACAGCTCATGAAGTTTACCGATCAGCAGAAGACCGCCGCTCTGGAGGCTGCTGGCCTGACCGATCCCATCCCCACCCAGCTGGTCAAGTTCTATAACAACCTGCTGCATCTGGACTTCGGCACTTCCCGCCGCATTCAGAACGGTGCCCCGGTGGTCAAGGTCATTGGCAAAAAGTTTGGTGTCTCCATGCGTCTGGGCCTCATCGCCTCCGGCATCTCTCTGGTGGTCGGTGTGCTGATGGGCATTCTGCAGGCGGCATTCAAGGACAAGGTATTCGACTGGATCGGCACGGCCTACACCGTGTTCGTCAACGCGGTCCCGTCGCTGGTGTCGTATTCTCTGGTGCTGGTCTTTGGTTCCAAGTACCTGGGATTCCCCACGCTGTATTCCACCCGCAATGTGAGTGCTTCCAGCGTGCTGCCCATCACCTGCCTTTCGCTGGCATCCATTGCAGGCTATGCCCTGTGGACCCGCCGCTACATGGTGGATGAGCTGACCCGCGACTATATCAAGCTGGCCCGTGTCAAGGGCCTGAGCTCCCGCGAGATCATGTTTAAGCATGTTCTGCGCAACGCCATGGTTCCCATGGTGCAGTATATCCCCCAGTCCATCCTGCTGACGGTGGGCGGCTCCCTGCTGATGGAACGGTTCTTCTCCGTTCCCGGCATGGGCCCCCTGCTGACGGATGCCATCCAGCGCTATGACCTGAACGTTGTGCAGACGCTGGTCATCCTCTACGCTGTGCTGGGCATTGTGGGCGTGTTCCTGGGCGATGTGCTGATGATGGTGGTTGACCCCCGTATTACTCTGACCGGAAAGGAGGAGGCTCGCTGATGGCTAAGGCATCGGATTTTGAGGGCAAGAAGCCCGAAGAATTGTTCTACTTTGTGGATTATTCCCCGGAAGAAGCTGAACGCATCGGCTACTCCAACTATTCCTATTGGGGTTCTGTCATCCAGAACTTCCTCAAGCAGAAGGTCGCTGTCTTCTGCCTGATCCTGTTCCTGGCGCTGACGGTGTTCTCCTTCATTGCGCTGGGCATCGGCAAGTATCACTACACCACCCTGATCTCTGATTCCAGCAAGGCTTTCATCAAGCCCAACAGTGAGTACTGGTTCGGTACCGACAACCTGGGCCGTGACTACTGGTGCCAGGTGTGGTACGCCACTCAGGTTTCCATTCGTCTGGCTCTGGTGGTCGCCGTGGGCGAGAGCATCGTGGGCGTGATCTTCGGCCTGATCTGGGGCTATGTGCGCAGCCTGGACCGCTTCTTCACGGAGCTGTACAACCTGATCGACAACGTGCCCTATATCATTTATATGACCCTGATCGCCCTGATGGTGGGCCAGAGCTTCTGGATCATGGCCATCTCCATGATCGCCATCAACTGGCTTTCTATGGCACGCCGTGTCCGCAACATGGTGTTCATGTTCCGTGACCGCGAGTATAACCTCGCGTCCCGCTGCCTGGGCACCCCGCTGTGGCGCGTGCTGACCAAGAACATCCTGCCGTATCTGGTCTCCGTTATCATCCTGCGTATGGCACTGTCCATCCCGGGCACCATCAATCTGGAATCTACGCTGTCCTACCTGGGCCTGGGCCTGGGCATCGACACGCCTTCGCTGGGCCTGATCCTGAGCAAGGTGCGCGGCTTCTTCCTGGATTATCCGTACCTGCTGGTTTTCCCTGCATCCATCGTGTCCATCATTTCCATTTCTTTCTATATCATGGGCAACGCTTTGTCGGATGCGGCTGATCCGCGCAACCACGTTTGATAGATTGGAGAGAGAGACGTAAATGGATAGACAACCGATTATCTCTGCCAAAGACGTGGAGATCACTTTCAGCCTGCGCGGCCGCAAGCTGAACGCCATCCGCAAGTGCTCGCTGGACCTGTACGAAGGCGAGACCCTTGCCATCGTGGGCGAGTCCGGCTCGGGCAAGTCCGTATTCACCAAGACCTTTGTGGGTATGCTGGATGCCAACGGTATGATCACCGGCGGCTCCATCATGTATGAAGGCCGCGATATGACCAAGTTCACCGAGAAGGATTGGCTGGGTGTCCGCGGCAAGAAGATCGCCATGGTCATGCAGGACCCTATGACCAGCCTGAACCCGCTGAAGAAGATCGGCAAGCAGATCCAGGAGAGCATTGAGCATCACCAGGGTCTGAAGGGCGAGGAAGCCAAAAAGGCTGCCATCGAGATGCTGGGCAAGGTGGGTATCCCCGACCCCGAGCGTCGGTACGAGCAGTACCCCCACGAGTTCTCCGGCGGTATGCGTCAGCGTGTCGTCATTGCCATTGCAGCGGCCTGCCGCCCGCAGATCCTGATCTGCGACGAGCCCACCACTGCACTGGACGTGACCATTCAGGCACAGATCCTGCAGCTGATCCGCGACCTGCAGAAGGAGCTGGGTATGTCCGTTATCTACATCACCCATGACCTGGGTGTTGTGGCAAACGTGGCAGACCGTGTGGCCGTGATGTATGCCGGCCAGATCGTGGAATACGGCACCGTGGAGGAAATCTTCTACGACGCATGGCACCCCTACACCTGGGCTCTGCTGCAGGCTCTGCCGCAGCTGGGCACCAAGGGTGAGGCCCTGCCCAGCGTGGATGGTACTCCCCCGAACCTGTTCAACGAGATCAAGGGTGACGCATTTGCGCCCCGCAACAAGCATGCGCTGGCAATCGACTTTGTGCAAGAGCCTCCGTTCTTCCAGGTGTCCGAGACCCACGCCGCAAAGACCTGGTATCTGGACCCGCGCGCTCCCAAGATTGAGCGGCCGCACTCCATCCAGAACCTGCGTGAGAAAATGGGAAAGATGGGAGGCGCCAACTTAAATGGCTGAACGCGAAAAGCTGATTGAGCTGAAAGACCTTCAGATCACCTTTGGCTCCGGTAAGAAGAAATTTGTTGCTGTCGATCATGTCAACTTTGACATCTATAAGGGCGAGACCTTCTCGCTGGTCGGCGAGTCCGGCTCCGGCAAGACCACCATTGGCCGTGCCATCTGCCGCATCAACCCGACCTCCGGCGGCGACATCTTCTTCAAGGGCCAGAAGATCAACGGCAAGATCTCCAAGGAACTGGACAAGGAGGTCATCCGCAAGATCCAGATGATCTTCCAGGACCCCATGGCTTCGCTGAACGAGCGCGCCAAGGTGGAGTATATCATTGCTGAGGGCCTGCTGAACCATCATCTCTACAAGGATCAGGAAGACCTGCATGAAAAGGTGATGAACGCCCTGCATGAGGTCGGCCTGCTGCCGGAGTTTGCCTCCCGCTTCCCCCATGAGTTCTCGGGCGGCCAGCGCCAGCGCATCGGCATTGCCCGTGCTCTGGTCATGGAGCCGGAGTTCATCGTGGCCGATGAGCCCATCTCTGCACTGGATGTCTCTATCCGTGCACAGGTGCTGAACCTGCTGAACGAGATGAAGAAGAGCCGCGGCCTGACCTACCTGTTCATTGCACATGACCTGTCGGTGGTCCGGTTCATCTCGGATCGTATCGCTGTTATCAGCAAGGGCCGCATCGTGGAGCTGGCTGAGGCGGAGGAGCTATTCCTCCATCCGCTGCATCCCTACACCAAAGCCCTGCTGAGCGCGGTTCCCATCCCTGACCCCAGCCTTGAAAAGCACAAGAAGCTGCTGGTCTATGACCCCTCGATTCACGATTACAGTGTGGATAAGCCGGTCTGGGAAGAGATCGCAAACGGCCACTTTGTGTATGGCAACCAGCGTGAGCTGGAAGGCTACCGCAAGGAGTATGAAAGCCAGCTGTAAGCTGAACCGCTTTCCTGTATTTTAACACAATGACCCCGCCGCGCTGGGAGTTTTCCCGCGCGGCGGGGTTTTGTGCTGTCAGGGAGCAAAAAAGAACCGGACGCTTCAAAAACGTCCGGTTCTGCTTTTTGCGATTGGCTATTGGTTCACGCGATCAGGCCTGAGTGGCTGCGTCGAATGCGGCAGCAAACGCATCGTACTGTTCGGTGGTGTAGGCCTCCTCGCTGGTCTCCCAGTTCACAGCCTTGTAGTTGCAGGGACCATACATAGCGTTGATCTTGCTGTACTCGTTGACGTGGGTCAGGCACCAGGTGATATCGTAGACGGTGGGGAAGATCAGGTTCTCGTCCAGGAAGTAAGCCTCGGCCTTGGCAAATGCAGCGTAGCGTGCATCGGTGTCGTCAACGATGGCACGGCCCTCGTTCACCAGATCGGTGAACTTCTCGTAGGCGGCAACCAGATCCTTCTGGTAGCTGGCGGGGCCATTGTTCACAATGCCTGCGATGTTGGTCATGTTGCAGCTGTAGTAAGCATTGTCATCGTGAACGATGATCTGGGTCAGGAAGTTGATGGGATCGCCGAAGTCAGCGCCCCAGCCCATGTGGACGAAGCTCTGCAGCTTGGGTGCTACGACTTCCTTCATGGTGGAGGACACGAAGGTGTTGATATCCAGCACGATGAAGTCATCGCCGAAGCTGTCGGTGAAGCACTGCTTCAGCACGGTTGCGCTGTCCAGAGCGGAGGTGGAGCCAGCCAGAATATAGTAGGAGCAGTGAACAGGGAAGGTGACACCAATGGCGCTCAGCTCTTCCATGGCCTGCTTCTTCAGCTCGGTGATGTCGCCGTTGTTGGCGCGCAGGCGCTTCATGGTCTTGCCATCGTAAGCCTCGCCGTCCAGACCCATCTCCTTGGCCACCAGGTTGGTGTAGTCGGTGCCGTCAGAGGTGTAGCACAGGCCCTTCATGGTGAAGAAGTCGTTCTCGCACTTCAGGGGATTGATGGGGTTGTAACGGGCGAAGAACTTGTTCAGCACCATGCCCTTGGAGAAGCACTGACGGAAGGCCTTGTTGGCAATGGCCTTGTTCCAGTTCTCATCGGGGGTGCCATCGGTGTTCTTCTTGTCGTAGTTGAAGATGAAGCAGTAGCTGAACTTCTTGGCACGCTTCTCGCACAGCTGCTGATTGTACTCGTTGGAAGGATCGGACTGAATGGTGGTGATGTTGCTCTCGCCCAGGTCCACCTCGTCCAGCTCGCGGCTCTGATACAGCTGCAGGCTGATGGAACCGTCGCTGATCATGGTGACAGTGAAGCGCTCAAAGCGGCTGACGTTGGCAGCATCGTAGTAGTTGGGGTTGGGGATGTAGCTCTTGGTGTTGCCCTGGATGTACTCCTCCACCACATAGGGTCCGTTGTACCACATGGTGGTGTTGTCGCAGCTCCGGAAGCCATCGACACCCAGCTCCTCGATCAGAGCAGGGGCTACGGGGTAGAAGCTGTTGTAGGCGGCAACGGTATCAAAGTAGGGGCAGGCGCTGGGGCAGGTGAACACCAGAGTGTAATCATCCGGAGCTTCGATGCCCACACCGGCAGCCAGCATGTCCTCGTAGGTCATGTCAGCAGCAGCGTCACCGGCTTCCTTGGTCAGCGCGTAGTACTCGTAAGCACCCACAATGGTATCGTTGGGCATGGAGGTGTTGTTGGCCTCGTTCTTGATGGCGTTCATCACCCATTCAAAACCAACCAGGAAGTCCTTGCTGGTCAGGTGAGCCTTCACCTCACCGTTGCAATCCACCCAGTCCACGTCGTCCCGCAGGTGGAAGGTCCAGACGGTGGCATCCTCATTGTGCTCCCAGCTGGAAGCGATGGCGGGCACCACCTTGCCGTAGCGGTCAAAGCTCAGCAGGCCGTCCCACAGGTTGGTGACCACGTTGGCATCCTCAGCCTTCTGGGTGTACAGCATGTTCCAGCTTTCCAGCTCACGGTTGCCGCTCTCAAAGGAGATGAACTCCTTCAGGGGGGTAGCGCCGGTGGAGTTGGGGGCAGCAGCGCCGCTGGCGGCAGCACCATTGCCGGTGTTGTTGGACTTTCCGCCGCAGGCTGCCAGCAGGCTGGCGGCACCCACAGCACCTGCACCCTTCAGGAAGGTGCGGCGATCAAAATTGAAGCTCATTGGATGATCCTCCCAGATCTTGCGCGGACAGAGCCGCGCGTTTTTCCTTTTCCTAAACACAGTGAGGCTGTCTGCCTTTCCAAAAAGTGCACAGGAAAGACAAAAGTCACACCACGGTATATTTTAGCACTTTACTGGAAAGAAGTCAATCCGCCACAGCATAGAATTGGAAACAAAACGGTGACAAACACTTTCATGGGAAAAGAATGTGGAAAAAATTACTATAAAATGGAAAGAACTGTATATCTGTGAAGAACAGGCGAAAGAAAGAAACTGTTCACGCCGTGCGCACAAAAAAGCTATCTTTTTTCACAAAAAAATGATACAATAAAGTGTATCTGTATCAATAAGGAGCGCACCATGAAGAAACTGACCTCGATGTACAAACGCTACATGTTCCACCCCATTTTATATAAGACCGTGACCCGTACCTCCATTGTGGCCGTGCTGATGCTGCTGTGGCAGCGCTATGTCAGCGATGGCACGTTTACCATCTGGGAGGCCCCGGGCTTTCTGTGCGGCGTGATGCTGCTCATCTGGGCCTGGGTGGACTACCTGCGGCTGGATGGCGTGACCATCCACCATCTGCTGGAGGAATTCAAGGGGATGGGCAAGCGGCAGAAAAAGATCCACTCCACCCGCTCCATCATCGACTATGCGGATGAGAAGATTGTCTCCTTTGAGGAGCTGGAACCCGAGGAGCGCACCTATTGCAGCCTGCTCTCCAATCTGGTGCTGGGCCTGCCGCTGGTCGCTGCTGCGCTGATCGCCAGCGCACTGTAAGGGGGCCGCGGCATGGAACAAGAGCACAAGCAGCTGGTCATAGGCATTCTGGCCCATGTGGACAGCGGCAAGACCACCCTTTCCGAGGCCCTGCTCTACGGCACCGGCACCATCCGCAAGCTGGGCCGGGTGGACCATAAGGATGCCTTTCTGGACACCGACGCGCTGGAAAAGGCGCGCGGCATTACCATTTTCTCCAAACAGGCCCTCTTCACGGCGGGCAATACCGATTTTACCCTGCTGGACACCCCGGGCCATGTGGATTTTTCCACGGAGACCGAGCGGACACTGCAGGTGCTGGATTATGCGGTGCTGGTCATCAGCGGCACCGACGGCGTGCAGAGCCATACCGAGACGCTCTGGCAGCTGCTGCGGCGGTACCGCATCCCCACCTTTGTGTTCGTGAACAAGATGGACCTGCCCGGCCCGGGCAGGGAAGCGCTCCTGACCCAGCTGAACCGTCGGCTGGGGGATGGCTTTGTGGATTTTGGGGCAGAGCAGGCCGACCGGGACGAGGCGCTGGCTCTCTGCGATGAGCGGCTGATGGAGACGATGCTGGACCGGGGAAGCCTGACCGACCTCATCCCCGCCATTGCCCGGCGGCATGTGTTTCCCTGCTGGTTTGGCTCAGCCCTGAAGCTGCAGGGTGTGGATGCGCTGGTGGAGGGCCTTGACCGCTATACCCGCCCGGCCCCCGCGCTGGAAGCCTTCGGGGCCAAGGTGTTCAAGGTGAGCCAGGATGAGCAGGGAAACCGCCTGACCTGGCTGCGGGTGACCGGCGGCGCGCTCAAGGTGAAAGCCCAGCTCACCGGAGAGGTCGACGGGGAGCCATGGGCCGAAAAGGCCAACCAGCTGCGGCTCTATTCCGGCGCAAAGTTTACGCTGGCAGAGTGCATCGGCCCAGGCCAGGTGTGCGCCGTCACCGGCCTGACCAAAGCCCGCCCCGGCGAGGGTCTGGGGGCGGAACGGGACAGCGACCTGCCGGTGCTGGAGCCGGTGCTGAGCTATCAGGTGCTGCTGCCCGAGGGCGCAGACGTGCACGCCGCGCTGGGAAAGCTCCATCGGCTGGAAGAGGAGGAGCCCCAGCTCCATGTGGTCTGGAACGAGACCCTGGGCGAGATCCATGTTCAGCTGATGGGCGAGATCCAGCTGGAGGTGCTGAAAAGCCTGCTGGCCGAGCGGTACGGGCTGGAGGTCAGCTTCGGCCCCGGCGGCATCCTGTATAAGGAGACCATCACCGAAGCCATGGAGGGCGTGGGCCACTACGAGCCCCTGCGCCATTATGCGGAAGTCCACCTCAAGCTGGAGCCGCTGCCCCGGGGCAGCGGAATGCAGTTTGCCGCCGACTGCCGGGAAGAGGTGCTGGACAAGAACTGGCAGCGGCTGGTGCTGACGCATCTTGAGGAAAAGCAGCATCTGGGCGTGCTCATCGGGGCACCCCTGACCGATGTGAAGATCACCCTCATTGCGGGCCGCGCTCACCTCAAGCACACCGAGGGCGGCGACTTCCGGCAGGCGACCTACCGCGCCGTCCGGCAGGGCCTGATGATGGCAGACCAGATCCACAAGACTCAGCTGCTGGAGCCGTGGTATGCCTTCCGGCTGGAGCTGCCCTCTGACAACGTGGGACGCGCCATGAACGATATCCAGAACATGGGCGGCAGCTTTGACCCGCCCGAGACCGGAGCCGACGGGGATACCACCCTGCTCACCGGCACGGCACCGGCCTCTACCATGCGCAGCTACCCCATGGAGGTGGTGGGCTACACCCGGGGCAGGGGACACCTGACCCTGACGCTGGACGGCTACCGCCCCTGCCACAATGCAGCGGAGGTCATCGAGGCCGCGGGCTATGAGCCGGAACACGACCTCGACAACCCGGCAGATTCGGTGTTCTGCGCCCACGGGGCCGGATTTGTGGTGCCCTGGGAGCAGGTGCGCAGCCACATGCATGTGGACAGCGGCTGGGGCAAGACTGCAAAGACCGAGGAAGCGGTGCAGGCCCGCCCCCGCCGGATGGCCGCCTACCGCGCTACTTTGGAAGAGGATGCTGAGCTGCTGAAGATCTTTGAACAGACCTATGGGCCCATCAAGCGGGACCCGCTGGCGGCGTTCCGCCCCACCCAGAAGCGGGAACGCCCCGATTTCAACGCCGAGCAGTGGGAGATCCAGCCCGAATACCTGCTGGTGGACGGCTACAACATCATCTTTGCATGGGACGAGCTGAACGCACTCTCCAAAGAGAGCCTGGAAGCGGCCCGCCACAGGCTGATGGACATCCTCTGCAACTATCAGGGCTTTAAGAAGTGCGTGCTCATCCTTGTGTTTGATGCCTACCGTGTGCCGGGCAGCCCTGGCAGCATAGAGCAGTACCACAATATCCATGTGGTCTACACCCGGGAAGCCGAGACCGCTGATATGTTCATCGAGCGTGTCACCCATGAGATCGGCAAGGGCCGCCGCGTCCGCGTGGCCACCTCCGATGGCATGGAACAGGTTATCATCCTGGGCCATGGTGCCCTCCGTGTCTCTGCCCGCATGTTCCATGAAGAGGTGCAGGAAGCGGAGAAGGAGATCCGGAGGTATTTGCAGGGAACGGATTAAACCTCTCCGTCATTGCTTGGCAAAGAGGGCGAGCTTTACGAAATGCCAAGGGCCCCCCTACTAGTGGGGGCTGTCGCCGCAGGCGACTGGGGGGTTGAGCCGCAAGCCCGACTGAGAGGTTGTATGAAAGGGTGCGTGATAAAATGACAATAACTTCCGATTTTGTCTGGCAGGCCATCCAGCCCCGCCCCAGGGACGCGCATAAAGGGACCTTTGGCTCCGTGCTGGCGGTGGCGGGCAGCGCGTCCTACCGGGGCGCGGCGGCGCTGGCCGTGGAAGGTGCCCTGCGCACAGGGGCCGGTATCGTTACGCTGGCAAGTGTGGAGCCGGTGCTGGCGGCTGTGGCCGCCCGCCTGCCCGAGTGCTGTCTCTGCCCCTGCGAAGCGGGGGCAGAGGGCGGCATCTCGCCCCAGAATATCGACCGCATCCGGCGGCAGAAGGCTTCTGTTCTGCTGGTGGGCCCCGGGCTGGGCTATACGGCCCAGAGTGCGGCCCGTGCTGCCGAGACCCGAGCGCTGGTAAAAACACTCCTGCCCGGCTTCTCCGGCAGTGCAGTGCTGGATGCGGACGGCCTGAACGCCGCCGCTGACCTGCTCCAAACGGAAAAAATGCCTCACCCTCAAGGAGAACTGATTTTAACGCCCCACCCCGGCGAGATGGCCCGGCTGACCGGGCGCTCTGCGGCAGAGATCAATGCGGACCGGGAAGGCACGGCGCTGCGCTATGCGAAAGCATGGAATGCTGTGGTGGTGCTGAAGGGGGCACATACCGTCATTGCAGGGCCGGATGGCCGCTGTGCGGTCAATCCCACCGGCAACCCGGGGCTTTCCAGGGGCGGCAGCGGGGATGTGCTGGCGGGCATGACCAGCGCCCTGCTGGCCTGCGGCCTGCCTGCCTTTGAGGCCGCTGCCTGTGCCGTTTATCTCCATGGTGCAGCTGCCGACCGTGCTGCCGCCCTGCACGGGGAAACCGGGATGCTCCCGCATGATCTGCTGGATGCACTGGGGACCCTGTTTGCCGAAAACGGGCGCTGAGCAAGGGGACGATCCCATCAAAAAAAGAAACGCTTCCTTTCCTCTGGATTTGTGTTATACTGGAGCTATCCAAAACACAACGATCTGCCGGAAAGGAAGCGTTTCTTTTATGGTTCCTGCACTGGAAAAAATCATTGCCGAGAGCGACCGCATCGTCTTTTTTGGCGGCGCGGGGGTCTCCACCGAAAGCGGCATCCCCGATTTCCGCAGCGTGGACGGTCTGTACCACCAGAAGTACGATTACCCGCCCGAGACCATCCTGAGCCACACCTTCTGGGAGGAGAACCCCGAGGAGTTCTACCGGTTCTACCGGGATAAGCTTATTGTGAAGGGGGCAAAGCCCAACGCTGCCCACCTGCGGCTGGCAAAGCTGGAGCGGGAGGGCAGGCTGAAAGCCATCGTCACCCAGAACATCGACGGTCTGCATCAGGCTGCGGGGTCCAAGACCGTTTACGAGCTCCACGGCAGCACCCTGCGCAACTACTGCGTGAAGTGCGGCGCGTTCTACGATGTGGACTTCATTGCCAACAGTACCGGCGTGCCCCGCTGCCCCAAGTGCGGCGGCATCGTCAAGCCGGATGTCGTCCTGTACGAGGAAGGGTTGGACGAGGAAGTGCTCTCCGGGGCCGTGTCTGCCATCCGCAAGGCGGATACCCTCATCATCGGCGGCACCAGTCTGGTGGTCTACCCGGCGGCGGGGCTTATCCGGTACTTCCGGGGCCGCCATCTGGTGGTCATCAACATGCAGCCCACCGGGGCCGATGCGCAGGCCGACCTGTGCATTGCCAAGCCCATCGGTCAGGTGCTGAGCGAGGACGTATTGTTGGAGGACTGAGATGAAAGCTGTCATTCTGGAAAGCTATGTCATGGAGGAAGGTGACCTCGACTGGTCGAGGGTAAAGGCGCTGGTGCCCGATACCACCAGCTATGTCCGCACGGCCTACGAGGAGATCGCCCCCCGCATTGGAGATGCGGACATCGTTCTGCTGAACAAGTGCCGCGTGGATGAGAAGATCTTACAGCAGTGCCCGAACCTGAAATGGGTGGGCATCATCGCCACGGGCACCGACAACCTGGATCTGGAAGCCTGCCGCCGCCACGGCGTTGCAGTGGCCAATGTGCCGGGCTATTCTACCTACAGCGTGGCCCAGATGACCTTCAGCCTGCTGCTGGCCATCTGCCAGTGCGCGGAGCGCTACAACCGTGCCGTCAAGCAGGGATGCTGGCAGTTGGATATCCCGGAGAGCATCGGCCTGCTGCCCCAGATGGAGCTCTATGGCAAGACCTATGGCGTTTACGGCTATGGCAGTATCGGGCGGCAGTCGGCCCGCATTGCCAGAGCCTTTGGCATGGAGGTGCTGGTCTGCACCCGCACCGTCCGGCCCGAATACGCCGCCGACGGTGTGGAGTTCGTGGATTATGATACCCTGCTGAGGCGGTGCGATATCCTCAGCCTGCACTGCCCGGCCACGCCCCAGACCCGGGGCCTTGTCAACGCGGAGGCGCTGGCGAAGATGAAGCCCGGGGCCATTCTGCTCAACACGGCCCGAGGCGCGCTGGTGGATGAGGAGGCCGTGGCAGCGGCCCTCCACAGCGGTCAGCTGGGCTTTTACGGGGCCGATGCCTTTGTCACCGAGCCTCTGCCTCAGGAAAGCCCCCTGCGGGCAGAACCCCACGCTATCCTCACACCGCACATTGCGTGGACGACCCGGGAGGCTTTGCAGAACCTGATGGACATTACCACCCAGAACCTGCGCACCTGGCTGGAAGGAAACGGCGAGCACATCGTCAACAGATAAAAAGGAGAGATGAATCATGCAGGCAACCATTCACAACGAATTCCTGACCCTGACCGTGGATACCCACGGTGCCGAAGCAGTCAGCCTGAAAAATGCCGCCGGGCAGGAGATGCTCTGGCAGGCTGACCCGGCTGTCTGGAAGCGCCACGCCCCCATCCTTTTCCCCTGGACGGGCAAGCTGACCGGCGGGGCCTTTACCCATAAGGGCAAGACCTACCCCGGAGGGCAGCACGGCTTTGCCCGGGACGTGGAGCATACCCTGCTCTGCGCCGAGGGCGACACCATCCGGCTGGAGCTGCGCTCGGATGAAAAGAGCAAGGCAGAGCGCTTCCCGTTTGATTTTGTCCTGACCAGCACCTTCCGGCTGGAGGGCAGGACGGTGCACCACACCCTGACCGTCACCAACCCCGCCGATGCCGCCGAGGAGCTGCAGTTCGGCATCGGCTACCACCCGGCGTTCCGCATCCCCTTTGATGACCAGCACACCACCACCGATTACGAGTTCCGCTTCGACCAGCCGGAGAGCCCGATGATCCTGGACGCTTACCCCAACGGTCTGCTGACCGGCAAGTGCGGTTACCGGTGGAAGAACGAGCAGAGCATCCCCCTGACAGACGATCTGTTTGAGAACGACAGCTTCTGCATGGCCGGTCTGCGCAGCCGCACGCTGGGCATCTACGAGAAGGACACCGGCAAGGGAATCGTCTGCAATGTGGAGGGCTACCCCTACACCCTCATCTGGTCGGCTCCGGCAAAGCCTGTGCGCTTTGTCTGCATTGAGCCGTGGCACTCCCTGCCCGGTGCCCAGACCGATCCCCAGGAGTGGAGCCAGCGCGCCGCTGCCGCCTGCCTTGCCCCCGGCCAGACCTGGGAGACCACCCTCAGCACAACGTTTGAGCGCTGAAGCAAAGTTTGGCAAAGAAATGCAGGAACCCCTTGACAGAGGGGACTGCATTTTGATTTAATTAGAATCGATAAAAGGGAGTAAAGGGCATCCCGCAGGGCCTGCGGGGTGCTGCATGGCAGCGTCATCACGGCAGAAATGCCCGATGTCATGTGTTGGCTTGAGACTTTTGTCACAGACAGAGTGCTGTGGCAGGGGTCTCTTTTTTCTTGCCCGGCACAGGAACACAAGGAGGAAAAATAAATATGGATCTTCTGAACACATTCGCCAGTCTCTTTTCCAATTTTGGGAATCTGACCTGGCAGATGGTGGTGATGTGGGGCATCGGTGCGCTGCTCATCTACCTTGCCATCGCCAAAAAGATGGAGCCGAGCCTGCTGCTGCCCATGGGCTTTGGTGCCATTCTGGTCAACCTGCCCCTCTCGGGTGCCATCACGCAGGGGGATACGGTCGGCCCCATCTCTGCATTGTTTGAAGCGGGCATGTCCAACGAGCTGTTCCCGCTGCTGCTCTTCATCGGCATCGGTGCCATGATCGATTTTGGCCCGCTGCTGGAAAAGCCGTGGCTGATGCTCTTTGGTGCGGCGGCCCAGTTCGGCATCTTCTTTACCCTGTTTCTGGCGGGCTTCTTCTTTGACCTGAAGGATGCTGCCTCCATCGCTGTCATCGGTGCGGCAGACGGCCCCACCGCCATTTTCGTGGCCAATACGCTCAACTCCCAGTACCTCGGTGCCATCATGGTGGCAGCCTACAGCTACATGGCGCTGGTGCCCATCGTGCAGCCGCCCGTGATCCGGCTGCTGACCACGCAGAAGGAGCGCCGCATCCGGATGTCCTATGAAAAGGGCAGTGTTTCCCAGCTGACCAAGATCCTGTTCCCCATCGTGGTCACGATCATTGCAGGCATGGTGGCTCCGGCCAGTGTGGCGCTGGTGGGCTTTTTGATGTTCGGCAACCTGCTGCGGGAGTGTGGGGTGCTGAATGCGCTGAGCGAGACCGCCCAGAATGTGCTGGCAAATCTCATCACCATCGTGCTGGGCCTGACCGTTGCCGGGCAGATGACCGCCGACAAGTTCGTGCGGCCCGACACCCTGCTCATCCTTGCACTGGGTCTGGTGGCCTTCGTCTTTGATACGGCAGGCGGCGTGCTGTTTGCAAAGCTGCTGAACCTTTTCCGGCCGGAGGGCAAAAAGCTGAATCCCATGATCGGCGCGGCCGGCATCTCGGCCTTCCCCATGAGCGGCCGTGTGGTCAACAAGATGGGCCTGGAAGAGGACAACCAGAATTTCCTGCTGATGTATTCCATCAGCGTCAATGTTTCGGGACAGATCGCGTCCGTCATTGCAGGCGGCCTGATCCTGACCCTGATGGCTTAACGGAGGTGATCGCATGCTTCATCTTACTTCGTGGATGACCACGCTGCCGATGATGCTGATCGGGATGGTCGGCATCATCCTTGTCATCGGCATCATTGTTCTGGCAGTGATGCTGCTCAACCGGCTGACGGGTCGGAAATAAAAGAAAAAGGCGATGCAGCTGTTCAAAACTGCATCGCCTTTTTGCTTGTGTAAGATTACAGAGTCTGGATGGCGGCCTTGATGCGCTGGGCGGCGACCTTGGTCTTTTCGGCATCGCCGAAGGCGGTCAGGCGGAAGTAACCCTCGCCGCACTCGCCGAAGCCGACACCCGGGGTGCCGACCACGCCGCAGTTCTCCAGCAGCCAGTCGAAGAACTCCCAGCTCTTCATGCCGCCGGGGCAGCGCAGCCAGATGTAGGGGCTGTTCTTGCCGCCGCAGTACCACACGCCGCACTCGTCCAGCGCGTCGGCAATGACCTTGGCGTTCTGGCGGTAGTAATCGAGGTTGGCCTGGATCTCGGCCATGCCGCTCTCGGTGAACACGGCGGCAGCAGCGCGCTGAACGACGTAGGGCACACCGTTGAACTTGGTGGTCTGGCGGCGCAGCCACAGCTTGTTCAGGTTCATGCCCTCGCGCTCCAGCTCGTGGGGCACGATGGTGTAGCCGCAGCGGGTGCCAGTGAAGCCTGCAATCTTGGAGAAGGAGCAGATCTCAATGGCGCACTCGCGGGCGCCCTCCACCTCAAAGATGCTGCGTGCCAGAGCGGGATCGGTGATGAAGCACTCGTAGGCGGCATCGTACAGGATAACGGCGTTGTTCTTTTTGGCGTAGTCCACCCAGGCCTTGAGCTGCTCGCGGGTGTAGGCGGCACCGGTGGGGTTGTTGGGGCTGCAGATGTAGATGATGTCAGCCTTCACGCTGTCATCGGGCATTCCCAGGAAGCCGTTCTCCTGGCTGGTGCGGCCGTAAATGATCTTGCGGCCGTCGGTCACGTTGTCGTCCACATAGGTGGGGTAAACGGGGTCCGGAACCAGAACGGTGTTGTCCACATCAAACAGGCCCAGCACGTTGGCCAGGTCACTCTTGGCACCGTCGGAGATAAAGATCTCGTCCTCAGCCAGCTGGGTGCCGCGGCCTGCGTAGTAGCCCTGAATGGCCTGCTTCAGGAACGGATAGCCCTGCTCGGGGCCGTAGCCGTGGAAGCCCTCCTTAGTGCCCATCTCAGCGGCGGCATCCTGCATGGCGGTGACCACGCACTTTGCCAGAGGCTGGGTCACATCGCCGATGCCCAGGCGGATGATCTCCTTTTCGGGGTGTGCTTCCTGATAGGCGGCCACCTTGTGGGCAATGTCCACGAACAGGTAGCTTGCCTTCAGCTCGCCGTAATGATGATTCATTTTCATAAGTTGTTCCCTCGCTTTATATGATTGCCCGCCCTCTCAGGCCGCTTCGCGTCCAGCTCTCCCAAAGGGAGAGCCGATGCAGCGTCTACGCCAGCAGAAGCTGACCGTTGAGCCGCAATTGCCTCTCCCTTTGGGAGAGGTGGCATTGCAAAGCAATGACGGAGAGGGCGAGGATGTTAAACTTCCGCAACTCCCTCGTACACCGTGACAGCGCTGCCGGTCATCAGCAGCTGCCTGCCGGGCAGCACCCGGATGACCAGCTCACCGCCGCGCAGCTGCACATGGATATCCTGCCCGGCGGGGCAGATGCCCAGCTCGGTCAGAGCCGCCACGGTGGCGCAGGTGCCGGTGCCGCAGGCCCAGGTCTCGCCGCTGCCGCGTTCCCACACCCGCATCTTCAGGTGGGCGGCATCCACCACCTGCACGAACTCGGTGTTGATGCGCTCCGGGAAGTTGGCGTGATGCTCGAACGCCGGGCCGATGGCTTCCAGCTTTAAGCTGTCCACATCCTCCACCACGGTCACGCAGTGGGGGTTGCCCACGCTGATGCAGGTCACCTTCCACACTTTTCCCTCTACGGTGAGCGGCTGATCCACCAGCGGGCCTTCGCCCATGTGGATGGCAGGCAGGTCGGCCGGCAGGGTGCTGTAAGCGCCCATCTCCACCTGCCACAGCTGTGCGCCCTGTCGGCTGATGCGCTTGACACCGCTGTTGGTGTCGATGGTCAGGACAGGCTTTTTCACCCCGTGGGTGTAGAGCCACTCGGCCACACAGCGCACGCCGTTGCCGCACATCTGGGCTTCGCTGCCGTCTGCGTTGAAGATGCGCATCCGGCCATCGGCACCGGGGGTCACAGGGGCGCAGATGCAGATGATGCCGTCCGCACCCACGGAAAAATGCCGGGCTGAGAGCCGCTGTGCAAGCGCGGCAATGTCTGCGGGCACACCGGATGCACGGCAGTCCAGATAGATATAATCATTGGCACAGCCCTGCATCTTGGTAAATGACAATTTCATGGAGCATTCTCCTTTACAGGCGGGGCCTCTGCGGCCATGCTGATGCAGCATGGCTGAGAGGTTTGGTTCGTCACATATAATCATAAGAATCAAACGGGCTTCTGTCAAGCAAAAAAGAGGGCTTTGTGCAATTTTCATCGGTTTTTTCTGCCCGTAAAGGGCCGGAATGCAAAACAGGGCTTGACAAGATACGGCCCATGGGATATAAAAAGAGAGAGTGCTTTTGCACGCCGGAGAGGGCGTGCAGGCAGAGAAGAAAGAATCATTGACAAAAGGAGACCGCGACGATGGATACTTTTGAAAAGATCCGTGCACTGCTGGCAGAGCAGCTGGATATTGACCCTGCTAAGATCACGATGGAGAGCGACATTATGAGTGATTTCGAGGCCGACAGCCTGGATATCGTGGACATGGTGATGACGCTGGAGGATGAGTTTGGCATTGAGGTGCCGGACGATGCCATCGAGAATCTGCGCACCGTGGGCGACGTGGTGGAATTTGTGGACAGCCACAAGGGCTGATAACAGTTTTGCAAAAAGGCCCCGCACCCGCAGCGCTGCACACGGCGGCACTGCAGCGGGGCTTTTAATATGAGCTCGTGCGGAACGGCTGGAACACAGGCGTTTGGCGCACGGCTTAGGAGGATATAACAAAATGGCAAAAGACAACAAGAAGCTTGTGCAGGCGATCACCAGCCAGGAAGAAAACTTTGCACAGTGGTACACCGACATCTGCGTTAAGGCAGAGCTGGTGGAGTACTCCAGTGTCAAGGGCTTCATCATCCTGCGCCCCTATGGTCAGGCCATCTGGGAGCTGATCCAGAAGGACATGGATGCCCGGTTCAAGGCAACCGGCCACGAGAACGTGGCCATGCCCGTGCTGATCCCCGAGAGCCTGCTGCAGAAGGAAGGCGAGCTGGTCAATGGCTTCGCGCCGGAGGTGGCGTGGGTCACGATGGGCGGCTCCGACAAGCTGGAAGAGCGCCTGGCGGTGCGTCCCACCAGCGAGACCATGTTCTGTGACCACTGGTCCCGCGTGCTGCACAGCTACCGTGAGCTGCCCATGAAGTACAACCAGTGGTGCAGCGTGGTGCGCTGGGAAAAGACCACCCGTCCCTTCCTGCGCAGCCGTGAGTTCTGGTGGCAGGAGGGCCACACCATCCACGAGACTGCCGCCGAGGCCGAGGCCGAGACCCAGCAGCAGCTGAACTGCTACGCGGATGTCTGCGAGCAGGATCTGGCCATCCCTGTTGTCAAGGGCCGCAAGACCGATAAGGAGAAGTTTGCCGGTGCTGAGGCTACCTATACCATCGAAGCCATGATGAAGGACGGCAAGGCCCTGCAGAGCGGCACCAGCCACTACTTCGGCGATAAGTTCAGCAAGGCTTACGATGTGACCTTTACCGGCCGCGACAACCAGCTGCATCACCCGTTCCAGACCAGCTGGGGCGTTTCCACCCGTCTGGTGGGTGCCATTATTATGACCCACGGCGATGACGACGGCCTGATCCTGCCCCCGGCAGTGGCCCCCATCCAGGTCGTAGTCGTGCCCATCGCCGCCCACAAGCCCGGCGTTTCCGAGAAGGCCGCCGAACTGGCTGAGAAGATCAACAAGTACGCCCGCGTCAAGCTGGACGACAGCGACAACGCCCCCGGCTGGAAGTTCTCCCAGTGGGAGATGAAGGGTGTGCCCCTGCGCCTGGAGATCGGCCCCAAGGATCTGGAAAAGAACCAGTGCGTGCTGGTTCGCCGCGACACCCGTGAAAAGATCTTCGTGAGCCTGGATGAGCTGGAGACCGCGATCCCGGCCCAGCTGGAGGCCCTGCGCAAGGACCTGTACGAGCGTGCCCTCGCCAACCGCGAGAAGCGCACCTGGGCAGCCACCACCATGGAGGAAGTCAAGGAGCTGGCCAAGGCCAACACCGGCTACATCAAGACCATGTGGTGCGGCGACCTGGCCTGCGAGATGAAGATGAAGGAAGAGGCTGGCCTGTCCAGCCGCTGCATGCCCTTTGAGCAGGAGCACATCAGCGATGTCTGCCCCTGCTGCGGCAAGCCCGCCAGCAAGATGGTCTACTGGGGCGTGGCCTACTAAGCCGCCCCACAGTCAGAGCCTGATCAGATGAAAAAAGCAGCTTTCCCGTCCAGCGGGAGAGCTGCTTTTTTGTGTCTGCCTATTGACAACTGTGTATCTACTGTATATACTGTAAATATACAGACGCAACGGAGGCGGCAGACATGAATCTCTTCATCGATAACAAGAGCGGTGCACCCATCTACGAGCAGCTCTACACCCAGATCAAGAACCAGATTTTGAGCGGGGAACTGCAGCCGGAGGAAGCTATGCCGTCCATCCGGGGGCTGGCGCGGGACCTGCGCATCAGCGTTATCACCACAAAGCGGGCCTACGATGAGCTGGAACAGGAGGGTTTTTTGTATGCGGTGCCCGCCAAGGGCTTTTTCGTGGCGGCGAAAAACACCGAGCTGCTCCGGGAAGAGAACCTGAAAAAAATCGAAGCACACCTGACGGAAGCCGTTCGGCTGGCGGCACCCTGCGGGCTGACCAAACAGGAACTGACCGAAATGTTGGAATTGCTGTGGGAGGAATGAACCATGAACGCATTAGAACTGCACGGCCTTGAAAAGCACTACCCGGATTTTACGCTGGGACCCATTGATCTGGAACTGCCCGGCGGCACAGTCTGCGGGCTGATCGGTGAGAACGGCGCGGGCAAGAGCACGACCATTAAGCTGATCCTGGACATGATCGACGGGGACGCTGGCACTGTGAAGCTGTTCGGGCAGGAGGGGATCACCCCGCTTGCCAAAGCCGATATCGGTGTGGTGCTGGGCGGCGAGGGCATCCCCACCTGCCTGACCACCCCGCAGGTGGGGAAAGTGATGGCGGGCATCTATCCCAATTGGGATGCCGCCGCCTACGCCGACTGGTGCCGCCGCTTTGACCTTCCGGAGAAAAAGCGCTACGCCGATTACTCCACCGGCATGAAGATGAAACAGTGCCTTGCCGTGGCACTTTCTCATCACCCCAAGCTGCTGCTGTTGGACGAAGCCACCAGCGGCCTGGATCCGGTGGTGCGGGATGAGCTTATCGATCTGCTGCTGGACTTTGTGCGGGATGAGAACCATGCAATTTTGATCTCGTCCCACATCGTCAGCGATTTGGAAAAGCTCTGCGATACCATTGCCTTTCTGCACAAGGGGAAGCTCCTGCTCTGCGAAGATAAGGACACGCTGCGGGAGGAGTACGCCCTCTGGCACGGCACTGCCGGGCAATTGGAGGAGCTGGATAAAAACGCCATCGTCAGCCGTCGGGTGACAGCCTACGGGGCCGAGGCGCTGGTGAAGAGGGAACTTGTCCCGGCGGGCAGCACCCTGACACCGGTGAGCATCGAAGAACTGTTCGTTTTGATGGTGAAAGGGGAGAATGTGCGATGAAAGGTTTGCTGTTGAAGGATTGGTATCAGGTCAGAACCAATATGAAGACCATGTACCTGACGGTTGCATTTGTGCTGGTGATCTGGGTGCTCAGCACATCGAGCGCCTATGTATTCCCGGTGAGTTATGCGGCCATTTTTCTGGGCATCCTGCCGGTGAACCTGCTCACCTACGACCAGAGCGTTGGTTGGGTGGAGTATGGCCGGACGCTTCCGGTGAGCAAAAAGACGCTGGTGGCGGAAAAGTACCTCATCGGTCTGTTCTGCGCTGCGGCGGCTGTTGTAATTGGAGGACTGTTCATAACGGTGATCTCTCTGCGCACCGGAACGACCCCGGACAAGGATGCGCTGTCCCTGCTGGCGGGCAGTGTGTGTGCCATCCTGCTGATCAACGGTATTTCCCTGCCGCTGCTGTACCGCTTTGGGGCCGAAAAAGCCCGCATGATCTACGTCCTGACCTTTGCCGGACTGGGTGCCCTGCTGGGCGGCGGCGGTGCCGTGATGGATGAACTGCAGCAGAACGGCCCGGGAAGTGGGCCGCTGCCTGTGCCCCTCTGGCTGGCCGCAGTGCTTCTGCTGGCGGTACTGGCCCTGTATGCCGTGTCCTGGCGGGTGTCGGTGGCATGGTATGGAAAGTATAAGAAGTAAGCTCTTCTTTGTGCAATATAGCAATAATCCGGTAAAAAAACTGTAAAAGGGGTTGAAAAATCCGGCCCGGCGTAGTATGATAACGGGGCTGAAAGAAAAATCTTACACCAAGGAGGAGTTTGTTTCCATGTCCAGTGACCATACGGATCACCCCAAACAACGCTTCTCCTGCGATGCGGGCCGTGCAAACGTGTTAGCCGCATCCTGAACTGCATGCCCTTTGTACACCGCAGGAGTTGTAACCAGACCGATGCGGTGTATTTTTTATGCCCGGAAACGGGAAACGGAGGGACCAAACCATGCAGAAGAAAAATTATGTGCAGGAGATTCTGGACATCATCCACAGCGGTCTGCCCCAGGCAGAGCTGGCTGAAAAGCTGTCCGATTACCATGAAAACGACCTGGCCGATGCCCTGACGGCCCTGACACCGGAGGAGCGCCAGAAGGTGTACACCGCACTGGGCGTGGATACGGTGGCAGAGATCTTCTCCTATCTGGACGACGCAGAGCCTTACCTGAAGGAGCTGGACCCCGAGCGGGCCGCCCGGGTCATCTCCCACATGGATTCGGACGATGCTGTGGATGCTCTGGATGACCTGGAAGAGGACGATAAGGCGCAGATCGTTCGCCAGCTGGATCAGGATTCCGCTGATGATGTGAAGCTGCTGCTCTCCTATCACGAGGACGAGATCGGCAGCTGCATGACCACCAACTACATCTGCATCCGCAGAGATATGACCATCCGGCAGGCCATGAGTGAGCTGGTGAAGCAGGCAGGCGAGAATGATAACATCTCCACCCTGTATGTGGTGGATGAGAACGAGCACTTTTATGGTGCCATCGACCTGAAAGATCTCATCGTGGCCCGTGCGGAGGAGCGCCTGGAAAAGCTGATCGCACGCTCCTACCCCTACGTCACCGACCACGAGAAGATCAGCGACTGCATCGACCGCATCGTGGACTACGCCGAGCGCTCGCTCCCTGTCCTGAACGACAGCGGGAAGCTGCTGGGCATCATCACCTCGGCGGATGTGGTCGAGCTGGTGGACGACGAGATGGGCGATGATTACGCAAAACTCGGCGGCTTGACCAGCGAGGAGGACCTGAACGAGGGTGTGTTCCAGAGTGTGAAAAAGCGCCTGCCCTGGCTGATTGCCCTGCTGTTCCTCGGGATGCTGGTGTCCTCGGTGGTGGGGGCGTTTGAATCGGTGGTGGCGGTGCTGCCCATCGTCATCTGCTTCCAGTCCATGGTGCTGGATATGGCCGGCAATGTGGGCACCCAGTCGCTGGCTGTGACCATCCGTGTGCTGGTGGACGAGAACCTGACCACTGCCAAAAAGCTCCAGCTGCTCTGGAAGGAAATGCGGGTGGGCCTGACCAACGGTGCATTGCTGGCCGTGCTGGCGCTGGGCTTCCTGGGCTGCTACATCCACTTCTTCAAGGCCTACGCCTGGGGTGAAGCCTTCCTGCTCTCGGGCTGTGTGGGCGTATCTCTGGTCGTGGCCATGGTGATCTCCAGCCTGGTAGGCACGGTCATCCCCATGCTGTTCCATAAGATCCACATCGACCCCGCAGTGGCTTCCGGCCCGCTCATCACCACCATCAATGATCTGGTGGCGGTGGTGGTCTACTATGGCCTGGCCGCCGTGGTGCTGATCGATATGTTCCATCTGGGCTGAAATAGAGAAAGGCTGCTGCCGACAACTCCCTCAGTCACGGCTTCGCCGCGCCAGCTCCCTCTTGGAGGGAGCCTTGACGTAATGGCAATCTGTGAAAGCCTCCCTCATTGAGGAAGGTGGCATCGCGTGAGCGATGACGGAAGGAGTTTGGCAACAGCCTCTTTTTACTTATTCTGTATCCAATACCGCTGTGTCAGCGTTCCATCGGAGGAATCGAACTGCTCATCCTCCAGCACGCCGCCGTTGGCGCGGATGGTCTTTGCTGAGGCAACGTTGTAATGGTCGCAGCAGATGCGCACCTTTTCGATGCCTCGTTCTTTTGCCTTTTCCAGCGTCAGGCGAAGCATCTGGGTGGCGTAGCCGTTCTGCCGCTCCGAGGGGCGGACGCTGTACCCGATGTGCCCGCTGTAGGTCAGCAGGTAATCGTTGAGCCGGTGGCGCAGGTTGGTCATGCCCACCAGATGTTCATGCTCGTCCAGAGCCAGATACTCCGTGGCGGGCACGAGACCGGCGGGGGTTGTGGCCGGGTCTTTCAGCTTGCGGAGTTGGGCCAGCCAGGCATCGAAGTCGGCATATTTGTCCAGAGCCGAGGTGCCGTCCATCCGGGAGCCGATGGCCAGAAATTCTTCCCGGTAGGCCATTACCTGTTCCCGGTCGCCCTCATCCGGCTCCCGCAGGTGGATCTTCTGGGGTGAGGTGCGCCGGGTGGCGGTGCGGAAATCCGGAGCCTTCATCAGGCCGTGGCAGTTGCAGTAGAAGTAAAGCACACCTGCGCCCCGCAGGGAGAAGCGGGCAGAGGCATCTCCCTCGGGGTAGAGCTTGACCAGCTGCAGCTTATCGCCGGTGAGGTAGGCCAGAAACGAGATGTAATGGTTTTTCTCCATGGGGTGGTGCAGGGTGACGAAGAGCTCGTCCTCCACCCGCTCCACGGTCAGCTGATGATGCTCGTCGGCATCCTCGGCTTCGGCGATGTCCAGCGCAGGCAGGGTGATGCCGCAGCAGCTCACCACAGCCTGTCCGGTGGCGTGGAGCACATTGCCGCAGAGAGGGCAGACGTAGAGCTTGCTCCGCAGCAGGTTGGCTGCCCGGTTCCGGTTGATGATGGGCTCTCCCTGCATCAGCTCCAGCACGCTGACCCCCAGAGCCGCAGCCAGCGGTTCCAGCAGGGAGATATCGGGCAGACCCTTGGCGGTCTCCCACTTGGAAATGGTCTTGGCGCTGACAGAAAGCATTTCGGCAAGCTCTGCCTGGGTCAGGCCCTTGGCTTCCCGCAGCTGCCGGATGGTGCTGCCTGTGACGTATGTGTTCATAATGAATGAAACCTCTCAGTCTCGCGTTGCTCGACAGCGTACGGGTTGCGGCTCCCGGCATCCACTTCGCACAAAGTATTGTGCTCGTGTCTTGCTGGCCGCGGCCCCAACAACTCCTCCCTTCATCCGCCACTGGCGGCGGTCGTCGTCGTTGCCTAATAGGGGAGCCCTTGGCAAGTCGGGCAAGCGTAATTGTTGAACCAGAGTATACTATACAAAAAAACTCCACGCAACCTACGCTGCGTGGAGTTCGTGCTTTCAGGAATTATTCGGCCTCGGTCTCGTCTTCCTCGTCCGGGTCCAGCTCCATGGTGAACACGGCCTTTTTCAGCTTGCCGCAGCCCTGGGCCTTCAAGCCGGATTTGTACGGCTCCCCGGCCAGATAGAGGGCAAAGCGGCCCTCGCAGAGCATTCCGGCAATGCTGGTGCCGGCGGTGCCTACGGTGGTATCAGCGGCTTCGTCAGCGGGCCGGGTGGGGCTGAACTCGCCCAGGGACACTTCAAACAGCTCGCTGCCCTCAAGGTCGGTCTCAAGGGTCAGGTGGTTGTCGTGCCGGACAAAGGGGGCCTTGTCGCCGGCCTGCGGGGTCACGGTGCTCACCGTGACCACAGCCTTGTCACCATCGATGCGGGTGCGCCCGGCGGGCAGGTTGTTGATATCCCGCGCCATGATGAACTCGATGACGCTGTCCAGACTGCTGCACAGGCCCAGATAGTTGGGGAGATTGTTCAGGGTATCGTAGATCATGGATCAGTCCTCTTTCGGGTCGGTCAGAAGCTCCTTGATGCTGGGCACAACGCCGCCCAGATTTTGCAGCTCCGACGGAATGATGATCTTGGTGGCCTTGCCGTTGGCGACCTTGGCCAGTGCTTCCAGGCTGCGCAGAGCCAGCACCTTGTCGTTGGGCATGGCCTCGTTCAACAGGCGGATGGCATCGGCGTTGGCCTTCTGCACCGCGAGAATGGCCTGCGCCTCGCCCTCAGCTTCGAGAATGCGCTGCTGTTTGACGGCATCGGCACGGAGGATGGCGGCTTCCTTTTCGCCCTCGGCGGCGGTGATAGCGGCCTGCTTCTCACCATCGGCCTTCAGGATGACGGCGCGCTTTTCGCGCTCTGCCTTCATCTGCTTCTCCATGGCTTCCTGGATCTCGCGCGGCGGGATGATATTTTTGACCTCCACGCGGTTGACCTTGATGCCCCACTTGTCGGTGGCTTCATCGAGGATGGCCGTGATCTTGCCGTTGATGACATCGCGGCTGGTCAGGGTGTGATCCAGCTCCATCTCACCGATGATGTTGCGCAGGGTGGTAGCGGAAAGGCTCTCGATGGCTGCGATGGGCTGGTTGACACCGTAGGTGTAGAGCTTGGCATCCATGACCTGGAAGAACACCACGGTGTCGATCTGCATGGTAACGTTATCGCGGGTGATCACAGGCTGGGGAGGAAAGTCCGCGACCTGCTCCTTCAGGCTGACCTTTTTGGCGATCCGCTCAATGAACGGAATCTTGACATGCAGGCCGGCCGACCAGGTGTCGGAGTAGCTGCCCAGACGCTCCACAACGTACACCATGGACTGAGGCACGATGACGATGTTGGTGACGACGATGAGCAGGATGACAAAGATGAGCGCGAGGATCACGAACAGCATGATAGGCATAGAGACGCTCCTTTTTTCAGTGGTTGATGGATTCGGTCAGGATGGGTTCCACGATGAGCAGGGTGCTGTGGATCTCGGTGACCCGGCAGGCCTGCCCGGGGGTCAGGGTATCGCCGGGGGTGGCGCAGCGGGCGCTCCAGTCCACGCCATCCAGACGCACCCGGCCCGTCTGCTGGGCAGAAACGGGGGTCAGCACCTGGGCTTCCCGGCCAAGGGCGCGGTCACCGTTGGTGGGGGTGGGCTGCTTGTGCAGCCGTTTGGCCAGCGGCTTGAATGCCAGCAGGCAGACCGCGCTGACCGCAATGAACACCACCGCCTGCACCCGGAACGAGTGGGTGAACAGGCAGCAGAGCAGGGCTGCCGCGCTGCCTGCCGCAAACCAGACGGATACCATGCTGAAGGTCATGCCCTCCAGCGCCAGGAAACCGACGGCGGCAAGGAGCCAGAAAATGGGGTCAATGGACATCGAACATCCCTCCTTCTTCGTTTATTATATAACAAAGGCGTGGAAATGACAATATGTTGTTATTTAAGGGGCAAAACCTCTCCGTCATTGCTTCGCAATGCCACCTCCCCTGGTAGGGGAGGCAAGAAAACAGTAGCGTAAACTTGGCTCCCCTATTAGGGGAGCTGGCGCGAAGCGCCTGAGAGGTTTATACATAATCATAGTAGCTGTGGTTCGGGTTATGCCCCACCTCTTCCACCACGATGGTGAAGCCCATGGGATTCACCTCAGTGCTCTTGCCGCTGGCAAGGGTCTCCACGATGATATGCTCGGTGCGGTTGACGATGATCTCCGCAGTCTCCACCTTGCCCACCCGCTGGTAGTGCAGGATGCCGTCCTCGGCACGCAGGACCCGCAGCTGGCCGGTGCGGAAGGCCTCGCAGGTGTGGCGGAGCTGTGCCAGCTGTGCCAGCACGGGGCGCAGGCGCTGTTCGTGGGCATCCCACCGGAAGAAAGCCCGGTTGAAAGGGTCCCGGTAGCCCTGCATGGCAATCTCGTCGCCGTAGTACAGGCAGGGCACACCCGGCAGGGTGTAGATGATGGCGTAGGCCATCCGCAGGCGGAGCAGCCCTTCCTCGTAGGCATCGCCGGTCACACAGCGGCCGCTCTGCCACGCGCGGCCCCGGCCATTGGCGGGCTCGTCAGCAATCACGGTCAGGGCACGCTCGGTGTCGTGGGTGGAGAGGAAGTTCAGGGCGGTGTCCATGGCCGGGGCAGGGTAGTGTTCGCAGATGGTCAGGATCTCCGTCATGGCCTGCTCGGCGGGCTTGCCCTTGACGAAATCCAGCACGGCGTTCTTGAAGGGGTAGTTCATCACGCTGTCCAGGCCCTTGCCCAGCAGATAGGTGCGGCGCTTGTTGAAGCCGAACTTGGTGGTGGCATCCTCCCACACCTCGCCCAGCAGGAACTTTTCGGGGCTGACTCGCTTGACGGCGGCGCGCACCTTCTCAATGAATTCATCGGGCAGCTCGTCGGCTACATCCAGCCGGAAGCCTGCCGCGCCGCGCCGCAGCCAGGTGTCGATGACACCTCCCGGGCCGGTGATGAACTCCACATAGGAGGGGGTCTCCTCGTTGACCTCGGGCAGGGTCTCAAAGCCCCACCAGCTGCGGTAGCCGCCCTTGTACTGGGGGCCGAAATCGTACCAGCAGCGGTAAGGGGAGTTGGGGTCCCGGTACGCGCCGCCCTCGCCATAGCGGCCCTCGCGGTTGAAGTAGCGGCTGTCGGAGCCGGTGTGGCTGAACACGCCGTCCAGCACGATGCCGATGCCGTACTTCTGGGCGGCGGTGCACAGTGCCTCAAAATCCTCGTTGGTGCCCAGCAGGGGGTCCACATTCAGGTAGTCGGCGGTGTTGTAGCGGTGGTTGGAGTGGGCCTCAAAGATGGGGTTGAGGTAGATGAAATCCACCCCCATCTCGTGCAGGTAAGGGAGCTTTTGCTGGATGCCCTTGAGGTCGCCGCCGAAATAATCCTCATTCAGGTGGCCGCCCACCTCGTTGGGCTGCCAGAAGGGCTCGGCGTGCTTGTCGGCCTGATAGATGCGGTCGGCAAAGGGCATGGGCTTGTTCTCCACCCCTTCGCAGAAGCGGTCCGGGAAGATCTGATAGAACACCTTGCCCTTGATGCTTTCGGGGGTCTCAAAGTCCTGCTCATAGACCGTGATCTGCCAACTTTCGCCATCCTGCCAGCTGATCACGCCGCAGTTGTCGGGGCCGCGCACGATGCGGCGGAAGTCGGTGTAGAGGTCGAAGTAGTAGAAGTAGAGGCCTGGGTCATTCAGAGGCACTTCCACAGAAAAGTGGTTCTGCCTGGGGGTCTGGCCATTGAAGTTCATCCGGTAGTAGACGGGAACATCGAACTTGCCCTCTTTTTTCAGGACAAGGTGCGGGTCTACATAGCCCAGCTCCTCGGGGATGCAGAGCGACAGCCGGACAGTCTGCCCGGCGCGCACCGCACCAAAGGGCTGCTTGAAATAGGGGTCAAAACTGTTGAACAGACAAGACAAGTGGGGTCGTTCCTTTCTCAAAAAAAGCCCCGGTTCCGTAATGGCTCCGGGGCAGAGATATATTTGTGCTAAACCCTTCCGTCAATGCTTCGCATTGCCACCTCCCCTAATAGGGGAGGCCTTGGCAGAACGGTGAAGTCTGTGCGTAAAGGAAAAGCTGTAAAACTTCCCGTAACGCCAGAGGCCCCACTACTAGGGGGGCTGTCACCGTAGGTGACTGGGGGGTTAACTTTTCCAATTACTTCACAGCAGAAGCGTGCCAGATATCGCGGGCGTAATCCAGCACAGAACGGTCTGCGCTGAAGATGCCGCTGTTGGCGGTGTTCTTCAGGCTCATCTGTGCCCACTTCTCGCGGTCAGCATACAGGCGCTGCAGGTCGGCCTGAGCACGGCGGTAATCCTTGAAGTCGGCCATGACCATATAAGGATCGCTGGTGCGCAGGTTCTCGGTGACTTCGTGGAAGTCCTCGCCGTTCCAGCCGCGCTCCAGGAAGTTCAGAGCGGCATTTGCCACGTCATCGCCCATGATGAAGGCGCTGGGGTGGTAGCCCACCTGCTTGAGGTTATTGACCTCGGGGGTCAGCATACCGAAGATCAGCTCGTTCTCCTTGCCGGCAGCATCGGCAATCTCGACGTTTGCGCCGTCCAGCGTGCCCAGCGTGATGGCACCGTTCAGCATGAACTTCATGTTGCCGGTACCGGAAGCCTCGGTGCCAGCCAGAGAGATCTGCTCAGAGACTTCGGCAGCGGGCATCAGGTGCTCGCTCAGGGAGACGCAGTACTCTTCCAGATAGACCACGCGCAGCTTGTCGCGCACGGCGGGATCATTGTTGATCAGGTCGCCCAGCTTGCAGATCATGCGGATCATCTGCTTGGCCATGTAGTAGCCGGGGGCA
>OHXF01000064.1_pt1 | contig 40342 bp, 29 predicted proteins | sample 1579961 | NCBI WGS metagenome assembly OHXF01 (sample SAMEA3882508, study PRJEB24775) | human gut metagenome | biome: human-associated habitat; feature: intestine environment; material: feces | place: Netherlands | collected 2009/2010
CCCGCCCCACCGGCGGCGTGCGGATCGCCCGCAAGAGCCAGCTGCTCGAGGACGTTTACGCCTACAACGATTACTCCTACTCCGGCCGGGGCCCGGGCTGCGAGCCCCGGTCTGCCGTTACGCCTGACCTGCGCAAGGGCTACCTCATCAGCGAGTTCGGGGGCCAGCAGTTCCCGGCCAAAGCCTTTGACGACGAGCCGCACCGGCTGGCACAAGCTCTGCGCCACGCCGCCGTCCTTAACGATGCCATTGCCCAGCAGGGCGTGGCCGGTGCCCTTGGCTGGTGCATGGCCGATTACAACACCCATCGCGAGTTCGGCAGCGGCGACCGCATCTGCTACCACGGCGTGACGGATCTGTTCCGCAACCCGAAGCTCTCTGCCGCCGTCTACGCCAGCCAGAAAACGCCCCGGTCCCCTTCGGACGTGGTGTTCGAGGTCTCTTCCAGCATGGCACTGGGCGACCACCCCGGCGGCTTTGCCGGGGCCTGCTGGGTGTTCACCAACGCCGAGAGCGTCCGCCTCTACCGGGGCAACGATTTCATTGCCGAGTTCACCCCCGACCGCCGGGGCCGCTTTGCCGCCCTGCCCCACCCGCCCATCGAGATCCAGGATTTCGTCGGCTCCCTGCTGGAAAAGTATGAGGGCCTTGACCAGAGCACGGCACCGCAGGTGGCGGCCATCCTCAACGAGATGCGCCGGGATGCGCTGAACCTTTCGCCTCTCTCCCGGGCGCGGATGCTCTCCCTGCGGCTGAGCGCAAACGACCTGCTCCGGATGTACTACAAATACATCGGCGTGCTGGGCGGTCCGTCCAGCGTTTACCGGTTTGAGGCAGTCTGGCACGGGCGCACCGTCCGCACCGTGGTCAAAGAGCCGGTGCAGTCGGTCCGGCTGGAATGCGTGGTGCACAACCCCATCCTGACCGACGGCCCCACCTGGGACTGCGCGGCGGTCAGCCTGCGGGCCATCGACCAGAACGGCAACCTGCTGCCCTACTGCGGCGAAGCCGTTCAGCTCAGCGTGGAAGGCCCGGTAAAGATCCTGGGCCCGGCCATCGTCCCCCTGCGGGGCGGCATGGCGGGCACCTACCTTGCCACCACCGGTGAAGCCGGCCGTGCCGTGCTGCACTGCCGGATGGAGGGCGCGCTGGATGTGGAAGCCGCCCTGACCGTGCGCAAGCGCTCCGGTGCAGAGAATGCCAATTAAATTTCGTCCTTTCATGGTAGATTTGCAATCTGTTCAAAGTTTTATCATGGTTGGCTGATATTCTATTGTTGTGAACAATCAAACGCCCTCTCCGTCCATGCGTCCGCGTGGCTGAGAGGGTTATTCTTGAGGACAAAGGACCGGAAATCTATGAGAGAGAAACTTCGTCAGTTTATGATCGGCCGCTATGGCACCGATGGCCTGAACCAATTCCTGAGCATTGCCTCGCTGGTGCTGCTCCTCATCGCCATCATCAGCCGGGTCAGCCTGTTCACCTATCTGGGCGCGGCCCTGCTGATCTTCTGCTACTACCGCACCTTCAGCCGGAACATCTCCAAGCGCACCGAGGAGAACTACAAGTTCTACACCCTGAAGGATCGGGTGGACAACAAGTTCAAGGGCTGGAAGGAGCAGTGGGCCAACCGCAAGGTCTATCACTACTACCACTGCCCCCAGTGCCGCCAGAAGCTGCGCGTGCCCCGCGGCCGCGGCCGCATCCAGATCTCCTGCCCCCGCTGCGGCACCCAGTTCATCAAGAAGAGCTGAGCCATGTTCGGATATGTTATCCCGAATCAGGCCGCGCTCAGCCCGGAGGCACAGGCGCGGTATCGTGCGGCCTACTGCGGGCTCTGCCGCCGCATCGGCGCGCTGCACGGCACCCGGGGGCGGCTGACCCTGAGCTATGACCTGACTTTTCTGGATCTGCTGCTGTGCAGCCTGTACGAGGGCGAAAGCGCCTGTGTGACAGGCTGTGACCACTGCCCCATCCACCCCATCCGGAAGGTGGAGTGGCGTTCCAGCGGCCCCACCGATTACTGCGCGGACCTGAGCGTGGCTTTGCACTACTACAACGCGCAGGACAAGTGGAACGATGACCACAGCCTGCTGGGCCTGGGCTTTGAAAAGATGCTTGCTGCCCCCACGCAGCAGGCCGCTGCCCGCTGGCCCCGCCAGTGCAGCGCCATCCGCACCTGTCTGGATCGGCTGGCCCGGTACGAAGCCGAGGGCAGCGAGGATCTGGATGCCGTTTCCGGCTGCTTTGGGGAACTGATGGCCGAGCTGTTCGATTACCGGCAGGACCACTGGTCGCCGGAGCTGCGCTGCATCGGCTTCAATCTGGGCAAGTACATCTACCTGCTGGATGCCTACGACGACCTGCCCCGGGACGAGCGCAAGGGCGCATACAATCCCCTGCGCACCCTGAGCAGAGAACCAGGGTACGAGGAAGAGATGCGGGAGATCTTTGAGCTGCTGCTGGCCAACTGCGCCCGCAGCTTTGAGCGCCTGCCCTGTGTGGAGGACGTTGACCTTCTGCGCAACATCCTGTATTCGGGCGTGTGGCTCAAATATCACTGTAAAAATGCAAAAAAGAAGGACAAAACCGCCTGATCCCGGCGGTTTTCCTTGATTTTTCCGTTCCAGTCCTGTACACTAAAGATTGCTTGTGCGGCACAATGGCCGCACAGATGGTAATAGAGACGTGAGGAAGTAGACCGATGAGAGACCCCTATGAGGTTCTGGGCATCCAGCGCGGTGCCAGTGAAGACGAGATCAAAAAGGCTTACCGTGCCAAGTGCAAGCGCTGGCACCCTGACCTGAACCCCAACGACCCCACCGCCGAAGAGCACTTCAAGGAGGTGCAGGCGGCATACGATGCCATCACCAAGGGCGAGACCGGCCCCCAGATGGGCGGCGGCTACGGCGGTGCCTACGGCCAGCAGAGCGGCCCCTCCTACGGCGGCTATCAGCAGGGGTACCAGCAGAACGGTTACTCCAACGGAGATTTCGGAGACTTCGGCTTCGGTTATGACCCCTTCGGGTTCGGCTTTGGCTTTGGCGGCAATTATCAGCAGCAGCGCGGCCCCGGCTACAACGGTGCAGACACGCCTGAGATGCAGGCCGCACGCAACTTCATCGTCAACCAGCGCTACCCCGAGGCCCGCCGCGTGCTGGACGGCATCACCGTGCGCACCGCCCGGTGGTACTATCTCTCCTCCCTGGCCAATCAGGGCCTGGGCAACAGCATCGATGCCCTGCAGGATGCCCGCCGCGCCGCCCAGATGGAGCCCGGCAACACTGAATACCAGATGAACCTGCGCAATCTGCAAAACCCGGGCCGCACCTACCGCACCCAGACCACCTACGCCCAGCCCGGCGGCCTGATGCGCTGGTGCTGGAGCATGATCCTGCTCAACCTGCTGTGCAACTGCTGCTGTGGCGGCGGCTGGGGCTGGCGGTTCCGGATGTAAGCGCAAAAATGATATAAGGACAATGAAAAAATCCCTCCCTGCCGGCGTGGCAGGGAGGGATTTTTGCTGTTTGATTACTGGATCACGATGGTCCGGCTGATCTCACTGCTGGAGTAGTTTCCGGCGGCCTTGGCCGTCTGGACATACTCGCCGGGCTCGGTGGGGAACCCGCTCTGGGTCGTACCCAGGAAATCGAAGAGACTGCTCTTCTTTTTATAGGTGTAGGTCACCTTGCCGCCCTCGACCACCTGACCGTCGCTCTCGACCACGGCGGTGATGTTGTAGTTCTGGGCTTCTGCCGCAGTCATGCTGGCGGGAAGCTCCTGTGCCCAGTAGACACGCACCCCCGCACTCTTGGGCTTGATGCGGAAGAATGCCATACCGGCGGTGTTCACATCACCGGATTCCAGCGCCACAGCACCGCCCACATAGCTGCCGGCTTCCGTAGGCTGCTCGTCCAGATAGATGCGGCTGAACACGCCCTCGGGCAGATATTTGCGGATGAGCTCCAGCGCCAGCTTCATGCCGGTGGAGACATCCTTCAGCGTGGGGATGTAGAATTTCAGGACATCCATCACAGAGACCACTTCATCAGCCACCCGCAGCAGCACGCTCACGTCGTTGCCGTCGATCAGCTGCTTGATGTAGGCGTAGATGTTGAACTCCTCTTCCTGCTCAGGGTTCGCCGACATTTTTTTCGGCAAGGGGATCATTTTGAGCAGAGTGCGGATCTTGCCCGAAAGGATCAGGGTCACATAGCCCTGCGCTTCGCCGCTGGTGCCCATCACAACGCCGATATACTGGGTATCTGCCGGGGTGGTCTGGACGCTCAGGGTAAAGGGGGAGCCATAGGTCAGATCCCCGTCTGCGGTCAGGCGGATCGAGACAACGCTGTTGTTCTCATCCACGCCTGCGGTGGTCAGGTCAGGCAGTTCGCTGCCCGCCGAAGCCGCCAGCGCCGGTGTGGCCGCCGCACTCAGGGCGAACACTGCCGCCAGCAGCAATGAGATCAGCCGTTTGATTTTCATCAGCCAAAGACCTCCTTTTATATAGGTTCTTGTATCATGCAAAAATAAGGGTGCGTGGAACACACAGCACAGTGTTCCCGCACCCTCATTTTACCGCATTGTACCGTACAGGTCAATAACGGGATTCAAGTTAAATTTTGCTCAGCTGCGGGCCCTGGGCGGTATCTTTGACAGCCCAGCCCATCTCGGTGAGCTGCGCACGGATGGCATCCGCAGCGGCCCAGTCCTTGGCCTTCTTGGCGGCGGCACGCTTTTCCACCAGCTCCGTCACCTCGGCGGGCACCTCGTCCTTCTTGCGGTTGTACATCAGGCCCAGCACGCCGGTGATCTCATCGAACGCCTTGGCGGCAGCCTCCAGCGCAGCCTTGGAGGAGGCAGCGGACAGGGTGTTGATCTCCTTGACCAGATCGAACACGGCAGCCAGCGCATCGGGGGTGTTCAGGTCATCATCCATGGCCTTGCAGAACTTGGCGCGGGCCTCGTCTGCCTTGGCGGTCAGGGTCTCATCGGTGCCGAACGCGGTCTTGCCCAGGGCAAAATCGAGGTTCTCGCGGCAGGTGTAAAGGCGCTCCAGGCTGTTCTTGCAGCTCTCGATGAGGTCCACGGTGTAGTTCAGGGGCATCCGGTAGCCTGCGGTCAGCATAAAGTAGCGGATGGGCTCGTAGCCGTAGAGGTCTGCCACATCGCGGACGGTGAAGAAGTTGTGCAGGCTCTTGGACATCTTCTGGTTATCCACGTTGATGAAGCCGTTGTGCATCCAGTAGTGGGCAAACTCACAGCCGTTGGCGCACTCGCTCTGGGCGATCTCGTTCTCGTGGTGGGGGAAGATCAGATCCTGACCGCCGCAGTGCAGATCGATGGTCTTGCCCAGATGGGTGCGGCTCATGGCACTGCACTCAATATGCCAGCCGGGGCGGCCCATGCCATAGGGGCTTTCCCAGGCGGGCTCGCCGGGCTTGGCAGCCTTCCAGACGGCAAAGTCAGCGGGGTCTTCCTTCAGGTCATCCTCCATCCGGCTGCGCAGCTCGCGGTTGCCGCTCTCCAGATCGTCCAGCTTGAGGTGGCTCAGTTTGCCGTACTCCGGGTCGCTCTTGACGCGGAAGTAGACATCCCCGTTCTTGGCAACGTAGGCGTGGCCGGAATCGATCAGGTCCTTGACGATGTCCAGGATCTGCTGGATGTGCTCCGTTGCACGGGGCTGGACGGTGGGCTTTTTGCAGTTCAGACCGGCGGCATCCTTGAGGTACTCGGCCTCAAAGCGCTGGGCCACTTCCTTCATGGAGGTGCCCTCCTCCTGGCCCTTCTTGATGAGCTTATCATCAATATCGGTGATGTTGGAGACATAGATGACCTTGTTGCCGCGGTATTCCAGATAGCGGCGCAGGGTATCGAACACGATCAGCGGGCGGGCGTTGCCGATGTGGATATAGTTGTAAACGGTGGGGCCGCAGACATAGATGCGGTATTCGCCGGGCACCTGCGGCACAAACTCTTCCTTCTGGCGGGTCAGGGTGTTGAAAATCTGCATAAGAACTCTCCTTCTTGTAGGGCAAACAAAAGCCGCAGCAGAACCTCTCAGTCTCGCTTCGCTGACTTACGAAAACAGAGAAGTAAAAAAGCCCCCGATGTGATACAATCTCCCATATCACATCGAAGGCGGTTTTCAAAATCGCGGTTCCACTTCTGTTTGTCGCTCAAAGCCGATAACGGCGGCTGCCGCGCTGCGATACTCCCCAGCAGGTTTCCCGCGGCGTGCTGCCCGGGCGCACTTCACACACGCTGCTGCAAACAGGCTCCCAGCCAACGGCCCGTTCTCTCTGTCCAGCTCACCTTTGCGCTACTCTGCCCGGGTAAACGCATTTTTCCTGATACATCTGTATTATAGCCGGGCCGGGGGGAGAAGTCAAGCAAAACGCAGGCGCTGGCATTCCAGCGGCAGCTCTGCGCCGATTCAATCGATCTCGTGCTTTTTACAGAAGTGCTTGCTGGCAAAGTACATTCCCGCCCAGATGGCGATGGCAAGCACGAGGTAGAACGGGTTCTTCATGGCAGATACCAGCGACTGCCCGAAAAGGGCCATCATGGCCACCATCACGCCCTTGCCCAGCAGCATGGTGACAAGGTAGCGCTTCTCGTCAAAATCAGAGATGCCGAAGGCAAAGTGCATAAAGGACGAGGGCGTAAAGGGCAGGAGCGACAGCATGAACAGGGACGCGGTGTCAAACCGGCTGACCCATCGCTCCGCCTTTTGCAGCTTGGCCGAGCGGCGGGCAAATTTCCAGAAAAAACGCTTGACGACACGCCGCCAGAGCAGGAACATCACAGTGCCGCCCAGCATCACCCCGGCCCAGCTGTACACAAAGCCCAGAAGCCCGCCGTGGGCCGCAACATTCAGCGCCACAATGGCGATCAGCGGCAGCGGCGGAAAAAAGGATTCCACCATCGCAAGGATCACGGGCGCAATGGGGCCAAGGCCGCCAAAGCCTTCCAGCAGGGCCTTCCAGAATTCCAGCGTTCCCAGCTGGTGGAGCCAGCCTATCATCGTCATTTCCATCCCGTGTGTTCCTTCCCTCTCATTTTTCTTTAGTATATCCGGTTTCTATGACACGCCCGTGAACAAAATACGAGCTTTTTTTGTCATATCATCTATACTACGAGACTGCGGGGGCCTTTCCTGCACAGGGCGGGGATCTTTATGCTTTTCCGGCAGCTTCAGCGGCGGCCTTCTCAGCCCGGGCCTGCATCCGCTCGATCTGCTGGGCGCGCATCCGCTCCCAGCGGGCAAGCCCGGCTTCGTCCGGGATCTGGACGCAGCGGGCAAAGCTCCAGTGCAGGCCGTCCCGCCGGGCCAGCTTATAGCGCTGGAACACGCCCTTTCCAACCTCATTGCCGGTACCGGCGCAGGCAGGGCAGACAGACAGAGTATACCAGCCGCTGTTGCCCTTTTTCAGCCAGATATCGTCCGGCCGCAGATCCCCGCCGCACACCGGGCAGCTGGCAGTGATGATCTTTGGGTCGCTGCGCCAGGTGGACTGCTCCACATAGCCGCGGAACACCCGGAAGTCCCGGTAATCACCGGGGGCGGGGCAGAGGCTTGCCCGCAGGGATTCCTCCTCGGTGGGGTAGGCCGCCAGACCCGCCCGCAGGTCAAGCTTGCGGCAGACATCGGCGGTGTAAAGGGTATCGGACAGGGCATCGTGGAACGGGCGCTCCATCGGGATGCCCATCCGGGTCACAACGCTTTCCAGCGTCATGCCCTCGCCCTCCTTGCGGGGGTGCTCCCGCAGAAAGATCTGCTGCAGATCATACCACTGGGTGGGGCGGCTCTCGTCCAGATTGCAGAGGAAAAGGTTCTGCTTGAGCACCGGCACGTCATCCATACCCCACTCGGCAAACTCGGCATCCGGGCCGCACCACTGCATGAAGCGGCGCAGCCCCTGCACGATGGGCTCGCCCCGGTCCAGGTCGGCCTGGGTCAGGCCCGTCACCTTGGCGATGTGGTGCTGCAGGGTGCGGAAAATGCGGGGCCGCAGGTGGATGGAGAAGGTATCCAGCACGTTGGCATCCTCGTCGATCTTCACCGCGCCGATCTCGATGATCTCGCCCCGGAAGGTCTGCTGCACGCCATGATAATTAAAGATGTACGGCTTATAGCCGATGTTCCATTCCAGATCAAATAAAACCAGATTGCGTGGCATTGTTGTTTGTGTTCCTCTCAGTTCAGGATAAATTTTTCGATGGCCTCGGCCACGCCGTCGTGGTTGTTGTCGGCGGCGGTGACGTAATCGGCCACAGCCTTGACGGCATCCTCGGCATTCTGCATGGCAACGCCCACCCCGGCATAGGAGATCATGGAGCCATCGTTCAGGCCGTCGCCGCAGGCCATCAGGTTCTCCCGGGTCAGGCCCATCCGCTCCAGCAGGGCGGCAAGGCTCCTGTCCTTTGCCACGCCCAGCGGCACGGCCTCGATGAAGAAGGGGCTGGAGGGGTACAGGTCGATACGGCCCGCAAACTGCTCCTTTCCGGCGGCACAGACAACATCCCGCCGGGCAGGGTCAAGGGTGATGAGCATTTTGCAGATCGGATAGTCCACATAGGAGGCAAGATCATCCACATGGAGCATCGGCAGCTTTGTGGTAAAGCACTCCTTGTTTGCCCACACGTCCTGATCCCGCTCACACACGATGCCCTCGCTGTTATAGGTCAGGATGGCCACGTCCTGCCGGGCTGCAAATTCGCAGAGCTCCGGAACGAACTCCGCTCCCAGCTGCACCTGATACAAAGCCTCGCCGGTCACGCAGTCCACGATCTTGCCGCCGTTGTAGGCCAGCACACAGCCGCCCTTTTTGTCCAGCCCCAGCTCCTTTGCCAGCGGCAGAATGCCCGCCGTGGGGCGGCCGGAGGCCAGCACGATGGTTACGCCCTGTGCGGCGGCGGCATCCAGCGCCGCGCGGGTGCGGGGGGTAACGATCTTTTCGTCATTGGTCAGGGTTCCGTCCAAGTCCAGAGCCAGCACCCGGATATTCGATCTTGCCATGATTTTTATTCCTCATTCTCAGGCAGGGGCTTCCCGCCGGATATTTTATTACTTACCCATCTATTTTACAATGCTTTCCCTTTTCTGTAAAGCAGGAAACTTATCCCCCGCCCAGAGACAGGCAAAAAAGCCGCCCGGCGAGCAAAACCGGACGGCTGAGAAGGAAGAAAACGCTGTGTTACAGGATGTCGATGTATTCCCCGGCCAGTGCCTTGTTCATGCTGCGGACGGCGCAGAACTTGCCGCACATGGAGCAGGTGTCGCTGTGGTCATCCTCAGGCAGGCGGGCATCCCGGATGGCCTTGGCGGTCTCGGGGTCGAGAGCACAGGCGAACTGGGCATCCCAGTCCAGCACGCGGCGGGCATCGCCCATCTTGTCGTCGATATCCCGGGCATGGGGGATGCCCTTGGCGATATCGGCCGCATGGGCGGCGATCTTGGAGGCCACGATGCCCTGCTTCACATCGTCCACGTTGGGCAGAGCCAGATGCTCGGCGGGGGTGACATAGCACAGGAAGGCTGCACCGCTCATGGCAGCAACGGCACCGCCGATGGCAGCCGTGATGTGGTCATAGCCGGGGGCAATGTCGGTAACGAGGGGTCCCAGCACATAGAAGGGAGCGCCCATGCAGATGCTCTTCTGCACCTCCATGTTGGCGGCCACCTGATTCAGGGGCACATGGCCCGGGCCCTCCACCATGACCTGCACGTTGTGTGCCCAGGCGCGCTTGGTCAGCTCGCCCAGACGCACCAGCTCTTCGATCTGGCAGACATCGGTGGCATCGGCCAGGCAGCCGGGACGGCAGGCATCGCCCAGCGAGATGGTCACGTCGTGCTCGGCGCAGATCTCACAGATCTCGTCAAAGTGCTCGTAGAAGGGGTTCTCGTTGCCGGTCATGCTCATCCAGGCGAACACCAAAGAGCCGCCGCGGCTGACGATGTTCATCTTCCGCTTGTGGGTGCGGATCTGGTCGATGGTCTTGCGGGTGATGCCGCAGTGCAGGGTGACAAAGTCCACGCCGTCCTCAGCGTGCAGGCGCACCACATCGATGAAGTCCTGCGCGGTCAGGGTGGCAAGGTCGCGCTGATAGTGGATGACGGAATCGTACACGGGCACAGTGCCGATCATCACGGGGCACTCGTGGGTCAGCTTCTGGCGGAAGGGCTGGGTGTTGCCGTGGCTGGACAGATCCATGATGGCTTCCGCGCCCATATTGACGGCGCTCATCACCTTTTCCATCTCCACGTTGTAATCCTTGCAGTCGCGGGAAACGCCCAGGTTCACGTTGATCTTGGTGCGCAGCATGGAGCCGATGCCCTCGGGGTTCAGGCAGGTGTGGTGCTTGTTGGCGGGAATGGCCACCTTGCCCTCAGCCACCAGCTGACGGATCTCCTCCGTGGTGCGGTATTCCTTTTTGGCCACGATTTCCATTTCCGGCGTGACGATGCCCTTGCGGGCAGCGTCCATCTGTGTGGTGTAGTTCTGCATGGTACTTTCCTCCAAATGTTTCTTTTATCTTGAACAGCGCTTTGCGCGCTGAACGTACCGGAAATAGGTTTTTGCGCAGCCTTTCCTCTGTGCGCAATTGGCTCCCCCTTTGGGGGAGCTGGCATCGCGCCAGCGATGACTGAGAGGGCGAGCCGCCTTACAGCTGCTCCGCCAGTGCCTTCAGCTCCCTGCACTCGGCCTCGATGTCCTCCGCGCCGAAGATCGCGCTGACAAGGGCCACACCGTTCACGCCGGTGCCCTTGAGCCGGAGCAGGTTCTCCTTGTGGATGCCGCCGATGGCCACAACGGGGATGTCCACGGCATCGCAGATGGCTTTCATCATGCCCTCGGGCAGAACGTCCACGTCTGCCTTGGTGTGGGTAGAGAAAGCTGCACCCACGCCCAGACAGTCGGCACCGTGCCGGACGGCCTCCAGGGCCTCCTCCACGCTGTGGACGGATACGCCGATCATCATCTCATCGCCCACGCGCTGGCGCACCCGAGCAGCGGCCATATCCTCCTGCCCCACATGGATGCCCTCGGCGTGGCAGCGGATGGCAATGTCCACGTTATCGTTGATAAAAAAGGGCACGTTGTACTTTTTGCACAGGTCGTGGAGCTCAAACGCCTCCTTCAGGAAGGCTTCCTCGTCCAGCTCCTTTTCCCGCAGCTGAACGCAGGTCACGCCGCCCTTCAGGGCGCTCTCCACCTGCTGATAGAGGGTCTGACCGCCCACCCAGGCACGGTCGGTGACGGCGTAGAGCCGCATATATTCTTCAGCGCACTTCATACTTGGCACCCTCTTCCAGCTGAGCCGGAGTCATATGATAAATGGCATCAATGATGTAATTGCGGTAGGTAGCGTTGCCGTCCAGCGGGGTCAGCCGTGCATGGGCGATCTCGCCCGCAAGGCCCATGGCGCAGACGGCGGCAGCCGCAGCCTCCAGCGGCTGGCTGGGGTTGGCGGTGATAAAGGCCGCCGTCAGGGCAGAGAGCTGGCAGCCCGTGCCGGTGATGGCGCTCATCATTGGGTGGCCGTTGCGGATGCAGTAGGCTTTTGCTCCATCGGCCACGATGTCAATGGCACCGGTAATGGCCACAACGGCACCGGTCTTTGCGGCAAAAGCCTTGGCAAAGGCCACCGCGCCGTCCAGATTTTCCTCGGTGACCCTGTCGGCCACATCGGCATCCACACCCTTGGTGGTGCCCGCACCGGAAGCCAGCGTCTTTACCTCGGAGATGTTGCCCCGGATGACCGTGAACCGCACCTCGTCCAGCAGGCGGTAGGCCGTCTCGGTGCGCAGGGCGGAAGCGCCTGCACCCACGGGGTCCAGCACCACGGGGTGGCCCAGTGCATTGGCCTTTTTGCCTGCCTTGAGCATGGATTCAATGGTGCGGCTGTTCAGGGTGCCGATGTTGATGTTCAGCCCGCCGCAGATGGTGGTGATGTCCTCCACCTCGGCGGCATCGTCGGCCATAATGGGCGAAGCACCGCAGGCCAGCACCATATTGGCACAGTCGTTCACGGTGACGTAGTTGGTGATATTATGAATCAGGGGGCTTTTGGTGCGGACATTGGCAAACTGCTCTGCAAACATGACGCACCCCCGTCAGGAAAGGCTGCTCTGCATGGAGCGCAGGGCACCGGAGTGCTGCAGGCTGTACACCAGCACGCCCGCAATGACCGCACCCACAGCGGTGGAGATGAGGAAGGGCACGATGTAGGCGTAGAACGCGATGTCACCGGCGCTCTTGCCCATCAGGCAGATGGCCACCGGGTAAGCGCACAGGCCGCCCAGAATGCTGGTGCCGAACACCTCGCCCACCAGGGTGGCGATCAGGTTTTTGGTTTTCGCGTAGACCAGGCCGCAGAGCAGGGCACCAAACATGCTGCCCGGGAAGGCCATCAGGCTGCCCAGACCCAGGATATTGCGGAGCAGCGAGGCCACAAAGGCCACGCCCACGCCCCACCAGGGACCCAGCAGCACGGCGCAGAGCACATTGACCATGTGCTGCACGGGGGCGCACTTGCTGCCGAACATCGGGAAGCTGAACACACTGCCCACCACGCACAGGGCGCAGAACATTCCAGCGAGAGCCAGCTTTTTCACGGAGAATTTTTTCATTGGAAACTCCTCTTTCTCAAAAAGCGGTCGAGGCTTGCTGGCCTCCTCTCACGCCGGAACACGGCTTCCCATCGCAGTTATTTCAAGGCTCAGGGCGCTCCCCCTCAGCCCGGAGCCGCCCGTTGCGGCGGCTTGCGGCAACAAAAAACAGGAGACACCACAGCGGTGCCTCCTGCAAAAAATCATTTTTCTATGACTTCCTACGGCGGCATTATCCGCATCAGGTCAAGGGTCGAAGTTTGGTTACTTCCTCTCAGCCCGCCTCACGAGCTCCCCTGTGTTTTGTTTTTCGTAGGGTATTGTACACCCGCCGGGGCAAAAAAGCAAGAACAAGTTTTTCTTTCGCCTTTTTGCCAAATCGCTTTTACAATTTTCCGGATTATGTTATACTTGTCCCAAATTTCGCAGCGCCCGGGGGAGCCATTCCCTGCTTTGGGGCACTGCCCGGCACAAAAGGAGATTGAAGTTATGGGTCTCATCAAAGCAGCCATGGGCGCGGCATCCGGCGTGATGGGCGACCAGTGGAAGGAATATTTTTATTGTGACGCTCTGCCTGCGGAGGTGCTGGCCGTCAAGGGCCAGAAGCGGACCAATGGCCGCTCCGCCAACCGGCACAGCAGCGAAAACGTCATCTCGGACGGCTCTGTGATCGCCGTGGCCGACGGCCAGTGCGTGCTGATCGTGGAGCAGGGCAAGGTGGTGGACCTCTGTGCCGAACCCGGCGAGTACACCTACAGCACCGGCACCCAGCCCTCCCTGCTCAGCGGCGGGCTGAAGAACATCGACAGCGTGTTTGCCGAGCTGGGCAAGCGGTTCAGCTTTGGCGGGCAGGCCGGTTCCGACCAGCGCATCTACTATATCAATACCCGGGAGCTCACCGGCAACAAGTACGGCACCCCCAACCCGGTGCCTTTCCGGGTGGTGGACCAGCGCGCCGGCATCGATATCGACATCGGCATCCGGTGCTTCGGCGAATACAGCTACCGGGTGGTCAACCCCATCCTGTTTTACACCAATGTCTGCGGCAATGTGGAAAACGCCTACACCCGCGACGCGCTGGACGGCCAGCTCAAGACCGAGCTGATGACCGCCCTGCAGCCCGCCTTTGCCCGGATCAGCGAGCAGGGCATCCGCTACTCCGCCCTGCCCGGCCACACCGCCGAGCTGGCCGAGGCCCTGAATCAGGAGCTGAGCGCCAAGTGGAGCAGGCTGCGCGGCATCGAGATCGTCTCTCTGGGCGTTTCCGGTGTCAAGGCCAGCGAAGAGGACGAGCAGATGATCAAGGAGCTGCAGCGCAGTGCGGCCTTTATGGACCCCACCCGCGCCGCCGCGCATCTGGTGGGCGCACAGGCCTCTGCCATGCAGGCTGCCGCCTCCAACACCGCCGCCGGTCCCGCCATGGCCTTTATGGGGATGAACCAGGCCGCTGCAGCGGGCGGTGTCAACGCCCGGGATCTCTACCAGATGGGCGGCCAGCAGACCGCCGCGCAGCCTCAGGCCGCACCGGCCGCTGGCTGGACCTGCAGCTGCGGCCACACCGGCAACACGGGCAAGTTCTGTGCCGAATGCGGCAAGCCCCGGCCCGAAGCCCCGGCTGTCTGGGTGTGCAGCTGCGGTGCAAAGAACAGCGGCAAGTTCTGCTCGGAGTGCGGCAGACCCCGGCCCGCCGCCAAGTGCGCCAACTGCGGCTTTGTGCCTGCCGACCCGGCCAACCCGCCCAAGTTCTGCCCCGAGTGCGGCAAGCCCTTTGGGGCCTGAGAGGGGTCTAACGCATGGCTGAAAAGACAACGAATTATCAGTGCCCGGCCTGTACCGGCCCCCTGCACTACGATGGTGCCAGCGGCAAGCTGGTCTGCGATTACTGCGGCTCGGCCTACGACGTAAAGGACATCGAGGCCCGCTACGCCAAAAAGCAGGCCGCTGCCGACACTGCCGCCGAGGGCGATGCCAAAAAAGCCGCCCGCCTGCCCCGGCAGGACAGCCCGGTGTGGAGCGAGGCCGAGGCGGAGGGCCTGAACAGCTACTCCTGCCCCACCTGCGGGGCCGAGCTGGTCTGTGACGAGACCACCGCCGCCACCACCTGCCCCTACTGCGGCAACCCCACAGTGCTGGGCGGCAAGCTCTCCGGCAAGCTGAAGCCGGAGTACATCCTGCCCTTCAAGCTGGACAAAAAGGCCGCCATTGCCCAGCTGACCAGATATTACAAGGGCAAGGCCTTCCTGCCCAAGGCGTTCAAGAGCCAAAACCACATCGCGGAGATCCAGGGCGTATATGTCCCCTTCTGGCTCTACGATGCCAAGGCCGACGCGCGCGGCCGGTACGAGGGCCAGAACTCCGAGAGCCACCGCGAGGGCGATTACATGGTGACCACCACCCAGCACTACGATGTGCGCCGCGAGGGCTCGGCCGCCTTTGCCAAGGTGCCGGTGGACGGCTCCAGCAAGATGCCCAACACCCACATGGATGCCATTGAGCCCTTTGATTACGGTGACCTGAAGCCCTTCTCCACGGCCTACCTGCCCGGCTATCTGGCCGACCGGTATGACGAGGATGCCGATGCCTGCGCCGAGCGCGCCTACCGCCGGATGTACAACTCCACGGCCGATGCGCTCCACGCCACCACCGGCGGCTACAGCGAGATCCACCCCATTTCCGAGAATATCAACGTGGATATGACCCACGCCCACTACGCCCTGCTGCCGGTCTGGATGCTCCACACCCGGTGGAAGGACAAGGACTTCCTGTTCGCCATGAACGGGCAGACCGGGCGGCTCATCGGCGACCTGCCGGTGGACAAGAGCCGGGTGGCCGCGTGGTTTGCGGGCATCAGCCTGCCCCTGATGGCAGTGCTGGCGTTCCTGCTGTTGTTATAAGGGGGTGGCAGAATGAAACACACTGCAAAACGCTTTGCTGCCCTGCTGGCCGCACTGGTGCTGGCGCTCTGCCTGAGCATCCCCGCCTTTGCCGCCGCACCGCTGGTGCGGGACGAGATGGGCCTGTTCGATGCGGATACTTACAGCCAGCTGGAAGCTTCCGCCGAAGCCGCCAGCGACGGCCACGACTGCGACGTATATTTTCTGGTAGTGGACAGCATCGGTGACACCGACCAGCGCCAGTACGCCAAAGATTACTACCTTGCCAACGGTCTGGGCAGCGGCTCTGAACAGAGCGGCATCCTCTTCCTGCTGGCAGTCGGCTCCCGCAAGTATGTCACCATCACCTACGGCGGCGGTGTGACAGCCTTTACCGATTACCGCATCGAGCAGATCGAAGATGCCGTTGTTCCCTATCTCTCGGACAACGACTGGGCCGAGGCCGCCTCCGAGTACCTCTCCATGTGCGCCGACACGCTGGATTTCTACACTGAGCACGGCGAACCGCTGGATGTTGACAACGATACCAGCGGCTGGCCCATCCTGCTCCTCATCGTCATCGGCGTGCCCATGATCATTGCCGGTATCGTCTGCGGCGTGCTGTACAGCCAGATGAAAACAGCCCGGCTCAAGACTGAGGCCAACGATTACATCGGTGCAGGCTTAAAGCTGCGGGTGCAGGTGGACAACTACACCCACACCGACCGCGTGCAGGTCTACGATCCGCCCCACGAGGAGAGCAGCAGCTCCGGCGGCTCCTCCGTGGACAGCGACGGCTTTGGCGGCTCCTCCGGCGGCTCGTTCTGAGCGCCCTTTTCTCCAGCAATAAACCACCGGTTCTGCCGGTGGTTTTCGCTTGTTTTTATTTCCGTGTAACATGCAAAAGAAAGGAAACCCAACGAATGTCAAAGAAGATCACCGCCCTGATTCCCGGAGCCGCACTGGCACTGGGCATCGCCTGCATCGCCAAGTGGCTGGAAACGCTGGAAAGCAGCGCCGGGCTCCACCTCATTGGCGCATCAGTCATCGCCCTGTTTATCGGCATGGCTATCAATGCGTTTTTCCAGCCCAACAAAACAACCGCGCCGGGCATCAAATTCACCTCTAAGAAGGTCCTGAAATTCGCCATTGTCCTTCTGGGTGCCAGCCTGAACATCCGCACCGTGCTGACCGTGGGCCGTTTTTCGCTGACGGTCATGCTCTTCACCCTGGCCACCTGCTTTGGGCTGGGCGCGCTGATCGGCAAAGCGCTCGGGCTCAACTGGAAAACCAGCAGCCTGATCAACGCCGGAACCGGCATCTGCGGCGGCTCTGCCATTGCCGCCATTGCGCCGGTGATCGAGGCCGATGACATGGACATCGCCTACGGTATGTCCGCCACCTTCCTGTTCGATACGGCGATGATCGTTGTGTTCCCGCTCCTTGGCCGGTGGCTTGGGCTTTCCGATGCCGCATTCGGTCTCTGGGCCGGTACGGCGGTCAATGATACTTCGAGCGTTGTAGCCACCGGCTACGCTTTCAGTGAAGCAGCCGGCGACTTTGCAACGATGGTCAAGCTGACCCGCACGCTGGCGATCATTCCGGCTGTTCTGGTCTTTGCCGCCATCAACCTGCACCTGAAAAAGAAAGAGAGTGCTCAGGCCAACGGTGTCAAGGTGCGCATCCGTTCCATTTTCCCCTGGTTCATCCTTGCGTTCCTTGCCATGTCCCTGCTGACCAGTCTGGGCCTTCTGCCCGCCGGGCTGGTTTCCGGCCTGAAGACCATCAGCAAGTTTCTGATGGTCGCGGCCCTGGCGGCCATCGGTCTGAACACGAACTTTAAATCTCTCTGCCGTTCCGGCGCAAAGCCCATGCTGCACGGCTTCATCATCTCCACATTGGTCGTTCTGGTCGCCATTGGCGTTGAGTACATGATCGGCATTGCACCCTACGGCACGCTGTAACGCTCCTGCCAGCTGAATTTTCCTACAAAGAAAGAGCAGTGCTCTCCAATGGGTCCACCCACCGGAAGCACTGCTCTTTTATTGTTCTGCTTCGCTCCACAAACGCGAACTTGTCGGGGCAAAGCCCCTCCATCTTGCTACGCAAGACCGTTCTGTCGCTTAAAAGCCCCACTGGGGCTTTCATTGTTCTGCTTCGCTCCACAAACGCGAAGTTATCTGGTTGATGCCATTTTATCAGTCGGCCATGATCTCCTGAGAGCCCCATAGGAGATTAAGAAGTTCGCAAGCCAACCAGCTGGTACAGCAAGCCAGACAAAGGCAATGCCGAAACGCGGTGCACAGATCAGGGCAACGGACAGACGAATCGCAAGGTTCACCATGTTTGCAACGAGGAACGGACGCATAATTCCGAGACCGCGAAGGACTCCATCGGTTGCCATCTTGATACCCATGAAGATGAAAAAGTAACCAAGCCACCTCATATAGTCACCAGACACCTGATAGGCCAACGCCGTTCCGTCTTTTCCCAAGAACAGCGAGGAAATCTGCGTGTGCAGCGCTTCAATGACCACAAACGCAATGGCTGCAAAGCACAGATCCAGCACCAGTGCAGCGTGGTACCCTTTTTTGATGCGTTGGGGCTTGCCTGCGCCAAGGTTTTGGGAAACAAACGGCGAAACCGCATTGCCGATGGAGACAAAAATCAAAGAGAACACATTCTCTACTCGCATCGTCGCCGAATAGCCTGCCAGCGCCTGTGTACCGAATGGATTTACAACTGCCTGTACAATCAGCATACCGATGGACACCGTAGACTGCTGAAGAATCGACGGCACGGCAATTTGCAGCATGGATTGCAGCCCCTGCCAGTCAAATCGTTGAAATGGGCTCTCGTATCGCCGCATCCGATGAAGAAAAATCAGAAAGGAAAATACAGCGGAAATGCCTTGGGCAATCAAGGTTGCAAGAGCGGCACCGAACACGCCCAGACCAAGCCCAGCAACCATCCAAAGGTCCATAAAAATATTCAGGACAGAAGAAAAAATCAGGAGTGCCAAGGGAATTCTTGATTCACCGATGGAGGTGAACATGTTGGAGAGAATGTTATACATAAACAAGAACGGAAAGCCCGCAAAATAGACCCGCAGATACAGCACCGCCTCATCCAGAATGTCGGGAGGGGTTTGCAAGCCCCGCATCATCGGGAGGGAAAAGCATAAGCCAAAAACGCCAAGGACAATGCTCAGAATCAAAAAACTGAGCAAGGACGTTGACACAATGGTTTTCATTTTGCCATATTCTTTGGCACCGAAATAGCGGCTCACCAGCACACCGGCACCTACGCCGGCTCCCAGTGCCACACAAATAAACACATTGGTCAATGCTGCACAGGCACCGACAGCTGCAAGTGCAGAAGAACCAACAAACTGGCCGACAATAATGGAGTCGGCCATATTGTATATTTGCTGAAAAAAACTCCCAAGAATCATCGGCATTGCAAAAACCGTCAACGCTTTGAGGGGCGTATCGGTTATCAAATACTCATCTTTCGACATTCTCATATTCCTCCTTGGTACTTGTATTGTGGTATCCGCTTTATTTGCCTTCACAACCTCCGAGTTATTGAACTGAGCCGAGTATACCACACTCTCCTCACAAATACTACCACACAAAAAACTCCCATGCTCACATCGGAAGATGCTGTGCATGGGAGTTTTTGCTGCGCCTGTTACGGCGTATTGTTACTTATTGAAGGTTTCCTCGTTCAGCAGGCCCTCGCTCTTGGCAACGCAGATGCTGGCAACTGCATCACCCACCACGTTCAGGGAGGTGACCAGCATCTCGATGGGGCGGTTGATGGCCAGGATCAGGGAGTAGGCCAGCAGAGCGCCGTCGTTGACGAAGCCCATGCCGGACAAGATGGTAAACAGGATGACAGCCCCAGCGCCGGGAGCGGCGGGGGTACCCACAGATGCCAGCAGGGCCAGCAGGGCGACCACGACCAGCTGGCCGGGGGTGACGGTGTAACCGGCACAGCCTGCAATGAACACGGTGGCAATGACCTGCATGATGGCGGTGCCGTCCATGTTGATGGTCATGCCCAGCGGCAGGACGAAGGAAGCGATGCTCTCATCCACGCCGAACTCTTCCTCGCACACCTTGATGTTCAGGGGCAGGGTGGCGGCGCTGGAGGAGGTGGAGAAGCCAAACACTGCCACGTTGGCGATCTTGCGGATGAAGGTGAAAGGGTCCAGCTTGGCACCCAGTGCAATGACCAGCGGGTAGGCAATGATCAGAAAGGCCAGCAGCAGGACCACCGTGACCACCACATAGACCAGCGCGGGCTTGAGGTAATCGATGCCGTAGATGGCGAAGGTACGGGTCAGCAGCACAAAGACTGCAAAGGGAGCAAAGTTGCTGACGATGAAGTTCAGGAACACGACCACCACATCGTTGACCTCGCCCAGCAGGCGGCGCAGGGTCGCGGTGCGGCTCTCGCCCAGGGTGTTCATGCTCAGGCCGATGGCCACTGCCAGGAACACGCTGGAAAGCACAGCGCCATTGCTGCCAAAGGCAGTGATGATGTTGGAGGGGATGATGTTCAGCACCACGTTCAGGGGGTTGGAACCGGTGGAACCGCTGGCTTCTGCCAGACCCTCGATGCGGGTGTTGAACAGGCCCATGGAGTAGGTGCCGTAGCCCACACAGCCTGCCAGCAGCAGCGCCAGGAAGGAGCACAGCAGGAACCAGAACAGGGTCTTTGCGGAAATGCGGCCCATGGTGCGGGTGTCTGCAATGCTGCCGATGGCCAGCGAAATGGAGGTAAAGACCATGGGGATGATCACCAGCTGCAGCGCCTTGATGAAGAGCTGGCCGATGATGTAGAAGATGCCAAAGGAACGCTCAGCGCCCTCGGCGGTGATATCCTGGAACAGCAGGTTGTTGATGGTGGTCCAGGTCTGTGCCTGACCGCTGGCGTTCAGATGCTCCCGCAGGAACATAAAGGCCAGACCGGCCACCAGGCCGCAGACCAGAGAGATCGCCATGCGTTTTGCAAGGGATAATTCGTGCTTCTTTTTTGTTTCCATATACTTTTCCTCTCACAGTACCGGTTTTTGGCTCACACTTTGCCTACTCTAGCACAACTCCCCCTGCAATGCAAGAGAAAATCGCGCAAAATCCAGCATTTTTTGCAAATAAGTACGACTTTTCTCCGCAAAAATCCCCCGAAAGCACTCTGCCTCCGGGGGATCTGTTCACTTATTTCTTGAACTTGAACATCGGCGTGCCAGCGGCAGCATCGCCGTTTGCAACAACACTGATCTCCGGCAGGTCATCACTGTTGGTCACGATGAGAGCCGTTGCAGTGGGGTGGCCTGCGGCGCGGATGGCTTCCAGATCCACCTTCAGCAGCGGGGTGCCGGCCTTGACCTTGGCCCCTTCTTTGGTCAGGGAGGTAAAGCCCTGTCCTTTCATCTCCACCGTGTCCATGCCGACATGGATCAGCAGCTCAATGCCGTCATCGCTCATCATACCAACGGCGTGCAGGCTTTCGGGCACCTGCGTAACGGTGCCGTCAAAGGGAGCATAAACGGTGTCGCCGGTGGGCTCCACGCCGCAGCCGGGGCCCAGGATCGCGGAGGCAAAGGTCTCGTCAGGCAGCTGCTCCAGCGGGATCACCTTGCCGTCAATGGGAAGCATGACCGTCATCTTCTGGCCGGAAAATTTCGTCTCGGATGCGGCCTTGCCGCCAAAAAGCTTGTCAAAAAAGCCCATAATATAAACCATCCTTCCACGGTGCACAAAGTGCAACCTTTATCCAGTTAAGAATAGCATATCCGCGCGGGAAATACAATCTGCATCCTGCACAAAGAGACGCTCCGCCGTTTGGCAGGTGTGCCCTTACATCAGCTCCAGCAGCTGCTCCACCTCTTCCATCCGGGTGGCCCAGCTGGTGGCAATGCGGACAACGGTGTGGGTATCATCGTACTTCTCCCAGAAGCCGAACTTGGCCTTGCCTTCCAGCGCGGCCAGCTGCTCGTTGGACAACACGATGAACACCTGATTCGTGGGCGAATCCATGAAGAACGAATAGCCCTTTTCGGCCAGTCCCTTCTTGAGCACGGCGGCGGTCTCAATGGCATTTTTGCTGATGGTCTGGTACAGGTCATCGGTGAACAGCACATCGAACTGGATGCCCAGCAGACGGCCCTTTGCCAGCAGAGCGCCCTGCTGCTTGACCATGGTCATAAAGTGAGCCGGTGCGCCGTGGGGGAACACAACTGCCTCGCCGCAGAGCGCACCCACCTTGGTGCCGCCGATGTAGAACACATCGGTCAGGCGGGCCACATCGGCCAGCGTCACATCGGTGCCCTCGGCGGCCAGACCATAGCCCAGACGGGCACCGTCCATAAACAGCGGCATGTGGTACTTATGGCAGACGGCGGACAGCGCTTCCAGCTCTGCCTTGGTGTACAGGGTGCCGTACTCCGACGGGTGGGAGATGTACACCATGCCCGGGAACACGAGGTGGTCCACATTGCCATCGGCATAGAAGGTCCTGCACCAGCCCTCAACAGTCCCGGCATTCAGCTTGCCGTTGGTGTGCGGCAGGCCGATGACCTTGTGGCCCGTGAACTCGATGGCACCGGCCTCGTGGGCAGCCACATGGCCGGTGGATGCGGCCAGCACACCCTCCCAGCGGCGCAGCATCGATGCAATGACGATGGCGTTGCTCTGGGTGCCGCCCGAAATGAACCAGACATCGGCATCCGGTGCGCCGCACGCCGCGCGGATCTTCTCCCGCGCACTGGCGCAATAGGGATCGGTGCCGTAGCCGGAGACCTTTTCAAAGTTGGTCTCCACCAGCTTTTGTAAGATTGCCGGATGCGCACCCTCGCAGTAATCGTTTTCAAAATACAGCATATACTTTCCCCCGCTCTGCATTCAAGATAAACCTATTATCTGCTTTTTGCGCAGGGTTGTCAATGTAGAACCCCCGCATGGGCGGGGAAAAGTATTACACCTTTTTCTCAGCTTTACAAGCGGATCCTTCAGATTCAGCAAATGACACAAAAACCGCCCCGATCTCCTGTTACTGAAACCGGGGCGGTTCGATTGCGTTATTTGTGCTTTTTCAAGCGCTCACGCAATTACTTGCAGGGGTTCTTGATCGCAGCCCGGGCGGGTGCCAAAATTACAGAGCGTTTGGAGAAGCAATGATACGCCATTTGTGAATTTCCAGTGTGTTTTACCCCATCTCCGCAATGATCTTCTCCAAATTTTCTTCCTGCAAATAGAATTCCGGCAGTTTTGCCTTGTCATATAGAACGAATGGCGGCGTTTGCAAGGAGCAGTCACGCACAAAGCGCCCCCGGCTTCCTGTCATGGAAACCGGGGGCGCTGCGGTTTTATGGGAAACGCCTCAGGCGCTGCAAAGCCTCAGTGCAGCAGAGAGCTGACCCATGCCCGGGCGGCCGTCTTGGCCTGGAGCTTATTGTACATCTTCAGGGTGGTGTTGTACACCTTCTGGCTCATGGCATTGCTGGCGTTGGTGGCGGCAGCCTGCTTGGCCTCAAGCGTGTCGGCGGCGGCAACGGCGGCCTTCATATCGGCGTAGTCGGCCATGATCTCCTGCTGGAGCGCGGCGTAGCTGGCCTTGGCTGCAGCCTGATCCTTTGCGGTGACCTGATTGCCATTGCTGCCGTAGGTCAGCAGGTTGGAGAGGGCATCACGCACGCCGTAGAAGGAGTCGGTCCAGTCGTCCGGGTAGGTGTAGTAGCGGCCCTTGGCATCCTGATACCAGATGCCCTCGGTGGGCTGCTCGTCGGAGCGGGTGACCTTATGGACCGAGACCTTGTAGACATCTGCGGTGTCGGTGGTCAGCATCGGATAGTAAGGGACGAAGGCGTTGTACACGTCGTCGTCAAAAGCGGTCCACTCGGTAATGGCGGTGTTCAGATCGCCGGTGGTGCTCACCTGGAACAGATGAGTCTCCACATTGCCCGTCTTGCCGATGGGCTCGGTCTGAAAGAAGTGGATGGAATCCTCCACCGAGAACTTCTTGGTCAGCTGGATGTTGGAGTAGACCGGGACGATGGCACCGTTCTCGCCGACGTTGCTGATAGCAAAGTCGGTCTCGCTGTAGTTGTCCTTCGTAAAGGTGTCGGTGCCGTACAGGTAGTTCAGGCCGGCTGCCATGCGGTCCGATGTGATGTCGCCGTTGTAGGAGGCATCCAGATCGATGACATTGGCAGCGGCGTCGCCCACAAAGGTACCGGCCTTCTGGGCCACGGAGATCAGGTTGGCAGAGGCCACCACATGGTCGGTGTCATCCAGATCGATCTTGCCCATAGCGGCGATGTTGGGCTGCATGAAGACCACGCTGGAGGAGAGCTTCAGGGCAAGGTAGGTGTGGCCCGTCAGGTTCTCCACGAACCAGGTCTCGTTCTGGTCGGCAATGAACACGCCGGAGCCGCCGGCTGCACCGGCGTTGTCGTAGATGGAGGTCAGCAGAGCAACACCCTCGCGGGCCGTGGAAGCTTCGCTCAGCAGCACCGTGGTGATCTCGGCTTCCTCAATGCCGTTGTCCACATAGGGGTCTACGCTCAGCACGGCGTCGGTGCCGTAGAGAGACTCGGTGGCAGAGACCATGACACCCTTCTCGTTGGTGCCAGCCTCCTCATAGGGGGTGTGCTCGTGGGTGCTGTCGCAGTCCGGGCAGACACCCAGACCGTTGTCGTCCCGGCGGGCGGTGTAGCGGTAGCTGTCGTGGGTGAAGGTGTAGGTAAAGCCGTAGCAGCCCTCGTACACCTCGCCCGCGGTGTGTTTCCCGGCGGGGCTGATGTTGAACAGCTTGTTGTAATCGTTGGTGCCCAGATCCTCGATCCGGCCAAACATGGTGGTGCCATCCTCGGTGAGGTCGCTGCCGACATAGAGTGCCGTGCAGGCGAAGGCGGAAGGAACCACGGCAAGCGTCATCGCACAGGCGATGAAAGCCGCAGCAATTTTCTTCTTCAAAGACATAATAGTATCGATCCCTCTCTTGTTGATTGTCGGCATTTCGTCGGCAGGTGTTATAATACACCCATTTTAATGAAAATACAAGTATTTTCCCGAAATTTTAGCATATATTCATTTTTATATGGTATATATTCATACTGCGTTTTTCATCTACCCCTCCGTGAGCGCAAAAAACCGCCCCGATCTCCTGTTACGGAAACCGGGGCGGTTCACTTGCATTATTTGTGCTTTTTCAAGCGCTCACGCAATTACTTGCGGGGGTTCTTGATCGCAGCCTGCGCAGCGGCGAGGCGGGCAATGGGCACACGGAAGGGAGAGCAGCTGACGTAGTCCAGACCAACATTGTGGCAGAACTCCACGCTCGTGGGATCGCCGCCGTGCTCACCGCAGATGCCCAGGCCCAGATCGGGACGGGTCTCACGGCCATCGTGTGCGGCCATCTTCACCAGCTTGCCCACGCCGATCTGATCCAGGTGCTGGAACGGATCGCTCTCGTAGATCTTGTTCTCGTAGTAAGCGCCCAGGAACTTGGCAGCGTCATCACGGCTGAAGCCGAAGGTCATCTGGGTCAGGTCATTGGTGCCGAAGCTGAAGAACTCAGCCTCCTTGGCGATCTCGCCGGCAGTCAGAGCTGCACGGGGGATCTCGATCATGGTACCGACCTGATACTTCATGTCAACGCCAGCAGCCGCGATCAGCTCATCAGCGACCTTGACCACAACGTCCTTGACGAACTTCAGCTCCTTGACCTCGCCGACCAGCGGGATCATGATGTGCGGGGTGATCATGCAGCCGGTCTCAGCGGAGACGTTCAGGGCAGCCTTGATGACAGCGCGGGTCTGCATAGCAGCGATCTCGGGATAGGTGACAGCCAGACGGCAACCACGGTGACCCATCATGGGGTTGAACTCGTGCAGAGAAGCAACCACATTCTTCAGGTCATCGAAGGTCATGCCCATATCGGCAGCCAGCTCCTTGATGTCCTCGTCCTTGGTGGGCAGGAACTCGTGCAGAGGGGGATCCAGGTAGCGGATGGTCATCGGGCGCTCACCCATGATGCGGTACATGGCCTCGAAGTCACCCTGCTGGAACGGCTCGACCTTAGCCAAAGCAGCTTCGCGCTCTTCCACGGTACGGGCGCAGATCATCTCACGGACAGCCTTGATGCGGTCCTCGGCGAAGAACATGTGCTCGGTACGGCACAGGCCGATGCCCTCAGCACCCAGGTCAACGGCCTGCTGTGCGTCGCGGGGGTTATCGGCGTTGGTCATAACCAGCAGCTGGCGAGCTGCGTCTGCCCAGCCCATGAAGCGGTTGAAGTTCTTGTTGCCGGTAGCGGCCACGGTAGCGACCTGCTCGCCGTAGATGTTGCCGGTAGAACCATCGATGGAGATCCAGTCGCCCTCAACGAACTTGTGGCCGTTGATCTCGAAGGTCTTAGCCTCCTCATCGATCTTGACCTCGTTGTCGTTGCCGCAGCCGGAGACACAGCAGGTGCCCATACCACGGGCAACAACGGCTGCGTGGCTGGTCATGCCGCCGCGGACGGTCAGGATGCCCTGAGACACCTGCATGCCCACGATGTCCTCGGGAGAAGTCTCCAGACGGACCAGAACGACCTTCTTCATCTTGCCGGACTTGACCATCTCCTCTGCTTCCTCAGCAGTAAAGACGATCTGGCCGCAGGCGGAACCGGGAGAAGCTGCCAGGCCCTTGCCGACGACTTCGGCGGCCTTCAGGGCAGCGGCATCGAACTGGGGATGCAGCAGGGTATCCAGCTGCTTGGGCTCCACGCGCAGGACAGCCTCCTGCTCGGTGATCATGCCCTCGTCCACCAGGTCACATGCGATCTGCAGAGCGGCCTGAGCGGTACGCTTGCCGTTACGGGTCTGCAGCATGTACAGGTGGCCGTCCTCAATGGTGAACTCCATATCCTGCATATCGCGGAAGTAGTTCTCCAGACGGGTTGCGATCTCAACGAACTGATCGTACACCTCAGGCATCTGATCCTTCAGGTGGCTGATGGGAGAAGGAGTGCGGACACCTGCCACAACGTCCTCGCCCTGTGCATTGATCAGGTACTCGCCCATCAGCTTCTTTGCGCCGGTGGCGGGGTCACGGGTGAATGCAACGCCGGTGCCGGAACGATCGCCGGAGTTGCCGAATGCCATCTGCTGCACGTTGACAGCGGTTCCCCACTCGTAGGGGATCTCGTTCATCTTGCGGTAAACGTTTGCACGGGGGTTGTCCCAGCTGCGGAACACAGCCTTGACAGCCTCGATCAGCTGATCGCGGGGATCCTGGGGGAACGGCTTGCCCTCGTTCTCCTCGTAGATCTTCTTGAATACGCCGACCAGTTCTTTCAGGTCGTCAGCCGTCAGGTCAACGTCGTTCTTGACGCCCTTGGCTTCCTTCATCTTGTCGATCTCGACCTCGAACAGGCTCTTCGGGACCATCATAACAACGTCTGCAAACATCTGCACGAAACGGCGGTAGCAGTCGTATGCGAAGCGGGCGTTGCCGGTCTTCTTTGCCAGGCCTTCCACAGCCTCATCGTTCAGGCCCAGGTTCAGGATGGTGTCCATCATGCCGGGCATAGACTGACGGGCACCGGAACGGACAGAAACCAGCAGGGGGTTGGTGTTGTCGCCAAACTTCTTGCCGGTGATTTCTTCCAGACCCTTGAGATGCTCGAAGATGTCAGCAGTGATATCGTCATTGATCTGACGGCCGTCTGCATAGTACTGGGTGCAGGCATCCGTGGTGATGGTGAAACCCTGAGGAACCGGCATACCGGCAGCAGTCATCTCTGCCAAACCGGCACCCTTGCCGCCCAGAGTATTCTTCATGGTGACCTTGTCGCCGCCGAAGGCATCGTTGCCCTCGCTGAAGTAGTACAGATACTTTTTGCTCATGCGTGTTTACCTCCCATTTGGTGACCCCCGGTGCCACGCCCGGCGGTCTCATCGCACTTTTTTCTCAAAGCTGATGAACATTGTTTTGTGAATGCTAAACTATTATACCAGAAAATTCCCACATTGCCACCGGGCAAAACACCGAATTTGTTTGATAAATTTTGTGCAATTCCCTTGAAATTTACTCAATTTTCCGCTATTATAAAATGGGAGAAAGTTCGAGAGGTTTTTTGTTTTGCAGAGCCATTTTTCCGTGTCTTGGATACATGCTGTTATCCATTAAAATTTCCGGTGGAATTCCACCTGCGGAACGGGCCGGAATTTCTCCCTCATGGATACAACAAAATACCACACCTTCCCAAGGAGGGACACTATTTATGGAAACCATTTCCAACGAAGCTCTGGCCGCAGCACGCGCCAAACTGGACGCTGCCGAAAGCCGGCGCGAGAACATCCTGCTTTTTCACATCGCCAACGGCGTGAACATTGAGAGCCGTACCGTCCAGATCGACGAAGGCGTTGTCATCGCCCCGGGAGCCACCATTCTGGCGGGCACCATCCTGCGCGGCAAGACGGTCATCGGCGCGGGATGCGTCATCGGCCCCAATACCCTGATCGAGGACAGCACCGTGGACGAGGGCACCACCGTCAACGCCAGCCAGGTCTACGGCAGCCATCTGGGCCCCCACAACAACATCGGCCCCTTCACCCATGTGCGGGTGAACACTGTCACCGACTACGGCGTGCATCTGGGTGCCTATGTGGAGACCAAGAACTCCAACTTTGCCCGGGGCAACACCGTGAGCCACCTGACCTACATCGGCGACAGCGATGTGGGCAAGTACTGCAACTTCGGCTGCGGCACCGTCACCTGCAACTACGACGGCAAGGATAAGTTCCGCACCCAGATCGGCGATTACTGCTTCATTGGCTGCAACACCAACCTTGTGGCCCCGGTCAAGGTAGGCGACGGTGCCTACACCGCCGCCGGCAGCACCATCACCAAGGATGTGCCCGCCCAGGCGCTGGGCATCGCCCGCGACCGCCAGACCAACCTTGAGGGCTGGGCCGCCCCCAAGATGGAGGCCTATATCGCCAAAAAGCAGAAGCTGGAGGAGGAGCAGAACAAGTAACTCTCCCGCCACCTTATAAGGTATTATACAAAAAGCACCGCCCTGTATCTGTACCGATATAGGGCGGCTTTGTGTTTTTCCCGCAAAACAGATTTCTTTTTCTTCGCGCGTATGTTATACTAAAGAACTGTACCACACATTATTTTAAGCAAAAAAGAAAAGGCAAAACAACAACTATGAATGCAAACGACATCTGGCTGATTGCGGGCCTTGGCAACCCGGAAGCAAAATACGATGGCACCCGCCACAACGCGGGCTTTGCCGCGCTGGACTCTCTGGCGGGCAAATGGGGCATCAGCGTCAGCAAAACCAAGTTTCAGGGCCTGTGGGGCCAGGGCGAGGTGGACGGCCACAAGGTGGTGCTGCTGAAACCCCTGACCTATATGAACCTTTCCGGCGATTCCATCGCCCCGCTGGCGGGCTTTTTCAAGATCCCCGCCGACCACGTCATCGTCCTGTGCGACGATATCACCCAGGCCCCCGGCAAGCTGCGCATCCGGCCCTCCGGCTCGGCAGGCGGGCACAACGGCCTGAAGAGCATCATTGCCCGGCTGGGCGGGGAGAACTTCCCCCGCATCCGCATCGGCGTGGGTGCCAAGCCCCGCCCGGACTATGACCTTGCCGACTGGGTGCTGGGCAAGTTCCCGCCGGAGGATGCCAAGGCCATGGCCGACCGCTACCCCGACCTTGAAGCCGCCGCAAAGCTTATCATGGACGGTAAGCTGGGGCTGGCGCAGAGCAAGTATAATGGGTAAGGGAGAACCCCCCAGTCGCCTGCGGCGACAGCCCCCGCTAATAGGGGGGCCCTTGGCATTGCGTAAAGTTTTACGGTTTTGCCAAGGCCGCCCCTAGTAGGGGCGGTGGCATTGCGAAGCAATGACGGTAGGGTTTAGCTTTCCAAAAGTGTTTGCTTCGAGAGGAGGTCTACGATGTACGAAGCGCTGCTGAAAAGCACAGCGGAATATCAGAAGATCGCGGAGAGCCTGCGCACCCCGGGCCCGGCGGCGCTGTTCGGCCTGCCGCCTGCGGGCCGTGCCCTGCTGTACGCCGCTTTGCAGAAGGATCTGGGACGGCTGGTCTGCATCGTGACCCCCGGCGAGGCCGAGGCCACCCACTTTGCGGACGACCTCAAGGCGCTGGGCCTGACCGCGGCGGTGTTTCCGCCCCGGGACTTCATGCTGCGGCCAGTGGAGGGCGCGGGCCGCGAATACGAGTACCGCCGCCTGTCGGTGCTGGGCGCGCTGGCGGGCGGGCGGCTGAACGCCGTCTGCGTGCCCGCCGAGGCGCTGCTGCAATACACGGTGCCCCGGGATGAGTTCCTGCGGAACACTCTCACCCTCAAGCCCGGCATGGTCTACAACCGGGAAGCGCTGGTGGCGCGGCTCTTTGCCGCCGGGTACGTCCGGCGCAGTCAGGTGGACGGCCCGGGCCAGTTCAGCGTGCGCGGCGATATCGTGGACATCTACGCGCCGGACATGCACCAGCCCGCCCGTGTGGAATACTGGGACGATGAGATCGATTCGCTGGCCTCCTTCGACCTGCTGACCCAGCGCCGGGACGGCAGCCTGGAAAAGATCTACCTCTCCCCCGCCCGCGAGGTGCTGTTCGGCAACACCGCCGAGACGGCCGAGGCTCTGCGCGGAGCCATCAAAAAGGCACGGGGCAAAAAACGCACCGCCATGGAAAAGGCCACAGAGGCCGACCTTGCCCAGCTGGCTTCCGGCCTGATGCCTGAAGCCATGGACAAGTATTACGGCATCCGCTACCCGCAGCCCGCCACCCTGCTGGACCATCTGGACAGCCCCATCTTTGTACTGGACGAGGTGGGCGGCATCCGGGATGCCCAGAAGGCCACCGAGTACCGCCGGGGCGAGGAGCTGACCGGCCTGCTGGAGGAGGGTGTGCTCTGCCCGGGGCTGGACGTGCTCTACCAGACCATGGACGACCTTGCCATTGCGGCCCAGAAACAGAGCACCCTGCTGTGTGAGAACTTCCTGCGGGGGATGAACGAATTCAAGCTGAAGGACCTCATCAACGTGGAGGCCTTTGCGGCCCCCAACTGGGGCGGCGACCTGGCCTCCCTGCGGGAGGATCTTGACCCGCTGATCGCCCAGGGCTATGCCGTCACCCTCTTCTCCGGCACCCCCAAGGGTGCCGCCGCCCTGACCCGGGACCTGACGGACAAGGGCTACTCTGTGAGCATGAGCCGGGACGTGCGCCCGGCCAAGGGCATCGTGCAGGTGCTGCCCGGCCACCTGACTGCAGGCTGCACCTTCCCCTTTGCCCACGCGGCGGTCATCTCCTCCCGGCGGCACGGGCTGGATGAAGAAGCCGCCGCCGAGAACAAAAAGCGCAAAAAGAACAAAAACGCCCTGTCCAGCCTTTCAGACATCAAGCCCGGGGACTATGTGGTGCACCAGAGCCACGGCATCGGCATGTACGCGGGCATCCAGCGGCTGGAAGTGCAGGGTGCCATCAAGGATTACCTGAAGATCCAGTATTCCGGCTCCGACGTGCTCTATGTGCCGGTGACCCAGCTGGACCTGCTCAGCCGCTACACCGCCCCCGGCGATGAGGAAAAGGTGAAGCTGGCCAAGCTGGGCGGCACCGAATGGCAGCGCACCCGCGCCAAGGTGAAAAAAGCCACCGAGGAGATGGCACAGGAGCTCATTGAGCTGTACGCCCGGCGCAGGCAGGCCCAGGGATACGCCTTCCCGCCCGACGGCGACTGGCAGAACGATTTTGAGACCCGCTTTGAGTACGACGAGACCGACGACCAGCTCCACGCCACCGCCGAGATCAAGCAGGACATGGAAAAGCCCTACCCGATGGACCGCCTGCTCTGCGGCGACGTGGGCGTGGGCAAGACCGAAGTTGCCCTGCGCGCGGCCTTCAAGTGCGTGATGGGCGGCAAGCAGTGCGCCCTTCTGGCCCCCACCACCCTGCTGGCCTGGCAGCACTACAACACCCTGCTCTCCCGGATGGAGGCCTTCCCGGTCAAGGTGGGGATGCTCTCCCGCTTCCGTACCGCGAAACAGCAAAAGGAGACCCTGCGGGGCCTGCAGTCCGGCAGCGTGGACATTGTGGTGGGCACCCACCGCCTGCTCTCCAAGGATGTGCGTTTCCACGACCTGGGCCTTGTCATCATCGATGAGGAGCAGCGGTTCGGCGTGAAGCACAAGGAGAAGCTGAAGGAAAACTTCATCGGCGTGGATATGCTGACCCTCTCGGCCACGCCCATCCCCCGCACCCTGAACATGGCCATGAGCGGCATCCGCGACCTGTCCACCATCGAGCAGCCGCCCATTGAGCGCCAGCCCGTGGAGACCTTTGTGCTGGAGTACAACGATGTCATCCTTGCCGAGGCCATGAAAAAGGAGCTGGCCCGGGGCGGTCAGGTGTACTACCTGCACAACCGGGTGGACAACATCGAGTCCACCGCCGCCCATGTCAGCCAGCTGGTTCCCGGTGCCCGGGTGGGCATTGCCCACGGCAAGATGACCGAGGAGGAGCTGAACCCGGTCTGGCAGCATCTGCTCAACGGCGAGATCGACATTCTGGTCTGCACCACCCTGATTGAAACGGGCATCGATGTGCGCAACTGCAACACTCTCATCATTGAGGATGCCGACCGGATGGGCCTTGCCCAGCTGTACCAGATCCGGGGCCGGGTGGGCCGCTCCGGCCGCAAGGCCTATGCCTACTTCACCTTCCGGCGGGACAAGACCCTGACCGACATCGCCCAGAAACGGCTTTCCGCCATCCGGGAGTTCACGGCCTTCGGCTCCGGCTTCCGCATCGCCATGCGCGATCTCCAGATCCGCGGCGCGGGCAGTCTGCTGGGCCACAGCCAGCACGGCCACATGGAGGCCGTGGGCTACGACCTCTATGTGAAGATGCTGGGGCAGGCCATCGCCCGGGCCAAGGGCGAGCCGGTGCAGCGCGACAAGAGCGAGTGCCTGATCGACCTGCGGGTGGATGCCTACATCCCCGAAACGTACATTGCCGACGGGCCGGGCCGCATTGAAGCCTACAAGCGGATCGCCGCCATCCAGACCCCCGAGGATGCCGCCGATGTGCTGGACGAGCTCATCGACCGCTACGGCGACCCGCCGCCCTCGGTCAGCGATCTGGTCAATGTCTCGCTGGCGCGGGTACAGGCCACCGCCGTGGGCGTGTACGAGGTGACCCAGAAGAAGGACACCCTGGTGCTGCAGGTAGAGCAGCTGGACCTCCGGATGATCCAGGGCCTGCTGGTGGCCTTCAACGGCCGCGTTGTCACCGGGGCCGGCGCAAAGCCCTACCTCTCCGTCACCCTGCAAAAAGAGGAAAAGCCGCTGGAGCTGCTGCAGAGCATCCTCCGGGCGATGCAGGATATTTTGAAAGATTAACGGCCTCACCCTCTCAGTCAAAGCCAATAGGCTTTGCCAGCTCCCCCAAAGGGGGAGCCTCTGGCGGCTCCCCAAGACCTTGCGGGGAATTGCCAAAGCCTCTCCCCTTGGGAGAGATGGCAGCGCGCTTGCGCTGACGGAGAGGGCGGGCGACCCGAACGACAGGAGCATAACTATGAAAAAGAAACTGATCGCACTTCTTGCCGCTGTGGCAATGGCATTTTCCCTTGCCGCCTGCGGCTCCACCCCGGATTCGGTGGGCACCATCGGCACGGTGGACATCACCTCGGGCCTGTATCTGCTGGCCCAGTACGACGCTTACCAGAAGGCCGCTGATCTGGCCACCTCGGAGCAGGATGCCACCGATGTGAAGGCCTTCCTGAAGCAGACCATCACCGTGGATGCCGACAGCGGCGAGACCGCCACTGTCAGCGACTATGTGAGCCAGAAAACCATGGAGAACCTTGAGACCTACGCCGCCATCGAGACCCGCTTTGAGGAGCTGGGCGGCCAGCTGACCGCAGAAGAGGAAGCACAGGCCGACAGCTACGCCTCCCAGCTGATGGAGCAGTACGGCGACACCTACAAGGCCAACGGCATCGGCCTGAACACCGTCCAGCGGTTTGAGCGCATCCTCATCAAGAGCAGCGACCTGCTGGAGCTGGTCTACGGCGTGGACGGCGAGACCCCGGTGTCGGATGCCGACCTGACCAGCCATCTGGAAAACAACATGTACGAGCTGGCCTATTACACCATCCCGCTCTACAACACCAGCACCTATGCCTCTGCCGATGAGGACCAGACCAGCGAGATGTTGGATTTGGTACAGGATGCCGTGGATCAGACCAATGCCTACGCTGCTTCCTTGACCGGCCTGAGCGATTCCGATTTCAGCAGCGCCCTGCTGGGCTACTTCTCCAGCGTGGTCACCTCCGCCCTGCCGGAGGTCTACGCCGTGCTGGGCTCCACCTATTCCTCCGATTCCAATGCACCTTCTCTGGAACTGATCGGGGACAGCACCGTGACCTCTGCCTTTACCGCAGAGGGTGCCGCCGACACCATCCGGGGCCTGTCCATCGGGCAGGCAGCGGCTGTGAAGTACAACAGCTACGCCCTGATGGCCGCCCTGCGGCTCGACCCGCTGAGCCTGAAGGCGCTGGACGACCTGCGCGGACAGGTGCTCAACGATATGAAGGGGGAGGAGCTCTCCGAGGCGCTGACCGCCTACGGCGCTTCTCTGGAGCACAACCTGAGCAGCTCCGCCATGAACAGGATGCCCGCTTCCAAGATCGTGAACAGCAGCACCAACTAAGTTTTTATTGATATGCAAAAAGGCTGTTGCCTAAACTCCTTCCGTCATCGCTGACGCGATGCCACCTCCCTCTGAGAGGGAGGCTTTCACCGTTCACCGTTACGCCAAGGCTCCCTCCGAGAGGGAGCTGGCACGGCGAAGCCGTGACTGAGGGAGTTACAGGGTAACAGCCTTCTTTTTTATTCTACGGTCTTTTCAAACGCCGCTTCCAGCGCCTGGTTCACGGCACGCACAGCGGCGGGGTCGGGCTTGATGGCGGCGCGGTCGTAGGTAAACAGGCCGTTCACCTCGTCCTCCACATCGCTCACCTGGGTGTACACCAGGGCCGAAAGCCCCTTTTTCAGCTGGGGGAGCACCGTTTCCAATTGCAGCTTTTTCCAGCGGGCGGTCAGCTCGGCCCGGTTCTTTGCCGTGCCGTAGCCGTACGCCCTGCGGGGCGGCTCATGGCCGGGCATGGGCCAGGCAATGCCGCCGTATTCGCTCAGGGCCACCACCCGGCTCCGGGGCCTGACCCGGAGCGGGTAGAAATAGTTGTGCAGGGAATCCACATCTCCCCCGCCCTGATCGTACCAGCCGCTGGCCTCGTCCACAAGGCGGGTATCGTCCAGCCTGCGGACGGCCTCCACGGCCCCGGCGGCATCGAACTGCCCCCACCCCTCATTGAAGGGCACCCAGCAGCCCACGCAGGGGTGGCACTGCAGGGCCTTTACCGTGGCTTCCAGCTCCCGGGCATATTCTTCCCTGCCCGCTTCCGTTTCGCGGCCCAGCAGGCCCCAGAGGGGCCTTGCGTCGGGCAGGCGGCGGAGCAGCGGCTGGAACACGTTGGTCAGGTAGGTCACGAACCAGAGCTTGTAGGGCCCGCCGCCGTTCACCATGTCCTGCCAGACGATGAGGCCCAGCTTATCGCAGTGGTAATACCAGCGCTGCGGCTCGATCTTGGCGTGCTTGCGCAGAAGGTTGAACCCCAGCTCTTTTATGGTCTGCAGTTCCCGCACCACTGCCCCATCACTGGGCGGGGTGTACAGGCCCTCGGGCCAGTAGCCCTGATCCAGCAGGCCGTTGAGCAGGATGGGCTTGCCGTTCAGGCAGAAGCGCATGATCCCGTGGGCATCCGGCGCACAGCTCCACTTGCGCAGGGCAAAGTAGCTGTGCACGGTGTCGCGCTGCTCCTCCTCTCCCTGCGTGGTGCCCACAGTCAGGTCGTACAAAAACGGGCTGTCCGGGCTCCACGGGAAGAAATGCTCCTCCGGGATGTGCAGGGTCACCGCACCGTCCCGGTCGGCCTCGTCGCTGCCCCAGTCCTCGGCAATGGTCACGCCCCCGGCCCGCATCACGGCCCACAGGTTCGCCGCCCCGCCGGGCAGGGAAGTATGGGCTTTCACGGTCACGGTGCGGGCATCATAGTCCGGGGTGACGGTCAGCTCCGTGATGTAGTTTTCCGGCACCCGCTCCAGCCAGACGGTCTGCCAGATGCCGCTCTGGGCCGGGTAGAACATCCCGCCGGGCCGGAGGGTCTGCTTGCCCCGGGCCTGCACGCCGGTGCCGGTGGGGTCCTGCACCGCCACCCAGAGCCTGTCATGGCCGGCATGGTTCAGCGCATCGGTGATATCCAGTGCAAAGGGCCAGTAGCCGCCCCGGTGGCCCCCCACCAGATGGCCGTTGACCTGCACGGCGCAGGCATAGTCCACGGCCCCGAAGTGGAGCAGCACCCGCCCGCCGGTGCCCGCCGGGGGCACAAAGCTCCGGTGGTAGTGGAGCCACGCCCCGGGCTGCAGGGTGCGCCTCACGCCGGAGGCTTTCGTCTCCGGGGAGTAGGGCACCAGAATGTCGCCGTCCCACTTTGCGGGCAGCCCGGCAGAGCCGGTGATGGCGTACTGCCACAGGCCGTTCAGGTTCTCGTAGCTGTCCCGCCGCAGGGCCGGGCGGGGGTATTCGGGCAGAGGATGATGCTGCATACTGTCACCGCCTTTTCTGCTCCCATTGTAGCACAGGCCAACCGCCTTGTATAGGCGCAAAAAGCCCCCGCCGCCGGGGTTCCGGGGCAGGGGCCGTGATGCAGCGCTTATGCCAGTTTTGCTTCCAGCCGGGTGCGGATGGCCTGGATAAATTCCTCGCTGTTCACCTGGGTGGGGGTGATGCCCTCCGCCAGGCCGCAGAGATCTTTGGTCATAATGCCGTCATTGAGGGTCTGCAGGCTGGCGGCCTCCAGCGCCTCGCCAAACCGGACCAGCGCGGGCAGGCTGTCCAGCTCACCGCGCTTTTTCAGGGCACCGCTCCAGGCAAAGATGGTGGCCATGGGGTTGGTGGAGGTGGCCTCGCCCTTGAGGTACTTGTAGTAGTGGCGGGTCACGGTGCCGTGGGCAGCCTCGTACTCATAGTTGCCGTCCGGGCTGACCAGAACGCTGGTCATCATGGCCAGCGAGCCAAAGGCGGTGGAGACCATATCACTCATCACGTCGCCGTCGTAGTTCTTGCAAGCCCAGACAAATCCGCCCTCGCTGCGGATGACACGGGCCACGATGTCATCGATCAGGCTGTAGAAATAGGTGATGCCTGCGGCCTCGAACTTTTCCCGGTACTCGGCATCGTACACCTCCTGGAAGATGTCCTTGAAGGTGTGGTCATACTTCTTGGAGATGGTGTCCTTGGCACCGAACCAGAGATCCTGTTTGCTTTCCAGTGCGTAGTTGAAGCAGCTGCGGGCAAAGCTGTAGATGGAGGTGTCCTTGTTGTACTGGCCCTGCAGGACACCGGCACACTCGAAGTTGTAGACCGTGGCGGCCTGCCGGGAGCCGTCGTCGCCGGTGTAGATCAGCTCCGCCCTGCCGGGGCCGGGGATGCGGAACTCGGTGCACTTGTACACGTCGCCGTAGGCGTGGCGGGCAATGGTGATGGGCTTTGTCCAGTTCCTGACCACCGGCTTGATGCTGTCGATCATGATCGGCGCGCGGAACACGGTGCCGTCCAGCACGGCGCGGATGGTGCCGTTGGGGCTTTTCCACATCTGGTGCAGGTGGTATTCCTCCACGCGCTGGGCGTTGGGGGTGATGGTGGCGCACTTGACTGCCACGCCATACTTCTTGTTGGCAAGGGCGGCATCCATGGTCACCTGATCCTGGGTGGCATCCCGGTTGGGCAGGCCCAGATCGTAGTACTCGGTCTTCAGATCCACAAAGGGCAGGATGAGCTCCTCCTTGATGATCTTCCAGAGCACACGGGTCATCTCGTCGCCATCCATCTCCACCAGCGGCGTGGTCATCTTGATCTTTTCCATAACAGTTTCCCTTTCCTCTGTTTCAAAAAATACTGTGACCCCCGGCGGCACTGCCAGATGCTCTGCCGGGAGGTTCGGCTTTATTGATATGCGGCCGCCAGCTTTTCCAGCGCGGGCAGGCTGCGCTTTACCTTTTCGGTGTCGATGCAGTAGGCAAGGCGGACATAGCCCGTTACGCCAAAGGTATCGCTGGGCACCAGCAGCAGGTCAAATTCCCGGGCCTTGCGGCAGAAAGCGTTGGCATCCTCCTCCAGCGCCTTGGGGAAGAGATAGAAGGTGCCGCCGGGCCGCTCGACCTCAAAGCCCAGCGCTTTCAGCTTGTTGTAAAGCAGATCCATATTGGTCTCGTAGACGCTCAGGTCGCTGGTCACATCCAGGCAGCGGCTCACGGCGCGCTGGATGATGCTGGGCGGGCAGTTGTGGCCGGTAAAGCGGGAGATCTGGGCCATCATATCCACCAGCACCTCCTCGCCCTCGCAGCCGGGGCGCACGGCCACGTAGCCCAGGCGCTCACCGGGCAGGCTCAGGCTCTTGGAGAAGGAGAAGCAGGTCAGGGTGTGGGGGTAGAACGCTGCCGGGTAGGGCACGGTCCTGCCGTCAAAGGCGATATCCCGGTAGGGCTCGTCGCTGACAAGGAAGATGTTGTGGCCGTAGGCCCGGCTCTTCTCGGTCAGGATCTCCGCCAGCCGGGTCAGGGTGTCGGCAGAGTAGACCACACCGGTGGGGTTATTGGGGGTGTTGATGAGGACGCAGGTGACCTTCTCGGTCAGCATCTGCTCAAAGGCCTCCAGATTGGGCTGGAAGGCCGGGGCCTGGGGCGGCACCACCCTGAGATGGGCACCGGTGCCCTCCACATAGGGGCCGTACTCCGGAAAGTAGGGGGCAAAGGTCAGCACCTCATCCCCGGGCCGGGTCACGGCGCGCACAGCGTGGGCAATGGCACCCGCCGCGCCCGTGGTGGGAAAGATATCCTTCTGCGCATAGGGCAGGCCGAAGGTCCTGTTCAGGTGGGCCGCCACGGCGGTACGGAACTCCGGGTCGCCCTGGCTGGGGCAGTAGCCGTGCAGGGCCACCGGGTCCTCCTGTGCCAGCAGCTCCTGCATGGCGGCGGTGAACTGCTCCGGGCAGGGCACGCTGGGGTTGCCCAGCGAGTAATCAAACACGTTCTCGTAACCGATCTGGGCCGCGCGCTGCTTGCCGTACATAAAGGTCTCGCGGATGACGCTCTTGTGGGCCAGCATCCCGCGGTAAGTCTCGTTCAGCATAAGTTCCTTCCCCTCTAAAACACAAATTTATTTTTCGTGGGCAGCAGACGCATAGCTCTGCTCTACTTTCACCACACAGCTGTATTTCGGGTCCTGCTCATGGACGAACTGGCACATGGCGGCCAGCATCTCGTCCTTGTTCCCGGTATAGCCCGCCGGGAACTCCAGATCGAACAGGACATTCGTATGGGTATCACCCGGCACGATGCGCAGGTCGTGGATCGAAAGGCAGGGGTCAAGCTGGCGGGCCTTTTCCATCAGGCGGGTGCGCAGCACGCCCACCGCCGCATCGGTGGTGACGATGGGGTCATAGTGGATGGTCACCTGCAGGCCGTCCCGCTTTATAAAATCGTTCTCGATGTTGTCGATGACATCGTGGGCCTTGAGCGGGTCGGTCTCTGCCGGGAACTCGATGTGGAGGGAGGCGAACTGATGCCCCGGGCCGTAATCGTGCACCATGAGGTCGTGCATCCCCAGCACGCCGGGGTAGCCCATGACCGTCTGCTCAATGTGCTCCACCAGCTCCGGGCTGGGGCTCTCGCCCAGCAGGGGGCTCAGGGTGTCCATGACCAGCCCCCAGCCCGACCAGAGGATGAAGGCTGCCACGGCCACGCCCATAATGCCGTCCAGCCGCGCCCAGCCCGTCAGGCTGCAGACCACGGTGGAGACCAGCACCGCGCCGGTGGTCAGCACGTCGTTGCGGCTGTCGGCGGCGGTGGCCATCAGGGTCTCGGAACCGATGGTGCGGCCGATGGTGCGGTTGAAGCCGCTCATCCAGAGCTTGACAAGGATGGATGCGGCCAGCACGCCCACGCTCAGCCAGCTGAACGCCACGGGGGTGGGGTGGAACACCTTGACCACCGACTCCTTGAGCAGGGAAAAGCCGATGCCCAGGATGGTCACACTGACCACCAGACCGGCCAGATATTCATAGCGGGCGTGGCCGTAGGGATGCTCGGCATCCGGGGCCTTGGCGGCCAGCCGGAAGCCGATGAGGCTGACCACGTTGGACGAAGCGTCCGAGAGGTTGTTCAAAGCATCCGCCATGATGGCGATGGAGCCGAACAGAGTGCCTGCCAGCAGCTTGCCCAGGCAGAGCAGCAGGTTGCAGGCCATGCCCACACCGCTGGCAAGGTTGCCGTAGGCCGTGCGGGTAGCAGGGTCCTGGGAATCATTGGGATGCCGGATGAACCGGCGGATCAGGAATTGCGTCATATCTATCTTTCATCTCCAGAGGTACGTTCAAAAAATACGACTTAGGTATAGTATAGCACCCAGCTTTACCGTTGTGAAGCGTTCACCCATGAAACTGCGGCTTGTCAGGCGGCAGTTTTGTGAATTTGCTTCTTGTTGCAATCAAAAAAGAGCTGCCGCGCGCCCCTTTGCCAACACTCTGGTTGGCAGAGAGCGCCGCAGCAGCCCCTTTTACGGTTCCGTCAGGGGAACTCAGACATTCTTGGCAGAGGGCTTGCTCAGATCCACACCGCGGATGATCTTGCGCACGGGCAGGATGCTCTTGGCGTTCATGGACAGCTCGTCCACGCCCATCCGCAGGAAGGTCTCGGTGAGGGCGGTG
>OHXF01000089.1_pt1 | contig 33283 bp, 24 predicted proteins | sample 1579961 | NCBI WGS metagenome assembly OHXF01 (sample SAMEA3882508, study PRJEB24775) | human gut metagenome | biome: human-associated habitat; feature: intestine environment; material: feces | place: Netherlands | collected 2009/2010
GCCATTGCCGCCCCTTTATCTTTTGCATCGTAGGGAGGGGTCTTGACCCCTCCGCAGCCTTCCGCCGCCGCCCCGTCACCCCTTTGCCGCCCAATCCACTCCTAACTTCACCCCCATCCCTTTCCCAAAACTTTACAAACTTTACACGCTCTACACAAAACCTGCCTCCTCTTTGCAAAACCTTTACCGCGATTGTACCGTACTATGGTCGAAACCGGCGCAAAACCGCGGTACAATTAGCTTGCTTCCGGTGAAGCACTAGCAAAACATCCAAACTATACCACATAAATTTGGGAAAAAGGGAGAATACACACATGAAACGTACTTCTGCAATTGCTGCCGTTACCGCTGCTGCGCTGGCTCTGAGCCTGGCTGCCTGCGGCTCTGCCGATTCCGCCGCTGCTTCCTCTGCTCCTGCAGAGAGCACCGCCGCTTCCACCGAGGCTGCCTCCTCCGAGGCCCCTGCTTCTGAGGCTGCCCCTGCCGGTGACTTCGACGCCGACCAGGACATCACGGTCATCTCCCGTGAGGACGGCTCCGGCACCCGCGGTGCCTTCATTGAGCTGACCGGTGTCGAGGAGAAGAACGCCGACGGCAAGAAGGTCGATAACACCACCGAGGCCGCCGCCATCCAGTCCAGCACCAACGGCGTCATGACCGCCGTCGCCAACGATGAGACCGCTATCGGTTACATCAGCCTCGGCTCTCTGAGCAATGACGTCAAGGCTGTCACCGTCGGCGGCGTCGAGGCCTCCGCCGAGACCGTCAAGGACGGCAGCTACGTTCTGTCCCGTCCGTTCAACATCGTCACCAACGGCGACGCGACGGACCCCGTGGCCGTCGATTTCATCGCCTACTGCCTGAGCAAAGACGGCCAGGCCATCGCTACCGACAACGGCTACATCGGTGAGGACGGCGCGGACTTTACCTCCGCCCAGCCCGAGGGCAAGATCGTCGTCGGCGGTTCTTCCTCCGTCTCTCCGCTGATGGAGAAGCTGATCGAGGCTTACAAGACCGTCAACCCCAACGCCGAGCTGGAGCTCCAGACCACCGATTCCACCACCGGCGTCTCCGGTGCGCTGGAGGGCACCTACACCATCGGCATGGCCAGCCGTGAGCTGAAGGACTCCGAGGTCGAGGGCGGCGCCAAGGCTACCGTGCTGGCGCTGGATGGCATCGCCGTCGTCGTCAACCCCGTCAACACCACCGACGACCTGACCGTTGACCAGATCAAGGGCATCTACACCGGCGAGCTGACCACCTGGGCGGATGTGCAGTAAAGTATAGCAGCACCGTAGGGGCGGGGCATGCCCCGCCCGTAGCGTACCCGTGACCGCGCGGTTATGGGAAGGCTGCGGGCCGGACATGTCCGGCCCCTACATGGCATAGAACCAAAGGAGTATAGGAAAATGACCTCCAAGCTAAAAGAAGGCGTTATGCAGGGCGTGTTCACTCTCTGCGCCTGTGTGTCCATCCTGGCGGTGGCACTGATCTGCATCTTCCTGTTTGCCAACGGCGTGCCCACCCTGTTCAAGATCGGCCCGCTCAAGTTCCTGCTGGGCACGACATGGAAGCCCGGCAACGACATCTTCGGCATCCTGCCGATGATCCTGGGCAGCATCTACGTCACGGCGGGGGCTATCCTCGTCGGCGTGCCCATCGGCCTGCTGACGGCCATCTACATGTCCAAGTTCGCGTCGCCCCGCATCAATAAGGTCATGCTCCCGGCGGTGCAGCTGCTGGCCGGCATCCCGTCCGTCGTCTACGGTTTCTTCGGCATGATCGTGCTTGTGCCCGCCGTGCAGGCCATGGTCAAGTCGCCGTTCTTCAAAACCGTGCTCCACGTCAAAAGCGGCAAGGGCATGAGCCTGTTTACCGCCGCCGTGCTGCTGGGCATCATGATCCTGCCCACCATCATCACGGTCAGCAAGACGAGCCTCGACGCCGTGCCCGGCAGCTACTACGAGGGCAGCCTTGCCCTTGGCGCGACGCATGAGCGCAGCGTGTTCTACGCCGTGCTGCCCGCCGCAAAATCCGGCGTGCTGTCGGCAGTCATCCTCGGCATTGGCCGCGCCATCGGTGAGACGATGGCCGTCGTCATGGTCGCGGGCAACCAGACCTGGATGCCCAAGGGTCTGTTCCAGGGCCTGCGCACGATGACCTCGAACATCGTCATCGAGATGGGCTACGCCGCCGACCTCCACCGCGAGGCGCTGATCGCCACCGGCGTTGTGCTGTTCGTATTCATCCTGCTTATCAACCTCTGCTTCAGCCTTGTGAAAGGGGGTAAGGACTATGCCTGAGATTGCCGCAGCGCAAACAGCCGCCGATATGACCTACGCAAAACCGCATGAGTTCATGCCCACCGGCGGCAGCAACCGCCGCGCCGCCCGTATGCAGGCCGCCGCGCTGCGCTGGCTTGTGCGCATGGCCGCCCTGCTGACCGCCGCGGTGCTGGTGTTCCTCATCGGCTACATTCTGGTCATGGGCATCCCCAATTTGAAGCCCGAGCTGTTTGCCTGGGAGTATAACTCCGAGAACGTCTCGCTGACGCCCGCGCTCATCAACACGGTGCTGATGACGGCCTTCTCGCTGGCGATCTCGACGCCGCTGGGCATCTTTGCGGCCATCTGGCTGGTCGAGTACGCCCACCGCGGCAGCAAGCTGGTCAAGGTCGTGCGCGTCACCACCGAGACGCTGCAGGGCATCCCGTCCATCGTCTACGGCCTGTTCGGTATGCTGTTCTTCGTCACCAAGCTGCACTGGGGCTATTCGCTGATCGCCGGTGCGTTCACGCTGGCCATCATGGTTCTGCCCGTCATCATGCGCACGACGGAGGAGGCGCTGATCGCAGTGCCCGACTCTTACCGCGAGGGCAGCTTCGGCCTCGGCGCGGGCAAGCTGCGCACGGTGTTCACGATCGTGCTGCCGTCCGCCATGCCCGGCATTTTGTCCGGCGTCATTCTGGCCACGGGCCGCATCGTCGGCGAGACCGCCGCGCTGATCTATACCGCAAGCTCTGTGGCAAAGATCCCGTCCAGCGTGTTCAGCTCCACCCGCACCCTGGCTGTACACATGTACCTGCTCTCCAACGAGGGCCTGTACATCGGCCAGACCTACGGCACGGCAGTGGTCCTGCTGGTGCTGGTGCTGGTCATCAACGGCCTGTCCGGGCTGGTAGCCGGGAAACTGGCAAAACGGTAAAGGGCAATGCCCTGCACCGTAGGGGCGGATTCCATATCCGCCCGTGGGAGTATGCGGCAGCGCAAACCCCGCGGAGGGGTCAAGACCGCTTGGCGGCGCACAACGAGCGCCGCCAGCCAGCAAAGCTGGCCCGCTCATGCGGTTGTTTGCCCCGCAGGGGCAAACATTGTTCGCTCCCCGGTTTCGCTACGCTCAACCGTGGTCCCACGCTTACAACCCCGCACCTCCCTACGATTCGCCGTTCACGGGTGCTATGTAGGGAGCGGTCTTGACCGCTCCGGGAACCTTCCGTCCGGCAGCCCCTTCCCCGGCGCCGCGCATGCCCGGACCCTACCGCTGCATTGCACAGAGCAGAGATAAAAATGTGAGGTCATTTCATGAACAAATTTGAAGTGCGCAATATGGACCTGTACTATGGCAGCTTCCATGCGCTGAAAAATATCAATATCGACATCCCGGAAAAGGAGATCACCGCGTTCATCGGTCCGTCCGGCTGCGGCAAATCCACGTTTTTGAAAAGCCTGAACCGCATGAACGACCTTGTCGAGGGCTGCCGCATCTCCGGCGACATCAAGCTCGACGGCGTGGACATCTACAAGGACAAGATGGACGTCAACGTCCTGCGTAAGCGCGTCGGCATGGTGTTCCAGAAGCCGAACCCCTTCCCGATGTCCATCTATGACAACATCGCCTACGGCCCGCGCACCCACGGCATCCATAATAAAGCGCAGCTGGATGAGATCGTGGAAAGATCCCTGCGCGGCGCGGCCATCTGGGACGAGGTCAAGGACCGCCTGAACAAGAGCGCCCTGGGCATGTCGGGCGGCCAGCAGCAGCGCCTCTGCATTGCGCGCGCCCTGGCCGTTGAGCCCGAGGTCCTGCTGATGGATGAGCCGACGAGCGCTCTGGACCCCATCTCGACGTCCAAGGTCGAGGAGCTGGCCACGGAGCTGAAAGAAAATTACACCATCGTCATGGTCACCCACAACATGCAGCAGGCCGCGCGTATCAGCGATAAGACGGCATTTTTCCTGCTGGGCGAGCTGGTGGAGATGGGCCCGACGGAGCGTGTGTTCGCCACGCCCGTGGACAAGCGCACCGAGGATTACATCTCAGGCCGCTTCGGCTAAGGAGGTACGACAAATGGGTACGAGTGTACGAAAAATGTACGACGCCGAGCTGCTGCAGCTTGACACGATGCTGGCCCGCATGGGCCACGCCGCCGGCGGCGCGATCGAGAGCGCCATGACCGCCCTGCGCACCGGCGACACCGAGCTGGCCCGCAGCGTTATTGCCCGGGACAGTGAAATCGACTCCGCCGAGCATGAGATCGAGCACCGCTGCTTAACGCTGTTTCTGCGCCAGCAGCCCGTGGCGGGCGACCTGCGCAAGGTCTCCACGGCGCTGAAGATGGTCACCGACATTGAGCGCATCGCCGACCAGGCCAGCGACATTGCCGAGATAACGCTCCATCTCCACCCGGACGGCGCACGCACCGTCGGCGTGCTGGACGACCTGTACGCGATGGGCGACATTGCCCTGCACATGGTCAAGGACGCCATTGCCGCCTACGTGCAGGTGGATCTGTCCACCGCCGCGCAGGTCATTGCCCGCGACGACGACTGCGACGCGATGTTCAGCCGCATTTCCAGGGAAATTGCGGCCTACATCGCCGCCCACCCCGGCGATGCCGAGACGGCGCTGGACTTATTTATGATCGATAAGTACCTTGAGCGCCTGGGCGACCACGCCGTGAACATTGCGGAATGGGTCGAGTTCCTCAAGACCGGCGTCCACAAATCCCGCAAGATCGTGTAATGCGGGGATAAACAAGCCATTTTCTTATTATTTTCCTATACCAACCAAAACGGGACCTGCCGAAAAGCGGGCCCCGTTTTGGCGTGGAGGGGCTTTCGTAGGGGCCGGGCATGCCCGGCCCGGAGGTCGGCGCGGCCACCCTTTAACGGGCAATCGCCTTTAACGCCGCGGGCTGGGCATTGCGGGGTTGTGAGCGTGGGGCCACGGTTGAGCGGAGCGAAACCGGGGAGCGAACAATGTTTGCCCCCGCGGGGCAAACAACCGCACGAGCGGGCCAGCTTTGCTGGCTGGCGGCGCTCGCTGTGCGCCGCCAAGCGCTCGGCCCCTACCGCGCGGCGGCCCCCGCCCGGCTGCCCGGAGGGGTCAAGACCCCTCCCTACAAGGCACCCGTGAGCGGCAGTTCGTAGGGAGCGGTCTTGACCGCTCCGGGTGCTTTGCGGCAACGTCAGCTTCCCTGTAGGGGCCGCGCGGCGGCAAAAAAGCAGCCGTCCCTTTCCGGAACGGCTGCTTGCTATCATTTCGCCCCTTTCCCCGCGAACACAACGTAAATCGTTTTGAACAAAATCTTTACGTCGCCCCAGAGGGACCAGTTGTCGATGTAGGCTACGTCGAGCTTGACGACCTCCTCAAAATCCTCGATGTCGCTGCGCCCGCTGACCTGCCACAGGCCGGTGATGCCCGGCTTCATCGACAGGCGGCGCTTGTGGTGGCTCTCGTACTGCTTGTACTCGTCCACCGTCGGCGGGCGGGTGCCCACAAGGCTCATATCGCCCCGCAGCACGTCAAAAAACTGCGGCAGCTCGTCAATGCTGGTGCGGCGGATGAATTTACCCACCTTGGTCACGCGGGGGTCATCCTCCATTTTGAACATCAGGCCGTTCATTTCATTCTGGGCCATCAGCTCCTTCTTGCGGGCCTCGGCGTCCACGTACATGCTGCGCAGCTTGTGGATGTAAAAATACCGCCCGTTGCGGCCCACACGCTTTTGTTTAAAAAACAGCGGGCCGGGGCTTTCGAGCTTGAGCGGGATGGCGACCACCGCGATGATCGGGATGCTGATGATACAGCCGATGACAGCGCCCACCACGTCCATGCAGCGCTTGGCGATCTGGTCGCGCAGCTGCAATTCAACGGTGCCCATCGTGACGATGTTGCCCCCGGCGCAGCGCCCCAGGGACCGGCTCAGCCGCGCGGCGCTCGTCTCGTCGCAGCAGGCTTCCTCAATGCGGTCCAGCAGCGGCAGACGGAAGTGCACGGTCAGGCCCATGCTCTCCATCTCGTCCAGATAGGGGATGAAGCTCTCGCCGCTGTCCATCGGCACATCGACATAGACCTCGTCGAGCGCCTCGCGCCGAATCCAGTCCATGAAGTCGTCGAACGTCGCCTTGACCTCGACGCCGCAGACTCTGGTGGAGATCGCGGCGGGCGTGGCCTCCAGCAGCGAGACGCCCACGACCCGGCGGGACCAGTCCTTTCGGATCTCGGAGATCAGCCGCTCGGCTCGGTCCGACGTTGTGACGACGCCGACGAGCGTCTCCATACCCCAGCTGCGCTGGAACCGGATGAGCAGCCGCTTTAAAATCGCATGGGAGAACGGCAGCAGCACCGCGTTGACCGCGGGCACTGTGACCGCAAAATAACGGGAGTCCAGCATCGTGGCCTTGGCCAGCAGCATGCAGCCTGCATAAACAAGGCCGAGCGCGATGTTGAACCGGAGGGAAAGGCTGATTTCCTCGTTTTCAGACCGTGTTACGATGTTTTTGTCCTGGTCAAAGAAGAAGAAGGTGACGACGAACGCCACAAACAGCAGGCACAGGGTCTGGAGCCAATCGGTGCTGGTGTAGGGGATCAGCACGCCGAACAGCCCGTCGGTGATGAGCCACGCCAGCAGCACGCTGACGGCCATCGTGAGCAGGTCGGCGAAAAATACATAAGCGTATTGCAGCTTTTCGCGTTTACTTGTCATGAAGAAGGAGAAGTCCTCTCTAATAGTTATCTTCTTATTTTACCATAGACAGAGGATATTTTCAACAGAATCCGCAATATCATAACAATTACACAATTTATAAGGGCGCGGTAGGGGCCGGGCATGCCCGGCCCGCAGGTGTCCCACAGGCGGGCGCTTGCGGAAAGGCGCAGGGCCGGGCATGCCCGGCCCCTACGGCGATGCAAATTTTACGAATCTTCGTTCCCCCGCCCGACGATCTCGGCCTTTAAGACGTCCTGAATATCTACCAGACATTCCAGCAGCAGGGGGTTGAACTGCCCGCAGTCGCCGTGCAGGATCATCTGCACCGCGGTGTCCGGTGAGTAGGCGGCCTTGTAGACGCGCTTGCTGACCAGCGCGTCGTAGACGTCCGCCATCGAGACGATCTGCGCCGAAATCGGGATGTCGTCCCCGGCCAGGCCGTCGGGGTAGCCGCGGCCGTCCCAGCGCTCGTGGTGCCAGCGGCAGATGTCGTGGGCGGTCTTGACAAGCGCTTCGTTTTTATAGCGGCCCAGATGGTCCAGCATGTTTGCGCCCACAACGGTGTGGGTTTTCATAAGATCGAACTCCTCCGGGGTAAGCCGCCCGGGCTTGTTCAGGATCTTATCGTCTATCGCAACCTTTCCGATGTCGTGCAGCGCCGATGCCATGACGATCAGCTCCTGCGTTTCGGGCGGCAGGTCATACTTGTCGGTTTTCTGCGTCAGCCGCTCCAGAAGGCGCTGGGTCAGCGTGCCGATGTGCAGCACGTGCTGGCCGCTCTCGCCGTTGCGGAACTCGACGACCTCGCTCAGGATCGAGATCATCATCTTGGTGTTTTTCTCTTTTTCCTTGATCTGGCTCGTCACCAGCGAGGCGAGCCGCCGCTGCTTGGCGTAGAGCTTGATCGTGTTGAAAACGCGGCGGTAGACGACGCCCGCATCAAACGGGCGGCTGACATAGTCCGAGACGCCCAGCTCATAGGCGCGGCGCACAACGGTGTCGGCGTCCTCGCTCGAGATCATGATGACGGGGATGTCCTCGATCCAGTGGCTGCGGTTCATCTCGCTCAGCACCGCAAAGCCGTCCATGACCGGCATGACGATGTCCAGCAGGATCAGCGCAATGCCGGTGTCGTACTGCTCCAGCATGGCCAGGCATTCCCTGCCGTTCGCCGCCTCCAGAATGTTGTAGTCGCTGCCCAGGATCTCCGCCAGAATGGCGCGGTTCATCTCGGAGTCGTCCACAATTAAAATGCTCTGGCGGGTCTGGCTTTCGCGCCCGGCAGCGCTCAAAGCGCCGTCCCGGGCGTTGTCCTCGGTCACGACCATGTTTTTGCGGTTCTTGGCCTGGTACATCAGCTTGTCGGCGCGGGAGACTGCCTGCTCCACGGTCTCGCCGGGCTGCGTTATCACGCCGCCGATGCTGGCGGACAGCTGCAGACGGGAATACCCCGGCACGCTGGCGGTGTGCAGCTGCTCCCGGATGCGGTCCAGCTTGGCCAGGAACGCCGCGCGCTCAATGCCCGGCAGCACCAGCAGGAACTCGTCGCCGCCGTAGCGGATGAGCACGTCCGATTTGCGGATGCAGGCGCGCACCACGTCAACGCAGGTGCGCAGCGCTATGTCGCCGGCCTGATGGCCGTAGGTGTCGTTGATCAATTTAAAGTCGTCCAGATCCAGCACGGCCACACCGGCGGGGTCGGTCTTGTCCTTGAGCACGTCCTCAAAGTAGAGGCGGTTGTAGCTGTCGGTCAGTGCATCGTGGTAGAGCTTGGTGTGGTAGCTCGAGATGCTGTCTATCAGGCGGTCCCCGTTTTCGGGGTCAATGAGGGTCTCGCCGTCCAGCTTCTGGATCAGCTCCATGACACAGGGAACGCCGTCGACCTCGCGGTAGACGGCGGTGACCTGAAAGACCTCGCTGCCCATGTATTCCAGCTTGGTGCGCTGGCGATGATCCTCCAGCACCTGCCGGGAGATGCAGTTCCGGCAGGGGGTGTTTTTGCCCCAATAGCTGTAGCAGCTGCAAAAGCTGTTGATGGACTCCTCGCCGCCGACCTGCGCAGCATCCAGCAGCCGCACCACAGTAAAGATGGTGCGGTATTGGGCCATTTCCGTTTCGACCTGTTCTCTGGTCATAATGCTTCCGCCTTTGTGTAAAGGAATGGGTAGATAAAAATTATGTTACATATAAGAATATTATAGCATTGCGGGGTGTTTTTTGTCAATGTGGCAAAGGGGGACCCCATGACCGCCCGGCAGCGGATTGCCGTAGGGGGCGGCGTGCCAGCGGCCCTGTCCTACCCGCTGCCCGCCCCGCATATACATACCGCAGGAGGTACATGCCATGCGTCGGATCGGATTCTACTTATTTATAATAATAGCTGTCTTTCTGCTTGCGCCGCTGCTTGCACTGCCGCAAAAGGCTGTCCCGGCCCCCGCCGCAGCGCCGACCCCCACCCCAACCGCCGCCGCCGCGCCCTACCGCGCTGTGTGGGTCAGCTATCTGGAATGGGAGCAGGTCGATTTCTCGTCGGCGGAGGCGTTCACGCAGGCAATCGGCACAATGCTGGACAATATACAGTCGATTGGCGCAACAGTCGTGCTGGCGCAGGTGCGGCCCTTCGGCGATGCGCTCTACCCCAGCGACTACTTTCCGTTCAGCCACCTCTGCACCGGCACGCAGGGGCAGGACCCCGGGTTTGACCCGCTGGCACTGCTGGTGGACGCCGCCCACGCGCGGGACTTACAGCTGGAAGCCTGGGTCAACCCTTACCGCATCCAGGCCGGGCAGACCCCGGCGCTGTGCGGCGCAAGCCCGGCGCGGCTGCACCCGGACTGGGTCAGGTACACCGACACCGGCGCGTATCTCGACCCCGCCAGCGCGGACGTGCGGCAGTACATTGCCGACGGGGTGGGGGAGCTGTGCGCAAGGTACGCTGTGGACGGCATCCACTTTGACGACTATTTTTACCCCACCACCGACCCGGCCTTTGACGCGGCGGACTACGCGGCCAGCGGCAGCACACGGGCGCAGGACGACTGGCGGCGGGAGAACGTGAACGCCCTGATGGAGCTTTGCCACGCCGCGGCCCGGCGGTACGGCGTGCGGTTCGGCGCAGCCCCGGCGGGCGACCCGGAGCAGAACTACACCCTGCAATACAGCGACGCGGCCCGCTGGCTGCGGCAGGGGACTGTGGATTACCTGATGCCCCAGCTTTATTGGGGGCAGGAATATATAAAAAACGGTGATGCGTCGCATAGCTTTGCGCGGCTGGCCGCCGCGTGGGCCGCACTGCCCCGCGCGGCGGGCGTGAAGCTGTACGCCGGGCTGGGGGCCTACCGCGTCGGGGCAGGGGATGGGTCCGATGTTGGCTCCGAGTGGTTTTCCGGCCATGCGCTGGCCGACCAGCTTGCTTTGCTTGCCCGCTTAGGGGTGCAGGGCGCGGGGCTCTACCGCTACGGCAGCCTGTTTGCCAATTCCGGCGCCCCGGCGTTGGCGGAAAGTGAAGCGGAGGCAATAAAAAGTGTCTGGCAGGGCTGACCGGAAAATCCGGTGCAGACTGTCGAAAAACTCTTGTAGGGGCGAGCATTGCTCGCCCGTGCCCGTTTGCCTTGCAAGAAACTGTCCCGGAAAATGCGTTGCTGCGGTAAGTTGGCGGGCGACCAATGGTCGCCCCTACATACGCAATAAGGCAGGAATGCAATTTTTTGACAGTCTGGACCGGAAAATCCGGCGGTGCCGACAAAGATTTGGTACTTGCAAAAGCGGTAAAAATGCAAGATAATAGAGAGGCGGGGCGGCTTGCGGCTGCCCGCAGGACCCAAGGAAAGATAAAGGAGAAACTCCATGAACAATACAAACGACCTCTATAACCGCTGGCTTGCCCAGCCGGATCTGGACGACGCCGTCAAAGCCGAGCTCGTCTCCATCGCGGGCGACAGCGACGCCGTCACGGACCGCTTTTACCGCGATCTGGAATTCGGCACCGGCGGCCTGCGCGGCGTGATCGGCGCGGGCACGAACCGGATGAACCTCTACACCGTGCGCAAGGCAACGCAGGGGCTGGCGGACTACCTCAATGCGTCCGGCCTGCCCAAAAAGGTAGCCATCGCCCACGACAGCCGCCATAACGGTGCGCTGTTCGCCCGCGAGACCGCCCGCGTGCTGGCCGCGAACGGCATTACCGCCTGCATGTACCCCCGGCTTGAGCCGACCCCGGCGCTTTCGTGGGCGGTGCGGTACCTCGGCTGCGGCGCGGGCGTCTGCGTGACGGCCAGCCACAACCCCGCTAAGTACAACGGCTATAAGGTCTACGGCGCGGACGGCTGCCAGATCACGCTGGAGGCTGCCGAGAAAATTCTGGCAGCTATCGAAAAAATTGATTGCTTTGACGATGTCCGGCTGGCAGATTTTGACGCTGCCGCCGCCGCGGGCCGCATTGTGACAATTGACGAAAAATGCCTCGATGATTTTGTGCAGGCTGTCTATGACCAGCGCGTCGGCGACGGCGCGGGCATCGACGCGCTCAAGCTCGTCTACACCCCGCTGAACGGCACGGGTCTGGAATGTGTGAAAAAGCTGCTGAAAAAGCTCGGCGTGACCCATGTGACCGTTGTGCCCGAGCAGGAAAAGCCCGACGGCGACTTCCCGACCTGCCCCTACCCGAACCCCGAAATCCGCGAAGCTATGCAAAAAGGCTTGGAGCTGTGCGACAAGGTCCGCCCCGATCTGCTGCTGGGCACCGACCCCGACTGTGACCGCTGCGGCACCGCCGTGCCCGACGGCAAGGGCGGCTACCGCCTGATTACCGGCAACGAGATGGGCATCATCCTGCTGGATTACATCTGCCGCACCCGTCTGGCACAGGGCACGATGCCCGCCGACCCTGTGGCGGTAACGACGATTGTCTCCACCGATATGGCAGCGCCGGTGGCAAAAAAATACGGCGTCGAGCTGCGCCGCACCCTGACCGGATTTAAGTTCATCGGCGAGCAGATCGGCAAGCTGGAGGCCGAGGGGCGTCCCGAACGCTATATCTTCGGCTTTGAGGAGAGCTACGGCTACCTGTCCGGCGGCCACGTCCGCGACAAGGACGCTGTCAACGCGACGCTGCTGGTCTGCGAGGCCGCGGCCTGGTACGCCCAGCAGGGCAAGACGCTGCTGGATGCCATCGAGGCGTTGTACAGGGAGTTCGGTTACTACCGCAATGCGCTGTGCAGCTTTGCCTTTGAGGGCGAGAGCGGCATGCACACGATGCAGGAGCTGATGAAGAAGCTGCGCGCCAACGCCCCGGAGGACATTGCCGGGTACAAGGTGGAGTCCGTCGTGGACTACGACACCGACGGCACCGGCCTGCCCCGCGCCAACGTGCTGGAATACCATCTGGACGGCGGGCATAAGCTGATGGTCCGCCCCTCCGGCACCGAGCCGAAAATTAAAGTTTATCTTTCCGCCGTTGGCGACAGTGAGGCAGCCGCCGATGCCGTGAACGCCGCGCTGGCCAAAGCCGCCGCGGACATGATGAAAGCGTGAACGGTATGGCGATTCTGAAATTGACCCCGAGCTGCCAGGATTATCTGTGGGGCGGCAGCCGCCTGCGCACCGATTTCGGCATCAAGAGCGACCTTGAACCGCTGGCCGAAGCGTGGGTGCTGTCCTGCCACCCGGACGGCCCGAGCTATCTGGCCGACGGCACGACGCTGGCGGACTACGCGGCCGCGCACCCCGAAGCCCTGGGCACGGACTGCGCAAAATTTGAGCAGTTCCCGATCCTGACAAAGTTCATCGACGCCAGCAGCAACCTGTCCATTCAGGTACACCCGTCCAACGACTACGCGCTGAAAAACGAACACCAGTACGGCAAAACCGAGATGTGGTATGTGCTGGACTGCGTGCCGGGGGCGTATCTCTACTACGGCTTTACGCACGAAATCTCCAAAGAGGAGTTTGCGGAGCGCATCAAAAATAACACCCTGACCGAGGTCCTGAACGCCGTGCCGGTGCATAAAGGGGATTGCTTTTTCATTCCGTCCGGCACGCTGCACGCCATCTGCCGGGGCATCGTCGTGGCCGAGGTGCAGCAAAACTCCAACGTGACCTACCGCGTCTACGACTACGGGCGCGTCGGTACGGACGGCAAGCCCCGCGCCCTGCACATTGAAAAGGCGCTGGACGTGACCCGCCGCACGCCGCCGCAAAAGCACGACTTCGGCAGCCATCTCGCGCAGTGCGAGTATTTCACGGTGGACGCGAAAAAAGGCGCGTTTGACGGTGTGGCTGACGAAAAGAGCTTTGTCTCGCTGCTCATCACCGACGGCGCGGGCACGCTGACCTGCGGCGGCGAAACCGTGAAGGTCAAAAAGGGCGAAAGCTATTTTATCCCCGCGGGCAGCGGCAAGTACGCCGTGACCGGCGACTGTGAGACGCTGGTGACGGTGGTGTAAAGCGGGGGAGCGGTGCTGTATCCCCCAGCCGAGCGGTAGGGGCCGGGCATGCCCGGCCCGCCAGTGTGCCCTTACAGCGCATTTCCCCATTGCAGAGACAGTAGGGGCCGGGCATGCCCGGCCCGCAGGTGTCCCATAGGCGGGCGCTTGCGGAAAGGTGCAGGGCCGGGCATGCCCGGCCCCTGCAGGGCAGAAGTGAATACAGAAAAGACGCACTACGGAAAAACTTCCGTAGTGCGTCTTTTTTGTAACCTTTTAGCAGAAAGCAGCCCTCGACGTGTTCCGCGGGCGGCGGACGGTATACTCCCAATTGACCCGGCGGGGAGACAAGCCCCACGCGGGAAACCAGCAAAGGAGGAACCATACATGAAAAAACGTCTGTTGGCTGTGCTGCTGGCCTGCTGTATGGCGGCAGGCATGGCCAACGCTGTGTTTGCGGCGGATGAACTGCCCGCCACGGCGGAGTCTGCGGCGGCGATTGCGCCCGCCGACCCGGACCCGCCTGCCCCGGAACCCGAAATAGAGGCGGAGCCGACCCCAGCGCCTGCCCCGGAATCCGAAATAGAGGCGGAGCCGACCCCGGCGGCTGCCCCCGCGGCAACGCCCGAGACCGCACGCACCCTCGTGATGGAGACGCTGCTCGCCGCGCCCGACACCGCGGCGCAGACTGCCGTTGTCACAAGCGCAGAGCTGGTGGACAGTATTCGGACCGACGGCTGCTTTACAGCGAAGGTCAACGGCAGCACGGACAGACTCGACGGCGCTGTGTACACCTGGTACCGCAGCAAGGACGGCACCAACTGGGAGGAGGTCCCGCAGCAGCTCTGCTCCGGTGATGCGTGGAACATCACGCCGGGCAGCGAGCACCGGCTGAACGCTGCGCTGGATGCCTGCATTGCCGGTGTCAGGGATGCGGAACGGCTGTACTATAAGGTCGAGGTCACCGGCACCGACGGCGCAAAACTCACCGCCGCGGCCATGCAGGTGCCCTACTGCATCCAGCTGCAGAACGGCAGCTTTGAAACGCCGGATATTGCCGGGCTGAAGGCGTATCACAACAAAAACAACAATACGCCCGCATCACGGCTGTATTATTCCCCGGACGGTGGGACCGGCACCTTCTTTACCCAGTACCCGTCGGGGGAAGGGGGCATCGTCTGGCAGACCACCGGCGTGGCCAGGCACTGGCAAACCGGAAGCGCCGGCCTGTACATTGAGCTGGCGGACGGCTCTAACCGCAGCTATAACGGCACGCGGAACTACCCCGAGGCCAGCTACAGCATCGACGGCGCTTACGACGGGCAGCAGTTTGCCGAGCTGAACTGCGAGGCCTACGGCGCACTGTATCAGGATGTGCTGACCGCGCCCGGCACCACGCTGCACTGGTCACTGGCCCACCGCGCCCGCGGCAGGGGTATGCAGGACTCGATGGCGCTGCTCATCGCGCCGGTGGATGTGGCGGCGCAGATCACCGACATTCTGGCGGGCGTTTCCAGCGAGGACGACAACAGGGGACTTCTGGTGCGCGCGGCGCTGGACCGGACCGTGCAATACAACGGCGAGGAGGTCCCCATCCGCAGCTTTATGGTCGGCGGTGAGATCACCGACGGCAACGACCAGTGGGGCGTCCACAGCGGCGACTACACGGTCCGGGCGGGGCAGTATGTCAGCCGGTTCTTCTTCCTGGCGCTGTCCAGCGGCAAGGGGGACCGGCGCGAGGGCAACCTGCTGGACAAGGTCTGGTTCAGCACCGAGCCTGCGCCGCCCGTGGCCGGGCACGCCAACCTGACGCTGCGCAAGACGCTGGCGGGCAGCCTGACCGCCGACGAGCTGACCGCCGTGCGCGCGGGGCTGACCTTCACCGTGACCCGCTCCGACGGCACGGCTGTGGCCGTCATAAGCGGCGCGGATATGACCGTCGGCACCGACCCGGCCCAGTGCAGCTATACCATACAGGATCTGCCTGTGGCGTCGGAGAGCGGCACACCCTACACCTACACCGTGACCGAGACCGCCCACGCCGCCCCGGCGGCGGTGCTCTATTTGGCGAGCCGCGCCGCCGTCAACGGCGACGCGCTGCAGCCCGCGGGCGACCCGCCGACGCTGGCCAACATAACACTGCTGCAAAACGGCACGACCTACGCCGATTTTGAGAACACCTACGCCCGGCAGACCGGCAGCCTGCGGCTGACGAAGGCCGTGGACGACACGGCCCTGCGCGATGAGGCCGAGGCCGTGACGAACACCTTCACCGTCGGCAGCCTGCCCATCGGCAGCTATACGCTGGTCTATGACGACGGCACGGCCCGCACCGTCACGCTGGACGCGCCCGGCACGCTGACAGTGCCGCTCAGGGGGCTGCACAGCGTAACGGTGGAGGATGTGCCCGTGGGCAGCTACACCGTGACCGAGACCGACCACCCCGACTTAGCCGGCTGGTACTGCACGACCACCGCCGCCGCGGCGGCCGGGACGGTGCAGGTGCCGTCCGGCGGCGTGGGGGAGGCTGTCATCACCAACACTTACGCGCCGTTCCTGCACGTCACCGTGACCAAGCAGGTCACGGGCGGCATGGGCGACACGCGCCGCGGCTTTGCGTTTACGGCGGCCATTGACGGTGCGGCGGTCACCGCGGATACCCCCTATGTGCAGCCCTACGGCGGCGCGGCGCTGACCGCGGACGGCTTCACGATCCCGCACAAGGGCAGCGTTGTCATCGGGCATCTGAAGCCCGGCCAGACCGTGACCGTCACCGAGGAGACGCTGACCGACTACGAAACGACAATGGACGACGGCAGCAACGTCACGCTGGGCAGCAGCTATACCGCGACCCTGACCGGCGACGCGGCGCTGACCTGCGTCAACCATAAGGACGGCGTGCCGCCCACGGGTCTTGCGCAGGACGCGGCCCCGGCAGTCTGGCTGCTGGCGGCGGGCGCGGCGCTGGCCGTGGTCTGCCGCCGTCGAAGGGAGGCTGCACCGTGAACGAGACACAGCGCCGCCGTGCGCTGGCGGACGTGAAGGAGTTTTTTCTGCGCGCCGGGGCGCTGGCCGCACTGCTGCTGGTGCTGTTCGGCGTCGTGTTCGGACTGGCGGTCCAGCCGGACGACACGATGTACCCGCACCTCAAGCCCGGCGACCTGCTGCTCTACTACCGGCTGCCGCGCAGCTTTGCAGCGGGGGAGGTGGTCGTCTTTACACAGGATGACCGGCGCTGCACGGGGCGTGTTGCGGCCCGCGGCGGCGACACCGTGGAGGTGACAGAAAACGCGCTGCTGCGCATCAACGGCAGCCTTGTGGCCGAGCCGGACATTTACGAGACGACCCCCCGCTACGACAGTGACGTGACCTACCCCCTGACCCTGGCCGACGGCGAGTATTTTATCCTCTGCGACGCCCGCGAGGGTGCGCCCGACAGCCGCCGGTACGGCCCGGTGACGGCAGAAAATATCGCCGGGCGGGTCATTGCGATTGTGAGGAGGAATGAGATTTAGAAAGAGAGATGTTGAGCCCCCTTGGCCCCCTCTGTGAGGGGGCTCCGCCCGCAGGCGGTGGGGGAGAGAACTGTCCGGCCACCCGAAATATTTCGGGCAGTGGCGAGGTTCTCTCCCTCCGGCCCTGCGGGCCACCTCCCTCGCAGAGGGAGGCAAGAACACCCGTACACAACATACACCCCGAAAGGAGCACATACTTATGAACATCATCAAGATTTCTGCCGTTCTGACCGCTGCTTTGCTCACGGGTGCGCTCTCCGCCACGGCGTTTGCGGCAGAGACCCTGACCACGACCACCGGCAGCATCACCTTCCGCAAGGCCATCGACGTGACGAACGCCGCGGGCGCGGGCGGCATCACGGGCACGATTGCCTTTGACGTCACCGCCGCCGACGAGAGCGACCTGCCCGACGACGGAGAGAAAAACTATGTCGGCAGCGTGGATCAGCTGGACGGCAGCGACATCATCGCCACGTTTGCGGCGGATGACAGCGGCATTGCCAACAAGGAGAGTGATGTAAGCGTCGGCTTTGACACCTCGAAGTTCGAGGCCCCCGGCGTCTACTACTACCACCTGACCGAGCGCGACCCCGGCATCCACGGCCTGACTGCCACGACGGCGACCTACCTGCTAAAGGTGCGCGTTGTCAACGACAATACGTCCGACCCGGACGGTACAACGTTCAAAATTGACTACGCTACGCTGACCTCGCTCGATGACAATACCAAGAGCGACCTCATCACCAATACTTACACGACCCACGGCCTGACCGTGACCAAGGCGCTGGCGGGCGACTGGGCCGACTACACCGACCACTTTATCTTCACGCTGGAGATCACCGACCCGGACGCGGACCCGGGCCGCATGGCATCGGTCACGGTCCAAACCACAAGCGCGGCGGGCGTGACGAGCGGCGCCGAGGTGAAGCCCTTTACAAACGGCAAGGTCAGCTTCTCGGAGACGATCCGGGGCGGCGATGTGATCGAGGTGACCGGCCTGCCCACCGGCGCGGCCTACACGATCACCGAGAGCGGCCTGGACGCTGAGAAGTATACGACGGCCTGGACGCTGGACGGCGAGACGCTGAGCACCGAAAGGGCCCTGCCCACGCAGACGGTGGGTGCCGCCGACACGGCCCTGACCGTCACGAATACCCGCAGCTCGATTGCCCCCACCGGCCTGCTGCTGGACGCCGCCCCCTACGGCGCGATGCTGGCGCTGGCTGCGGGCAGCGGGCTGGTGTTCTTCCGCAAGCGCCGCCGTGAGGATTGATGTTGGACCGTGCGGCGCGGCTGGCACGCCTGGGCACACGGCTGGTCAGTGCGCTGGCCGGGCTGCTGATGCTGGCGCTGCTGGCCTTCGGCGGGTTCGCGCTCTGGCAGGACGCCGCGCTGCGCCGCGGGGCGTTTGTGGGCGCGGAGCTTTTGCAGTATAAGCCCGCCGCACCGGCTGCCGACAACCCGACGCTGGCCGGGCTGCAAACCGTCAACCCCGACGTCTGCGGCTGGCTGACGGTGGACGGCACGGGCATCGACTACCCCGTTGTGCAGGGCGCGACGAACATGGACTACGTCAACCGCGACGTCTACGGGGATTTTTCCCTGTCGGGCGCGATTTTTCTCGACAGCCGCTGCGCCGCCGACCTGACCGACCCGTACACCGTGATTTACGGCCACCACATGGACAACAGCGCGATGTTCGGCGATGTGGCGCGGTTTGCGGAGGCAGACTATTTTGCCGCGCATCCCGCGGGCAGCATAAGTCTGCCCGACGCCGCCTATACGATCGAGCTGTTCGCCTGTGTGGTGACCGATGCCTACGATACCGCCATTTACACGCCGGAGCGTTACCCCGACGATGTGGGGGCGCTGCTGGACTATGCGGCGGCGCAGGCCGTGCAGCAGCGGGACATCGGTGTGACGACGCAGGACCGGCTGGTGGCGCTTTCGACCTGCGCCGGGAGCGAGACAAACGGGCGGGTCGTCGTGCTGGGGCGGCTCTGCCCCCTGAAAGAAGGAGATGAAATGCAATGACCTTTGGCAAAACGGCCCTGCGGTGCTGGCTGCCCGCAGCGGCCCTACTGCTGGCGCTGCTCTGCCCGCTGCCCGCGGCGGCTGCGCGGGCGGGCACGGCGATCCCCGTCAGTGTCCGCACCGACGGCGCGGCGGCGGACGCCGTCTATACGGTGGAGCTGACGCCGCTGGACGCGGCCCCCGAGCCTGTGCAGCGTGCCCTGACCGTAAAAAACGGCGGCACCGTGTATTTTACGGGCTTTGCCTTTGACGAGCCGGGGGATTACCGGTATCTGGTTGCCGAGCGCAGCGGCGGCGCTGCCCACACGACCTACGATGCGCACAGCTACACGGTCACGGTCCGGGTGACGGGCCGCCCGGACGGCGGTCTTGCCGCCGGGCTCTGGGCCGTGCGCAGCGGGGAGACCGCGAAGGCCGACGGCGTGCTGTTTGTGAACCGGTATGACCCGCCGACAGCTGCGACGACCCGGACACCCGCAGCCACGGTGACTACAGTGGCCGCGGGGACCGGGACGCGGACCGCGAAAGCTGCCGCCCCGGCGGCGCTGCCGCAAACCGGGGACGGCTTTCCCATAGAAGCGCTGGCCGCCGCGTTTTGCGCAAGCATCATCGGGTTTGGCACGGCGTGGAAAAGGCGGTGAACCCATTAACGGCAGCCTCCGCCCACTGCAAAGGGGGAGGGCTGCCGCCCTCCCTTGCCCCTCTCGTCCGCAACCCATTTGTGGCACCCCGTAGGGGCCGGGCATGCCCGGCCCTCCACCTTGCCATTACCGCCCATGTATCCTATTGCTCTGTAGGGAGGGGTCTTGACCCCTCCGCAGCCTCCCGACGCGAACTGCAAAAGCCCCTCCGGCCTGCTTCGCGGCCACCTCCCCTGTGAGGGGAGGCTTCTCTCGCGGGCTTTGCCCGCGCAAAAGGCGCCCCACGCAGTGGGGAGCTGGCCGAGCTTGCGAGGCCTGAGGGGCTTTGCTACACCTCCCGCAGCCGCCCGCTCCCCCTGATCTGAAACACAAAAAAATCGCCCCCATCCGGTTGCGGCTCCGGATGGGGGCTTGGGGTATCGGTTTGTGTGAGGAGGAATCATGTTCCAGAATTACGGTTGCGGCTCCGTAACCCTGTGCCTATATACTACCGGATAACTGCTAAAAAACTATGTTTTTCCTATGAACAATTTGTAAATTACCGCGCAGCCGGGCCCAACGCCCCGGCTGCGCCTTTTTTTGTTTGCATTTGGAAACGATGCAAAGGAAGCTGGCGGGAGTGATGTAATTGCAGAGAGGTAGGGGCCGGGCATGCCCGGCCCGGGGCCTTTCCATACAAGCACAATAGCCGTACAGCTGCGGGCCGGGCATGCCCGGCCCCTGCGGTGCAGCAAAATAAAAACGGGCAGTCACCCATTTTGAGTGACTGCCCGTTTGGCTTACATTCAGATAACGTTATACTCCTTCAGCAGCTTCTCCACTTCGGTGCCCTCGATCTTCTTGAGGGCCTCCTTCATGGCGAGCTTGCCGACGAGAGGCATCTCCATATCGGTGATCTTGCGTCCGTCGCGGAGCTTGACCGTGGCATCCAGCAGGCAGCGGATGTCGTAGACGCTGCCCCAGACCTCGGGCACGCCGCGGTCCACGTTCAGCAGGGTGTAGACGGCCTCCATGCCGGTGCGGATGGAATACTCGGTGGTGAAGATCGTGTCGCGGGCGGTCTCGGCAAACTGGCCCAGGAACGCGAAGTTGACAGCGCCCTCGGGCACGATGTCGGGGCGGTCACCCGCAGCGCGCGGCATAAAGAACGCATCAATATACGGCATCATGCAGGGCACGGTGTTGGCGCTGTTCGTGGCCATGTCCTCGATCTGATCCTCGGGCACGCCCAGGTGGTACAGCCACTCCATGCAGATCTCCTTGCCGGTGCAGTCGCGCATGGGCTTCTTGATATAGTTGCCGGGCTTGTCGGTGAACAGGCTGTAGACCCAGACGCAGAGCTGATCCTTGGGCTGGTCGCGGAACTGCTGCTGACGGTTCAGCGTCCAGCTCAGCAGCCAGTTGGAGTCGGTGACCGTGACAATGCCGCCGGTGACGACCTTGCCGCTGAACGGGTCGCGCTTGCAGATCTTCTTGATATAGGGCACGATGCGCTGGTCCAGCGTCGTGACGGTGGCGCTCATCCAGTTGGACAGCTCGGGGTCATAGCAGAACTTGTCGGGGTGGCCGAAGCTCGGGTCCTGCGCGGCGATCTTGCGCCACAGGTCCCAGCCGCCGCCCTCCTTGATCTCGGGCTTGAACTCGGCGGGGGTGTCCTGGCTGCCCAAGGTGGAGTTCTCGACGCAGCCGCCGTTCGTGATAAAGACGAGGTCGTTCTCGGTCAGGTCGATGGAGCTCTCCTGACCGTCGTGCAGGATGTCGATGCGGGTCGCCTGCTTCTTGCTGCCCGCGCAGTCGAACGCAATGTTCGTGACCTTTGTATCGTAGTGGAACTGCACGCCGAAGCCCTCGAGGTACTTGACCATGGGCAGGATCATCGACTCGTACTGGTTGTAGCGGGTGAAGCGCAGCGCCGTAAAGTCGGGCAGACCGCCGATGTGATGGATGTAGCGCTGCAGATAGCGCTTCATCTCCAGTGCGCTGTGCCAGTTCTCAAAAGCGAACATCGTGCGCCAGTACATCCAGAAGTTGGAGTTCAGCACCTCATCGTCAAAGAAGTCGGTGATCTTCTTGTCGTACAGTTTCTCATCGGGGGACATGAACAGGTTCATGATCTCCATGGCGGCCTTGTCGGACAGACCGAACTTGCCGTCGGTGTGGGCGTCCTCGCCGCGGTTGCGGGTGGCGCGGCAGAGGCTGTAGTTGGGGTCGGCCTTGTTCAGCCAGTAGTACTCATCCAGAACGGTGTGGTTCTCGTCCTCGATGGACGGGATGGAGCGGAACAGATCCCACATACACTCAAAGTGGTTGTCCATCTCGCGCCCGCCGCGCATGACGTAGCCGAGGTTCTCGTAGTGGTAGCCGTCGCAGGCACCGCCCGGGATGGGGTCTTTTTCGAGAATGTGGACGTGCTCGCCCTTCATCTGGGCATCGCGGACGAGATAGCACGCCGCAGACAGCGCCGCCAGGCCGGAGCCGACGATGTAGGCAGATTTGCCGTCCACATTGGCGGGCTTTTGGGGGGTGGCAAAGGCTTCATAGTTACCGGCGGAATAATACATAAGAGTACCTCCTGTGATGATAAGGCCGCGTGCTTGTTGGGGAGCGGCCTGTGATTTACTTGGTATGTCTGTAGTATACCCGGCGGGCGGAACGGTTACAATCAGCAAAAAATCCCCTTTGATAAGAATTTTATCAAAGAGGACGGATTGTATAGATTGTGGCAGAATTGTTAAGGCGGCAGTTTGCGGGGGCGTTACTTATCGATCCGGCACGCCTCCAGAGCCTTTGTAATATCCCCGTGGATAAGGGTCGATACCTGCTCGATGAGGGCGGCGGGGTCGTCCTTCATGCCGGTGCGCACCCATTCCAGCGTCAGGCCGACGAAGGCGTACTTGTAAAAATTCGCGATGAACTCCTTGTCCTCAGGGCGCACGGTCATCCCGGCAGCCTTCTCCTCGACGACGCCGATCATCAAATCGTAGGTCAGGCGGTAGAGGTAGTTCTCGATATGCTCGCGGCTGATGGAATGATAAACTTTAGTGACAAAGACCTTGTCCTTCTGCACGGCCTGCAGGATCTGCAAAAAGCCCTGCTGCCAGGTGTCGTAGGTCTTTTGCCCGGCCAGCGCACGGGTCGCGCTCTCGATGCAGGCCCACTCGACCAGATCGTAGATGTCCTTGAAATGGTAGTAGAACGTCATGCGGTTCACGCCGCAGTGTTCGGTCAGGTCGGTCACGGTGATTTTGTCCAGCGGCTTTTCGGCCAGCAGGTCCTTTAAGGATGCGACCAGCGCGCGCTTTGTCATTTGGGACATGGGTGCGTTCTCCTTGTTATAAGCGTTACGGCGGATGCGGGGCGTCGGGTACGCCCCCCTGCAACCGTAGGGGCGGATTCCGTATCCGCCCGCGGCCGTTTGCGGCAATATCATTATTATAAAAGAAGATTATGAATTTTTAAACCCCTGCACCCGCTCCCATAACGTCACGACCCGCTTGCGGGCCATGCAAGAAAAAATTGCGGAAAGGGCGAAACTGTGGTATAAAAAGGATAATAAATCTGATAAGGAAGTGTTCCCCATGCCCGAAATGCTTGATATTGTCGATGAAAACGGCGTCCCCACCGGTCAGAGCGTGCCGCGCACGACGGCCCATGCCGAGGGGCTGCGCCACCGCACCAGCCATGTCTGGATCGTGCGGCGCAAAAACGGCAGGGTGCAGGTGCTTTTGCAGATGCGCTGTGCCGCCAAGGATTCCTACCCCGGCTGCTACGATATTTCCTCTGCCGGGCACATCCCGGCGGGCGCGGAGTTCGTCGGCTCGGCCCTGCGGGAGCTGCGCGAGGAGCTGGGCGTGACCGCCGCCCCCGCCGACCTGCACGAATGCGGCCTGCGGCGGTTCCGCTTTGAGGCTGAATTCCACGGTAAACCGTTCAAAGACAATCAGGTCAGCAAGGTGTTCTGCCTCTGGCTGGACCGCGAGGCCGAGGACTTTGCCGTGCAGAAGTCGGAGATCGACTATGTAAAATGGTTCGACCTGGACGAGGCCGTTGCCGCCGTGGAGCAGGGCACGATCCCCAACTGCATCTTCCCGGAGGAGCTGGGGATGGTGAAGAAGTTTGTGGGGCAGACCGGGGGCGGCTGCTGACGCTGACTGCGGCGGGGTGAGGGCACCCCGCCCTACGTACAACGTTTAAGAGGGATTGTAGGGCGGCCTGCCCCAGGCCGCCGCGGACGTGTGCGGTGGAACGAACAGCCCGGGCGCAGCCCCTTGGGGGAAGGCAAAGGCTCTCCTCCTGTGTTGCTAAATCCGCAATTTTGTGTTGCCTAATGCTGAAAACCGTGCTATAATACATACGTCAGCGCCGGATATACACGAGGAATTGCATATTTTTGCAGGCGTGGGCAGCATAAATGTATAACTATTCGTCAACCTGCCTAAAACAACCGCGAAAATGGAGAATCCTTTGGCAGTTTTACCGCTTGCAAAATGTATAAAAGAGTGTATAATATACAGCAATGAATGAATAAATATTCAAGACAAACGGCAAGCAACATACCCCGCGCGTCTTGATGAAGAAACAGAGAGGGGATTTCATCATGAAAAAGGATAAGAAAGACATCAAAAAGGTAGTTCTGGCGTACTCCGGCGGTCTGGACACCTCCATCATCATTCCCTGGCTGAAGGAAAACTACAACAACTGCGAGGTCGTCGCAGTCTCCGGCGACGTCGGCCAGGGCACCGAGCTGGACGGCCTGGAGGAGAAGGCCATCAAGACCGGCGCATCCAAGCTGTACGTCCTCGACCTGAAGAAGGACTACGTCGAAAACTACATCTGGCCCTGCCTGAAGGCCGACGCCAAGTATGAGGACTACCTGTTGGGCACCTCCCACGCGCGCCCCTGCATCGCCGCCGCGCTGGCCGAGATCGCCAAGAAGGAGAACGCCGACGCTATCTGCCACGGCTGCACCGGCAAGGGCAACGACCAGGTCCGCTTTGAGCTGACCCTGAAAGCGCTGGCCCCCGATATGGCCATCATCGCCCCGTGGCGTGAGTGGAGCATCAAGAGCCGTGACGAGGAGATCGACTACGCCGAGGCCCACAACATCCCCCTGAAGATCAACCGTGAGACCAACTACTCCAAGGACAAGAACCTGTGGCACCTGAGCCATGAGGGCCTCGACCTCGAGAAGCCGTCCCTGGAGCCGCAGTACAATAAGCCGGGCTTCCTGGAGCTGGGCGTTTCCCCCGAGCAGGCCCCCGACACCCCGACCTACGTCACCATCCACTTTGAGAAGGGCATCCCCACCGCTGTGGACGGCAAGGAGATGGGGAGCGTCGAGCTGGTCGAGCACCTGAACAAGCTGGGCGGCGCCAACGGCATCGGCTTGCTGGACATCGTCGAGAACCGTCTCGTCGGCATGAAGAGCCGCGGCGTCTATGAGACCCCCGGCGGTGCCATCCTGTACAAGGCGCACGATGTTCTGGAAACCATCACGCTGGACAAGGAGTCTATGCACTTCAAGGCACAGCTGGCCCAGAAGATGGGCGAGCTGGTCTACAACGGCCAGTGGTTCACCCCGCTGCGTGAGGCCATCAGCGCCTTCACCGACGACCTGCAGAAAACCGTCACCGGCGACGTCAAGCTGAAGCTCTACAAGGGCAACATGATCAACGCCGGTGTCACCAGCCCGTACACCCTGTACGATGAGCAGACCGCGTCCTTCGGTGAGGATGAAGATTACAATCAGGCAGACGCCAACGGCTTTATCAACCTGTTCGGCCTGCCCATTGCCGAGCGCGCCAAGCTGGCCAAGAACTGGCCCGCACAGGACTAATAAGCGAACGAACGCCGAATAAGCAACCGCCAAGGGGCGTGGAAACCCTTTGGCGGTTTTGGCATTACTATTAAAAGATAAAAGATAATAGATAAAAGATAATAAAAAATGTGGAGTTTTGGCCCGGGGCCAAAACAAAAAAACGTAGGGGCGGATTCCATATCCGCCCGTCAACAGGCAGACGACATGCGGGCGCATATAGAATGCGCCCCTACGGAGGCAGAAAAATTTGAGCGGTGCGCCGGCACCGCGAACTACCAATTTTATTATCTATTATCTAAAAAACGGAGGTTCTACTTATGCCCCAACTTTGGCAGGGCCGGGCCAGCAAGGCCGTTGACAGCCGCGTAAACGATTTTAACTCCTCCATCCGCTTCGACGCGCGGATGATCGAGCAGGATATTCAGGGCAGCCTTGTCCACTCGGCCATGCTGGGCAGACAGGGCATCATCTCCCGGCAGGATGTGGACGATATTCACAAGGGTCTGCACTCCATTTTGGACGATTTGCACAGCGGCGCACTGGAAATCGACCCCAACGCCGAGGACGTCCACACCTTCGTCGAGCAGACGCTGACCGCCCGCGTCGGTGACGCCGGTAAGCGGCTGCACACCGGGCGCAGCCGCAACGATCAGGTCGCGCTGGACATCCGCCTGAACCTGCGCGCCGCCAGCGAGCATATTCAGGGCCAGATAAAAGAACTTATCACCGTGCTTTGCGACCAGGCCGAGAAGGGCGCAGGGTACGTCATGCCCGGCTACACCCACCTGCAGCGTGCCCAGCCCGTGACCTTCGGCCACCAGCTGATGGCCTACGCCTGGATGCTGCTGCGCGACTTGGGGAGATTGCAGGATGCGACCCGCCGCATGGACGCCGAGTGCCCGCTGGGCAGCGGCGCACTGGCGGGCACGACCTACCCGCTGGACCGCTTCTACACCGCCGAACAGCTCGGCTTTGCCGCGCCGTGCGGCAACTCCATCGACGGCGTGTCGGACCGCGACTTCTGCATTGAGCTGTGCAGCGCCATGGCGACCTGCATGATGCACCTTTCCCGCTTGAGCGAGGAAATTATTTTGTGGTGCAGCTGGGAGTTCAAGTTCATCGAGCTGGACGACGCCTTTACGACGGGCTCGTCCATCATGCCGCAGAAGAAAAACCCCGATGTAACGGAGCTGATCCGCGGCAAAACAGGCCGCGTCTACGGCGATTTGAACACGCTGCTCGTCATGATGAAGGGCATCCCGCTCGCCTATGACAAGGACATGCAGGAGGACAAGGAGGCCATTTTTGACGCCGTGGACACGCTGGAGCTCTGCCTGCGCACCGTCACGCCGATGCTGGCCACGATGACCCCGCTGCCCGCCAACATGCGCCGCGCCGCCGCGAAGGGCTTTATCAACGCGACGGACTGCGCCGACTACCTGACGAAGAAGGGGATGCCCTTCCGCGATGCCTACAAGTGCACCGGCACGATGGTGGCCGCCTGCATCCGCGAGGGCAAGACGCTGGAGGAGCTGACGCTGGACGAATTCAAGCAGTACAGCGACCTGTTTGAGGATGACGTTTATACGGCCATCGACCTGACGACCTGCTGCGAGGGCCGCACCAGCTACGGCGGCCCGACGAAGGCAAGCGTGATGAAGCAGGTTGCGGATGTGAAGGGGAAGCTGGCATAAAAGCCTTCCCCATCGGGGGAAGGTGGCCGAGCCTGCGAGGCCGGATGAGGGCCGAACCTGCTGCGGCTGCCCGTTTACAGGGCGTGGGAAGCCTTTGGAAGTAAGGGGTGTAACAATGGGAAAGTACAAAATCTTCGTGGACGGTTCCTCCGGGACCACCGGTCTGCGCATTGCGGACCGGCTGGCGGAACGGGACGAATTTGAAATTCTGAAAATCTCCGAGGCGGACCGCAAGGATGTCCGCGCACGGGCGGCGGTCATCAATGAGAGCGACCTCTCGTTCCTCTGCCTGCCGGATGACGCCGCGCGTGAGGTCGTGCCGCTGCTGCGGGACGATGTGCGCATTCTCGACACGAGCACGGCGCACCGCACCGCGCCCGGCTGGGTCTACGGCCTGCCCGAGCTGCACGGCACCCGCGAGGCGCTGAAAACCGCGACCCGCGTCGCCGTGCCGGGCTGCCACGCCACCGGCTTTATCGCGCCCGTCGCGCCGCTGGTGGAGCTGGGAATCATCCCTAAGGCCGCGCACCTGAACGTGACGAGCCTGACCGGCTACAGCGGCGGCGGCAAAAAGATGATCGCCGAGTACGAGGCCGAGCGCACCAACGAGGCGCTGAACGCCCCGCGCCCCTACGGCCTGGCGCTGCACCACAAGCACCTGCCCGAGATGGCCGCCGTCACGGGGCTGGACACCGCACCGAATTTCGTCCCCGTTGTGGCCGACTACTACGCGGGCATGGAGACGATGATCCCGCTGGATGTAACGGCGCTGGGTGTTTCCGCGCCGCAGGTCGCGTCCGCGCTGGCGGAATATTACGCCGGTCAGCCGATGGTGAAGGTGCATCCCCTGTGTGAGGGCACGGACGGCGGCTTTTTGGCCGCCAACAAGCTGGCGGGTAAGGACACGCTGGAAATTTACTGCCTGGCCAACCCGGACGGCACCCGGATGCAGCTCATCAGCCTGTTTGACAACCTCGGCAAGGGCAGCTCGGGCGCGGCAGTGCAGTGCATGAATCTGATGCTGGGGCTGGAGGAGACTAAAGGCTTAGCGCGTTGAGTGGCTTCCCCCTTGGGGAAGCTGTCAGCGGCCCCGCCCGCTGACTGATGAGGGGCGGCCTTGCCGGAACAACCCGTTTACGGGCGGCAATGGCGGACTTTGCCCTCATCCGGCCTGCGGCCACCTTCCCCCGAAGGGGAAGGCTTTTGAAGTTCGATATAAAATAGCAAGAGGGGTACATACAATGTCTGATTTCAAATCAATTCCCGGCGGCATCTGTGCGCCGAAGGGCTTTTCCGCGGCGGGCGTGCATTGCGGCATCCGCCATAACCATTCCAAGCTCGACCTGGCGCTGATCAAGGCGGACGTCCGCTGCGCGGGCGCGGGCTGCTATACCACCAACAAGGTCTACGGCGCACCCATCACGGTGGACCGCGAGCACCTGAAGGACGGCTATGCACAGGCCATCGTTGTGAACAGCGGCAACGCCAACACCTGCGCGCCCAACGGCGTGCAGCTGGCTAAGGACACCTGCGACATCGTCGCCAAGGAACTGGGCATCCGCGCGGACGACGTGCTGCCGTCCTCCACCGGCGTCATCGGCCAGGCCATGAGCATCGAGCCGTTCGCCAGGGGCATCCCGGAGGCCGCCGCCAAGCTGGCCGCCGACGAGGCCGGCAGCCACGACGCGGCTACCGCGATCATGACCACCGACACCCACCCGAAGGAAATTGCGCTGGAATTTGCCGTCGGCGGCAAGGCCGTGCGCATCGGCGCTATCGCCAAGGGCAGCGGCATGATCCACCCGAACATGGCCACGATGCTGCTCTTTATAACCACCGACGCCAAGGTCGCGCCCGCCGCGCTGCAGAAGGCGCTGTCCACCGTCGTGCCCGCCACCTTCAACCAGATTTCGGTTGACGGCGATACCTCCACGAACGACACCGTGCTGCTGCTGGCCAGCGGCCTGTCCGGCGCAGAAATTGCCGAGGGCACGCCCGATTACGATACGTTTGTCGCCGCGCTGACCGAGGTCGCCGAGCATCTGAGCCGCGAGCTGGCCGGTGACGGCGAGGGCGCAACGAAGCTGCTGGAATGCACCGTGACCGGTGCGCCCGACCTGGCGACGGCCCGCGCCGTGTCCAAGAGCGTCATCCACTCCACCCTGTTCAAGGCCGCCATGTTCGGCGCGGACGCCAACTGGGGCCGCGTGCTCTGCGCCATCGGCTACACGCCGGGCGATTTCGACATCAGCAAGACGTCGGTGCGCCTCAAGAGCAAGGCCGGTGAGGTCTTTGTCTGCGAGAACGCCGCCTACCACCCCTACAGCGAGGACGAGGCCGCCGTGGTGCTCAAGGAGGACGAGATCGATATCCTCGTGGACCTTGGCAGCGGCGACGCCACCGCTAAGGCCTGGGGCTGCGATCTGACGTATGATTATGTGAAGATCAATGGGGATTACAGAACCTGATATAAAGATAAAAGATAATAGATAAAAGATAATAAAAAGTGTGGAGTTTTGGCCCGAAGGCCAAAACAAAAACGTAGGGGCGGATTCCATATCCGCCCGCGGCACCTGCCGTAAGCTGCACGGGCGCATATAGAATGCGCCCCTACGGCGGCAGAGGAATTTTGAGCGGTGTGTCAACACCGCGAACCACCAATTTTATTATCTATTATCTATAAAGCTATACATGGGTGGAAAAGCTATGAAAAACGAACAAATGGCCCTGCTGTTCAGCGAGGCTACACCTTATATCCAGAAATACCACGGTAAAACGCTGGTTATAAAGTACGGCGGCAACGCGATGGTCAACGATGACCTCAAGCTGGCCGTCATGAACGACCTGGTCACGCTGACGCTGCTCGGCGTGCGTGTCGTGCTGGTGCACGGCGGCGGCCCGGCTATTAACAGTATGCTGAAAAAGGTGGGCAAGGAGTCCAAATTTGTGGGCGGCCTGCGCTACACCGATGAGGAGACCATGGGCATCGTCCAGCAGGTGCTGGCCGGGCAGGTCAACAAGGATCTGGTCGCGCTGCTCAAGGGCCGCGGCGTCGGCCTGTGCGGCATGGACGGCCACATGATCATGTGCAAGCGCAAGTCGGACGTTGACCTCGGCTACGTCGGTGAGATCGAGAAGGTCAACACGACGCTGATCGACCACCTGCTGGCCGACAGCTTTATCCCGGTCATTGCCACCGTCGGCATGGACGACAACGGCGTCCCCTACAACATCAACGCCGACACTGCCGCAGCGGAGATCGCCATTGCCCTGCACGCCGAAAAGCTCGTCAGCATGACGGATATTGTCGGCCTGCTCTATGATAAGAACGACGAGTCTACGCTCATCCCCGAGGTCGAGGTCTCCGAGATCGAGGGTTACAAGGCCGCGGGCGTCATTGCGGGCGGTATGCTGCCCAAGATCGAGGGCATGGCCGATGCCATCTATCAGGGCGTCCACGAGGCCGTCATCATTGATGGCCGCGTCCCGCACTCGATCCTGCTCGAGATGTTCAGCGACAGAGGCGCAGGCACGATGTTTTACCGGAGAGGAAACCGGTAAATGGCTTCCCCCGAGGGGCTGCGCCCGCAGGCGCGTGTCGGAGCGCAACCGCCGAAGGCGGCTCTTAGCGCGTAGACTGAAGCTGTCAGCGGCCCCGCCCGCTGACTGATGAGGGCGAAGTGTTTGGCGCGGTCCCGCAAACGGGCAGCCGCAGGACACTTGCCCCTCATCCGGCCTGCGGCCACCTTCCCCCAAGGGGGAAGGCTCCAAAGCGGGCCGCCTTCCCTCGAAGGGGGAAGGCTTTTGCGTATGATAAAAAGGGGGTCACCCAATTGAATACCGAAAAAGTTATTTCCCGTGATAACGACTACATCCTCCACACCTATGGCCGCAGCCAGGTCGTGCTGGCGGAGGGCGAGGGCATGACGGCCAGGGACGCCGACGGCAAGAGCTACCTTGACTTCACGTCTGGCATCGGCGTCAACTCGCTGGGCTACTGCCACCCCGCGTGGGTCAGGGCTGTGGCCGACCAGGCCGCAACGCTGCAGCACACGTCGAACCTGTATTACACCGCCCCCGACGGCAAGCTGGCGAAAAAGCTCTGCCGCCGCACCGGGCTGGACGCCGTGTTCTTCGGCAACTCGGGCGCCGAGGCCAACGAGGGCGCGATCAAGTGCGCCCGCAAATACAGCGTAGATACGTATGGAGAGAGCCGGAATAAGGTCATCACGCTGGTCAACTCCTTCCATGGCCGCACACTGGCGACCCTGACCGCCACCGGCCAGGACGTGTTCCACCACGACTTCGGCCCCTTCCCGGGAAATTTTGACTACGTGCCCGCGGGCGACTTTGCCGCGCTGGAAAAGGCCGCAGACAAGGACACCTGCGCCGTCATGATGGAGCTGGTGCAGGGCGAGGGCGGCGTCGTCGCGCTGGACGCGGACTACGTCGCCAGGGTCGCGGCGTTCTGCAGGGAAAAAGACATCCTCGTCATTGTGGACGAGGTGCAGACCGGCGTGGGCCGCACCGGCAAGTTCCTGGCGTGCGAGCATTTTGATCTGCACCCCGACATCGTCACGCTGGCGAAGGGGCTCGGCGGCGGTCTGCCCATCGGCGCGGTGCTGATGAACAAAAAGGTCGCCGACCACATGAAGCCCGGCTCCCACGGCTCGACGTTCGGCGGCAACCCGGTCTGCTGCGCCGGTGCGCTGGCCGTGCTGGACGAGATGGACGACGACTTCCTCGCCAACGTCAACGAGCGCGCGGCCCAGCTGCGCGCCGGGCTGGCAAAGCTGCCCCATGTCAGGGAGGTCAGCGGCCTCGGCCTGATGGTGGGCATCGCGTTTGACGACGGCATCAAGGCCGCCGACGTCCGCGCCGCCTGCGAGAAGGCGGGTCTGCTGGTGCTGACCGCCAAGACCCGCCTGCGTCTGTTGCCGCCGCTGATCCTGACAGCGGACGACGTGGACGACGCATTGGCGACTTTGCGCAGCGTACTGGAGAAATGCGTATGAAACATCTGCTGAAGCTGGGCGGCATGACGCCCGAGGAAATTCTGCACATTCTGGATGTAGCCGACGAGTACAAGCGGCTACACAAGGACGGCGTGGACCCGAAGGATCTGCAGGGCAAGGCGGTGGCGCTGGTTTTTGCCAAAAACTCCACCCGCACCCGCACAAGCCTGGAGGTCGGCATCTACCAGATGGGCGGCCTGGGCACCTACCTGAGCGCCGGCGACCTGCAGACCGCCCGCGGTGAGCCTGTGCAGGACACGGCCCGCGTGCTGGGGCGGTACTATGACGCCATCGTCTGCCGCACCTACAAGCAGACGACGTTGGACATGCTGGCAAAATACAGCGGTATACCGGTGGTTTCCGGCATGACCGACTATGCACACCCCCTGCAGGTGCTGACGGACCTGATGACCGTGCGCGAGCGCAAGGGCACGCTGGCCGGGCTGAAGGCCGGGTTTGTCGGTGACGGCTACAACATGGCAAACAGCGTCATTGTGGGCTGTCTGGCCGTGGGCATGACGGTGACGATTGCCTGCCCGAAGGGCTACCGCCCCGCCGCCGACGTGCTGATGCTGGCGAAGCAGTACGGGGATAAGTTCACGCTGACGAACGACCCGGACGAGGCCGCGCGGGACGCGGATGTGCTGTTCACCGACGTGTGGGTCAGCATGGGCATGGAGCGCGAGGCCGAGCAGCGCCGCCGCGACTTTACCGGCTTTACGCTGGACGCCGCCCGCATGGCGCTGGCAAAGCCAGACTGCATGGTGCAGCACCCGCTGCCCGCCCACCGCGGCGAGGAGATCGCCCCCGATGTGCTGGAAGCCCACGCCGACGAAATTTTCGACGAAGCGGAGAACCGCATCTACGTGGAAAAGGCCGTGCTGGCGGTGCTGCTGGCGGGGAAATAAGAGCATTGCAGTAAGAGGAGCGGCAGGGGAGCGCGAGCGTGCGAACCCCTGCTTTTTTGTGCGGGATAACCCGAAAACGGGCGGCAGCGGCGAAGCTGCGGCGGGGTGAGGGCACCCCGCCCTACGGACTGTGGAAAAGGGGGACGTAGGGCGGCCTGCCCCCAGGCCGCCGTGCCCGTTTGCGGCAATGAGAAGCCTTGCCAGATCATTGTAGGGGGCGGCGTCCCCGACGCCCCGCGGAGGGG
>OHXF01000099.1_pt1 | contig 31969 bp, 29 predicted proteins | sample 1579961 | NCBI WGS metagenome assembly OHXF01 (sample SAMEA3882508, study PRJEB24775) | human gut metagenome | biome: human-associated habitat; feature: intestine environment; material: feces | place: Netherlands | collected 2009/2010
GATGAAAGTCTCAGGGCTTTTTTGTTATGTATTACCGAAATGCGAAGATACAGTTTGTTCAAACCGCGCAAAGCGTACTGCTTGACAAACTGCCTACTATGTAATACAATGTAGATAAGCTACAACGCATTGCATAGTAGATAGAAAGGAGGAAGCGGATTGGAAAATAATGCACAGCTGCTAAAGGGTGTATTGGAATATTGCGTGCTGCGGCTGATTGAAAAAGAACCAACCTATGGCTATGAAATAGTGATGCAGTTAAAACAGGTCGGTTTTGCAGAGATCAGCGAAAGCACGCTGTATCCGCTGCTTTTACGCCTGGAGCAGCAGGAGAAGGTGACAGTGGAGCGGCGACCTTCTCCCAAGGGACCAAGCCGGAAGTACTATGTGATCACCGAAAGGGGGACGGATTCTCTTTTGGATTTTCAACAGGAATGGAACCGACTGTGCGGTTTGGTAGAAAAGATTTTTCGGGAGGATAGAAGATGAATAACTATTTCACCTTGCGAAGAGCGAACCGTCTGCGCGTAAAACTGCTCAACAGCAAAAGCCAGGAGCAAATCAGAGAGGTCATTCGATATCTGCGGCGTACCAGTTGGGATGAGTGCGGCGTAGAGCTGATATACAGTGACCTGATCGATATGGCGGTGCAGGCCAATGAGAATGAGCAGGAACTGTTCAACGTGATTGAAGATGCAAAAACCTTTGTTGAGGAGGTTAAGCCAAGCCTTAAAACTTTGAGGACTGGAGATTATTTCTGGTTTGTGGCACCACTGTATTTTTTCTTTGGCTGGGGGATAGAGGGTCTGCTGTTGTATCCGGTGGTTCCGGACTGGGTGTTTGAACTCTCACTTGGGTATTTGATGCAGCTTGTGGTCTGCATAACTGCTTTTTGCTGGCTGTTCCGGAAGATGATGGAGCAGACGGGATTTCCGCCAAGCAAGCATCGTCTGAAATACTGCGGCTGGCTGGTGCTTTATATTGCAGTGCTGTATGCAACAGGTGCATTTTTTACACGGATCGCTGGAGCTTTTGTTTTGCTGCGCCTGCCGATTTTGCCCTATGCCCTTTTCAGCCTCCTGCTGGGTGCGGGGTTGTATGGCATAAAATTTTGGAAGTATGGCAAAGATGAACGCTTGAGAGAACGTATCTGAATCCTCCTTATGATGCACGTCTGCCGGGCCGTGGAAAACGAGCTCATCCCTGACCTGAACAAAGTACAGAAGCGCTTCATCCTCTCCCGGATGAGGCGCTTCTGTGCTTATAAATGATGAGTGTTTACTGCCCTCCGTGGCGGTGGGCTTCGGCGGCAAGCTCCTGCTGTAGCGCCGCCTTGCGATGGTCGAGCAGCAGGTCTTTGTTGTACCGGAAATAGCGGTCGCAGCCATTTTCGGTGATGAAGGCATGGGAAGCGGGGTTCAAGGTCAGCTCCGTGACGAACACCACCATCTCCTGGCTTTCGGCAAAGGCGTTCTCCATAAAGTCAAATGCTGCTTCCAACGCGGCGCTGGCGGCTTCCTGTGCCTGATCCCGGGCCTCGGCAAGGGACTGGAACTGTGTGCGCAGGAGGTCAAAGGCGGGCTGTGTGCTCACCGCATTGGCACGGCGCAGCTCCGCATCCCAGCTGCGGAGGACGGCATATACCTGCAGGCGGGTATTCAGCGCGTCATGGCTCAGCAGACCGGCGGCACGCTGGCGCTGGGTCTCGGCATCATAGTCCGTGACCATCTGACCGAACAGGGTAAGCTCCCCATCCGGGATGTCTGCAGGCAGGGTGGAGAAGCCCTGTTTGGCCTCCCTCAGGAAGGCGTAGCAGGCATCGGCGACGGCATCGGCCTGCCGGGAAGCAGTGAACCGGGTGTTCAGACCGGACAGAATCAGACTGACCAGCGAGAGCCGTTCATCAAACGGTGCATTGAGCAGGCGGGCATAAACGGCAGGCTTGACCTGACCGGCCAGGATCTCCTCTACGCCGTAGTCATCACGATACTTATAATAGAGATCAAGATAGGCAGAGAAGTCCTCTGCGATCTTCTGGTGCTGGAGATACTGCCGGATGAGTGCTTCATCTGCCTGCAGGCCCAGCGATTCATAGGTGTCCAGCAGGTTGGACAGATCCTCCCAGCCGCGGGCAGTGACGAACTGTGTGCCGTCCACGTCGGCGTTGATCTGGTAGAAGTTCTGGGGATGCAGATCGAGGTAGCTCAGGATGGCACTGTGGATGTGGGCTGTGCGGGCGTAATCCTTCCATACCTGCAGGTCGGGCTCAATGTCCATCCGACGGACACGATCCAGCGTGACGATATCGAAATCGCGGACGGATTTGTTATACTCCGGCGGGTTGCCTGCCGCCACGATGACCCAGCCGGCAGGCACGGCCTGGTTGCCGAAGGTCTTGCACTGCAGGAATTGCAGCATGGTGGGGGCCAGCGTCTCGGAAACGCAGTTGATTTCGTCGATGAAGAGGATGCCCTCTTTCAGGCCGGTGGCTTCCATCTTGGCGTAGACGCTGGAAATGATCTCGCTCATGGTGTATTCGGTCACAGAGACATCCTTGTCGCCATAATGGCGCTGCCGGATGAAGGGCAGGCCCACGGCGCTCTGGCGGGTGTGGTGGGTGATGGTGTAGGCCACCAGTGCCACGCCGCACTCCCGGGCGGCCTGCTCCATGATCTGGGTCTTGCCGATGCCCGGAGGGCCCATCAGCAGGATGGGGCGCTGCCGGATGGAAGGAATGGCATACTCGCCCAATGCGTCCTTGGCCAGGTAGGCTTTGACAGTGTGTTCGATTTCTTCTTTGGCGCGTTTGATATTCATAAGTTCACATCCTCACGAGTTGTTCAATTCACGGTAAGGGTCGTCCTCTTCGGCCAGCGCGTCGGCTAGTGCCGATGCGGCCCGGGCCGTTGGCCCTGAAAATTCATCCTCATCCAGAACCACCTTCATGGCCCAGGGGGGAACGTTGGCATCATCGAATTTTTCGCCCAGGAACAGGAACGCGGTGTCGTAGGCCGGGCGGCGGGCCGGGTAGGTGCCCATGCCATCGGTAAAATAGAGCAGGCCCCGCAGGTTGGAGAACTTCTTCTCGGCGCAGAGCTGGTTCACATATTCAAAGGCAGGCCGGAAATCGGTGCCGCCGCCGCCCCGCAGCTCAAAGTGGTTCATGGCATGGATGAGCTCGTCTTCGTTACGGATGAGCAGATCCTGCCGGATGGCGTTGTCTGCCTGAATGAGATGCAGGTTCATCCGGTGGAAGAAGTTCTCCCGCCCTTTCAGCAGGGTGTAGGTCTCGGCCAGAAAGGCCCGTACCAGCTCGCCGGAGGTGGAGTAGCTGGTGTCAATGACCAGCGCCAGCTCCTCGATCTTCTTGCTTTCCCGGGTCTCCAGCGGCTCGATCAGGGGCATGTTTCCGTAGACCGACAGGCCGTAGGTGTAGAAGTTCAGGTCGAACTCATCCGGATCAAGGTGGACCTCCTCCCGGGTCACGCAGAACCGCCGCAGGAAATCCTGATAGCTCCGGCGGCTGCGGTTGGCAGCCTTGACCTGCTGCTTCAGGGCATCGGCACCGTCACCGGCTTCCTTGTCCCGCAGGTCCAGCTCGGTCTGCATCCGCTCACCGATCTTCTGCCACGTCTTCTGGGGCAGGGGCGTGGGCATCTGCTGGGGCTGCTCGGGGGCATCCTTGGGCCACAGGCGGTGGTCATCGGTGTAGAATTCCCGCTCCAGCTGGCGCAGAATGCCGGGGGTCTGGCCCGCCAACCACCGGTAAGCCGGGGCAGCGGCCACCACCCTGCCCTCCGCGGCAATGGCGGCGTAGGCGTTCTGGCGCACCCAGGTCAGCGGGCGCTTGACACTGGAACGATTCAGGCCGTCCAGCACATTCTCCACGGCGATATCGCAGGCCAGATTCCACAGCCGGGCATCCCGCTTGCCCTTGAGCCAGAGATGCCGGAATACGCAGTGGAATACCGTGTGCAGATACAACCGATTGAGATATTTTGGGTTCTCCTGGTAGAGCCGCAGCAGGGCGCTGGGCTGATAATAGAGGTTCACGCCGTCTGTGGCCAGCACGCCGCACCGCTCGTCCGGTACCGGGGCCAGGGCACTGAGCGCCATATCCAGAAAGCGGAAGTCAAGGTACAGCCCGCTGCGTACCACAGCCAACACCTCGCCGCCCATCCGGGCCTGCCACTCCTCGTGGGTCTCTGGCCGTTTGGATGCAAAGGGCTTGCGGGGGTCGAAGAATTTTTCTTTTTCAGAAATCAAAATCATACCTCCGCTTCTTCGGGGCGGAACCCCTCTTTTTGTGCTCTGCGTCGGCCAGCAGTGCAGCGGCAGCTGCGTTGTCTGCCTTGGCGGCAAGCGCCGCGCCCTCAGCAAAGGCAGCAGCATCCAGCACATCCAGCGCCAGCAGATCCTTTATGCTGTCGGTATCCTGTGCCTTCAGCAGGCGCTGGAGCACAAGGCCGGTGTGAGCGGCCAGAAATTCACGGTAGGGGGCCTTTGCCTTTTCGGTCAGGTTCCATGGCCAGCGCAGGCGGTCAAAGCAGAGCATGGCTGCCACGCCCTGATCCTCGGCAGCGTGGCCGTCCGGGAAGATGGCATCATATTCTGCGGAAAGGATTTTTCCATCCAGAAAACACTGTCTGTAATGATATCCCTGCCCAGAAAAGGTGTGAAGCAGGATGTGGGCGGGGCTTTCCTCTACGTCCTCCCAGTAGGCGGGGTACCATAGCCCTGCCCGGGGACGTGCCTCACCCGGGAGCCAGAACAGTGCCCGCACGGCCTCGGTGATGTTGTTCACAAGGGCGAACAGGCCGGTCTTTTCCTCGGGAGCGGCCCGGACAAGGAGGTCTGCCAGCGCAAAACAGTTCAGGAATACGTCGCTGCCCACGGTCAGGTCTCCGGCTCCCACACTGAGCCGCCGCAGCCTGCGGCAGTTGTAAAAGGCGCAGCTGCCGATGACCTGCAGGCTGTCCGGCAGGGTGATCTCCTCCACGAAATTGCCGCACACCGGGTGCAGTTCCTCCGGGGCAGCAGACCCTTCCCCGAAGTCGAGGTCATAGCGGCCATGCCGTCCGGTCAGGTCGCGGCCAAAGGCCTGCACAAGGGTGCAGGTGCCGTCCGGGCTGACTTCATAGCGGCAGAGCGCATCGGCCCCGGGCAGGCTTCTGGGCTTCTCGGAGAAGCAGTAGTCCCCCAGCTCGGTGATGGCCAGCACCCCGCCCTCCGGGCCCGGTACGCTTGCGGGAAGGGCCACACAGGGCGCGTCGCCGTAAACACGGGTCAGGCGGGCGGTGTTCTTCTGTAACGGGATGATATCGATAAACATAGGGTCTCCTAACAAAAAAACTGCTGCACGGGCAGAGCCGTGCAGCAGTTGGGAGGGATGCGGTTACTGTGCGGCCTGTGAAGAAGCGGTAGAGGCGGCCGCATTGTCGGCAGCTGGAACCGTGCCGGTATTGGCAATATACAGGCTGAGGAACACACCCATGATGAGGGTGGCAACAGCCATCAGGATCGCATTCCGGATCAGATGCTTTTTCATCTGTTTGTACTCCTTTGAAAGGATTTACTTTGCAGGCTTGAAGCTGTCGCGCAGAGTGACCACGCGGTTGTACACGCCGGGGTTCTTGCTGTCCGGGGTGAAGAAGCCGGTGCGGACAAACTGGAACTTCTCGCCGGGCTTGGCATCCTTCAGGCTCTCTTCCAGCTTGCAGCCCTTGCGCACCACAACGCTCTCGGGGTTCAGGTAATCCTTGTAGTCGCTGCCCTCGGGGATGGCGTTCATGTTGGCCTCGGTAAACAGCTTGTCGTACAGGCGGACTTCAGCATCCACAGCGTGGTCAGCGCTGACCCAGTGGATGGTGCCCTTGACCTTGCGGCCATTGGTGGGGTTGCCGTTGCCGGTCTCAAGGTCGGCGGTGCAGTGGATGGCGGCGATGCTGCCATCGGGGTTCTTCTCCACGCTCTCACACTTGACGATGTAAGCGCCCATCAGACGGACTTCACCGCCAATGGTCAGACGCTTGAACTTCGGGGGCGGCACCTCGGCAAAGTCCTCGCTCTCGATCCACAGCTCGCGGGTAAAGGCAACCTTGCGGGTGGAGGCATCGTTGGCTTCGCGGTTGGGGTTGTTGGCCACCTCAAAGAATTCGGTCTTGTCGGCGGGGTAGTTGTCCACGACCAGCTTCACAGGGTCCAGCACGGCGATCCGGCGCTGGGCGGTCAGGTCCAGCTCACTGCGGATGCAGGCTTCCAGCTGACGCATGTCGATCAGGTTGTCGGACTTGGAGATGCCGGCCTCCCGGACAAAGGTGAAGATGGAGGTGGGGGTGTAGCCGCGGCGGCGCAGGCCGCACAGGGTCGGCATCCGGGGATCATCCCAGCCGTCTACGATGCCCATTTCCACCAGCTCGCGCAGGTAGCGCTTGCTCATCACGGTGTTGGTCATGTTCAGACGGGCAAACTCGCGCTGCTTGGGGAACTCGGTGCCGAAGATATTCTCGATGACCCAGTTGTACAAGGGACGATGATTCTCGAACTCCAGGCTGCACATGCTGTGGGTGATGCCCTCAATGGCATCCTGGATGGGATGCGCAAAATCGTACATGGGGTAGATGCACCACTTGTTGCCCTGGCGGTGGTGTTCAGCATACTTGATGCGGTAGATGGCCGGGTCACGCATGTTCATGTTGGGGCTGGCCAGGTCGATCTTGGCACGCAGAGTCTTTTCACCCTCCTGGAACTCACCGGCACGCATCCGGCGGAACAGGTCCAGATTCTCCTCCGGGGTGCGGTCACGCCACGGAGAGGGACGGCTGGGCTTGCCGGCATCGGCACCACGGTACTCGCGCATCTCGTCACGGGTCAGGTCGTCCACGTAGGCCTTGCCCTCCAAGATGAGCTTCTCGGCGTACTCGTAGCACTTGTCAAAGTAATCGCTGCCATAGAAGATGCCGCCGTTGGGGTCAGCGCCCAGCCAGTGCAGATCCTCAATGATGCTGTTGACATACTCCTCACCTTCGCGGGCGGGGTTGGTGTCGTCCAGGCGCAGGTTGAACTTGCCGCCATACTGGTTTGCGATGGACCAGTTGATGTAGATGGCCTTGGCGCTGCCGATGTGCAGGTAGCCGTTGGGCTCCGGCGGGAAGCGGGTATGGATCTCGCTGATCTTACCCTCGGCCAGGTCAGCGTCGATGATCTCCGTCAAAAAGTTTTTATCTGCCATAGTGGTTTCCCCCTTGGTTTCAGGGCATCGCAGCCCGGAATTACACTTTCTTTCAATACACTTTATAATACACCATTTTTGGCTCTGCTTCAAGGCAAAAATACAAAGTAAGGGTGGTTTTTGGTGCCCCGGGCAGATTTCCGCATTCTGCGCACTTGACGAATGCACAAAAAAAGGGTATAGTATGGTAGTATTCATTTTTACGGGGTGTTGCGCAGTTGGTAGCGCGCCTGCTTTGGGAGCAGGAGGCCGCGAGTTCGAGTCTCGCCACTCCGATATAAGAAAAAGCCACGATATGGCGCTGGAAATGGCGGCTGTATCGTGGCTTTATTTGTTGTATAAATGCTCTGAAAACTCTGGTTTGTGCGCCTTTTGTGCGCTATTGGCTCAAAAACTGCTGACAGAACAGACAGAGTTGTACCGTGGACTTTGTGCAGCTTTACACTGTTCAACAAGAACGAAAAGTGCTATATTGTTTATGGGGCAGAATAGGCATTTTATAACAGCCCCGCCGGAAAAGAGGTTGAATATGCTGTCTGACGCGAAGAAAAAGGCAAATGCCAAGTGGGACAAGGCCCATATGATGATTTTGGGCTGTAAGGTCCGTAAGGATTTTGCGGCCCAGTTCCGGGAGGCCTGTACTGCAGCGGGGACCACCCCCAACGCTGTTCTGAAACAGGCAGCGGAACAGTTTTTGAAAGAACACGCGGTATCAGAGGGGAAAACCGCCGTGGAAGAATGCGCATAATATCCATACGAAAGGACAGGTGCAACATGAGTACAAGAGAATTGGCAAGAACCCTGCTGGACGAGATGCCGGATCATGATTTGATCTATCTGGTGGCGTATATGCAGAGCTTAAAGGCTCTCAAGGTTGCAGAAATTCCCAACGCCAAGACACAAGCGGCGATTGATGAAGTGGACAGCATGATTAGAACCGGCGAGGGAGAACACTTTGAAGGCTCTACCGCTGACTTCTTCGCTCAACTGGCGGCGGAGGGCTAAACCGTGTTAAAATTGAACACTTCCACGCAGTTTAAGAAAGATTATAAAACCTGCATCAAGCGGCAGGGCTGTTGTATTGTTTCTGTCATTTAGATGATATAATCATTCCCCGCCTGATCGGGTGCGGCGAGGTCGGCCAGAGTGATCTTGCCAAAGTAGTCGGCGATCATGTCGTTCAGGCCCTTCCACATCATATAGGTGCGGCAGTTGGGCATCCGTTCGCAGGCGGGAGCACCGGGCACAAGGCAGCTCACGGGGGCAAGGCTGCCCTCGGTCAGCAGCAGGATCTCTGCCACGGTATACTGGTCGGGGGTGCGGGTCAGCCGGTAGCCGCCGCCCTTGCCGCGCAGACCTTCCAGAAAGCCGTTCTGCACCAGCACCTTCAGGATGTTTTCCAGATATTTTTCCGAGATCTCCTGCCGTTCGGCGACCTCCTTCAGCGGCACATACCGCTCCGCCTGGTGTTCGGCCAGGTCGATCATTACGCGCAGTGCGTAACGGCCCTTGGTTGAAACGATCATAGCTTTTCTCCTTATCAACCCCTCAGACGCTTTGCGCCAGCGGCCCAGTCAGGGGCGGCAATGCGCAGGCATGGATGGTGGGGTTGTCCTCTTCTCATTAACAAACCTATTATACAACAGGGTTTGTAACTTTTCAATCGCTTTTTCGTTTTTCCATTGACAAAGGGGGAAAAGAGGACTATAATACCATCAAACCTACAAACCATGTTGGTTTACAGGGAATATGGAATGCGTCAGAATAACATCCCGGGCCCTGCGCCCGCAGAGGGAGGACTTTTACTATGAGCAAGATTTACACTTCCGCAGATCAGCTGATTGGCCACACTCCGCTGCTGGAGCTGACCCATATTGAGAAGGAAGCAGACCTGAAGGCCACCGTTCTGGCCAAGCTGGAATACTTCAACCCCGCCGGCTCTGTCAAGGATCGCATTGCCAAGAAGATGATCGACGATGCCGAGGCCACCGGCAAGCTGAAGCCCGGTTCCGTGATCATTGAACCTACCTCCGGCAACACCGGCATTGGCCTGGCCGCTGTGGCCGCTGCCAAGGGCTACCGCATCATCATCGTGATGCCCGAGACTATGAGCGTGGAGCGCCGCCAGCTGATGAAGGCTTACGGCGCAGAGCTGGTCCTGAGTGAGGGCGCAAAGGGCATGAAGGGTGCCATTGCCAAGGCGGATGAGCTGGCAAAGGAGATCCCCAACGCCTTTATCCCCGGCCAGTTCGTGAACCCTGCCAATCCGCAGGCACACATCGAGACCACCGGCCCTGAGATCTGGGAGGACACCGATGGTCAGGTCGATCTCTTTGTGGCTGGCGTTGGCACCGGCGGCACCGTTACCGGCGTGGGCAAGTACCTCAAGAGCAAGAACCCCAATGTCAAGGTCGTGGCTGTGGAGCCTGCCTCCTCTCCTGTGCTGAGCAAGGGCGTTGCAGGTGCGCACAAGATCCAGGGCATCGGCGCGGGCTTTGTGCCGGATGTGCTGGATACCAAGGTCTACGATGAGATCATCACCGTGACCAATGAGGATGCCTTTGCGACCGGCCGCCTCATCGGCCACAAGGAAGGTGTTCTGGTGGGCATCTCTTCCGGTGCTGCGGTCTGGGCTGCGCTGGAGCTGGCAAAGCGCCCCGAGAACGCAGGCAAGAAGATCGTTGCTCTGCTGCCCGATACCGGCGACCGTTATCTGTCCACCCCGCTGTTTGCCGAATAAGCTGTAACCCCACAAGCCGCTGCGCAGAAATTTTTGCGCAGCGGCTTTTTTTGTGCTACAATAAACCCATCAATTCCAAGGAGAACTGTTATGAACTACTATGCCGCCCCGATGGAGGGGCTGACAGACCGCATCTGGCGGCAGGCCCACCAGCGCTGGTTCGGTGCACCGGAGGCCCCGCTGCGGTACTATGCGCCGTTTCTCTCGCCGCCGGAGAACCGGGTGCTCATCAAAAAGAAGATGGCTGAGCTGGAACCGGCGGCCAACCCGGGGGTGCAGGTCATCCCACAGCTGCTGGCAAAGGACGGCGAACTTGCCGCCTGGATGATCGGGGAACTGCGCCGGATGGGCTATACCGAGGTCAACCTGAACTTCGGGTGTCCCTCCGGCACCGTGACAGCCAAGGGTAAGGGTTCCGGAATGCTCCGGGACCCGCAGAAGCTGGATGCCTTTCTGGACGCTGTTTTTTCGCAGGCAGGCGGGCCGGTGTCGGTCAAGACCCGGTTGGGCGTGGCCCGGGCGGAGGAGTTCGTGGAGATCCTGGACGTTTACAACAAATACCCTCTCTGCGAGCTGACCATCCATCCCCGGGTGATGAAACAGCTCTACCGTGGCCAGGCCGACCGGGAAGCCTTTGCTGCCTACCTGCCCGCCTGCACTGCTCCGGTCTGCTACAACGGCGATGTGACCACTGTGGATGACCTGCGGGCACTGGAAGCGGCATTCCCGGAACTGTCGGGCATCATGGTGGGCAGGGGCCTCATTGCAGACCCTGCCCTTCTGCGCAAGGCTGTGGGCGGCCCTGCCGCTTCCCGGGAGGAACTGCGCGGCTACCATGATGAACTCTATCACGGCTACACCGAAGCCTTTGGGATGGCCAGCTGTGCCGTGAGCCGGATGAAGGCCCACTGGTTCTACCTCATCCACCTTTTCGATGGGGCCGATGCACTGGAAAAGCCCCTGCGCAAGGCCCGGGAAGGCTGGGAGTATGAGACGGTGGTGAACCAGATCTTTGCCTGCTGGCCAAAATAAAAGCCCGCCGCCTCGCAGGAGGCAGCGGACTTGTGTAAGCGCGGCTCAGACGTTCAGGTAGCTGCGGAGCATGGCCTGCAGCAGATCGTCACGGTCAACTTTGCGGATGAGGGAGCGGGCTCCCTTGTATGTGGTGATATAGGTGGGATCTTCGGACAGGATATAGCCCACCAGCTGATTGACCGGATTGTAGCCCTTTTCCTTTAATGCATCGTACACCTGCTGTACGATCTCGTGAATCTCGTAGTCCTTTTTATCGTGGATCGAAAAAATAGCAGTCGCGTCGCCCACGCAATGCACCCCCTTCGGTATCCCTCTCGCATTCCGTTCCGAGAGGTCATTGGAACTTATAGCCCATTGTACACGAAATGAACGCTGACTTCAAGATTCCAAGCTGGAATTTGCACACTTTGCCTAAAAATTTTTGAAAATTTGAGTAAAAAGAACGGAGCGAATTTTCCCGTTCAGGAGGTTTTTCATGGTCTACGGAATCGGCTGCGACCTGTGCAGCATTGCGCGGATGGAAAAGAGCCTGCTGGGCCCCCATGGCGCGGTCTTTGCACGCCGGGTGTTCGGCCCGGAGGAGCAGACGGCACTGGGCCTGCCTCTGGCAGAGGAAGAGGGCACGGCCCGCCGCACCGCCCATATCGTGGCCAGCGCGGCGGCGGATTTTGCGGCCAAGGAGGCTTTCCTCAAGGCGGCGGGCACCGGTCTGCGGGAGCCCTTCTCCCTTTGCGAGATCGAAGCCGTCCGCCTGCCCGGCGGGGCACCGGCCTATCACTTTTCCGGCCGGAGCGCCCAGTGGGTGGAAGCACGCCGCCTGCGGGCACATCTCTCCCTGAGCCATGAAGACGGCATGGCCATGGCGTACTGCATCCTGGAAACGGAAACCTGAACTTCTCAGCTGCATACAATGGAATAAGCCCGCGCGTGCATAGCGGCCCTGCAGTCGGCTCATACTAAAGGCAGAGCGACTGAGGATGCGCAAAACGCACCACATAGCGGGCGCATCCTCCAAGATCAGGGAGGGAAGATTCCATGGAGGTACACAGAGGAGAAGTTTTTTACGCCGATCTTTCACCGGTGGTGGGCTCGGAACAGGGCGGCATCCGGCCGGTGCTCATCGTCCAGAACGAGATCGGCAACCGGCACAGCCCCACCGTGATCGCAGCGGCCATTACATCCCGGCTGGACAAAGCCCGCCTGCCCACCCATATCAACATCCGGGCGGCAGATACCGGCCTTGCCAAGGACAGTGTGGTGCTGCTGGAACAGATCCGCACGCTGGATAAGCACCGCCTGCGCGAGCGGGCCGGGCAGATCACGCCTGAGGATCAGCGCCGGGTGAATCAGGCACTGGATGTCAGCCTTGGGCTGGACAGCTACTGACAAAAAAATGAGACTGCCAAGGCCTGGCAGTCTCATTTTTTTGATGATTCCGGTTATTTTACGCTGTCCTGCGCGTCGTGGAGCAGGGCATATTCGCGGATCTTTTCCAGCGTCTGCTCACTCAGGATATGCTCTGCCTTGCAGGCATCCTCGGCGGCGACCTCCTCGTCCACGCCCAGCTGCACAAAGAAATGGGTCAGCAGGCGGTGGCGGCTGTAAATGCGCTCTGCGATCTCGCGGCCCGGTTCCAGCAGGGTCAGGTTGCCCTCACCGTCCACCGCGATATAGCCGTTCTCCCGCAGCTTCTTCATGGCAATGCTCACGCTTGCCTTGGTATAGCCCAGCTCATTGACCACGTCGATGGAACGGACACGGCCCATTCTCTGGTTGAGCATCAGGATCGTTTCAAGATAATCTTCTGCGGATTGGTGGATCTGCATGGTATCGGCCTCCTGCCTTCTTGATTCCCGGCCCGGGGCTGAAAACGCACGTCGGTTCGGTTTGTTATAGAATACCACATTCTCCCGGGGGATGCAAGCAATCCCTAAAAGTTTGTTAAAACAAACCAGCTGAAACATAAAAAATTTGTGGGTTTGTGCGCAGGAACCACCGGGCAGCAGGCAGGGGGAAAGGGAAGAGGAAGAGAAAAGGAAGGTTTTTTGTGTGAAACTCACAGTCTCCAACGTGTTTTTGAACAACAGCTGTGCAAGCCGCAGAAAATGGCTCCAAGACAGAAATTAGGTGTGTCGAAATCTGTTTTTTGTGATAAAATAAGAACAGATATGCGCTTTCAGCATCTGATTTCATCGTCAAGACAACAGGAACATTGAAGGAGTTGTAAGTATGTCCAACGAGATCAATCCGATGGCATTTTTCCAGGAACCCAGCGTGGCAGACCTGCGTCTGCTGGCCTGCCCCGGTGCAGAGGAGCTGACCAAGCTGATCGACCAGCATCTGGTGGAATGGGCAAAGTCCGCAGGCGTGGAGAAGGATAGCTTTATCATCCCCTGCGAGTGCCCCCGCTTCCAGAGCGGTGACGCAAAGGGCCTGGTCAGGGAGTCTGTGCGCGGCGACGATATCTTTATCGTTATCGATCCGGGCAATTACAGCGTTACCTACAACCTGTTCGGTTACGAGAACCACCTCTCGCCGGATGACCATTTTGCCAACCTCAAGCGCCTGATCCAGGCAGTGGCCGGCAAGGCACACCGTGTGTCCGTTATCATGCCCAGCCTGTACGGCGGCCGTCAGCATCGCCGCGTGGTTCGCGAGAGCCTGGACTGCGCTGTGGCCCTGCAGGAGCTGCAGACCATGGGCGTGCGCAACATCATCACCTTTGATGCCCACGATCCCCGCGTTCAGAACGCTGTGCCGCTGCTCAGCTTCGACAATGCAATGCCTACCTATCAGGTGCTCAAGAGCCTGCTGAAGAAGAACCCCGAGATCAGCTTTGATAAGGAGAAGTTCATCGTGGTCAGCCCCGACGAGGGTGCCATGAACCGCAACATGTACTTCTCCAGCGTGCTGGGCTGCAACCTGGGCATGTTCTATAAGCGCCGCGATTACACCCGCGTGGTGAACGGCCGCAACCCCATTGTGGCACACGAGTACCTGGGTGATTCTGTTGAGGGCAAGACTGTCTTTATCGCCGACGATATCATCGCTTCCGGCGAGAGCATGCTGGAGGTTGCAGGCAACCTGAAGGAGCGCGGTGCTGCCCGCATCATTGCCAACGCGACCTTCCCGCTGTTCACCAGCGGCCTGAAGAAGTTCGATCAGGCAGTTGCCGATGGCAAGCTGGACTACGTTGTGGGCACCAACCTGACCTACCGCCAGCCCGAGCTGCTGACCCGCGACTGGTACGTTGACGTGGATGTCTCCAAGTATGCTGCCTACTTCGTGGTGGCACTGAACCACGATATGTCTGTTTCCAGCATCATCGATCCCATCAAGAAGATCGAGGCTCTGCTGGCAAAGCGCGGCTGATCAGAAAAAATGCAATGCAAAAGGAGCTGTACTCCCGCGGGGGTACAGCTCCTTTTTGTATATGCGGCATTCGGCGGAAGCCGGGGCTGCTGTTCCTCAGCGGTTCCGGTAGGCCTCCGGGCCTTCCAGATACAGATCTCCGCCGTGGGTATCCAGGATGACAGTCAGGGGCATATCCTGCACGGTCAGGCGGCGGACGGCCTCACAGCCGAGGTCGGGCCAGGCGATGACCTCCAGCGTCTGGACGCTCTTGGCCATCAGGGCACCGGCACCGCCCAAAGCGGCCAGATAGACCGCGCCGTTGCGGACAACGGCTTCCTTGACAGCGGCATCCCGCTTGCCCTTGCCGATCATAATTTTGTTGCCCAGGTCCAGCAGGCGGGGGCTCATGGCATCCATCCGGCCGCTGGTGGTGGGGCCGGCAGAGCCGATGACCTCACCCGGGCGCTCCGGGGTGGGGCCGACGTAGTAGATGGCGCTGCCCTCAAGATCGAAGGGGAGCGGTTCGCCCCGGTCCAGTGCTTCGATCATCCGCTTGTGGGCCTGATCCCGGGCGGTGTATACCACGCCGGAGAGCAATACGGTATCGCCTGCCCTGAGGGGAGCCAGATCCTGGGCGGTGCAGGGGGTGGTCAGTCTGTATTCCATTGCAAAGCACCTCCTTACAGCCGGGCCGACGCGCGCCGGGTGACATGGCAGGAAACGTTCACAGCCACTGGCAGGCCCGCCACATGGGTGGGCATCTGCTCAATGGCAAGGCCCAGACAGGTGGTCTGGCCGCCAAAGCCCTGCGGGCCGATGCCCAGCTCATTGATGGCGGTCAGCAGCTCCCGCTCCAGACCGGCATAGTAGGGGTCGGGGTTGGGAACATCCAGCGGGCGGAGCAGCGCCTTTTTGGCCAGATAGGCCACCTTGTCAAAGCTGCCGCCTACGCCGATGCCCAGCACGATGGGCGGGCAGGGGTTGGAACCGGCCAGCTGGACGGTCTCCAGCACGAACTTCCGGAAGCCCTCCACGCCATCGGCGGGCTTGAGCATCTGGATGCGGCTCATGTTCTCGCTGCCAAAGCCCTTGGGGGCCACGGTGATGGTGCAGCCGTCGCCGTCCACCAGATGAACGGTGATGGCGGCGGGGGTGTTGTCGCCGGTGTTGCCCCGGCGCAGCGGGTCGGCCACGATGCTCTTGCGCAGGTAGCCGTCGGTGTAGCCGCGGCGCACGCCCTCGTGGATGGCGGCTTCAAAGCTGCCGTCGATGTGGACATCGGTGCCCAGCTCCACAAACACGCAGGCCATGCCGGTGTCCTGGCAGATGGGCAGGTCTTTTTCTCTGGCGGCGCTCAGGTTGGACCACAGCAGGTCCAGGGTATTCTTTGCCAGCGGCCAGGGCTCTTCCTGCCGGGCCTTGTCCAGCGCCGCCTGCACATCCTGCGGCAGGCGGGTGTTGGCCTCGATGCAGAGCCGGGCTACGGTATCGGTGATGGCTTGTGCGGAGATGTTCCTCATCTCGTGTTCCTCCCTTTACAGGCGGGCAACGCCGGTCTCGCGGGCAGTCTTTGCCACAGCAGCAGCCACGGCCTCGGCCACACGGGGGTCGAACGCGCCGGGGATGATGTTTTCCTCGCTGCGGTCGGCATCGGTGATCAGGTCAGCGATGGCATAGGCGGCGGCCAGCTTCATCTGGTCGTTGATATCGCGGGCGCGGACGCTCAAAGCTCCCTTGAACAGGCCGGGGAAGCAGAGCACATTGTTGACCTGGTTGGGGAAGTCGCTGCGGCCGGTGGCCATCACGCGCACGCCGCCTGCCTTGGCTTCGTCCGGCATGATCTCCGGGGTGGGGTTGGCCATGGCAAAGACGATGGCATCCTTGTTCATGATCTTGCACAGCTCGGTGGTCAGGATGCCGGGGCGGGACACGCCGATGAACACGTCGGCTCCCTCGATGGCTTCCTTCAGGCCGCCCTTGATCTGGCGGGGGTTGGTCACCTCGCCCAGCCAGTTCTTGTGGGCCTCGGCGCTGTTGCAGCCCTTGTACAGGGTGCCGAACTGGTCCACCGCCACGATATCCTTTGCGCCAGCGGTCATCAGCATCTTGATGATGGCAGTACCGGCAGCGCCGGGGCCGTTCAGGACGATGTGCACGTCCTCCATCTTTTTGCCCACCACGCGCAGGGCGTTGATGAGGGCGGCGGTCACCACGATGGCGGTGCCGTGCTGGTCATCGTGGAACACGGGAATATCCAGCTCCCGCTCCAGCGTCTCTTCGATCTCAAAGCACTCGGGACTCTTGATGTCCTCCAGATTGATACCGCCAAAGGTGGGGGCAATGGCCTTGCAGGCCGCGATCACGCTGGCGGCATCGTGGGCATCGATGCAGATGGGGAAGGCATCCACGCCGCCGAACTCCTTGAACAGCACGGCTTTGCCCTCCATCACAGGCAGACCGGCCTCGGGGCCGATGTCACCCAGGCCCAGCACGGCGGTGCCGTTGGAGACAACGGCCACCATGTTGCCCTTGAAGGTGTACTTATAAACATCGTCGGGGTTTTCCTTGATCTTGCGGCAGGGCTCGGCAACGCCGGGGGTGTAGGCGGTAGACAGGTCGTCGCGGGTCTTGACCTCCACCTTGCTGGTAATGCCCACCTTGCCGTGGTGGGTCTCGTGCATTTCAAGGGCGGCTTTGTTGTAATCCATGGGGGGTTCCTCCGTTTGTATCGGGCGCTTCCCGCGGAAGGGAGCGGCCGGGGTTTCTCGTATCTCTTTTATTTTAACAGAACCGGGCGGGCATTTCCACCGGAAAAGCCGCTTTTTCGGCCGGTGCCCCGCAAAAGTCGGACAAACCCGGCGCTCTATTTGTGGAATTTCTGCAAAATTCTTTTCTTTTTCACTTTTGCCCTTTATAATAAGGTCTGTACTATGCGACCCGAATCTGAACCCGGCGGGATGCCGGTGTTCCAACAGGAGGAACTTTATTTTGAAAAAGATCATCACAAAGGCGGTCTGCCTGCTCTGCGCCGGTGCGCTGGTGCTGGGTGCAGCAGGCTGCTCCAAGTCCGCTGATTCTTCTTCTGCCGCTTCCAGCACAGCCGCCGCTGTTTACGGCAGCGCGGAAGATTACGATTACGAGAACTTCTCCTACAGCAGCGGTCTGGACGAGAATGGCTACTGGGAGGGCGTGAAGGCGCTTGACTATGTCACCCTGCCCGAGAACTTTGCAAGCCTTACCTTCAAGCGTTCTGAGATCGAGCCCACCGAGGAGGAGATCCAGAGCGAGATCGACAGCCTGCTCAGCGACCACGCCACCGAGAAGCAGGTGACGGACCGTGCTGCAGCGGACGGTGATACCGTCAACATCGACTATGCCGGTTCCGTGGATGGCGTTGCGTTCAGCGGCGGCACTTACAGCGGCTACAGCCTGACCCTGGGCAGCGGTACTTTCGTCGATGGCTTTGAGGATCAGATCGTAGGCCACACCCCCGGCGAGACCTTTGATGTCACCGTGACCTTCCCGGAGGGATACAGCGATTCTACCGATTCCGAGGGCAACACCGTTGTCCTGAGCGGCAAAAAGGCTGTGTTCTCCGTTACCCTGAACTACATCAGCGAGAAGGTCCTGCCCGAGCTGACCGATGCGTGGGTGGCCGAGAACTACGGCGAGAGCGATGATGTTCACACCGTGGAGGAGCTGAAGGCGCTCTACCAGAAGATGCTCTACAACACCAACCTGCAGAACGCCATCATGGACGACCTGCTGGCGAACTCCACCTTCAAGGAGCTGCCCAAGGAGGTCACCGATTATCAGGTGAACCAGTGCCTGAACTACTACTACACCATGGCCAACTACTACGGCTACGATCTGGACAGCTTTGTGCAGACCGCTGCTGGCTATGAGAACGCCGATGACCTGCTGGAGGGGATGAGCGACAGCATCACCACCTACTCCAAGGAGGCCCTGCTTTATCAGGCAGTGGCCGAGACACTGGACATCGTGCCCACCCAGGAGCAGATCGATACCTATTCCTCCTACACCGACACCTACGGTGAGAACTACTGCACCATGGTCGCCCTGATGGATGCCGTCACCGATGCGCTGACGGAAAGCGCAGTGGTGAGCTGAGTGTCCTGCCCCCATATCAAGAGAACTTGTGCCGCTTCGGGTCTGCCGGGGCGGCATTTTTGTCTTGTTTGCAAACAATTTGTGAATTGTTGCCGTACCATCGAAAACCCTATTGACAAAGTGGGGTGTTTGGAGTATAGTTTTAGCAGTCGAACAGATAGAGTGCTAAAAATGAAATGGCAATCGGTTTGAAGGACTGCTGAAATAACATTTCCGGTACGAATGGAGGTCGATTCTATGAATACCAATCAATATACGCAGAAAACACTGGAAGCTCTGCAGGCTGCCCAGCAGCTGGCTGTGGAGTACCAGCACAACGCTTTGGAGCCGGAACATCTGCTGCACGCCCTGGCTTCGCAGGAGCAGGGCCTGATCCCGCAGCTTCTGCAGAAGCTGAACGTGGACCCGGGCAGCTTTGCTGCTGCTGTGGCCGAAAAGCTGTCGGCCCTGCCCCGGGTGTCCGGCTCCGGCCGTGACCCGGACAAGGTCTATATCTCGCAGGCAACGGATAAGGTCCTGAGCGCCGCTGCCCGGGAAGCCAAGGCCATGAAGGACGAATACGTCAGTGTGGAGCATGTGTTCCTGGGCCTGCTGGATGAGCCGACCCAGAACACCACGGAGCTGTTCCGCGCCTTCAACATCAAGAAGGATGCGTTCCTGCAGCAGCTGACTGCCGTGCGCGGCAACCAGCGCGTGACCAACGACAACCCCGAGGATACCTACAACGCCCTGCAGAAATATGGCCAGGATCTGGTCGATCTGGCCCGGAAGCAGAAGCTGGACCCCGTGATCGGCCGTGATCAGGAGATCCGCAACGTCATCCGTATCCTGTCCCGTAAGACCAAGAACAACCCTTGCCTGATCGGTGAGCCCGGCGTTGGCAAGACCGCCATCGCCGAGGGCCTGGCCCAGCGGATCGTGCGCGGCGATGTGCCCGAGAACCTGAAGAACCGCACCGTGTTCAGCCTGGACATGGGTGCGCTGGTGGCCGGTGCAAAGTACCGCGGCGAGTTTGAGGAGCGCCTGAAGAGCGTCCTGAATGAGGTCAAGAAGAGCGAGGGCAAGATCATCCTCTTCATTGATGAGCTGCACACCATCGTGGGTGCGGGCAAGACCGACGGTGCCATGGATGCAGGCAACCTGCTCAAGCCCATGCTGGCCCGGGGCGAGCTGCACTGCATCGGCGCAACTACGCTGGACGAGTACCGCCAGTATATCGAAAAAGACCCCGCTCTGGAGCGCCGGTTCCAGCCGGTGCAGGTGGATGAGCCCACAGTGGAGGACACTATCTCCATCCTGCGTGGCCTGAAGGAGCGCTATGAGGTGTTCCACGGCGTGAAGATCAGCGATAATGCGCTGATCGCCGCCGCAACCCTCTCTGACCGCTATATCACCGACCGCTTCCTGCCGGATAAGGCCATCGACCTGGTGGATGAAGCCTGCGCCATGATCAAGACTGAGATGGACAGTATGCCCAGCGAGATGGATGATCTGGCCCACCGCATCACCCAGCTGCAGATCGAGCAGGTCAGCCTGAAAAAGGAAACCGATGCCCTGAGCCAGAGCCGCCTGCATGAGCTGGAAAAGGAACTGGCCGAGCTGCAGGATAAGTTCCGCAGCATGAAGGCAAAGTGGGAAAACGAGAAGAACGCCATTGGCAAGGTGCAGACCCTGCGTGAGCAGATCGAGCAGACCAATGCCGCCATTGAGAAAGCCCAGCGTGAGTATGACCTGAACAAGGCTGCTGAGCTGAAATACGGCAAGCTGCCCGAGCTGCAGAAACAGCTGGAAGCGGAGGAAAAGCTGGCCAACGAGAAGAAGGAGGACAGCCTCCTGCGTGACCGTGTGACCGACGAGGAGATCGCCCGCATCGTGGCCCGCTGGACCGGCATCCCGGTGGAGAAGCTGGTGGAGGGCGAGCGCGAGAAGCTGCTGCACCTGGACGATGTGCTCCACAAGAGAGTTATCGGTCAGGACGAGGCCGTGACCAAGGTGAGCGAGGCCATCCTGCGCAGCCGCGCCGGGATCGCCAACCCCAACCGCCCCATCGGCAGCTTCCTCTTCCTCGGCCCCACCGGTGTGGGCAAGACCGAGCTGGCCAAGGCGCTGGCACAGGCTCTGTTTGACGATGAGCGCAACATGGTGCGTATCGATATGACGGAGTATATGGAGAAGTTCAGCGTCAGCCGCCTGATCGGCGCGCCTCCGGGATACGTGGGTTATGAGGAGGGCGGCCAGCTGACCGAGGCTGTCCGCCGCAAACCCTACAGCGTGGTGCTGTTCGATGAGGTGGAAAAGGCCCACCCCGATGTGTTCAACATCCTGCTGCAGGTGCTGGACGATGGCCGCATCACCGACAGCCAGGGCCGTACCGTGGACTTCAAGAACACGGTCATCATCCTGACCTCGAATCTGGGCAGTGACATCATTCTGAACGATCTGGAGCAGCGCCGGGCACAGGGCACCAACGAACTCAGCGACGAGGCAAAGCATCAGATCGACCTGCTGCTGAGGAGCAAGTTCCGCCCCGAGTTCCTGAACCGTCTGGACGAGATCGTCTACTACAAGAGCCTGACCAAGGACGAGATGCGCAAGATCGTGGATCTGCAGCTGGCAGACCTGCGCAGCCGCATGGACGAGGGCAAGCATCTGAATCTGGACGTGACCACCGCCGCCAAGGACTACATCATCGATTCTGCCTACGACAGCGTCTATGGTGCCCGCCCCATCAAACGGTTCATCCAGAGCCGGGTGGAGACCCTGATCGCCAAGGCGATCATTCAGGGCCGCTATGCCGAGGGCAGCACCCTGACCGTGGATTACGACGGAAATGCCCTTGTGCTGAAATGATTTTCCACAGTTTTACCAGTTTTGTACCTCTGTGCCGGTCGTAATGCTTGCATGGGGGTGCGGAATATGATATTATAACAAGTAACATTGATGTGCTTTTCATCGCGGAACAGCCACGGTGGAAAGCACATTTTTGTATCCCTAGGAAAGAACTCCTTCCGTCATCGCTGCGCGATGCCACCTCCCTCGGTGAGGGAGGCTGACCGTGCGGCAAGGCTCCCTCTTTGAGGGAGCTGGCTGTGAAGCAGACTGAGGGAGTCCGTTCTTTAATAAAAAACAGAAAGTTGAGTGTGATTTTCCTTTATTATGGACGATGGCAGTATGACGCTCTGGGCAGCGCTGGTGATCCTGGTGGGTTTCTCCGCCTTTTTCTCCGCATCCGAGACCGCATTTTCCTCCCTGAATCAGATCCGCCTGAAAAGCCGCGCCGAGGACGGCGATTCCTCTGCCGCCCGGGTGCTGGCCATGGCGGAGCAATACGATAAGCTGCTTTCCACCATCCTCATCGGCAACAATATCGTGAACATCGCCGCCGCTTCCATCGGCACCATCCTGTTTACCCGGATGCTGGGTGCCGAGCGGGGCGCAACGGTGTCCACCATTGTGCTGACGATCATCGTGCTGATCTTTGGCGAGGTGACCCCCAAGAGCCTGGCCAAGGAGATGCCGGAAAAGGTAGCCACGGCAGTCTCGCCCTTCCTTGTGCTCCTGATGGCCCTGATGACCCCGCTGACCTGGCTGTTCACCCAGTGGAAAAAGCTGCTGGGCCACTTTGTCCACAGCGGCGAGGCCGATACCATCACAGAGGGTGAGCTGATGACCATGGTCAGCGAGGCTGAAAATGACGGCGAACTGACCGACCGGGAAAGCGAGCTCATCCGCAGCGCCATCGAGTTCGATGACGTGGAGGTGGAGGAGATCCTGACCCCCCGTGTGGATGTGGTGGCTGTGGAGGATGATATCCCGCTGGAGGAGCTGGCCCAGACCTTTGCGGAGTCCGGTTACTCCCGTCTGCCTGTCTACCACGGCACCATTGATAACATCATTGGTGTGGTACATGAAAAGGATTTCTATATCGCCCGCCTGAAAAAGGCGACCAAGATCGATGATCTGGTGGTGCCCACCCTGTATACCACGGGCTCCACGCAGATCTCCCAGCTGCTGCGCACCCTCCGGGAGCAGCACCACCACCTGGCCGTTGTTGTGGACGAATACGGCGGCACCGAGGGTATCATCACGCTGGAGGATATCCTGGAAGAGCTGGTGGGTGAGATCTGGGATGAGCACGACGAGGTCACCGAGGACTTCCGCAAGCAGTCGGACGGCAGCTGGCTGGTGTCCGGCTCTGCCAGCGTCGATGATCTGTATGAGGAACTCGACCTGCCGGAGGAAGAGGACATCGATTCCAATACCGTCAACGGTCTGGTGCAGGAAAAGACCTGCCATCTGCCCAAGGTAGGCGACCGCTTTACCCTGGGCGAGTACGATGGTGTTGTTACCCGCACCGCCAAGCGCCGCGTGACGGAGGTGCGCCTGACCCCCGCCGCCCCGGCTGAGGATGCCGAGAAGGACGACGAAAAGGATAAGCGCTTCTCCCGCCTTGCACAGCGCGGGGAGAACCGCTGACAGGAAGCGTAAGATAGAAACAGTGAAACGCCGCCGGGTGGAGCTTTTTGGCTCTGCCCGGCGGCGTTTTCTTGATTCAAGTCCTTGCCCGCGGCCCTGCACTGTGCTAAACTGAATAAAATACAGAACGCAGGAGGACAAGGAACTTGAAACGGATGTCGAAGTTTGCGCGCCGGTGTGCGGCGCTGATGCTGGCGGTGGTGCTGCTCTGCATGGCAGTGCCTGCCGCCTTTGCAGCGGAAGGGGACACCCTGCCCGCCGGTGCCACCACCATGGGCGGTGCCAACACTACTCTGATCCCGGACGAGGAGGAAAACTGCCTGAGCTGGCTCTTCGGCTCCGGCGATACCATCACCATGCCCTACCTGAACGTCAAGGGGCAGGGCCTGCGCCGGAACGTGACCCTGGATCTTGAGGACTGTCTGGTGGGCATCACCTACACCGAGCTGGGCTCCATCGGCAGCTATGTCAGTGACGCGGCAGCACAGCAGGCGTGGAAAGCGCAGGCGGTGGCCATCCATTCCTATCTGGAATACCACAAGAAATACGGCTCTTCGGCCAACGCGCTGGTGTACACCCCCGTGGATCAGATCCCTTCCTCTGCCCGCAGCGCCATCCGCAGGGCAGTCTCTGAGGTCAAGGACGAGGTGCTGACCTGCAACGGCAGCGTCATCGATGCAGTGTGGTCGGCCAGCGCGGGGTACAACACCCAGACCGGCGTGTACGGCACCTGCTCCGGTCTGGATGCCTGGGGCACCGATGTGCCCTATCTGCAGAGCGTGGAAAGCCCCTACGAGGAGCAGTATCACAACCTGATGCGCCGGGTCATCGGCAAGGATTACCGCTACATCGAGTATAACGACAGCAAGACCGGCCAGCCCTACGAGAGCGCCGACACCACCCATAAGGATCTGGGCGGCTTTGTCCAGTACAATACCTTTGTCTCGAACGGAAAGAGCTACCGCTACATCGGCCAGTTCGTTTCCTCCCGCTACTGCTTTGATTTCAGCGCGGACGAGAACGGAACCCCCTGCATGAACTACTATGGCTTCGGCCACGGTGTGGGCATGAGCCAGTGCGGCATGGTGGGCTATGCGCAGGAGCAGGGCATGGGCTACCGGGACATCCTGCGCCACTACTATACCGGCGTGTCCTTTGGCACGGTGGGCAGCGGCAGCTCGAACGGCAGCCTGTTCGGCTGGCTGTGGAGCCTGCTGGGGCTGTAATAGATTTTGCACCGGAAAGCGCAGGAAATGCGGAAAAACGCTTCTCAAACGGGACGAAATCTGGTATACTATTGTAGTTTGTAAAAATGCGTCTGGGCGGCGGAATGGCCCAGTGAAGTGGAGAAGTCGGAATGCAGTTGGAGAAAGCAAAGGAAACAAAGCAGGACATGGAGCGCTGCCGCCTGCTGGCACAGCGCATTGCGGAGGAGCTGGCCCCGGCAACAGCTGCGGTGCTGAACGCCGAGACCCCGGCACTGGAAAAGGCCCTGCACCGGGCGGGCGTGGATGCCAACCCCTTTACAGTGGCTGCCCGGCAGGCAGACCTGCTGGTGGTGGAGGACCCCGCCTGGGTGGAGATGCCCGCGCAGCTGCCCGGACAGGTGCTGCTGGTGTTTACCGGCAGCAACGTGGCTGAGGGCTGGGCCGAGGAACTGGCCCGCCGGGGCTACTACCGGGATTTCCGCTGGCGCAGCCGGGGCCGTGCCCAGCAGTCGGCTCTGTACTGCACGGTCCAGCCTGCCACCGCCGAGATGATCGCGGGCTATGAGAAGGAGCTGGACCTCCTGCGTGACCGGATGGTGCGTGCCGAGCGCACCTGCAACGAGGAAGCCGCCCTCATTGAGCGGCTCCGCAGCGATCTTTCCCTGAGCCGCAGCCATGCCAAGAACCTGGAAAAGACCCTGAACGAGGTGACCAGCTCTACCTTCTGGAAGCTGACCTGGCCCATGCGGTATGTTGTCAGCAAGAGCCGCCAGATCTGGCACACCTTCCCGCTTTTCGTCCTGCTGGGTGAGCTGCGCCGGGACGGCATCTCGGGTGTGCGGGAGCACGCCCTCGCCAGGCGGGAATATGCCGCCCTCTTCCCGGGGAACCTCCTGCGGGCCGACCGCTTTGCCCCGGTGGAGCTGCTGGTCAGGCAGGCAAACGATCAGCCTGCCGGGCCCAAGATCAGCATCGTGGTGCCTCTGTACAACACCCCGCTGGATTTCCTGGACGAGATGCTGGATTCCGTGGTGAACCAGACCTACAAGAACTGGGAGCTCTGCTGCGTGGATGCCGGTAAGGACGAGGCCGTAGGCCAGCATGTGCAGGCCCGTGCGAAGGCCGATGCACGCATCCGGTATCAGAAGCTGGAAAAGAATGAGCTGATTCCCGGCAACACCAACAAGGGCTTTGAGATGGCCACCGGTGAGTATATCGCCCTGTTGGATCACGATGACCTGCTGCATCCCTGCGCCCTGTGGTACGCGGCCAGAGCCATTGCCGAGCAGAAGGCCGACTTTGTCTACACCGACGAGGCGACCTTTGAGGGGAAGCCGGAGCATGTGGTGCTCTACCACTTCAAGCCCGATTTCATGCTGGACAACCTCCGCTCCAACAACTACATCTGCCACCTGACCGTGTTCAGCCGCGCCCTGATGGAGCGGGCCGGCGGCGGCGAGCGGATGGAGTACAACGGCAGCCAGGATTACGAGCTGTTCCTCCGCCTGACGGAACAGGCTGAGAAGATCGTTCACATTCCCCATGCCCTGTATTACTGGCGCTCCAGCCCCGGCAGCACGGCGGCGGATATCTCCGCCAAGACCTACTGCATCGACGCAGGCATTGCGGCCCTCAAGGCCCACTATGCCCGCTGCGGGATCGCTGTGGACGATGTTGCCCTCATCCCCGGCACCCCGGGCTATTACAAGACCGATTACACCATCGAGCACCCGGGCCGGGTGAGCATCCTCATCCCCACCTGCGACCACATCCGGGATCTGGAACTCTGCGTGGATTCCATCTATGCCCGCACCACCTACCCGGATTTTGAACTCATCCTCATCGAGAACAACAGCAAGCAGCCCGAGACCTTCCGCGCCTACGAGCGGATGCAGAAGGAACACCCGGACAACCTCAAGGTCGTGACCTGGGAGGGCAAGGGCTTCAATTACAGCGCCCTGAACAACTTTGGCGAGCAGTATGCCACCGGCGAATATCTGCTGCTGCTCAACAACGATACCGAGGTCATCACCCCCAACTGGCTGGAAGAGATGGTCATGTACGCCCAGCAGAAGCGGGTGGGCTGTGTGGGTGCAAAGCTGCTCTACCCCGATGACACCATTCAGCATGCCGGCATCGGTTTTGGCATCGGCGGCGTGGCGGGCCACCTGCACAAGTATTTCCCGGCGGCATCCGATGGCTACATGGGGCGGCTGAACTATGTGCAGGATGTTTACGGCGATACCGCCGCCTGTCTGCTCATCCGCAGGGAGATCTATGATGAGATGAACGGCCTGGACGAGAGCTATGCCGTGGCCTTCAACGATGTGGATTTCTGTGTCCGTGTGCGGGAGGCGGGCTACACCAACGTGTTTACCCCCTTTGCCCAGCTCTACCACTACGAGAGCAAGAGCCGCGGCACCGAGGACAACCCCGAAAAGCAGAAGCGCTTCCAGGGCGAGGTGCTCCGCTTCCAGGCCCGCTGGGGAGACCTGCTGGCCGCGGGCGATCCCTGCACCAACCCCAACTTTGATATCCAGCGTGAGGACTTCACGCTGAAGATCCTGCCTTTGGAGTGAATTGATGAAACTCTCTGCTTGTATTGTTGTTTACAACGGCTATGACGAGGCGCTGAAGGCGGCGCAGACGGTGCTGCACTGCACACGCCGCTACCCGGTGACTCTGTATCTGGTGGACAATGCCAGCCCGGACGGCAGCGGCAAAAAGCTGGAGCAGGCCGTGGCGGACGGCCTGCTGGCAGCAGGCCCGGGCCAGCGGGTGGTGGTGCACTGCCGCACCGAGAACGGCGGCTTTGGCACCGGCCACAATATGATCCTGCCCGAGCTGGACAGCGATTTCCACTTTATCCTCAATCCGGATATCCAGCTGACCGCTGATACCCTGAGTGATCTGGCCGACTGGATGGCCGCCCACCCGGACGCCGTGATGGCCCGGCCCTCACTGGTGTTCCCGGACGGCAAGCCCCAGCAGCTGCCCCTGCGCCGGTGCGCCCTGCGGCCCATGCTCTACCGCCAGCTGCCCCGGCTCAGCTTTTGGAAAGGCCAGAACGACCACTACCTGATGCTGGATGAGGACCTGACCAGACCCATCGAGATCGAGTTCTGCACCGGCAGCTTTTCCGGTGTGCGCACCAGCACCTTCAAAGCGGTGGGCGGCTTTGACGAGAGCTACTTCATGTATGTGGAGGATGCGGACCTCACCCAGAAGATGCGCACCCGGGGCAAGGTGTATCTGGTGCCCCAGTATACCGCCGTCCACGCCTGGCACCGCGCTGCCCACCGGGATCTCAAGCCCGCCCTCTGGCAGACGGGAAATCTGCTGAAGTATTTCCATAAGTGGGGCTTTAAGTGGTAAGAAACGCTCCACTATCGCAATGTGCTGCCGCCGTGGGCGGCTGAACGGTTCTATTTGACGGCCTGTTCCGGAAAAAATTCTGGAACAGGCCGTTTTTTCTTGCTTTTTTTTCGATTTGAGAGTAGAATAAGGTGTAAAACTATCTGATGCCGCCCCGCGCGGCCGGAACTTTTACCCTGTAACTTTGTTGACAGCGGACGCAGCTCCGCTTTGAATATTACGAGGTGAGCGTTTCACCCCGTATAGCTGCACAACTTTTTCAATACAAATAAAGGAGTGCACAAATTATGAAAGGCATTATTCTGGCCGGCGGTGCCGGCACCCGGCTTTATCCGCTGACGATGGTCACCAGCAAGCAGCTGCTGCCTGTCTACGATAAGCCCATGATCTACTATCCTCTGTCCACCCTCATGCTGGCGGGCATTCAGGATATCCTGATCATCTCCACCCCCACTGATACGCCGCGCTTTGAGGCGCTGCTGGGCGATGGCAGCCAGTATGGCATCCATCTGCAATATAAGGTCCAGCCCTCTCCCGATGGTCTGGCACAGGCCTTTATTCTGGGCGAAGAGTTCATCGGCGACGACTGCTGCGCCATGATCCTGGGCGACAACATCTTCTACGGCAACGGCTTCTCCAAGATCCTCAAGACTGCCGCCGCCAATGCAGAGACCAAGGGCCGCTGCACTGTGTTCGGCTACTATGTGCAGGACCCCGAGCGTTTCGGCATCGTGGAATTTGACCAGAACGGCAAGGTGCTGAGCGTGGAAGAAAAGCCCGAGCACCCGAAGAGCAATTACGCTATCACCGGCCTGTACTTCTACAACAAGGAAGTGGTCCAGATGGCAAAGCAGGTCAAGCCCTCTGCCCGCGGTGAGCTGGAGATCACGACCCTGAACGATATGTACCTGAAGAAGGACGAGCTGGATGTCCAGCTGCTGGGCCGCGGTTTTGCATGGCTGGATACCGGCACGATGGAGAGCCTGGTGGATGCCGCCGACTTCGTCCGCATGGTCGAGAAGCGTCAGGGCATCAAGATCAGCGCCCCCGAAGAGATCGCCTTCAAGTACGGCTGGATCGACCGCGAGACCCTGCTGGAGAGCGCTTCCCGTTATGGTAAGAGCCCCTACGGCCAGCACCTCAAGAACGTGGCCGATGGAAAACTGAGATATTGATGCAGGAGGGGAATCACCCATGAAAATCATCGTCACCGGCTGCAAGGGCCAGCTTGGCACCGAGATCATCAAGCAGCTGCGGGAGGGCCGCAGCGAGATCGGCCCCATTCCCGAAAAGCTGATGAATGCCACCGTGATCCCGGTGGACCTGCCGGAGCTGGACATCTCCAACTATAAGATGGTGGATGACTTCATCCGCCGCCAGCGCCCGGATGTCATCATCAACTGCGCCGCCTACACCAACGTGGACGGTTGCGAGGTGAACCACGACGCAGCCTTCAAGGCAAATGCTCTGGGCCCCCGCAATCTGGCACAGGCCGCCGAAAAGACTGGTGCCCGCCTGGTGCATGTCTCCACGGACTATGTGTTCTCCGGCCGTGAGAACGGCGGCATTGCACAGGACGAGGCCACCATCCCCGGCCCCATCAGCGCCTACGGCTCCACCAAGCTCATGGGCGAAAAGTATGTGGAGCAGTTCTGCCACCGCCACTTCATCGTCCGCACGGCATGGCTGTACAGCTACTACGGCAAGAACTTCGTCAAGACCATCGTCAACGCTGGCCGGAAATACGGCAAGCTGGAGGTGGTCAACGACCAGTGCGGCAACCCCACCAACGCGGTTGACCTGGCCCATGAGCTGCTGCAGCTCTGCGTGACCCATGAGTACGGCCTGTATCACTGCACTGGTGAGGGCATCTGCTCCTGGTACGATTTTGCTTCCGAGATCATCCGCCTGTCTGGTGTGGATGCCTCTGTGGCCCCCTGCACCAGTGAGGAGTACAAGGCCAAGCACCCCGAAAGCGCCGACCGCCCCAAGTGGAGCGCACTGGACAACCGGATGCTCCGCTGCACCGTGGGCAACGATGTGCGGGACTGGAAAGAGGCCCTGGCCTGCTTCTTCGCCCACTGGGACGGCGAGAATGGGATGAAATAAGGGGAAAACTTCCCCAAGAAGATAAAACCTGAAAATTGAGGTAGAATAAACCTATGAAAAAATATCTGATCACCGGCTGCGCCGGTTTTATCGGCTCCAACTTTGTCCACTATATGCTCAAGAAGTACCCCGAGATCCTGCTGGTCAACCTGGATAAGCTGACCTACGCGGGCAATCTGGAGAACCTGAAGGATGTGGAGGGCGACCCCCGCCATGTGTTCGTGCAGGGCGACATCTGCGACAAGGAGCTGGTGGAGAGCCTGTTTGCAAAGTATGATTTCGATTATGTCATCAACTTTGCCGCTGAGAGCCATGTGGACCGTTCCATCAAGAACCCCGAGATCTTTGTCCAGAGCAACGTCATGGGCACCGTGAACCTGCTGCAGCGTGCCAAGGAAGCCTGGTACGATGCTGATGCCAAGACCTGGAAGGAAGGCAAGAAGTACCTGCAGGTCTCCACCGATGAGGTCTACGGCGCTCTGGGTGCCGAGGGCTACTTCATGGAGACCACTCCGCTGTGCCCCCACAGCCCCTACTCCTCCTCCAAGGCCAGCGCTGATATGTTCGTTATGGCATTCCACGATACCTACGGTATGCCCATCAACATTACCCGCTGCTCCAACAACTACGGCCCCTATCAGTTCCCCGAGAAGCTGATCCCCCTGATGATCAACAACGTCAAGCACCACAAGCAGCTGCCTGTCTACGGTGACGGTATGCAGATCCGTGACTGGCTGTACGTTGAGGATCACTGCAAGGCCATCGATATGGTCTGCAACGGCGGCAAGATCGGCGAGGTCTACAATGTGGGCGGCCACAACGAGCGCCCCAACATCTTCATCGTCAAGACCATCATCGAGCAGCTGCACGACCGCCTGAAGGACGACGGTATCAGCGAGGATCTGATCAAGCACGTTGCCGACCGTCTGGGCCACGACCGCCGCTACGGCATCGACCCCACCAAGATCAAGAACGATCTGGGCTGGTACCCCGAGACCCCGTTTGAGAAGGGCATCGTCCTGACCATCGACTGGTATCTCGACCACGAGGAGTGGATGGAGCACATCACCAGCGGCAACTACCAGAAATACTACGAGGAAATGTACAAGAATAAGTAAGTTCTTGTTCGGTATATTGAAAAAGAGGGAACGTCCATCCGCAGACTGTTCGTAAAACAGTATTCAACAAATGACACGGCAACTGGATGTCAGGATTGGTTACTGTTCACTCCGCTCGGTCTAAAAAGCAAAAAGTCCCATGCCCGCACCGCCAAAGTGCTGGGCATGGGACTTTTTGCGTCTGGGAACGGTACACCTCTATCGAGGTGTAACATACTAGACTTTGTACCAAAGTCGTGTGCCAAAGGAGATTGTGCTCCTTTGGAATTTCCGTCATCATAGAGGAAAGAAACAATCTATTAACTTTCCCATGCAGCAACAATGCTTCTTTCTGGGTTTTGAGGATCAATAGTCACCTTTATAGGTGTTCCCTTGCTCACGAGAGGATTGAACCAAAACCAATGGGACTGTCCATAATAAGTGTCTTTTCCAATCTTATATTGGTACCGGATCACCCAAGGATAAATTACATCTTCATCAGCAAGGTGATAGGTACTCATGTGGAATTTTATGTGAACCCTTTTTACTGCATTAACTTTTCCGGAAACAATCTTTCCGTTTTTCAGCAGGTCTGCTTTGCGGATGTCTGTAATCCATGCTACCCCGATAATTGCGATAGCAATAAGCCACGCAGCTATGAGTGCCCCGATTCCAACTTGCTTATAGGCGATAGAAATCAGAAAAGCAACAAAAATCCCAACAGCACCAAGAATATGGAGCAAATCTTTAGAAAAGAACTTATGGATTTTTTTCATGGAGAGACACTTCCTTTCACGAGGTTTTGTTACACTTGGAATACGGATAAACCGGGAAGAAGATTGCGGTCATACCGGAAAGATTTCTCAGCCCAAGCTGATCCCCATGCGTTTTGCCACGGTGAGGAGCTCGCAGCCCTCGGGGATATTGCGGGTCTTACCGGCGATATCCTCCAGACGGTTGGAGATGACGTGATTGTTCACGAGAGCCACCGTAACGCCGTACTGCTCGATCTCCACCAGCTTGGCGGCGTAGCTGCCGAACTGGGTGGCCAGCACGCGGTCGTAGGCGCTGGGGCTGCCGCCGCGCTGCATGTGGCCCGGGATGCAGACGCGGGTCTCCATGCCAGTCTTTTTCTGGACGGCGGCGGCAATGCGGTTGGTGGCGGTGGTGTAACCGGCCTCGGCGCGCTTGGCGGTCCACTCCTTGCGCTTCA
>OHXF01000129.1_pt1 | contig 27594 bp, 22 predicted proteins | sample 1579961 | NCBI WGS metagenome assembly OHXF01 (sample SAMEA3882508, study PRJEB24775) | human gut metagenome | biome: human-associated habitat; feature: intestine environment; material: feces | place: Netherlands | collected 2009/2010
TTCTCGTAAATGGCGCGCCACTCCGGGTCGTCGGTGTTCTCAGGCTCGTAGTTGGCGGTGTCCATGTAGTTCACGCCGCAGGCCAGGCAGGCATCCATGATGGTCAGATCCTGATAGGGCAGGGCGATGTTCATCACCAGATCGGGCTGGTAGCTCTTGATGAGGGCGATGACCTCATCCACGTGGTCGGCATCCACCTGTGCGGTGGTGATCTTGGTGGTGGTCTTGGGGGCCAGCTCGGCGGCCAGCTTGTCGCACTTTGCCTTGGTGCGGCTGGCGATGCAGATCTCGGTGAACACCTCGGGGACCTGGCAGCACTTGTGGATGGCAACGGAGGCCACGCCGCCGCAGCCGATGATCAGAACTTTGCTCATATCGGTTACTCCTTTATCTGTAAAGTTGTCTTTTTACGGTCTGTCCTTATACCTGAAAGCCCGGCCAGCCCTTGTCCAGCGCGATCAGCAGCTCCCGCAGGACCTTGCAGGCCGTGGCCGTGGAAACGCCGGTGGTGTCCAGCGTGGGGGCCAGCTCGTTGAGGTCTGCACCCACGATGTTGGCCTTGGTCACGGTGCGGATGGCTTCCAGCAGCTGCAAAAAGCTCACGCCGCCGGCCTCCGGGGTGCCGGTGCCGGGGAAGCAGGAGGGGTCCAGGCAGTCGAGGTCGATGGTCAGGTAAACGGGCACCTTGCTGGCACAGAGCTGCTCAGTGAGCTGGGCAAGGCCCGTAAAATCGAACTTGTGCATCTCGGTGTGGGCAGCTGCGAACTCAAACTCGGTGCGGTCACCGCTGCGGATGCAGAACTGGTGGATGCGTCCGTCGCCGATGAGGTCATGGCAGCGGCGCAGGACACAGGCGTGGCTGAGCTTTGCGCCCAGATAGTCGTCCCGCAGGTCGGCGTGGGCATCAAAGTGGACGATGTGGAGGTCGGGGTACTTTTCCACCATGGCCCGCACGGCACCCAGCGTGACCAGATGCTCGCCGCCCAGCAGGAGCGGGAACTTGCCGTCGTGCAGGATCTCTGCCGCACGGCTCTGGATGTCGGCCAGTGCGCTCTCGCTGGAGCCGAAGCAGAGCTCCAGGTCGCCGCTGTCGAAGATGTCAAAATCGGTCAGGTCGGCGTTCTGGTAGGGGCTGTAAGTCTCCAGACCGTAGCTCTCGTGCCGGATGGCAGCCGGGCCGAACCGGGCCCCCGGGCGGTAGCTGGTGGTGGAATCGTAGGGGGCACCGTACAGCACGATGCTGGCGGCACGGTAGCTGCTGTCGCAGCCGATAAAGGTTTCAACGTTGGGGTAAAGCATCAGTGTTCCTCCACTTCCCGCAGCATCTCCTCCAGAAAAGCCGGCAGGTAGAATGCTCCGATATGCAGTTTGGTGGTGTAGTACCGGGTGCGCATGTTCAGGGCCTTCCAGGCAGTTGCGTCCAGATCATCGATGGGGTGGTACTTCTTGCTGGCAAAGCCGAACAGCCAGTAGCCCGCTGCAAAAGTGGGGATGTGGGCCTGATACACCCGGCTGATGGGGAAGGTGGAAGCAATGCGCTTGTGGCTGCGCTGCATGGCGTTGGCATCCTCGGCGTAGAAGGGGCTGCCCTGCTGGTTGACCATGATGCCGTCCTCTTTCAGGGCGTTGAAGCAGCTGCCGTAGAACTCACGGGTGAACAGGCCCTCGCTGGGGCCGAAGGGATCGGAGGAGTCCACGATGATGAGGTCGTATTCCTCCTCGCACTGGCGGATGAACTTGAGGGCGTTCTCAAAATAGATGTGCACCCGGCGGTCATCCATCCGGCAGGCGTTGCCGGGCAGGTAGGCGCGGCAGGCCTCCACCACCTGGGGGTCCATCTCCACCAGATCGATGCGCTCCACCCGGTCGTAGCGGGTCAGCTCCCGCACCACGCCGCCGTCGCCTGCGCCGATGACAAGGATATCCTTTGCCTCCCGGTGCACGGCCATGGGCACGTGGACGATCATCTCGTCGTAGATGAATTCGTCCCGCTCGGTCAGCATCACATTGCCGTCCAGTGTGAGCACCCGGCCAAACTCGGGCGTTTCAAAAATATCAATGCGCTGATAATCGCTCTGCTTGGAGTAGAGCTGCTTGTTCACCCGGATGCTGTGCTTCACATCGGGGGTGTGAAATTCCGAAAACCAAAACTCCATCTGTTTTCCCTCCTTATGCCAGAACGTTCAGGTGCAAAATATCAGGGTCCTCAGGGCCGGTCATGCTGCAGCCCTTGGCCTTGGCGTACTCGATATAGTTCAAGATCTCCTTGGTGATGCGCTCGCCGGGGGCCAGAATGGGGATGCCCGGCGGGTAGCACATGACGAACTCGCTGCAGACCATGCCCTCGGTCTCCCGCAGGGGCAGGCTCTTTTTGGGGGCATAGAAGGCCTCCTGCGGGCTGGCAGCCACCACGGGGTCGATGTATTCCTGGCTCAGTAGGCCGGTGCCGTCGGTGTGGTAGCGGCGCTTGATCTCGGCCAGAGCGCTGACCAGCCGCTCGATCTCCTGGGGGCGGTCGCCGATGGAGAGGTAGGCCAGGATGTTGCCGATGTCGCCGAACTCGATCTGGATGTCGTACTCGTCCCGCAGGATGTCGTAGACCTCGATGCCGGCAAGGCCGATGTCCAGCGTGTGGACGCTGAGCTTGGTGGTGTCAAAGTCAAAGACAGAGTTGCCGTTGCACAGCTCCTTGCCAAAGGCATAGTAGCCGCCCACGGCGTTGATCTCTTCCCGGGCGTACTCAGCCATATCCGCCACCTGATGGAACACCTGCCGCCCCCGCAGGGCGAGGTTGCGGCGGGAGATGTCCAGACTGGACATGAGCAGGTAGCTGCCGGAGGTGGTCTGGGTCAGGTTGATGATCTGCCGCACATAGCCCTGATGCACATTGGGCCCGATGAGCAGCAGGCTGCTCTGGGTCAGGCTGCCGCCGCTCTTGTGCATGGAGACCGAGGCCATATCGGCCCCCGCAGCCATGGCGGAAACGGGCAGGCCGTTGCCAAAGTAGAAGTGGGTGCCGTGGGCCTCGTCGGCCAGGCAGAGCATCCCGGCCTCGTGGGCCATCTTCACGATGGCGCGCAGGTCGGAACAGATGCCGTAGTAGGTGGGGTTGTTCACCAGAACGGCCACGGCGTTGGGGTGCTCCTTGATGGCCTTGGCCACCTGCTCCCGCTTCATGCCCAGCGAGATGCCCAGCCGCTTGTCCACCTCGGGATTCACATAGACCGGGACCGCGCCGCAGAGCACCAGCGCGTTCAGCACACTGCGGTGCACGTTGCGGGGCAGGATGATCTCATCGCCCCGCTTGCAGGCCGTCAGCACCATGCTCTGCACAGAGCTGGTGGTGCCGCCCACCATTAAAAAGGCATGGGCTGCGCCAAAGGCATCGGCGGCCAGCTCCTCAGCCTCCCGGATGACCGATACCGGGTGGCAGAGATTATCCAGCGGCTTCATGCTGTTCACGTCCACACCCACACACTGCTGGCCCAGAAAGGCCGTCAGCTCCGGGTTGCCGCGGCCCCGCTTGTGGCCGGGCACATCAAAAGGTACCACACGCATCTGCCGGAACTGCTCCAGCGCCTCATAAATGGGCGCGCGGCGCTGATCCAGCCGGAACCGTGTACGGTTCTCACTCATCTTTTCTCCTCCGTCCCTGGTTCCGGCGCAGCAAAAAAGCGCAGGCCCACCACACTGGTGCAGACCTGCGCTTGAAAAAGCGTTCTGAACATGCAGACAAAGCCCCCGGTGACACTGGGGAAAACCTCCGCATGGTTCAAAAAGACGGGATGACGAGAGTCTATATAGCAATTACACTTTTACTACTCTTATTGACCGTTTCACAAGTCTGCGCACGTTCTGCGCAATTTCATGGCTGTAAAGGAACCAACTTATAAAATTTGAGCTTTCAACTCAATCAATAATGGCAGCTTGCGCCGCCGGTCGGCAGTGGACCCGGCTGTCCGTATGGCCTTAGCCCCGATGGGCGGTCCCAGGTAATTTGCTTTGAAAAGACTCTGACACGCTTTGTCTCTCAAAATCGATGATATCTTATCATGCTATGAGGGTGGTGTCAATACTTTTTGGGAAAATAAAGCGGAAAATGGGCAAGCGGTTCGCATTATGACAAGGACACTGTAAAGACATGGTAAAAGTGTGGCAAAACACTTTGCACAGACACGGCAAAACGCTTTTGCTTGACAAATGAAAGAAATTCTACTATACTGATTCTTACCGGTGCGCCATCGCCAAGCGGTAAGGCAGGGGACTTTGACTCCCCCATCGTAGGTTCGACTCCTGCTGGCGCAACTGAAAAAGAACCCGCAGGGGGCCTGGGCGACAGGTTCCCTGTGGGTTTTCTTTTTGTGAAAAGAGGGTGTTTGTGTGAACGAAGAGAATTCTCTGTTGACCGGGGCGGCGCTGGCGAACCTCTCAGGCACTTCACACCAGCTCCCCTAATAGGGGGGCTTGCCTCTCCTATTAGGAGAGGTGGCATCCCGCAGGGATGACGGAGAGGCTCAGCCGATCACCTCATACTGAAAATACTCGCACTTGACCTTGCTGCCCACCTCGATCTCGGGCGGCAGCAGGGCCAGCGCAACGGGATTCAGCTCGTCGCTCTCAATGTCGGTGCGGCGCAGGTTGACATAATCGCCGTCAAAGCTGACGACCTCGTAATACCAGGGGCCCATAGGATACCTTCTTTCATTTGAGCTTTTCTTTGAGCTGTCGCTTCCTGGAGCGGCGGCTTTTTTAATGCTTCCGTTTTTTCTTTTCGTCCCAGGCAAAGTGCCCGGCGTAGAGCAGGAACACGGGCAGGGCGGCAAGGGTGACAGTCCGGCTCAGTCGGATGCCGTCCGGCTGATAGACAAAGTCGATGGTGACCGTTCCGGCGGGGCAGAGGACGGCCATCAGGCCCTCGTCCACCTGCAGGATCTCGGTTTCCTGCCCGTCCACATAGGCCGTGAAGCCGTCATCGTAGGGCACGGAGAAGAACATCAGGTTGGTCCTGTCCAGCGTGGCTTCAGCGTGGAAGCCTGCGCTGGTCATCTCAAAGGCGGTGCAGGCAGAGGCCCGGCGGTCGGCGCAGTCCTGAGTGTAGCGGGTGTAGGTCAGGTCGTTGAGCTCTGCCGTGGGCAGGGGCGTGAGGTACTGCCCGTAGGCCACGGCATCCTCCTCAGTGAGCACCAGTGCCCGCATGAGCAGGTTGGAGCGGGTGGGGGTCACGGTGTCCTCGTACTGGGCCTCGGTGAGATAATAATCGTAGGTGAAGCCCATGGGAACGTAGTTCTGATTCTCGTAGAGAACATAGCCGTCCAGGGTATCGTAATACGCCCAGCCCTCATCGGCCTCAGCGTGGAACTGCTTCTGATGCGCAAGTGTGGTCAGCAGGTATCTGACGCTGAGCAGGCCGCGCAGGGCGTAGTTGGAGAGCTCGGGCTGACTGCGCACATCCCGCTTGACCCCCAGTGCCGGATAGAAGCTGAGGATGCTGGGAGCGGCGGTGCTGCCGAAATACTGCAGGCAGCTCTTGTCCAGCCACAGGCCCAGATTGTCGTGGGTCTTGTAGGTGTCAATGCGCCAGTCGCCCTCGGGCAGATCCTCCTTCAGGGCCAGCGCGTTGATGTACTGCTCCACAAGGTCACTGTCGGTGTTCCACTGGCCGAACTTGCCAATGCCGATGTGGACGATGCCGAACAGGCAGCTGAACGCCAGTACACCGGCCAGCAGGCGGCGGGCAAAGACCCTGCGCTGCTGCCAGCGCCTGCAGATGCAATGGTAGACGGCCAGCCCGCCCAGACCAAAGGCAAGCACTGCGCAGTACTGGCCCGGATTCTGAAGCACGCCCAGGCTCCACTCTTTGGTGGTGGCATCCTGCACGGGCACCAGTGCAAAGGCCAGCGTGGCGATCATCACAAAGGCAATGCTCCGGGCGGGGCGGGCGAGGTCGAGGCTGGGGTCCTCCCACGCGCTCACCGTCATGGCCGCAAGAATGAGCACCGGCATATAGAACCACCGGGCATAGTAGCTGGAATTGAGGGCATAGAACGCGCTGTTCAGGATGGGCACCAGCGCAAATACCATGCAGACGGCAATGATCCGCTTTTTGCTGTCGCCCTGCCGGGCACGCCAGTAGGCCACCACACCGGCCAGACTGCACAGGGGCAGATAGGCTGTCATGCTGGTCCATTTGATGATGCCCTCGGACCAGATGGAGGTCATATAGGGGGAATCCGGGGGCAGCACCCAACTCAGCAGGATGGCCAGATACTGCTGGGGCTTGGAATAGGTCAGAAAGCCCCAGCCGGAGGAAAGATCGATGGTGCGCGGGTTCTGCAGCACGCTGAGGACAGTGGGCCAGAGCACCACAAAGCCCAGTGCCACGCCCAGCAGGCTCTCAAAGGCCAGCTGACCGAAGAGGCGGGGCGTGAGCCGGAACTCCCCGGCGGAGAGCTTGCAGACGAAGTAGATGACAAGGAAGAGCACCTGCCCCACAAAGAAAAAGTAGTTGTTGAGCAGATTTACCGCCACCCAGAAGGCGAACCATCCGTGGCGGCGCTCGTAGATGGTCTCATCCAGTGCCCAGAGCATCCAGGGGAAGAGGGCCAGCACATCAATGAAGTGGTTGAAGAAGATGTTGTACAGCCCCCAGCCCGAAAAGGCGTAGAGGGCCGCACCCAGCACCGCAAAGTTCGGGTCTTTGACGTAGCGGCGCAGGTACAGATACGCGCCGCCGCCCGCCACCGCGAACTTGAGCACCAGCAGCGGCACCATGAGGTAGGGGAGCCAGTTCTGCGGGAAGAGCAGGGAAAACCAGAAGAAGGGGGAGCCGTACAGGTAGAACGAATAGGCGTTCATGGTTCCGCTGCCCAGGTCAGTTGCCCAGGAAAAGGTGTTCTTCACGCCTCCGTATCCGGCGGGGTAGCCTGCCCCCTTGAGAAAGCCGTTCATGTAGCGGTAAAAGCTGATCTGCTGGCTGTTGAAATCGCCTGCATAGTGGAAAAAGCCGCCGTCCAGCAGATAGAACGGCAGGAAGATGAGGGCGGCTGTCAGGGCGCAGAGCCCCACGGTGAGCCAGAACTTATCCTGCTTCTGCCCCAGCATCCGGGGCGAAGAATGAAATGCAGTCATGCGTCAGTCCTCTTTTCAGTATCGGAAATTTCCCGCTTACGGGAACGGCACCTCGCGGGTGTCATCGGGGTCCTGCGCGGCCCTGCGCTGCTGCTCGAACACCGCGTCGATGAGGGTGTCGAGGTCAGAAAGGCGGCTCAGCTCACAGCAGTAGCGCCGCAGGCTGGCGGCCCCCTTCAGGCCCTTCATGTAGTGCATGGTCTGGGCCCGGGCCTGGGGCATGGCAACGAACTCGCCCTTCTGCTCTACCATCTCCTCCACCTGCCGGCGCAGGGCGTTCATCCGGGCCTGCAGGTTCGGCTCCTTGGGGGCGGGCAGGCCCTCCAGCGCGGCGTTCACCCGCTCAAAAAGCCATGGATCGCCCAGGGCGGCCCGGGCGATCATCACGCCGTCGCAGCCGGTCTCCTCCACCATCCGCACAGCATCCTCGGCGGTGCGGATATCGCCGTTGCCCAGCACGGGAACATGGACGGCATCCTTCACCGCCGCAATGATGGACGGGTCGATGCCCGGGGTGTACATCTGCTCCCGGGTGCGGGCGTGGACGGCGATGAGCACCGCGCCCGCCTGCTCACAGGCTTTGGCGCATTCCACGGCCGTGACGTGCTCCGCGTCCCAGCCCTTGCGCATCTTCACGGTGACGGGGCGGGAGGTGTTTTTGACCACTTCCTCCACAATACGGCCGCAGCGGTCGGGGTCAAGCATCAGTTTGCTGCCCGCCCCGCCCGAGACGATCTTGGGGGCCGGGCAGCCCATGTTGATGTCCAGAAAATCGAACGCGTACTGCTCCACGGCGGCAGCGGCCTGCCCCATGATCTCGGGTACTTCGCCAAAGATCTGCACGCCGTAGGGGGCACCGTTGGGCTCGGCCTTGAGCAGGCTGACGGTTTTGTGGTCGCCGTATACCAGCGCCCGGCTGGACACCATTTCACTGACGGTAAAACCGGCTCCGTGCTGGGCCATCAGCCGCCGGGCCGGGGCATCGGTAAAGCCCGCCATGGGGCCGAACACTGCCCGGTGGGGCAGGGAGATCTCCCTGATCTTCAAAGGGGTGTTGAAAGGTTCCATGATACTCCTTAGCGCTATCTGATTTAGTTGATAACATGATAAAATTTGGATTATAAGTATACCATATTTCCGGCGGCAGAACAAGAAGCGGAACATCTTTCTTGTCAGCGCGGGATTTTTCCGGTATACTGGGGACAAAAGGAGGAGCGGCTGGAACACGGCAGCCAGCTGCACAAAAGAGATGGAATACAGAGCATGGAAAAAGCAGAACGGCGCAGGGGAGAGCATCCGCACCTCCCTGCTGGGCTATGGCTGTATGCGGTTCCCCACCACACCGGAGGGAGCCATTGACGAGCCCCGGGCCGAAGCGCTGCTGAATGCCGCGCGGGATGCAGGTGTGAACTATTTTGACACCGCCTACCCCTACCACGGCGGCCAGAGCGAGCCCTTTTTGGGCAGGGTCATTGCAAAGTGGCCCCGGGAGAGCTTTTATCTGGCCACCAAGATGCCGCTGTGGCAGTGCGGGAGCCTGGAGGAGGCCCAGCATATCTTTGAAGAGCAGCTCCGGCGGCTGGGCGTGGAGTACATCGACTTCTACCTGCTGCACTCCCTGTACGCCGCCCGATACGACCGGGCCAAGGAAATGGGCATCGTGGACTGGCTGTGGGAGCAGAAAAAGCTGGGCCGCATCCGCAGCTTCGGCTTCTCCTGCCACGACAACGCGGCGGGTCTTGAGCACATCCTGCGGGATCAGCCCTGGGATTTCTGCCAGCTGCAGTATAACTATCTGGACACCGATGACCGTGCCGAGGAGATCTCGGGTGACCGCGGCTATCAGCTGACCGAGGAGCTGAACATCCCCCTCATCATCATGGAGCCCATCAAGGGCGGCACGCTGGCCAACCTGCCCCCGGAGGCCGAAGCACCCCTCAAGGCCCTGCGGCCCGAGGCCTCGGATGCCTCCTGGGCTCTGCGCTGGGTGGGCAGCCACCGGAACGTCCATGTCATCCTCTCGGGCATGAGCGCCGAGGATCAGCTCACGGATAACCTGGCCACCTTTGCCCGCTTTGAGCCGCTGACCGCTGCAGAGACCGCCGCGGTGGAGCAGACCGCCGCCTTCCTGCACAGCCGCATCAAGGTCGGCTGCACCGGCTGCCGGTACTGTATGCCCTGCCCCATGGGGGTGGACATCCCGGACAACTTCAGCATCTGGAACAAGCTGGGGATGTTCGGCCAGCCTGAGGCCATCAAGCACCAGTGGGAAGCCCACTTCCCCGATGCCGAAAAGGCCAGCCACTGCGTCCGCTGCGGCAAGTGCGAGGCGGCCTGCCCCCAGCATCTGCCCATCCGCAATGCGCTGGCCCAGCTGCAGCAGGAGCTGGATCAGCTGTAATCTGCATCAGAAAAGCCACCGGCAAAAACCGGTGGCTTTTTTCTCTTATTCGCTCCACTCCATCCCGATCTTATCCAGCATTGCGCGGCGCTCAGGGGTGAGCTTGGGGTCGTGGGTGGTATCCCACTCCCGCATCCGGCGGAGCCAGTCGCCCAGGCAGAAGCCGGTTTCGTCGGATTTGTAGTTGGCGGCGGCGTGGAGGTTGCCGTGGGCCTTGTAGTAGGCCTTGGCCTGCTGATAGGCAGTTCCCCACTTGGCATCCCGGGCATCCCACACCATGCCGATGCTGTTCAGCTTTTTGATGTGGGCGGGCGTGACCTGATAGGAATCCGGGCGGTTCTTGCGGGCTGCACGCAGGTTGGAGACCCACACGCCCAGCCGGACACCGTCGCTGTCCACATAGCTGGCGGGGACCAGCAGGTGCTTGTATTTGCGGGCATAGCGGGCGGCACTGCGGAAGTTCCGCTCCCAGTTGGCCTCGCGCACGGTGCCGTGGTCAGCAGCGGGATCACTGGGGCGGCGCTCACCCTTGAACAGGGTGCGCAGCAGCTTGCGGCGCTCACTGCTCAGGGCGCTGCTGCCGGAGTTCAGGGCCTGCCGCTGGCGGCTGACCCAGCTGCCCAGCCAAACACCGTCCGCAGTCTTGTAGACAGAGGGAATCTCCAGATCGCCGTGCTCTGTCTTGTAGGCCAGAGCCAGATCATAGCGCTCCTGCCAGGGGTCATACTTTTCCCACACCATGCCCAGCTTGTCCAGCAGGGCCTTGCGCTCAGGGGTGACCCGGGCGCTGGAGCGGTCCGGGTTCAGGTAGGCGTAGCGCTGGCGCGCCACCCACTTGCCCAGCAGCACTCCGTCCGGCGTGACATACTCCGAGGGAACGTTCAGGTTGCCGTGCTCATGGTAGTAGGCGGCGGCAACATCGTACAGGGACATCCACTTGCGGTCGTTGCGGTTGGTCCAGTCCATGCCCAGAGCGTCCAGCCGCTCCACCTGCTCCTGTGGCAGCTCGCCTGCCTTGTGAGCGGCGCGCTGGGCCCCCAGCCAGACCCCCAGACCGAAGCCGGAGGGCGTTTCGTACTTGATGGGCACTTCCAGATCGCCGTGTTCCAGATAATACTGGGTGGCGGCGGCATAGTTCTGCTCCCACAGGTCGTTGGAGGTGCTCCACACCATGCCGATGGCTTCCAGCCGCTCGATGCGGTTCTGGGTCAGGTTGCCGCCCAGATAGCGCTGGCGGTTGTAGACGATCCATTCGCCCAGTGCAAAATCATTTTTATCGCGGTAGCGCACCGGCACCAGCAGGTCACCGTGCTCGGTGCGGTATTTCTGTGCGGAGGCAAAGCCCTTTTCCCAGGCAGCTTCCAGCCGGTGGTTCCAGCGGATGCCCAGTTTTTCCAGCTTGGCGGCCTGCTCCGCCGTCAGGCGGCCCGGGCGCTGCCCGGCCTGTACCTGCCGCTGGAGCTCGAGCCACTTGCCCACAGGCACGCCGCTGTGGATGGTATAGCTCCGGGGCAGCTCCAGGGTGCCTTCTTTGACGGCGGCATCGGCGGCGGCCTGGCACAGCACCTCCCAGCGGGCTTCCATCTCCCGGCGCAGCTTGCCATACAGGCGGTAGGTCTGCTGCATGGGGCGCTCCTGCCGGAAGCCCGGCGTTTTGCTGCCGGCCCTGGTCATGGCCTCGGTGCAGTCACGCTGCAGGGTACGGCCGTTGCCCAGCCCTTCGAACTGCGCCACAAGGTCGAACACCGGCACGCTGCGGCTGCCTGCAGCCACCAGCGCGCGGCAGAGCATCTGCTTGAAGGTGGACATCAGGCTGGACTGGCGTACCAGAATGACCCCGGCCAGCCCCTCCAGCGGCTGCTGGACTCCCGGCGCGTTGACGCAGAGCAGGACCTTGGGGCCGGGGGCCGTATCGGAGAGGAAGGTCTCCACGGCAGCAGAATCCGCAAAGCAGGCGTGATCCGCGGCGTAAAAGCGGACAGCAGGGTCCACAGTGCGCAGCAGCTGTTCCAGCTCCGTGCCCAGCTTTTCCTGATAGGCGGCGGATTCAAACAGGACCAGATAATGGCCGCTGGTATCGCTGAGCAGGCGGGGCAGCAGAACGGTCAGGTTTTCCACCTGACGCAGAGACCAGCTCAGCTCTTCATATTGAACACGCAGGGAGGTGTCGCCCTTGGGCATACACAGGTTTTTGATCCGGGCGCGCAGGGTGGCCAGCTCCTCCTCCTGAGGCCAGAGCAGGGCTGCATAGGCTGAGGGCACCGGCATGGTCCCGGCGGCCATAGCCTCGGCCACAGTCATGTGAGAGACGATGCAGTCGGCAAACAGCTCCTGCGCGGCGGCGCAGACGGGGGCACCGTTGGGCACACCCAGCCCCAGCACCTTTGCCTGGGGGCACATCCGCAGCAGCTTCTGCACCGACTGCGCCCAACACACGGCGCTCAACTCATGGTAGCAGTCCAGCACGATGCAGCCGGGTTTCTGCTCCCCCAGCCGCACCCACTGCTCCGGGGTGGCGGCGGCCAGCTTTTCGCAATCACAGAAGCGGACATTGCCGGGCAGGGTGCCGCCGTTGTAGCGTGTCAGCTCTGCCTGCCGCAGGGCCAGACGCTGTGCACCGGCCACCAGCCAGAAAAAGGTGGTCTGGGGGTGAGCCTCCACCACCTTCCAGGCAATACAGCTTTTGCCGGTGCCGGTGGGGTGGAACACGGCGGCCCGGTTCAGGGTCTCCAGAGACTGTACAGCTTTCTGAAAAGCGGCTTCGTTGACGGGATTCAGGGTCATCGACATGGTGGTAGTGTCCTCTCCGAGTTGCATGTTTGACATCGTTGGATACAACGAAAATATTTCATAGAATTAGTTTATCGCAAAAAACATTTTTCTGTCAAGCCCTTTGAAGAGAATTTAGAGCAAAACTCGGGAAAAGAATAAAAATAGTGTGGAATCTGTGGCAGAAACTGCGAACTTTGTGCGCAGCAACGGGAATACTGAAAGTGGAAATGCGTCCCGGAGCGGAGAAAAAGTATGACCTATGGCAGGAAGAAGGCTTCTTTTGCCCCGGCAGAGCTGCCCGGGCCGCACCGGGGAGATCCGGGCAGGAGGGCTGCTGCGGAACATCCAAGAAGCATTTCATCTTTGCGGCCGAAAAAATGAAAAATTCCCTCTTGACTTTATGAAAATAAAGCGTATAATGCAATCAACAAACCGATGAGGCGGAAGAGAACCTGCAAGCGCACTTACAGTGAGCCCGAATGGTGAAAACGGGCAGAGAGCGGGGCAGAGTTCGTGGGCCGCCGAGGGCCGGGCGAACAGGGCAGTGCCTTTAGTAGCTTGGGACGGAAGCCTCCGTTACAGGGCAGGGGAGTGTTGGCTCTCCGTTGAGGGGCTCCTGCAGTTTTCCATGGTGGGAAGATGAGCGGAGCAAGCAAGGTGGCACCGCAGATTCGAATTTCTCGACTCTGTCCTTGTGGATGAACACACAGGGACGGGGCCGTTTTTATTTTACCCGTTCCGCAGGTGGAGCGGGTTTTATTTTTTGGGCCGCCCGCTCCGGGAAAGGAGCAACCGCTATGAAAACCATGAACATGATCTCCCGCCGCAGCTTCCTGAAGGCTACCGCCGCAGCCGCTGTCGTATCTGCACTGGGCCTGACCGGCTGCGGCTCCTCCGGCTCTTCTGCCGCAGCATCCAGCACCGCTTCCAGCGCTGCCGGTTCCGCTGCCGCCGCTTCTGAAGCAGGCCAGACCTTTAAGGTGGGCATCGTCAACTATGTGGATCATGCTTCCCTGAACCAGATCGTGACCTCTGTTGAGAGCCGTTTGGATGAGGTGGGCGCGGAGAAGGGCGTGACCTTCGACTATGCCGATTACTACGCCAACGCCCAGGCTGACCAGTCCAACCTGAACCAGATCGGTGCAGACCTGGTGGCCGACGGGGTGGACGTGATCGTGGCCGTGGCCACCCCCACCGCCGCCACCATGCTGGCCGCTGTGGAGGACACCGACATCCCTGTGGTCTACTCTGCCGTCACCGACCCTGTTTCCGCCGGGTTTGATGGTGAGGAGGGCATCACCGGCACCTCCGATGCCCTGAACACCGAGGCCATTATGAACCTCATCACTGCCATCAACCCCGACATCGACACCATCGGCCTGCTGTACGACCTGAGCCAGGATGCCTCCACCCAGGCCATCGCCGATGCCAAGGCGTTCTGCGACAGCAAGGGCATCAAGTACATTGAAAAGAACGGTACCACCACCGCCGAGGTGCAGATGGCTGCCGAGGCCCTTGTGGCCGCCGGTGTCAAGGCAGTGTTCACCCCCACCGACAACACCGTGATGACCGCCGAGCTGTCCATCTACGAGACCTTTACCGATGCAGGCGTGATGCACTTCACTGGTGCCGACAGCTTTGCTTTGAACGGTGCCTTTGTGGGCTACGGCGTGGATTACGTCCAGCTGGGCGAGGCCACCGCCGATATGGTGGTGGAGCTGCTCTGCGGCGGCAAGACCCCCGCAGACCTGCCCTACCAGACCTTCGACAACGGCATCGTGACCATCAATACAGAAACGGCCGCAGCATTGGGCATGGACGACAATACCCTGAACATGATTAAGGAAGCCTTCAAGCCCTACTGCACCGAAATTGTGGTAGTGACCACGCAGGAGAATTTCTAAAAAGGAGTACATCAACCATGCTGGCGAGTATCTTTTCGCTCAACGTGATCCAGACGGCGCTGGAGCTGGGCTGCATTTACGGTCTGGTGGCGCTGGCGCTGTTTCTGAGCTATTCGATCCTGAACATTGCCGACTTGTCCACCGATGGCTGCTTCACCCTTGGCTGTGCCGTGGCCTGCCAGGTGGCGCTGACAGGCCACCCCATCCTGGCCCTGTTCGCGGCCATGGCGGCGGGTGTGTGTTCGGGCTTTGTCACCGCCTTTTTGCAGACACGTCTGGGCGTTGAGAGCATCATGGCAGGCATCATCGTGAACACCGGTCTATACACCATCAATCTGGCGGTCATGGGCTTTTCGTCCACGATGTCCCTGGTCAAGACCGATACAGTGTTCTCGCTGGCAAAATCCGCACTGGCCTTTACGGGCGGCTGGTATAAGCTGGTCATCGCGGCAGCAGTCATTGTACTCGCCTGTGCCGCCATGGTGGGTTTCCTGGGCACCCGGCTGGGCCTTTCCATCCGCGCCACCGGCGACAACGCCGCCATGGTGCGGGCCTCCAGCATCAACCCGGCCTTCACCATCACAGTGGGCCTGTGCATCTCGGGCGCGCTGACCGCCCTTTCCGGCGGCCTGCTGGCCCAGTACCAGAAGAGCAGCGACATCAACGTGGGCACCGGCATGGTGACCATTGCACTGGCTTCCCTTATCATCGGCGAAACGCTGGTGGGCAAGCGCACCATGGTGCGCCGGGTGCTGGGCGTGGTGTTCGGCAGCTGCCTGTATCGCTTTATCGTGGCCGTGGCCCTGCGCTTCAATGTGCCCGCCGCCGCCATGAAGCTGGTGAGCGCCCTCATCGTGGCTGTGGCCATCTCGATGCCCGCCATCCGGGCAAAGTTTGCCTTTGAGCAGCGCAAGCACAATGCCCGGAAGGAGGTGCACTGAGATGGAAATGCTGGAGCTGAACAACCTGCACAAGACCTTTAACCCCGGCACCGTCAACGAAAAGGTGGCCCTGAACGGTGTGAGCCTGCACATGGAGGCAGGCGACTTTGCCACCATCGTGGGCTCCAACGGCGCGGGCAAATCCACCATGTTCAACGCCATCACCGGCGGTTTCATTGCCGACGAGGGCAGCATCGTGCTGGGCGGGCAGGACATTACCTTTGCGCCCGAGTACGAGCGCAGCAAGGTCATTGGCCACCTGTTCCAGGACCCCCTCAAGGGCACGGCCCCCAATATGACCATTGAGGAAAACCTTGCGCTGGCCTATCTCCGGGCAGGAACTGCCCCCCACGCGATCTTCTCCCGCATCTCCCGCAAGGATAAGGAGCTGTTCCGGGAAAAACTTGCCCTGCTGAATATGGGCCTTGAGGACCGGATGAAGCAGCCGGTGGGCCTGCTCTCGGGCGGCCAGCGGCAGGCGCTGACCCTGCTCATGGCCACCCTCGTTACCCCAAAGCTTCTGCTGCTGGACGAGCACACCGCAGCCCTAGACCCTGCCACGGCGGAGAAGGTACTGGAGCTGACCAAGAGCATCGTGGCCGAGAAAAAGATCACCTGCCTGATGGTCACCCACAACATGCATCAGGCCCTCGAGCTGGGCAACCGCACCCTGATGATGGACGGCGGCCGCATCGTGTTCGATGTCAAGGGCGAGGAGCGCAGTAAGATGACCGTGGACGATCTGCTGGAAAAGTTCCGCGAGAACGCCGGCAAGGCCCTGGACAATGACCGCATCCTGCTGAGCAAGGTGGAAGCGGGCAACTGAAAAGAAACTCAAAATACCCTGTCTGGACCCGAAACCGTGTCTGACAGGGCATTTTTGATACAACAAGGAGAAAACGAGATGAAAATAACGATCCGTACCCCGCAGATGCAGGATTATGACCGATTTTCTGCTATTATGGATCAGGTCCAGCAGATGCACGTGGATTGGCGGCCGGATGTCTACAAACCGGCCAGCCCATTGATCACAAAGGAACTGTTTGGCGAACTCCTGAAAGGGGACAGCTGGTATATTGCCGAGACGGACGGCATCGTTGTTGGTGTTCTGGAAGTGTTCAAGCGGCATGTGGAAAGCCCGGCACAGGTAACAAAGGATGTTTTGTTCGTCAGCACCATGGCGGTGGATGAGGCGTATCGCGGGAAGGGCATCGGGCACCAGTTCTTTGAAAAAGTGAAGCAGCTCAAGGCGGAAAAGGGATGCGACACCATTGAACTGCAGGTGAACGCTAAAAATAAAATGGCGTATGAGATGTACCGGAACTACGGCTTTACGGAAAAGTCCATCAATATGGAGCTGAAATAAAACGATTGTAATGATCCTTGTATATGTAGTCATAATGTGATACAATGCTTTTGACAGGAGGTGTCACTTATGATGCAGACATTTGTTCGCCCATCCCGTGATCTGCGCAACCACTACGCTGAAATTTCAGATATGTTGAAAGACCACAATCATGTTATTATCACAAATCATGGTCGTGGGGAATCCGTCCTCATCAACATTGAGGACTACGCCAAGTACGAGGAGTTCATGCACCAGCGGTATGTTGCCGAGGAGCTTGCCAAGGCAAAACAGCAGGCGGCAGACCCCAACACGCAGTGGACAGAGCATGAAAGCGTATGGGAGACGCTCCACGAACAGTATGACGTATAAGATCAAATACCTGCCCCTTGCTGTACAGGACTTGAATGACATTGCCCGGTATTTGTCCGGCTTCTACCCCCAAACGGCCCGCCGTGTGCTGAAAGAAATGCGGGAAAAGATCACAAAGCTGGGGGATACCCCACGGATGTGTGAAGTCTATGCCCTTGACCCGACCTACCGCAAGCTGGTGGCAGACCAGTATCTGGTGTTTTACCATGTCAATGAGAACGTCAAGGTGGTGGAGATCCACCGTGTACTGCGCGGCTCATGGAATTTGCCGCAGTACCTGGAATAAAACAAAGAGCAGAGCGCTCCAGCCAGCTGGCCAGACGCTCTGCTCTTTTTAATGCAATATACTGAAAACTCAGAACTTACTTCACGTATTCAACGGTGTACTCGAAACCATACTCTTCCTGCAGTTTCTTGACGGCAGGCTCGCAGTCCTCGATGAAGGTGGGGGCGTAGACGGAAGCGCCGTTGTGGGCCTTCTTGTAGTCCTCCACGATCTGCTGCAGCTTTGCCCAGCCCTCGTTGGCCTTGGCGTTGTCAACAGTGTCGGGGAAGTTGATGATGAATTCACGGTGCTGCGGAATACGAGCTTTCATAAGTGATATCTCCTTAATTGACAATTTGTAGTTTGTTACTTGATTTATACAGAAGCATAATGCTTTTGTAGATAACGGATAGGCCCTGCTCTCTGTGCCCGGCTGCTGCCGGTTTCAGACGGAGAGGTTATATACCTGGCAGGCATTCTCCACCGTCTGCCGGAACACCTGCTCCGGTTCCTCATCCTTGATGCTGGCGATATACTCGCCCACATAGCGGATGAGAGAACTGTCGCAGCGGGTGCCGCGGACAGGTTCCGGGGCCATATAGGGGCAGTCGGTTTCCAGGACGATGCGTTCCAGCGGCAGGGCGGCAATGGCCTTGGCGGCCCGCTTGGCCCCCTTGAAGGTGCAGGCCCCGCCAAAGCCGATGTAGAGCCCCTGCTCTGCCAGCCAGAGCGCGTCATCGGCGCTGCCGGAATAGCAGTGGACGATGCCCTTGGGCCGGTACTTTTTCAGCAGGGCGTAGACATCGGCGTGGGCGCTGCGGTCGTGCACGATGATGGGCTTGTCCAGTTCCAGCGCCAGCCGGATCTCGGCCTCAAACAGCGCCAGCTGGGCATCCTTGGGCACGGGCCAGTGGTAATCCAGTCCGCACTCCCCCACAGCCACCACCTTGGGGTCCTCGTAATAGGGGGCAAGGGCACGCATCTCTGCGGCCCAGTCGCCGCCGTATACCGAGACAGTAGGGGCGGGGCCTTCCTCACCGCAATCCTCCGGGGCCAGCAGGCTCTCCGGGTGGATGCCGACGGCGGCGTACACCCAGGGATATTTGTGGGCCAGCTCCAGCACCTTGGGCGCATCGCCCGAATGGGTGGCCTGCTCGCACACGCCCACCACCCCTTTGCCGGGCAGGCTGTCCAGCAGGGCAAAGCGGTCCGCGTCAAAGGCGCGGGCGCTGTAATGGGCGTGGGTGTCAAAGATGGGGTATTCCATATTACCGGGCACGCTCCTTTTTGGCGGGGGCCTTGTTTACCAGCCAGATGCCGATGCAGACCAGCACCAGCGCCCCCAGATACTGCCACCGGAACAGCGGCTCCCCATTGATGAGGGCGCTGAGCAGGACATTCACCACCGGGTTCACGAACCCGAAGATGGCGATCCGGCTGACGGGATTGTTCTTCATCAGCAGGGCCCAGACGATGTAGCCCGCGCCGCAGATGAAGGCCAGCGCCAGCAGGTCCAGCACGCTGAGCACAGACCAGTGTTCCAGCCGTCCGCCCAGAACAGCGCCCAGCAGGAACAGGGCCGCACCGCCCACGAACAGGTTCACAAAGCAGACGGCAAAGCTGTCTGCCCGGCGGGTGACGGATTTGTTCCAGGGGCCTGCCAGCGTGAAGAGAACGGTGGCAATGAGCATGTAGGCTACGCCCCGGGCGCTGCCGCCGCCGTGGTTGCCCAACGTGGCGATGAGAACGCCCGCAAAGCCGATGCCGCAGCCCAGCGCCTTGGCTGGGGTCATGCGGTCAGCCCTGCCGTAAAGGAAGTGGGCGAAGATGACCCCCAGAAAGCTCTGGGTGCTGTTCAGGATGCCCCCAAAGGCACCGGTGAGCAGGGCAACAGCGCTGTAGAAAAAGGCGTACTGCGCTGTGGTCTGCCACAGGCCCAATGCACAGCATTCGGCCAGGATCTTCCCTTTGGGCATGGCGGGGAGCCTGCCCTCCAGCAGCAGGCTGCCGCCCAGTACCAGCACACTGCCCAGCATGAACCGCACCCCTGCAAAGCAGAGAATGGAGGCCGTGTCAGCGGTGTCGATGGCAAAGAGCCGGTAGCCCAGCTTGATGAAAGGGAAAGCCGAACCCCACATGGCGTTGCAGAGAATGGCGATGATAACGGCAAAGGCCGGTGTGCCGAAAAGCCGGTCCAGCTTTTCGGCGCGGCTCAGCTGTGTCTCCATGGCTCAGTGGATGCGGCTGCCAACGGGGGTGTTGTCGCCGTAGAAGGCGATGGAGCAGCCGCCGTCAGCGGTGTCGGCAGCAAAGATCATGCCCTCGCTGACATATTTGCCCTTCAGCATGGGGCGGGGGGCCAGATTGCAGACGATACCGATCTTCTTGCCGATCAGATCCTCCGGCTTGAACCACTTGGCAATGCCGGACAGGATGCAGCGCTCACGCTCGCCGTCAAACACGGTCAGGTGGAGCAGCTTCTTGCTCTCCTTCAGGTTCTCGCAGGCACGCACTTCGGCCACGCGCAGCTCCACCTTGCAGAAGGTGTCAAAGTCGATCTCTTCCTCGTGGGTAAAATCAACGGTGCTTTCCTCAGCGGCGGGGGCGGCAGCAGCCTTTTCGGCTTCGGCCTTGGCCTTGTTGGCAGCTTCGGCAGCGGCCTTGCGCTTCTCGTCCTCTTCCTTCAGGTGGGCAATCTCCTTGGCCACGTCAATGCGGGGGAACAGGGCATCACCCTTGTGGACGGTGTAGGTCTCCTGCACGCCGTAGGCAGCCTTGCTCAGGTCGATGTCGGCAGTGGACAGGCCCAGCTGATCCATCATCTTGGGAGCGGTGGAGGGCAGGTAAGCGTTCAGCAGGATGCCTGCCACACGCAGTGCCTCGCACAGGTGGTAGAGCACGCTCTCCAGACGGGCCTTGTTGGCCTCATCCTTGGCCAGAGCCCAGGGAGCGGTCTCGTCGATATACTTGTTGGCGCGCTGGATCACGGCAAAGATCTCCATCAGGGCCTGGGGGATGGTCAGGTTGTCCATGTCGGCAGTGACCTTGCCCAGCAGCTCATTGACCATGGTCTCCAGCTCCGTGTCGATGGCCTCGGTGCCAGCGGCCTTGTGGACCGTGCCGCCGAAGTACTTCTCGCACATGGCAACGGTGCGGCTGAGCAGGTTGCCCAGGTCGTTGGCCAGGTCGCTGTTGATGCGGTTGATCAGGGCCTCGTTGGTGAACATGCCGTCGTTGCCGAAGGGGATCTCACGCAGCAGGAAGTAGCGGATGGCATCCACGCCGTAGCGGTCGCACAGGATGACGGGGTCCACGACGTTGCCCACGGACTTGGACATCTTGCCGCCGTTCATCAGCAGCCAGCCGTGGCCAAACACGCGCTTGGGCAGCGGCAGATCCAGAGCCATCAGCATGGCGGGCCACAGGATGGTGTGGAAGCGCAGGATCTCCTTGCCCACCATGTGCAGATCAGCAGGCCAGAACTTGTTGTAATCGTGGTAGGTCTCGTTGCCGTAGCCCAGCGCAGAGATATAGTTGCTCAGCGCATCGACCCAGACATACATGGTGTGCTTGGGGTCAAAGGGTACGGGGATGCCCCACTTGACAGAGGTGCGGGAAACACAGGTGTCCTGCAGGCCCTGCTTGATAAAGGCGATCATCTCGTTCTTCCGGCTCTCGGGCTGAATGAACTGGGGATTCTCCTCGTAGTACTTCAGCAGGCGGTCGGCATACTTGCCGGTCTTGAAGAAGTAGGCCTCCTCGTGGGCATCATAGACCTCGCGGCCGCAGTCGGGGCACTTGCCGTCCACCAGCTGGCTGTCGGTCCAGAAGCTCTCGCAGGGCTTGCAGTAGTGGCCGATGTACTCGCCCTTGTAGATATCGCCCTGCTCATACAGTTGGGTGAAGATCTTCTGGCAGGTCTCCACATGGTAGTCATCGGTGGTGCGGATGAAGCGGTCGTAGCTGACATCCAGCAGCTTCCACAGATCCTTGACGGTGGCAACGATCCGGTCAACGTACTCCTTGGGGGTCACGCCTGCATCGGCGGCCTTGTCCTGGATCTTCTGGCCATGCTCATCGGTGCCGGTCAGGAACATGACTTCCTTGCCCTGCATCCGCTTGAAGCGGGCCAGCGCGTCGCAGGCCACGGTGGTGTAACTGTGGCCGATGTGCAGCTTGTCGCTGGGGTAGTAGATGGGGGTCGTGATGTAGAATGTGTTGTGTTCGCTCATGGGGGATGATTCTTCCTTTCTGTTGTGGCTGTGTCACAAAAAAGCTCCCGTCCTGCCGGAATGCACCGGACAAGGACGGGAGCTGAACTTCCGTGGTACCACCTTGCTTCGCCGCGCCCTTGCGGGCATGGCCTTGCGTGCCGGGATGAACCCGGCCTCCGCGCGATAACGGGCGCACCCGGCGGGGGCTTGGCGGCGTGCCGCTTCACCCCCACAGCTCAGAGGCCATCTTCCACCCCGTGCTCACCTGCCCGGTTCCATCCTTCGGGCTTTCTGTCAGGCGCAGGCGGGGCGTACTCTCCTCGTCAAGGCTGTTCGCTTTTTGCCAAAGGGGCACACGACCCCCTTGTTCCTATTATAATACGCAAAAACGGCGGGTTTGTCAACTCTCCTGGTAAAGTGTTCTGTAAAACGGCTTTTGACTCGGTTTGTGTATATAAACAAGATGGTTATTAACAAAAAGATACAGTCAGGAATTGCTATCCTATTCTGTGTTTACATGGATTTACAGAAAAGCGGCTGCCAATTTTAGCAGAGAGCCGGAAAACAGAGTCCAAAAGGTGCTCTAGGGGCTTCATTAGCTGGAAATTAGCTGAGCTAATGAAAAGTGGCCGCTCTATTGTACAACGCTCACCTTTCATTAGCTGGAAGGCGCGTGGCTGTTCATAGGCACCAGAAGAACACCAGTTGCAAAAAGCAGCTGAAGCCTGTTTCTGGATTTATGATACCATGTCGGAATCGCAGTTGCAATAGGAACATGGCCAGAACACAATATGAAAGGATTCTGACCTATGTAGTGGAAAGCATACTTCATCTTGTAAAAAGAACGGTTTTATGGTATTCTTACCTTAGACAAGGAACAGAAAGCAGGTGAACCGATGGCAGAAGTCGAAACGCAAAACAACCTTGATTTTGAGCGCAAGCATGAAGAAGATTTGCGGCGTATCCGTGATTTTCGGCTCATGGATGATAACTTTATGAGCAAGGTCTTTGAGGATAAGCCATGTGCGGAATTCCTGCTCCGGATCATCCTGAATCGGGATGATTTAAAGGTTAAAGAAGTCCATGGGCAGCATGACCTGAACAATATACAGGGGCGTTCCGTGCGGCTTGACATTCTGGCAGTGGATCATGAAAATCGTGCCTACAATGTCGAGGTTCAGCGCAGTGACAGTGGAGCAGTCGCAAAGAGGGCAAGATATAACAGCAGCCTGCTGGATGCCAATCTCACCCGAAAGGGCGATGCGTATGATGCGCTGAACGAAACCTATGTAATCTTTATCACAGAGAACGATGTGCTTCGGGGTGGACTTCCTATTTATCATATCAATCGCATCATTGAGGAAATGGGGAAATCCTTCGGAGATGAAGCACATATTATCTATGTAAACTCTCAGATCAAAGACGACACCGCATTGGGAAAGCTGATGCACGACTTTACCTGTACGAACCCGGATGACATGAACTATCCTGTTCTGGCACAGCGGGTGCGTTATTTCAAAGAAGATACGAAGGGAGTGGCAACGATGTGCAGAGCATTTGAAGAAGTGAGAGAAGAAACAAAGCATGAGCAGTCGATTGAAATTGCAAAATCTTTGCTAGAAGTTGGAAAAATGACCTATGAAGAAATTGCTCGGTCGGTTCAGCTTCCTGTTGAAGAAGTAAAGGCACTGGATACAAAGAAACCCGCCTGATCTTAATTCAGCCAAGATATTCTTAAAAACAAACAGCGGCAGTTTTCCAAATCGGAAAGCTGTCGCTGTTTATGTATGTATAGGGGCTTATAAGTTCTTTGCAAGATTTTTGATGAGTTCGGCCATAGAGGGGTCAGCCAGCAGTTTAGCAAGAGCTGCTGCCGCATCTGTATCGACTGGACTGGCTTTGGGAGTGGATTGCTCTGCGCGAGGGAGGGCTTCAGGCTCTGCACCATGATGCTGATAGAAGAAATCATCAAAACGCTGTGCGTTCAAACGCCGGTCATCATCCAAGATATGTGCATACTGCTCTGTGACCATCGAAGCCTGTGCATGGCCGGAGTCACCCTGAACAGCTTTGATATCACCGCCGTTCAGTTTGAGTTTGTATGTAATACTGGAGTGTCGGAAGCTGTGAAAGACCACTTTGGGGAGATCGTTTTTCTCAATCAGTTTCTTCAATGCACCGTTGATGGTAGACTGCTCGGTTGGCATTCCCAATGGGCCGGCAACCACAAGATTGTAGTCGGTATATTCTGCACCCAGTGCTTCCTTTGTCATATCCTGCTCTGCTTTGAATTCAACGAGCATTTCAGCGACCGTTTTGGGCAGGAAGATGGTTCGGATACTGCTATCCGTTTTAGGGCTTTTCAGAACCTGAACCGTAGTGCAGCGGGAACTCAGCGATGGAAAACGGGTGATAACATTTTTGTTTTCCAATGCGTTCAGTGAAGCAACGTCCACACGCTGCAATTCCTTATTTATGTAAATGGAGGCTCGCCCGGCTTCGATACTTTCAGGGGAGATATCTACACAATCCCAAGTCAGACCGAGCAGCTCGCCCAAACGCAGGGAGCAAGAGAACGAGAGGTTGATGCACAGCCGCAGCTTCGGATCATCACAAACTTTCAAAGCACGGAACAGCGTTTCGGCTGTCCAGATATCACGTTTCTTGGAAGTGTACTTGGGCAGGGTAGCGTAAATGCAGGGATTCTTTTCCATGAGTTCCCATTTTACAGCCTGCTCAAAGGCACTCCGCAGAATCTTATGAACCGAACGGACTGTACTGGGGGAAACAAACTGGTGCTTCCGCTTCCCACACATAGGGTCAGCAGCCTCATATTTGAGCAACCGCTGATAATATCCCTCAATTACGCGGGTGGTGAGATCTTGCAGCTTCATTGAGCCGATAAGCGGTTCTATGTAGTTTGAAATCAGTGCAGTGTTTGATTGATAGGTTGAAAGTGCCCATTTGGTTCTTCCGTACAGGGCGACGTATTCTTTAAGCAGGTCTTTTAGAGTTCGGCACTGGGGTGCCACAAAGGTACCGACGGATTCTTTGTATTCGACCTCTTTCTTACGGTTTTTGGCATCTGCAAGGTCGGTAAAGGTTTCCCATTTCTGCTTTAGCGTTCCATTAGTGTGTTTGTAGGTATAGACAACGCAGTATCGGTTATTGCGTTTGACAATGCTAGCCATTATACATCCTCCTCTACTTTACGTTTGGACTTCAGAACTTCATCGAAAGCATCTTTTTGGATGCGTTTTACCCTTCCCAACTTCATCGTTGGAATTCCTTCTTTGAGAACCCACGAGTCAAGTGTTGGGCGGCTGATTCCGTAAAAAGCCTGAATTTCCTGAAAACTGTAGTATTTCCCATTCTTGGGACATTGCAGTTTTAGCGGCGGCTCCTCATGCGTTTCTTTTTTCGGTTTTTGAAGTTGGTATGTAGATTGGCTTTTAAGCCATGCCTTAAAACTTTTTTTGGTAATGCGCGGCCTGTCGGCCACGCGCTCAATGACGAAACAATCTCGGTATTTTTTGCAATCAAGAATCCCATAAACATTCTTGCGTGGGATACCGAGTAGTTTTGCCATTTCCGGGATGGAGATGGTTTGCGCTTCAATCTCCCGGTCACGCTCCCGGTCGGCAGCAGTGCGGAGACGCTTTTGCGAGCTATACCAGCGCTCAAATTCGTCCCTTGGAATCCGCATCCAGAAATCAACAATTTCCGTCTTTATCTTACCCTGACGGATCAGCGTATAGATCGTTTCCGTATCGACGCTCAGAATCTCAGCTGCTTCCACAACGGAATAAGAACGTTTGCGAAGTTCCTCTCCCGGAGGAGGGCCATTGACCTTGTGGTACTTGATCTGATTGGCGTACCATTTCTCGAAGCTGGAAATAACGATACGCCTTTTGTCGTTTATCAGAATGACTTCAAAGAGATTCTTATGAAGCAGCCAATAGCTGTCTGTTTTGCCAAGGCCGAGAAGCTGCCGCATCTCACGAACCGACATGGTGGTTTTGGTAGTGGCAGGTTCAGCTTTTCCGTATAAGGGAGCCGAAGTATTCCGCATATCATCCATGAAAGACACCTCTCTATCTATGTAAAAGTTTAGCCGGGATTTCTCATCCCGGCTAAAGAATAGCAGATTTCGCGTGAAATGTTGAGGATGTCAAACAGCAGGATTGCGTTCAACAGTGCCATCATTGAGCCATGCTTCAAAGCTGGCTTTGGAAATACGGTAAGCGCCGCTTACCTTGAACCAGCGGAATTCGTTCTGCTTCAGTAGACGGTAGACAGTGGGACGGCTCAGGAGCAGCATTTCCATCAGGTCTTCTACGGTATAGCAGCGGCTGTCCTTTGCTGTGGAAACAGGGGAGGAAACCGAGTTGGGCGAAGGTTCTTTATGGATAATCATTGGATAATACCTCGTTAAATATACTTAAAGTTAAAACTTGAGCGGCAATGCAGCCCGGCGGCTGCCACCATTATAAATAGTATAGACCTGCTGAAGGTACTTCGTCTTGCCGGGAAGGCTTACGCCTGCGGTTCGTGCAAGGCGAAAAATCGTGAATGCATCGACCTGCCGCAGTTTGGCAATCAGACGGCTTTTACTGTATTCGGAGTGGTACAGTTCTACAAAGCGGCAGATGCCGAGCAGATTTGCAGAACTCATGGAATCAGGTTCTCCGTCCCACGCATTCAGCAAAACATCAAGGGATTCGATATACAGTTCAGGACCAAGCCGGATGAATTCGTGATAGGCGGTTGCGATGCAGCTGATCCGCTGCTTGCCCCGGCCTTCTTCAAAAGAAAGATGAACGCCAGCCAATTCGGTGGCCTGCTGGAATGCAACGGCAGCAGGCTCCCCTGCAAAAATCAGGGCACGGAGCTTCTGTCCTGCACTCAGCCGTTCCGAAATGCCTGTCTGCTGTGCAAACAGGAGGGCTTCTTCTCGTTCTGTCATACCAAAATAAACCTTGCAGCGAATCTGCAAATCTTCGCCGCCGTTCAGAAATTTCCGTGCAGCGATGGTGTTCTGTCCGTCCATCACATAGTAGTGACCATCCCGGAAGCTGATCTTCGGCTCATTGGCAACCCGCTCGTCAAATTCTTTTGCGATGCGGGCAACACGAGCGGGGTGAAGAGCACGCTGATAAGTGTCGCGCGGCACGATCAGTTGCCGCATTTCATATTTGGACAGGTGCCCAAGGTAGCTTAACACTCTGGATTTATCTGCGGGGCGCGGGCTTTCGCAAATCGCCATAGATGGCGCACTCAAAAAACGATTGTGCAGAATAAAATGCGTTGGCATATTTCGCTTTTTGATCTGTGTTGTCAGCGGAACGACCAGAAGAACATTGGAGTAAAAATTACCGTCATCGTTCTGGACAACGATGGCAGGTCGGACACCGCCTTGCTCGGAACCGCTGTAAGGGTTCAAGTCCATCATGTAGACATCCCCGCGCTTGTACATCCAGTTTGCGGGCATAGGCGGATACTCTTTCTCTTTTTTACCTCGTGTGGCCAATTTGGATTTCTCCTTTCTATCCGTATATGTAACAGTGGACTGCTCGCACAGCCCACCCTACTATCTCAAACAGCAAATTGCTGTGATTTATAGTTCTATACCTTTCCGTATTTGTCCCCGACATCCCCGGAAAACGAAAACTCAGTTTTCGTGTGGGAAAACTTTCAGCCGTCCGGCAGCGTACCGAATCCATAGGGTTCTCACCTCTCCGTGGTTCTCACCGAGCTGCCCGAAGGCAGAAGTATCATTATTCTGTGATGGATCATAGCTATGGAGAAGCTGTCATCCATTTACCGTCAACCTACCGCTCATTCCCTCAGTGGGAGATCATCGCATTTGTTACGGACGTGGCTCATCATCACAGGAACGTGACTGAAGAATGCGTGTTCAATTTTCAAGGGGCGGGATAGCTTGAGGGCTGCTTTGAACGCTTTCCGAAGCTATGGCTGTATTGTAACCGATGCGGAACGAAATGAACAGGAACTCAGAGTTCACAATTTTTGAGGAAAATAGGAAGTATCGTTCCTGTTTCTCGATGAACCGTCAAAAATATATTTCTTGACTTTATGTAAGAAATGAAGTATTATACTCGTAAGAAACTAACTTACGAGTATATAAATTCGATAAATACACTTTGGGGAGGGAACAAAATGAGCCGATTTTACTGCCGCGATGAGGAACTTCGGAAGTTAAACAAACGATATGAGAATGGAAAGTTTGAA
>OHXF01000146.1_pt1 | contig 25845 bp, 20 predicted proteins | sample 1579961 | NCBI WGS metagenome assembly OHXF01 (sample SAMEA3882508, study PRJEB24775) | human gut metagenome | biome: human-associated habitat; feature: intestine environment; material: feces | place: Netherlands | collected 2009/2010
CGATCTGCCTAATGAATCACAGTGAATGACTGCGAGACAGTAAGCAGGGCTTTCAGCGACAGGCTTGACGAAGATGATTTCATCGAGGACAGCTACATCATGGAGATCAGCTCTCCGGGACTTGACAGACCTCTGAAGAAAGAAAAAGATTTTGCCAGAAGCATTGGCAAACTGGTAGAAATCAGAACCTACCGGCCAATCGAGAAACAGAAAGAATTTTGTGGTGAACTGACAGCATATGATAATAACAGTGTGACCATTGATGAGGAGGGAACTCCTCGCACTTTCGATAAGAAAGACATTGCACTGGTGCGTCTGGCGATTGATTTTTGAGTTACCATGAAAGTCCGGACGCAGCTGTGGGAGTACCACAGGCGCGGAACAGCTGACTTTCATATAGGAAGATGCTGCCAGTCGGCGACATGTCCGATTTAAGAAATAAGCGATTATGCTGGAAAGCAAAAAGGAGGAAATAAGAAAAATGAACAAGGAGTTAATGGGTGCTCTGGACGAACTGGAACGCGAGAAAAATATCAGCAAGGAAACTTTGCTGGATGCCATTGAGCAGTCCCTGATCCAGGCATACAAGAATCATTTTGGAAAAGCTGACAATGTACATGTTACCATTAACAGAGAAACAGGCGATTTCAGTGTATATGCAGACCGCAAGGTTGTAGAATTCGTAGAAGATCCTGCTGAAGAGGTTTCTCTTGTAGAAGCACAGAAGCAGAATACCAATGCAGAGGTTGGCGATATCCTGAAGGTACCGGTTCACTCTGACAAATTTGGCCGTATTGCAACACAGAATGCAAAGAACGTAATCCTTCAGAAAATCCGTGAGGAAGAGCGTAAAGTTCTGTTTGACCAGTATCACGGCAATGAGAAAGAAGTTGTTACCGGCATTGTACAGCGTGTGGTAGGACATAATGTAAGCGTAAATCTTGGCAAGGCAGATGCAATCCTTGCTGAGAATGAGCAGGTGAAGGGTGAGACCTTCAAGCCTACTGAGAGAATCAAAGTGTATATTCTTGAGGTAAAGGATACACCGAAGGGACCTCGTATCCTTGTTTCCAGAACACATCCTGGCCTTGTAAAACGCCTCTTTGAGTCTGAGGTTGCTGAGGTGAAGGACGGAACTGTTGAGATCAAGAGTATTGCCCGTGAGGCAGGTTCCCGTACCAAGCTGGCAGTATGGAGCAACGATCCTGATGTAGATCCGGTTGGAGCATGTGTTGGTGTAAATGGTGCCCGTGTAAGTGCGATTGTAAATGAGCTCCGCGGTGAGAAGATTGATATCATCAACTGGGATGAGAATCCTGCAATCCTGATCGAGAATGCATTAAGCCCGGCGAAGGTAATCGCTGTTATGGCAGATCCGGATGAGAAGACTGCACTTGTTGTGGTTCCGGATTACCAGCTTTCCCTTGCAATCGGTAAAGAAGGACAGAATGCACGTCTTGCAGCACGTCTGACTGGATTTAAGATTGATATCAAGAGTGAAACCCAGGCAAGAGAGTCCGGCGACTTCTATGATTATGACGAGGATGACGATGAGTACTATGAGGATGACGAGTACGAAGAGTCTGAGGAGTCCGCTACAGAAGAAATTTCTCAGGATAGCGAAGAAACAGCTGCCGGTGAAGAGTCTGAAGAGACTGAGGATGCGGTAGAGAATGAAGACGAAGAATAAAATTCCCATGCGCCAGTGTACTGGCTGCAGAGAAATGAAGAATAAAAAAGAAATGATCAGGGTGTTGAAAACCGCAGAGGATGAGATCGTTCTGGATGCTACAGGCAGGAAAAACGGTCGCGGAGCCTACATCTGCAAGAGCCGTGAGTGCCTGGAGAAAGCCAGAAAAAATCACGGACTGGAGCGTTCTTTGAAAGCAGCTATCCCGGATGAGGTTTATGATAGCCTTGAGAAGGAGTTTGATAGTATTGAAGAATAATAAAGCACTGTCCCTGATCGGACTTGCAACAAAGGCCGGAAAGACAGTCAGCGGAGAGTTTTCCACTGAGAAATCCATTAAGACCGGCAAAGGATATCTGGCAATCGTAGCCGGAGATTCTTCTGATAACACCAAGAAGAAATTCCGGAACATGTGTGAATTTTACGAAGTGCCCTTGTATATCCTTTCAGATAAAGAAACGTTAGGGCATGCCATGGGCAAGGAATTCCGTGCCAGCCTGGCTGTACAGGACTGGAATTTTGCAGAAGCTATTATGAAGGTGCTGCAGGATGAGGGGAAGGAGCTTTAGAGCATACCACTGTTGTCTGAGAAAACGACCTGAACCAAAGAGGAAAAAGCGTTCCAGGGAATGCTTTTAAATGTTCCCGGGAAATGATTCTTGATGATACGAGCTGCGAAAGACTTATGAAAGCGTATCCTGGCTCGTACTGGTGAAGGGAGAATGGCATATGGTGATAAATTCACATGAGCCTGCCAAAGACAGAAATAAGCAAAACAGAGAGAATAAAAACAGAGTGAAAAAAGTTATAGATACGGGAAAGGAGAAAGGAATAACATTGGAGACTCCTAAGACAGAAGAGCAGAAAGTGTCAGTAAAGAAAGAAGGCGACGGTGCAGAGGCACCGAAGAAGAAAAAAAATATTATCCGCGTATATCATGCACAGAATGCAAGTGACGGCGGGAAGAACAGAAAGAAACCAGCTGGAGAGAAAAAACCGCGTCCACAGGGCACACGTCCTGCAACACAGGCACAGCCGGCAGCGAAAGCAGAGGCACCTGTAAAGGCAGCACCGAAGCCAGAAGCTCCTAAGACAGAAGCACCGAAGCCGGTAAGTGCACCGAAGGCTGAAGCTCCTAAGACAGAAGCACCAAAGGCAGAAGCACCAAAAGCTGAGACAGCACCAAAGAGCGCACCGGTAAGTGCACCGAAGACAGAGCCTGCAAAACCGGTTCAGGCTGCACCAAAAGCAGAAGCTCCAAGGACAGAATCCCAGAGACCAGCTGCACAGCAGAACAGAAACGACGGCCAGCAGCGTCAGGGAAATGGCCAGGGCAACCGTAATTTCCGTCAGGGCGAAGGTCGCGACAATAATCGCGGGGACAGAAATGGAAACGGAGGCAGATTTGGCCAGGGAAGACCACAGGGCGGCAATGGCGGCCAGGGTGGATTCCGCGGAAACAGAAATAATGATGGTCAGGGAAGACCTGTAAGACAGGGAGACTCCCAGAACAGAGGACCGCGCCAGGGTGATGGAAACGGACGTGGATTCCGTCAGGGCGGTGACAACAGAGACAATAGAAATGGAAACGGAAATGGCAGCAGATTTGGCCAGGGAAGACCACAGGGCGGTCAGGGACGTTTCGGAGGAAAAGACGGAGATAACCGTAGTGAAGGACGCTTTGGCGGACAGAACCACCAGGGTGGACAGCGCTCCGGCGGTGCAAGAAGAAGCGGCGGCGGATCTGACGCAATCTTTACACCAGAGCTGACCAAGACATCCAAGGACAGCAAGCGTGAGCGTGACAGAGAGAACAAGAATAAAAAGAAAGATTTCGATAAGACATCAGGTGGCGGACACAGACCAAACCAGGGCGGCAGAAACCAGATGTCCAGAATCCCGAAAGCACTTCAGAAACCTGCTCCGCAGCAGAAACAGGAAGAGAAGAAACCGGAGATCAAGGAGATCACAATTCCGGAGAAGCTTACCATCCGCGAGCTTGCAGAAGCGATGAAGATGCAGCCATCTGCAATTGTTAAGAAGCTGTTCATGGAAGGTCAGATGGTAACGGTAAACCACGAGATCGATTTCGAGCAGGCAGAAGAGATTGCTCTTGGATTTGACATTATTGCAGAAAAAGAAGAAAAAGTAGATGTAATTGAGGAACTTTTGAAAGAGGAAGAGGAAGATGAATCCACAATGGTTTCAAGACCACCGGTAGTCTGTGTAATGGGACACGTTGACCATGGTAAAACTTCTCTTCTGGATGCAATTCGTAAGACAAACGTAACAAGAGGCGAGGCTGGTGGAATCACACAGCATATCGGTGCTTATGTAGTTGATATTAACGGGCAGAAGATCACTTTCCTTGATACACCGGGACATGAGGCATTCACTGCCATGCGTATGCGTGGAGCAAACTCCACAGATATCGCTGTTCTTGTAGTTGCAGCTGACGATGGTGTTATGCCGCAGACAGTAGAAGCTATCAGCCATGCAAAGGCTGCTGGCGTTGAGATCATCGTTGCCATCAACAAGATTGATAAGCCAAGTGCAAACATTGAACGTGTAAAACAGGAGCTTTCCGAGTATGAGCTGATTCCTGAGGACTGGGGCGGTACAACTCCGTTCGTTCCGGTATCTGCCAAGACAGGAGAGGGCATTGATGATCTTCTTGAAATGATCCTTTTAACCGCAGAGGTTTCTGAGTTGAAGGCAAACCCGAACCGTGCAGCAAGAGGTCTTGTGATCGAGGCTCAGCTGGATAAAGGCAAAGGACCGGTTGCTACGATCCTTGTACAGAAGGGTACTCTTCATGTTGGAGATTTTATCGCAGCCGGAGCATGCAATGGTAAAGTACGTGCTATGATGGATGATAAGGGACGCCGTGTAAAACAGGCTGGTCCGTCTACTCCTGTAGAGATCCTTGGTCTTGGCGATGTTCCGAATGCCGGAGAGGTTCTTATGTCCTTTGAGAATGATAAAGAGGCTAAGAATTTTGCAGCAGCATTTGTTTCCGAGAATAAGAACCGTCTTCTTGAGGAAACTAAGGGTAAACTTTCCCTGGATAACCTGTTTGACCAGATCCAGGCAAGCGACCTTAAGGAGCTCCCGATTATTGTCAAAGCCGATGTACAGGGTTCTGTAGAGGCTGTAAAACAGAGTCTTGTAAAACTTTCCAATGAGGAAGTTGTTGTAAGAGTGATCCATGGCGGCGTTGGTGCTGTCAATGAGTCTGATGTCAGCCTTGCTGCTACATCAAATGCGATCATCATCGGATTCAACGTTCGTCCTGATACCACAGCGAAACAGCTGGCAGAGCAGGAAGGCGTAGATCTTCGTCTGTACCGTGTTATCTACCAGGCAATTGAGGACGTGGAAGCTGCCATGAAGGGTATGCTGGATCCGGTATTCGAGGAGAAGGTAATCGGCCATGCAGAGGTTCGTCAGCTGTTCAAGGCTTCCGGTGTCGGTACTATCGCAGGAAGCTATGTGCTTGACGGTACCTTCCAGAGAGGATGCAAGGTACGCATCACCAGAGGCGAGGAGCAGATCTACGAAGGTGAGCTGGCTTCCCTTAAGAGATTTAAAGATGATGTCAAAGAAGTTCGTGCAGGCTATGAGTGTGGTCTTGTATTCCAGGATTTCAATGACGTTAAAGAAGAAGATAAAGTTGAAGCATATATTATGGTTGAGGTGCCGCGCTAGAGCGTAGTAATCGCAGGTGTCAGTTGGGGGCAAGCTCATTGCCCCCAATTTTCGTTGTCAGAGCCTGCGCTCATATAGGAGACCAAAAAATGAGAAAAAACAGCATTAAAAATACAAGGATCAATGCAGAAGTTCAGAAAGAACTGAGCAACATTATCCGCGGTGAGATCAAGGATCCCCGCATCCATCCCATGACATCTGTCATGGCTGTGGAGGTTGCACCGGATCTTAAGACCTGCAAGGCATTTATCAGTGTCCTTGGCAGCGAGGAATCCAAGCAGTCCACAATTAAAGGGCTGAAAAGTGCAGAAGGCTATATCCGCCGTCAGCTTGCGAAGAACCTGAATCTTCGCAACACTCCGGAAATCCGCTTCATTCTGGATGAGTCCATTGAATATGGCGTAAATATGTCCAGACTTATCGATGATGTGATCGAACACGACCATTCGAAGGGCACTGAGAGTGAGGACGGGGAAAACCAGGATACAGCAGAAACTGAAGACGAAGAGTAAAAATCGAGGTGAAGGGAATGGAGAGAATCGAAGAAATTCTGGATGGCGTAAAGACCATGGGAATTGGGGGACATGTTCGCCCAGATGGTGACTGTGTAGGTTCCTGCATGGCACTTTATCTGTATATAAAGAAATGGTATCCTGAAATCAAGGCAGATATCTATCTGGAGAAGCCGAAGCCGGTATTCGGACATATTGCATGCATGGATGAGGTACATTATGAAGCAGGTGAGCCCAGAGAGTATGATCTTTTTGTGACCTGTGATGTGAGCGCTCCTGACCGTCTGGCAGTAGCGGCTGATTATTTCGCTTCTGCGAAAAAGACCGTCTGCATTGACCATCATGTGAGCAATCCGGGATTTGCAGATGTGAACCACGTACATGGTGAGATCAGCTCTGCCAGCGAGGTTCTGTATAAGCTTCTTGACAAAGAAAAAATCAATCTGGATATTGCAACTGCTATTTATACCGGAATGATCCACGATACAGGTGTATTCCAGTATTCCTCCACATCTCCGGACACCATGCGCATTGCCGGCGACCTGATGGAAAAAGGTGTTGATTTTTCCAATATTATTGACGAATCCTTCTATCAGAAGAGCTACATTCAGAATCAGGTCATGGGGCGTGTTCTGGCAGAGAGCATTATGCTTCTGGATGGTAAATGTATCGTTGGCTACATGAAGCTGAGAGACATGGATTTCTATGGTGTAAAGCCGTCAGACCTGGATGGAATCGTAAGCCAGCTCCGTCTTACGAAAGGTGTGGAAGTGGCAATGTTTATTTATGAGCATGAAAGCCAGGTGTTTAAGGTATCACTCCGTTCCAACGGTTCTGTAGATGTAAGCAAGATTGCTTCCTATTTCGGAGGAGGCGGACATGTGAAAGCAGCAGGCTGTGATCTGGCCGGCTCCATGTATGACGTTATCAATAATATTTCAGAACAGATCGAAAAACAGCTTTTAGGACAGGATAAGTAATGGCAGATTTTCAGGGAATCATTGTAATTCACAAGGAAAAGGGCTTTACCTCCCATGATGTGGTAGCCAAGCTTCGGGGAATTCTCCATATGAAAAAGATAGGGCACACAGGTACTCTTGACCCGGATGCTACCGGTGTTTTGCCGGTAGCTCTTGGAAAGGGCACCAAGCTGGTGGATCTTCTTACAGATAAGGAAAAAACGTATGAGGCAGTGCTTCATCTGGGAATCGACACGGATACCCAGGATATGTCCGGAACAGTTCTGGAAGAGCGGCCAGTGAATGTGACTGAGGAGGAAGTGCGAAAAGTACTGAAAAGCTTTGTAGGGGAGCAGCTTCAGGTTCCGCCTATGTATTCTGCTCTGAAGGTAAATGGAAAGAAACTTTATGAGCTGGCAAGAGAGGGCAAAACGGTTGAGCGAAAAGCCCGGCCAGTGTGCTTCTACGAGATAGAGCCTCTGGAATTTCATCTTCCGCTGGTGAAAATAAGAGTGACCTGCAGTAAGGGAACCTATATCCGCACCTTGTGCCATGATATTGGTGAGAAGCTTGGCTGTGGCGGCTGTATGGAAGAACTGCTCCGGTCAAGGGTAGGCCGGTATTCTCTCTCTGAGAGCCATACGCTTGCCCAGGTGGAAGCTGCCGTGGCAGATGGAACCGTCCAGGATATGATCGACCCGGTGGAAGCAGTTCTGGCTGAGTACCCCGCTCTTTATGCGGATTCTTACGGGGACAGGCTTCTGGCAAATGGAAATCCGCTGTCCGACAATCTGGTGAGTCCCCAGCACAAAGAAGGCTGGGTGCGCATGTACGCCAGTGACGGAACTTTTACAGGTATTTTTCAGTGGGATGCAGGGGAGAAGAAATATTATCCGGTGAAAATGTTCTGAATAATAAAGTGACGATTTGGCAGGTGCTGAATAGTCACCAATCAGACATAAACTGGTGTGACAGGAGAGATTATGGAATACCTGAAGATAGAGGGTGAGTTTCCAAAGCTTGCCAACTGTGCAGTAACAATGGGAAAATTTGACGGGATCCACCGTGGCCACAGGAAACTGGTTGAGAAGATCAGGGAGCGGAAGACACTTGGAGAACAGGCTGTTCTTTTTGCCATTGATGCTTCCAGCAACATGATCCTTACCAGCCAGGAGCGCGCTTCCCTTCTTGAAAAGCTTGGCGTGGATGTGCTGGTAGAATGCCAGTTAAATGACAGGATCCGGCATATGAAGGCTGAGAATTTTATAAAAGAGATTCTTATGGGAGATCTTGGGGCATCCTACGTAGTAGTAGGAGAGGACAACCGGTTTGGCTTTGAGCGGAAAGGTACGCCCCGGCTTCTTATGGAATTTGGAGAAAAGTATGGCTTTGATGTGGAAATCCTTTCCAAAGAAATGGATGGACACAGGAAGATCAGCAGTACCTATATCAGAGAAGAACTGAAAAAAGGAAATATGGAGAAAGTTACTTCCCTTATGGGAAGGGATTACTTTGTGGAAGGCCAGGTGGTGCATGGCAGGGGAATGGGACATAAGGTCCTGCTTCCCACCACCAATCTCGTGCCTCCCAGGACCAAGATCCTGCCGCCAAACGGTGTGTATGTAACAAGCTCTTATTTCGGGGATAAGATATACCACGGAATTACCAACATTGGCTGTAAGCCTACGGTTGGTGAGAGCTTTATAGGGGTGGAAACCTATCTTTTTGACTGTAAGGAAGATCTCTACGGAGAGGAATGCCGGGTGGATTTCAAAAAGTTTTTGAGGCCGGAACGGAAATTTCCCTCTCTTGAGGCGCTGAAGAGCAGACTTCTGGCGGATGCAGAGGATGGCCGGAGATTTTTTGAAAAAACTGAGAAATAATATCGGGAAGAAAAACGAAAAAAACAGTTTACAGAATCTGGCGGGTATGCTATACTAGGCAAGGTGTGAGTAGGTTTAGTCCTTGCGTTCACATATCAGACAGCCCATATTCAGGGGTTGGACACTCCGACCGTCTCTTAATATGCGGCGATTACGTCCCCACAGGAATACCTGCATGGGAGACCATTAAGAATAATAAGGAGGAAATCAAGATGATTTCAAAAGAAAAGAAAACAGCAATTATGAAAGAGTATGCAAGATGTGAGGGAGATACTGGTTCACCAGAGGTACAGGTAGCTGTTCTTACTGCAAGAATCCAGGAGCTTACTGAGCATTTACAGAACAACCACAAGGATCATCATTCCAGACGTGGTCTGCTGAAAATGGTAGGTCAGAGACGTGGACTGTTAGCTTACTTAAAGAAAACAGACATCGAAAGATACCGTGCACTGATTGAGAAATTAGGTTTAAGAAAATAATTAGTATGCGGAAGGGGCGGATATCCATCCGCCCTATTTTAAGATGTGAGGAAAGTTATGATTGTTCACTGACAAGCTTTCTACCGGAGCTTTTGTGGATAGTGATAAGTGTCACAATAGAGGCACTATTGTCTGTAAGGGCAACCTGACAGATAAAGATTTCCGAGACTTCTGAAAAGGACATTTGAAGAGAACATTTGAAGAGAACTGTTCCCAGCAATATCAAATGTATTTTTCAGTCGTTTCGGACTTCTGTTGTGACAGAGGCAAAGAGAGCTGCAATATACGTCGGTCAGAACTGGTTTTTACAGCTTCTGCAGAAGTGTAAGGTGGCTTCAGATCAATATTTTATATGAAAAAGGAGAGAAGACATGTACAAAAGTTATTCCATGGAATTAGCTGGAAGAACACTTACCGTAGATATCGGACGTGTTGCGAAACAGGCCAATGGCGCAGCACTTATGCATTATGGTGATACCACTGTACTTGCTACAGCAACTGCATCCAAGGAGCCAAGAGAGGGAATCGACTTTTTCCCGTTAAGCGTTGAATATGAAGAGAAAATGTACGCCGTAGGAAAGATCCCGGGCGGTTTCAATAAGAGAGAGGGAAAGGCAAGCGAGCACGCAATCCTTACCTCCCGTGTTATCGACAGACCTATGCGTCCTTTGTTCCCGAAGGATTACAGAAACGACGTAACACTGGTAGACATGGTTATGTCTGTAGATCCGGAGTGCAACCCGGAGATCCCGGCTATGCTTGGTTCTTCCCTTGCTACCTGTATTTCTGATATTCCATTTGATGGCCCATGTGCAACGACACAGATCGGCCTGATCAATGGAGAGTATGTTGTGAACCCTACACTGGCTCAGAAGGATATTTCTGACCTTCAGCTGACGGTAGCTTCCACAAGAGATAAGGTTATCATGATCGAGGCCGGTGCCAACGAGGTTCCGGAGGATCAGATGATCGAGGCTATTTATAAAGCACATGAGGTAAACCAGGAGATCATCAGATTCTTCGATCAGATCATCGCTGAGTGCGGTAAAGAGAAACACAGCTATGAGTCCTGTGCAGTTCCGCAGGAGCTGTTTGACGCCATCAAGGAGATCGTTCCTCCGGAAGAAATGGAAGTTGCCGTATTCTCTGATGACAAGCAGACAAGAGAGAACAATATTGCAGAGATCACAGACAAGCTGAAAGAAGCTTTCGCAGAGAAAGAGGAGTGGCTTGCTGTTCTTGGTGAGGCTGTTTACCAGTATCAGAAGAAGACCGTTCGTAAGATGATCTTAAAAGACCACAAACGTCCGGACGGCCGTGCGATCACAGAAATCCGTCCTCTGGCAGCAGAGGTTGACATTATCCCGCGTGTTCATGGTTCCGCTATGTTCACCCGTGGACAGACTCAGATCTGCAACGTAACAACACTGGCTCCGCTTTCCGAAGCACAGAAACTGGACGGACTGGATGAGTTCGAGACCTCCAAACGTTACATGCATCAGTACAACTTCCCGTCCTACTCTGTAGGTGAGACAAAACCGTCCCGCGGACCGGGACGCCGTGAGATCGGCCATGGTGCTCTGGCAGAACGTGCCCTGGTTCCGGTACTTCCGACCGAGGAAGAGTTCCCGTACGCAATCCGTACCGTATCCGAGACCTTCGAGTCTAACGGTTCTACTTCCCAGGCAAGTATCTGTGCATCCACCATGTCTCTTGAGGCTGCCGGTGTACCGATTAAGAAGCCGGTTGCAGGTATTTCCTGTGGTCTTGTAACAGGTGACACAGATGATGACTATATCGTTCTTACGGATATCCAGGGACTTGAGGACTTCTTTGGCGACATGGACTTCAAGGTAGCCGGAACTCATGACGGTATCACAGCGATTCAGATGGATATTAAGATCCACGGTCTTACAAGACAGATCGTAGAAGAAGCAATCAGACGTACTAAGGAAGCAAGAGAGTACATCCTTAACGAAGTTATTGAGAAATGTATCCCTGCACCTCGTACAACTGTTGGAAAATATGCTCCGAAGATCATCCAGATCCAGATCGATCCTCAGAAGATCGGTGATGTTGTTGGACAGAGAGGTAAGACCATCAACACCATCATCGAGCGCACAGGCGTTAAGATCGATATCACAGATGAGGGTGCTGTATCTATCTGCGGCGTAGATGATAAGAACATGCAGGAAGCAAAGCGCATGGTTGAGATCATTGCTTCTGACTTTGAGCAGGGACAGATCCTTACCGGACAGGTTGTAAGCATCAAGGAGTTCGGCGCATTTGTTGAGTTCGCACCTGGCAAAGAGGGAATGGTTCACATTTCCAAGATCTGCAAGGAGAGAATCAACCGCGTAGAGGATGTTCTTACACTTGGAGATAAAGTGACTGTTGTATGCCTTGGAAAAGACAAGATGGGAAGAATGAGCTTCAGCATCAAGGATGTTCCGGCAGAGGCAAAATAAGAATAAAATGCAAGGCCACTGTGTATGAAAAGCACAGTGACAGCTTGGGGGATGCCGGACAGATGTGCCCGGCATTCTTTATATCCGCTGCAGAGCCGGAGCTTTGGAAAATGCGTCTGCACGGGATAAACAGGAGGAAACATGAAGAGAATTGCAAAATTTCATAAAGTAAGTAAAGAGCGCTTTGTGGCAGACTGGATGGATGCTTTTGAGGGCGTGGCTGCTGATGAGGCAGAGAAGATTTATGAGGGAATCCGTCTTCCAAGACGGGCTACTGCCGGAAGCGCAGGCTATGATTTCTTTTCCCCGGCTGATTTTACCATCAAGCCAGGAGAGACCATCAAGATTCCGACCGGGATCCGTGTGGAGATGGATCAGGAGTGGGTACTGAAATGTTATCCAAGAAGCGGTCTCGGATTCAAATTCCGTCTGCAGCTGAATAATACGGTGGGGATTATTGACAGCGATTATTTTTATTCTGACAATGAAGGTCATATTTTTGCCAAGCTGACAAATGATACCAATGAGAATAAGGTGGTAGAGTTGAAGGCAGATACAGGCTTTATGCAGGGAATCTTCGTTGAGTATGGGATTACCGTAGATGATGATGTGACAGATGTGAGAAATGGTGGGTTTGGAAGTACGACAAAGTAACCCGTTGCGGCACCCTCGCAGTTTTATGGGAAATACAAAAGCAGGTAAATGTGATGAATTTATCAATCACAAATACCTGCTTTTGTTATGCTTAAGCTTTTTTCAAATTTTGCAGAAAGCCTTTTTCAAACAGGCTCCCGCAGGAAATCTCTTTAAAGACCACTGGAAAGATTACTCTGACGCTTCCGCAGGAAATCTCCTTAAAGACCACCGGAGAGGTTACTCTAAAGGCGTTCCGGCAGCTTCTGCTTCCCGTGCATTCTGTAAAACAGTGTCAAATGCGATAGCAGCCTTATTGTACTCTTCGTCGCTCTCAATATTGGAAAGCATAGGAGCACCCTCTGCAGTGCGGGTGAAGGAATACAGATAAACTTCACCGTCATGATTCTGGCCCTCTTCGTCAAGAGGAAGAAGCGCAATATATTCCTTTGCATCTACCGGGAAAATGGTAAGGATGGCGCATTCTACCTCAGTATCATCCTCCATGGTAAGAGTAATGGTGCTGTGCTGGTTTGCGTCAGTGCTGCATCCACCGCATGTGGAACAGTCGGAACCGCCGCAGGATGAGCTGCTTCCGCAGCTGCTGCAGGAGTTTGTCATATCTGAATCACTCATTAAAAATACCTCGCTTTATAAAAAATTTGTATTTATATGTTACCTGTGAAAAAGCATGTTCATGCTGTAAAACAAGGTAACACCGGGACTTCTTTAGCTTCATTTTCACTGGTAACGGTATGCCCGGACAATATTTAGATTGTACCAGAAAAATAGGGTTTTGTGAATAGGGAAATCTGTGTTATAATGAAGAAAGTGTTAGAATATATTGAATATTCACAGGCAATATCCTATGAGAGGTTTTGGGTGAATGAAGTTCACTGGAAACTTTGAAAAAATGGGCAAAATCATGTACAGAAGGATTTTGCGCATCATATAAATTTTACAGATTGGAGAACAACATGAAGCTTGTATCATGGAACGTAAATGGAATCCGTGCCTGTATTATCAAGGGCTTTGAAGAAAGCTTTGCGAAGCTGGACGCAGACATTTTCTGCCTTCAGGAGACCAAATGTCAGGAGAATCAGGTGAAGCTGGAGCTTCCAGGTTATTATCAATATTGGAATTACGCGAACCGCAAGGGATACTCCGGAACAGCGGTTTTTACGAAAAAAGAGCCGTTGTCCGTGACCTACGGACTTGGAATAGAGGAACACGATAAGGAAGGCCGTGTGATCACTGCAGAGATGGATGATTTTTATCTGGTTACTGTATATACGCCCAATTCCCAGTCTGAGCTTCGACGACTGGAATACCGCATGGAATGGGAAAGAGCTTTCCTGGCTTATCTTCTGAAGCTTCAGGAGAAAAAGCCTGTGATCTGCTGTGGAGACATGAATGTGGCACATCAGGAAATTGACCTGAAGAATCCTAAGACCAACCGGATGAACGCAGGCTTCACAGATGAAGAGAGAGCCTGCTTTACCAGAACTCTGGAAGCTGGATTTATTGACACATTCCGTTACTTTTATCCGGAGCTTGAGGGTGCCTACTCCTGGTGGTCTTACCGATTTAAGGCAAGAGAGAAGAATGCCGGATGGAGAATTGACTATTTCATCACCTCTCCGTCCCTGAAAGAGAATCTGGAGGATGCGAAGATTCACAGCGAGATAATGGGATCCGACCATTGTCCTGTAGAGCTGGATCTGAAATTTTAGACCATAGGGAGTTCTGTATGGCAGGATCTGGGGATAAACAGATAGCATCGGATGATTTTATTTCATGAGAAAGATTGCATTGTGCAGATTCCCTTTGGGAAACGTGCTCTGTGTACAAAAATGGCTACAGACGAGACAGCAGACAAAGACAGGAGGGCTTATAAAGTGCCAATACCGGGAAATAAGAGCGTGGTTGTGACATACGGTTATCCTCTTTTACTTGGGGTAACCCAGATGGCAGATGGATATAATTTTGCAGTGGAAGCGGAAGAGGATTCCGAGGTTTACCTGCTCCTTTACAGGAAGAGGGGAAGAGAGCCCTTTTATGAGCTTCTTCTGGATGAAAAATATCGTACAGGACGGATTTTTTCTGTCTTTATGAAAAAATTAAATGTAACCAATCTGGAATACAATTTTAAGATAAACGGGGAAATCTATCTGGATCCCTGTGCCAGCAGAATCAGCGGAAGAGAGCACTTTGGGGCAGCGTGGGAGGAGGATCCTCACAAGGTGCGCTGCGGCTTCTGGTCAGGCAATGGTTATGACTGGAGGGATGAGAAAGCACCGGAAACAGACTTTGGAGATATGATCCTTTATAAAGTACATGTCCGTGGATATACCAGGCAGGCTAAGCTGCCGGCAGGCCTCCGGGGCACTTTTTCTGGTCTGGTACAGATGATCCCATACTGGCAGGAGCTTGGCATTAATACAGTAGAGCTTATGCCGGCCTATGAATTTATGGAGGTGGTTCCGCCAAAGGAGCCAGACGGTCTGGTTTCTCAGAAGGGGAAAAAAGACGAGGTAAATTACTGGGGATATGGAAATGGTCTTTATTTCGCGCCAAAGAGTGCTTATTGCGCTACCCGGGATCCACACAGGGAATTTTGTGACATGATCAGGGCTTTTCACAAAGCTGGGATTGGCTGTATCATGGAAATGTATTTTCCGGCAGAAGTTAATCCTTTAATGGCACTTCGTGCAGTGCAGTTCTGGAAACAGAATTATCATGTGGACGGCTTTCATATTCTGGGAGAAGGGGCACCTCTTAACCTGATCATGAAGGACGGCCTGCTTGCAGGAACGAAGATCATGGCAGAAGGAATGGATACGGCTGCTCTTTATAAGAACCGCAGACCAGGAAAGCGCTGTTTTGCGGAATATAATCTGGGATTTTTGCAGGATATGCGCAGATTCCTGAAAAGCGATGAGGATATGGTTCCGGCTGTGCAGTACCGCATCCGTCATAACCCGGATGACCATGGAGTGATCAATTATATCACCTGCCAGGACGGTTTTACTTTAAATGACCTTGTTTCCTACAATTATAAGCACAATGAGGCAAATGGCGAAGGCAATAACGACGGCTGCAGCTATAATTATTCCTGGAATTGCGGCATTGAGGGACCAAGCCGGAAGCAGTGGATCCGTCAGATGAGGGAGCGCCAGATGCGTGCTGCTTTTGCCATGCTGCTGTTTTCCCAGGGAGTACCCATGATCTATGGCGGTGATGAGATCGGCAATTCCCAGGAGGGAAATAACAATGCTTACTGTCAGGATAATTCCATTGGCTGGATTGACTGGCGGGGACTGCGGCGAAATGCCAGTATGCTCGCCTTTGTAAAAAAGGCAGTTGCACTTCGGAAGGCTCATCCTGTCCTTCATATGAGTGAGAGCATGAAAGAAGCAGATTACCTTGGCAAGGGATTCCCGGATATGTCTTTTCATGGGGAACGTGCATGGTTCTGCAACATGGAAAATACCAGCCGCATGATCGGCGTGATGCTGTGCGGGGCATATGCAAAGCTGCCGGACGGAAGTGAGGATGATTTCCTTTATACAGGCTATAATTTTCACTGGGAAACCAGGAATATTGCCCTTCCCAATTTGCCAGAGGGGATGGAGTGGAAGAAAGTGATGGATACCGGAGATCTGACCTGTGACGGATTTTATGGGGAAAATGGCCAGGTTTATGAAAGAGCCGTGGAGGTGGGACCGCGTACAGTGGTTGTACTTCAGGGTGTGAAGAAACCGGAGCCTGAAAGAAAGCATACTGGCAAAGGAAAAAAGAATGAAAAACTGCCAGGCGCAGAAGGGAAGAAAACTGCAGCTTCAGACAATACTGTGACAGAAGCTGAGAATAAGGAAAGGAGGTCCGGTGACAATGCATCCATGGCTTCACTTTAAAACAATCACAAAGCATAAGCTGATGGTCATGCACTATTGCTTCCGAATCGGACTTTACAAGCAGGGGCTTCTCCATGACCTTTCCAAATATACTCCATCGGAATTTCTGGTGGGCTGCAAATATTATCAGGGAAACAGAAGTCCAAATAACGCAGAACGTGAGGATACTGGCGTGTCTACCGCCTGGCTCCATCATAAAGGGCGCAATAAGCATCATTATGAGCATTGGGTGGATTATTCCATAAATGATCCGGAGCATGTGATCATGGGGGCGAAAATGCCCCGCAGATATGTGGCAGAGATGGTGATGGACAGGATCAGTGCCTCCAGGACGTATCTTGGGGACGCATATGACAATCACAAGCCGCTGGAATATTTTCTGAAAAGCAAGCCGAAGCTGTGGTTTGTACATCCCCAGACCAAAAAAGAGTTAGAGGGGCTGCTTCGGATACTCAATGACAAAGGGGAAGAAAAGGCTTTGTGGTATATTAAGCATGTTTATCTGAAAGGGAAGGATAAGTAGTTTCATATTCTGTGTTTATAAAACGCATACTTTCAAAAAAATATATAATATCACTTGCACTTTCATACTCTTCTGTGGTAAAGTATGAAATATGTTATTTTGCTGTCTGGATGATTTGGAGACGGCAGATTTTATAACAGAGGAGGAGAAAAAATTGAGTGGTACAACAGTGATAATTCTGATTGCTTTTGTGTTTTACCTTGCCATGATGATCGTCATCGGCGCGGTTTACATGAAAAAGACCTCCAGCTCAGAGGATTATTTCCTTGGAGGACGAGGACTGAACGGATGGGTGGCAGCACTTTCTGCACAGGCTTCTGATATGAGCGGATGGCTTCTGATGGGTCTTCCAGGAGCCATTTATTCTTTTGGATCCGGACAGATCTGGATCGCAGTGGGACTTTTTATCGGAACTGTTCTCAATTGGGTTTGTATTTCCGGAAGACTTCGTAAATACACCATCGCAGCAAACAATTCCATGACTATCCCGGCATTTTTCGAGAACCGCTACCGTGATAAGAAAAAGATCCTGCTTCTGATTTCGTCAGTGGTAATTGTAATCTTTTTCCTGGTGTATACAGCTTCTGCGCTGGCAGCAGGCGGTAAGCTGTTCAATACCGTATTTGGACTTGATTATCACATAGCACTTGCCATTGGAGCTGCAGTTATTCTTTGCTACACCTTCATGGGCGGCTTTATGGCGGTCTGTGTAACAGATTTTGTGCAGGGAACCCTGATGCTTATCGGACTTCTTGTAGTTCCGCTGGTGGCGTATTTCCTGCTTCCAGGCAATCTTACAGACCTGATCTCCCAGAGCGGCGTGACCGGCGGTGCAGGTGCTTATCTGAACCCGTTTATGAATGGAGACAGACCATATACTTTTATAGAGATCTTTTCCCAGCTGGCATGGGGCTTTGGATACTGTGGAATGCCTCACGTACTGGTAAGATTTATGGCAGTTAAGAACGAGAAGGAACTGAAGAAATCCTGGGCGATTGCCATTGTATGGGATCTTCTTTCCCTGACAGCTGCATTTGCAATCGCTGTGATCGGAAGAGCTTATCTGCTTCCTGTTATTCTTGGGGAGAACGGAGCCGCTTCTTCTGAGAGCGTATTTATTGAGATGATCCGCAAGGTGTTTACCTCAGAGCTTGCGCTTCCCTTTATCGGCGGACTATTCCTCTGCGGAATCCTTGCAGCGATCATGTCCACAGCGGATTCCCAGCTTCTGGTAACTGCTTCTGCAGTATCTGAGGATCTGTATCACAGCTTTATCAAGAAGGATGCTGACACAGAGGAAATTCTGAAAGTAAGCCGCATCACGGTTATTGTGATCGCAGTGATCGCATTTGTCATTGCATGGAATCCGGACAGCAGTATTATGGGACTGGTTTCCAATGCATGGGCAGGACTTGGTTCCGCATTTGGACCGATCGTGGTAATGTCCCTGTTCTGGAGAAGAACCAATCTTCCAGGTGCCATTGCAGGTATGGTGACTGGCGGACTTACTGTTATTATCTGGGACTATATTCCGTTAGTCGGAGGACAGACACTGGGAACCTATACAGGACTTTATTCCCTGGCAGTTGGTTTCCTGCTCAGTCTGGTGATGATCGTGATCGTCAGCCTTGTGACGAAGGCTCCATCCAAAGAAATCACAGATGAGTTTGACAGAGTTGCTGCGAAATAATGCGAATGCATGATCGTTGACCATCGTGAAGCGTGTTACAGGTTACGATGCGACCATTAAGAAAGTTTTAGTTACTGTTCATTGGTAACGTTCCGCGAGGTGTTTTTTGTGAACAAAGTTCACAGAAAACCCGAGAATTGCCGCGCGAAATCATGCGAATGCATGATTTCTGTGCATCGCGAAGCGTGTTACTGTGAACGGAGTGAACAGTAACAAGTTTTATAAAAAAGGTAGTCCTTATATGGAAAGGGCTACCTTTTTTTCTGAAAATTTGTTATAATAATAACATCTTTATCCGGGAATGAAAGACATTGTATATCAGTGTCTGGCAGAAAACGGACGTAATAAATCTGCATTCCCATAACAGAAAGGGGCAACACAAGATGAAGAAATATGATTATTTAATTGTAGGAGCCGGACTTTTTGGAGCTGTATTCGCTCACGAAGCTACTAAGAAGGGCAAGACCTGCCTGGTGATCGACAAGCGTGATCATATCGGCGGTAATATTTACACAGAGGAAGTAGAAGGCATCCAGGTCCACAAGTATGGCGCACATATTTTCCATACCTCTAAGAAGGAAATCTGGGACTATGTGAACCAGTTTACAGAATTTAACCACTTTGTAAATTCACCTATTGCTGTGTATAAGGATGAACTGTATAATCTTCCGTTTAATATGAATACATTCCACCAGCTCTGGGGAGTTCGGACTCCGGCAGAGGCGAAGGCGAAGATTCAGGAGCAGATCAGCCGCATGCACATCACACACCCGAAGAACCTGGAAGAGCAGGCGCTGGCGCTGGTGGGACAGGATGTGTATGAGAAGCTGGTAGAGGGCTATACCCGCAAGCAGTGGGGAAGAGAGTGTAAGGACCTTCCGTCCTTTATTATCAAGAGACTTCCTCTTCGTTATACCTATGATAATAACTATTTTAAGGATCCCTATCAGGGTATTCCGAAGGGCGGCTATACCCGCATTATCAAGAAGCTTCTGGAGGGTGTCCAGGTTTGCCTGAAGACGGATTTCTTTGCAAACAGAGAAGAGCTCACTGCACAGGCAGATAAGATCCTTTTTACCGGTATGATCGATGAATTTTACGATTACTGCTATGGTGAGCTGGAGTACCGTTCCCTGCGTTTTGAGACAGAAGTGCTTGATATGGGGAACTATCAGGGAAATGCGGTTGTGAACTATACCGATTATGAAGTGCCATATACCCGTATTATTGAGCATAAGCACTTCGAATTTGGGACACAGCCGAAGACTGTTATCACAAGAGAATATCCGGCAGCATGGGAGAAGGGAAAAGAGCCGTATTATCCCATTAATGATCCGAAGAATGACGAGCTCTTTGACAAGTATGAGCGCCGTGCATTAGAAGAGAAGAATGTACTCTTCGGCGGACGACTGGGCATGTACCGCTATATGGATATGGATAAAGTAATCGAGGAAGCTCTTAATATGGCTGAGACCGAGCTGACCTACGAAGAAGTATAAAGGAGAATACTATGGATACCCCGACTATTACACAATACTACAGAGAATCGGACCCGGCCAGACGTCTGGCACTTTTGAATATGTCAATTGAGGCAGGAGAGGAGCCGGAGCTGAATCAGATCCGCAGGGAGCTTTGGGACATCCGTTATCAGGATCCGTCTGAGCTTGGCGGTGATACCCGGGCTGACGGTTTGATCGCACTGTGGATGCTGATGGAGTTTAATAAGGACAGCGGCAAGCGCTTTATGGGAGTCCGCGGCGGACGTAAGGAGATCATGAAACAGCTGAATAAAATGAAATTCCAGGAAATCTGCGCCAAGGGTAAGGATTATGAAGAGCTTCTTTACAGGGAGTGCTGCCATATGGTGAAGACGTATATGGAGCTTAGTGAGTCTGATAAGGCTTATAACAGCACGCTGTTTGGAATTATGAAAATGAGCAGTGAGCGTGCCAAGGACAAGCTGAAAGCGGATATTTATGATACTGCCGTGGTGCTTCCGCAGACATTGAAGATGGAAGAAGAGCTTGGAATCGTCACCCGCGCCGCCCGGGAAATGTACGAACTGCATTTTCCAGGAGAGGGAAGCCTGGGAGCAGACAGATAACATGTCAGGCGAAAAAGCCTGACATGTATAAAAAGATATAAAATTATAAAGTCCTTAATACCGCAGCAGTCTCCGAATCTGGAGCTGGCTGCGGTATTTATTATGCAGCTCCAGTTCCAGCGCCTTCTCACATGCATCCAGAATCACATCATAATAGGTAAACTGATAAATATTACCTGCAATCTGTACACAATTATACCGCTGCAAAGAAATCCCAATCTGTTCCATGGAAAACTGGAAATCAAGCTTCGCCTGCAGCATACGCATTAAGGTAAAGGACACAAACCCAATCACAAAATGGGCATTGATCTTATCCGGTGTCCAGATGAAGGTAGCAGAGGAGTCATACTGGCTTTTGGAATCAAGGAAAATTTTCTCCATATGACGAAGTCCGCTGAAAAGACGATAAGGGGCAAGATTATCCACCTCCAGATTATCAGTAGCAATGGCAGTATATCCGTCCAGCTTCAATCCGGTACGCCTTCCGGAAGACTCCCTGGCAAGGCGCTGCTGTCTGGCCTGAAGCTCATGGTAATATACAAATTGTTTTTCCCTATCCTCAAAAATCCGCTCTTTATAAAGAAGAGGGATAGTCTGATGCTTTTCATTCAGAATTTTCATTTCCTGATAACCATCATTCAGTACCCAATCCTTAAATTCTGCATTCGCAGTATGTACAGGCAGACCATAAATATATCCGTCTGCCGGAACTCCATTGCAAATAAAAGGCTCCTCCTCCGGACGTGCAGGTGCAGTATTATAAAAACGGGTTCTGGGATTCTCTCTCTTTAATTGCTTTACGGCATTAAAAACAGACTGGTTCAACACAGTACCACTGGTAGACAGGTCATATGCAATGGGAATTCCATTTCTGTCCGTGAGAAGATCCAGGTGAAGGGTGGAATCTGTACGTCTGGCATTGGGCTGCGTGTCAGAGGGCATGCTTCCCGGAATGGAAAAATTATAGCTGGTGTGATCCAAAAAAGCAGAAGTAGTATCTCTGGAAAGGATGCTGCCGGAATGCTCATAAATCCACTTCTGCAGATCTTTTTGCAGTTTTACAATAACATGAAAGGCAGAATCTAGGTCTTCGTCTGAGATGCTTCCGGATTCTTCGAAGTAGATTCTTTTTTCAATAGCTTCATTCCAGGTGCAATTTGGGTAAAGCGCACAGGAAATGACCATATATCGGAAAAGCTCTTCTATATTATAGGGGAGAGATAGATTCCAGGTCCTGGTACGCCAGAAAATGTCAAGCTGAAGCTCCTTATAAAGGTATTTCAGAATGCCGTAGCCTACATTTTTCAGAGAGTGTTCTCCCGGTGAGAGAGCAGTAGTAAGGTCAACATATACCACAGAGTTCTTTTTGGCTTCTCGTTCCTGGTTCATATCAGCCACAACCTTCTCGAAATGGCTGATGGGATCCGGGTAATCCTTCTTTAAATCTTCCAGATATCCCAACCCCATAATGGTCTTCTGACGAGTGGCTTTCTTCTCTTTATCATAGTAGGATTCGGTAATGGCAAGGTAAGTTCCCTTTGCCTTGGGGGTCTTTTTGAGAAACATAGGGGGTCCTCCTGTATGCTTTATCATTTGAAAATGAAGATGGTGCGTATTCCTATTTGCCAATTGTATAAGTGCATTGGTTTTCTGGCATTTATTATACCACACAAAAGAACGTACATCAAGATACACCATGAGTAAATACGAAAATTGGAGCGAATATAGTTTAGAAAACAGGGAGTGAAATTGTGCAAAATGCTGAAATTCAGACAGGGGAAAATGGAGTAAACATGTAGCTTTTTTGCCCTGTGAAAGCAGAAAAAATAAGAATTTATGTGTTTTTTTCAATGAAAAGTCGAAAATAACGACAGTACACTAAAATACACACTGTAAAAATACGAAAATGAAGACCGATTCGTGCCGGGTTTCTTAGTGAAACAGCAGAAAACAGGGATTTTTCAGGTGATCATAAATTATTGCTCCTTCAAAATCAGTGTGATATGATGATAAAAATGGGTTTTGGGCTACTTCTGCCTGCGAAACCACACCGAAAAAAAGGAAAACCCGATCTTAAAAAGGAGGTTGTAACATGAAAAAGAATTCAAGGCTGAAATCGTTTTTTGCCATACTTCTGGCGGTATCTATGATATTCCAGCAGTCCAGTCTGACTGTTCTGGCAACAGACGATACCTACGTTGAGGACGCGACGGCAACACCGACTCCGTCTGAAAGCGAAGCAGAAACATACGCAACAGAGGGAGCGGAACCGGTTGTTGAGAAACAGGAAGAACCTCAGCAAATGCAGGAAACTCCTGCTGCGGAACAAGCTCAGGAGCCAACGGAAGCACCTGCCGAGCAGCCAACAGAAGCGCCAGCAGAGCAGCCGACGGAAGCACCAGCAGAGCAGCCGACAGAAGCACCTGCCGAGCAGCCAACAGAAGCACCTGCAGCAGCTCCGACAGAAGCACCTGCAACAGAGCCCACAGCGGCACCAGCAGCAGAAGTGACGGAAGCGCCTGCAGCACCGGAAGCTACAGCAACACCAGCTGCCGAGGCAACTGCAACTCCGACACCAGAAGTCAGCGCCCCCCCAAGTGAGACACCGACTCCGACTCCAGAGGTTACGGAGACACCTGCTGAGACTACAGAATTTTCTGATGTATCAGTAGACAATGCAATTGCTAATGTAAGTCTTTCTACACCAATCAGTGAAAAGGCAATTTTTGTTGCGAAACAGTATGATGAAGATTCAGAGTATTTTGATAATGCAATCGGTGCAGTAATGAACTGGGCAGGACAGAATAATCTGGCACTCACCGAGGCTGTTGTTTATGATTTGCATTTTGAAAACGAAGACGGAACTCCTTACCCATATGGAGACAATGCTACTGTTAATCTTCAGTTTAACAATCCAATCTTAAATGAGCTGGAATATGACAATGTAGAAAATGTAAAAACATATGTGCTTCATATTACAGAAAATGGAGTACAGGATGTAAATGGTGGTATTGCTCAGAACGGAAGTGGAGCAGTAACTGGCGTTACGATTCAGACGAATGGATTTTCTCCGTTTGTGATTGTGAAAGCAGGAAGCGGAGCTGTTATGGCGGTACAGGAAGGCTTGCCATCTACATCATTGGCAGATTTTATCACAGATGTTAAATTTACAGATGCTAAAACTGATGAGAATGGAAAATTGATTCTTTCTATTGGATCAGAATATTCATTTGATATGAGTTTTGCAGAAGTGCCTGGAGTCAGACAATTGGATGTCGAGAACAATCTTGTACTTGAATATCCAACGCAGCTGACACCATCAGTTCAGAGTGGTACATTTGATATAGAAGTAATTAAAGGAAAAAATAAATATATTGTAAGTGGAAATACATATGAGGTTATTAACAATAAAGTTGTTGTAAAAATAAATAAAAATGATACTAATTATGAACATTTGAAAGATGCGTCAAATGTGGCATTTAATCTTCATTTGAAAGCAAAAGTCAGTGAAAATGCAACAGGAAAAGAAATTAAATTTAATGATCAAGTAAAAAAGGATGTTACATTTAAATCTGATGCGTCTGTTAGTGTAGAGAAAACAGGAACATATGATAAAACAAGGGGAAAGTTTATTTATACTGTAAAAGTAACTTCTACAGGAACAAGTAAAAATGTTAAAGTAACTGACCGTATAACCGGAACTTTATTGAAATATGCAGATGATGTGGTTGCATCTCCAGATAAAGGAAGTGTAAGCGCAACTCCAAAAAATAATGGCTTTGTTTATGAAATTCCAATTATGAATGATGGAGAGGTAATTACACTTACATATAGTGCAGATATTGATTATAGTAAATTGCCTAAGGGTGCAAAGAGTTTTACAGTTGACGAAACAAAAAATACTGTATCTGCAAAGGGAGACAACACTCCGAAGTCCGATGATAAATCAAAGGATTTTAATAATGAAACAATTGCAACACCTATCAAGAAGAGTGGTAAGGCAGAAGAAGTTAAAGATGGAAAACAGACATCTACCTGGACGATCATAGTTAATGAGGATGCCAATGAATATGTTGGCGGAAGTACAGTAACGGATATCCTTAAACAGAATGATAAAGCACCTACGGATTATTCAGGTGGCGGGCTTACAGTTAATATTTATAACAAAAATGGTGACAAGGTGGGAACTGAGACACCTTTATGGGGAAATGGAGTAACTAAAACAGAGTCTGGATGGACCTATAATCTTCCAAAAAATGCAAATAATACACCATACAAATATGAAATTATTTATACCACAGTGACAGATATATCTTCTGTTTATCAGGATAATTTAAAAATTGAGAATGAAGCAGAGCATAATGGCGAGTCTACTTCCGGAGAAGTTTCACCAATAAGCAAAGGCGATAAATTTGAAGTAACCAAAGACCATGAAAATGCAACAAAAGACAGTGTGGACTGGACAGTTACAATAAAAATTCCAGACACAGGATTTAATAATAGCTTTAGCGTTACGGACAGTTTGCCGTTTACATGGAATAATGGAGTTCCCTGCAAAGATTCTTATATGGCTGGAACTATGAAGGTTGATTGGAATGGAACAACGCTTGTAGAAGGTACGCATTATTCCATCAATCCTGAAGACACAGGAAGTAATTCAATACAACTTAAGCTTAATTTTAAAAATGTAGCTCAGTTATTTCCGAAAGTCAATGCAGGAACAAACAGGACTCTGACATTGACTTATAAAACAAAACCAGATTCAAACTGGCCGGAAAGTGAATCACACAATAATACAGTGACGGTGTCAGGAGATGGTACAGATAAAACAGATACGGACTCTTACAAATTATCTGAACATAAAATAAAGAAAGAAGTAGACGGAACCAGAACTATAGATGGAATGCCGGCATTTGGCTTCAAAGTTCAGCTTCAGGGTGTAGACAGTGATACAATCACTATTTCGGATAACTTTTTTGATACAGAGTTATTTGAAGTATATGTTGGCAGAAGTGATGTATGGGGTATGATGCGATTTGGTGGTGGAGACAAACCAGAAGAAGCAGAAGCGGCAGCAAATGGAAAGAGTCTCGGTGGCACAGTTAGTGCAACACCAACCAGTACAGGGGCAGATTTTACAATCACAAATGTAGCTAAGAAGGGAAACTCATATTATAATTATTATGTGTTACGCTATTTCCTGAAAGTTAAAGATGTAGCTGCGCTGAAAAAATTACAGCAGATGGCAGCAGACAGTGAAAACCATACAGCGCTGATTT